>Ga0164243_10001497_pt1 | contig 39515 bp, 37 predicted proteins | sample OricompcompostOP_FD_108781 | JGI IMG/M metagenome (GOLD analysis project Ga0164243, IMG submission 108781) | Organic Plus compost microbial communities from Emeryville, California, USA - Original compost - Organic plus compost (OP) | ecosystem: Engineered > Solid waste > Mixed feedstock >... | reverse complement strand
GACCGGCCAAGATCGTAGTTCATGGTGCCCACCGTGAACTCGGTGATGCCGAGCTCTTCCGCCCGCGCGCGCACATCGGCCGGGATGAAGACATTGTCGATGGGGATCGGCCATCTGGCGGTATCCTCCTTCAGGCAGCACCAGTTCTTGTTCTGGTTTCCGCTCCAGGACGCTTCGACCCAGGCATTGATGTCATCGGTGACATCGTAGCTGAGGCGGCCGAAGATGTTCTGCGTCTTCTGACGCGACGTCAGGCCGGGAGACTGGTCCTTGCCCCTGATCGACGCGGCCTGCCAGCCGCCCCCCACCATCACGGGATCGGAGACCATTTCGCCATAGGGGAACGGATAGGACGCACCGCCCACACCGAAGGCCGTGCCCGCAAGCTCGGTATCGGTGATGATGCCGCCGACGATACCCGTCGCCGGGGCCACATGGTCACGGATCAGATATTCGGGCTCTCCGTTCACACCGTCATAATTGGGGTTGGCCACGATGTTCCAGCCCTCCTGGTTCCAGGGCCTGTCGTTGGTGGGCACCCCCGCCTCGTAGGATACTTCGCCCGAGATGAGGAAATGGCCCCGGCCGTCGGCGAACGGCGTACCGGCGGTGGCGTTGATATCAAAGGATTCGTTATCGCCATAAGTGGTGACGCCGCCGGATGCTTCCGCCTTGAAGCCCGTGAAATCCTTGTCGAGGATGAAGTTGACCACACCGGCCACGGCATCGGCGCCATAGGCCGCCGAGGCGCCGCCCGTCACGATCTCGACACGCGATATCAGGGTCTGGGGAAAGGTGTTGATGTCGATGATGCCGGTCGGGCGCGAGGCCACGGAACGGCGCCCGTCGAGAAGGACCAGCGTTCGCTCCAGCCCCAGACCGCGCAGGTTGAGGGCGTTCAGACCCGAGGTGCCGGCGCTCATCGAGGAGTTGGTGGCGGTCGGCATGCGGCTGTTGGAGAAGGCCGGCATGGTGTTCACGAAGTCGGCGGCATTCGGAGTGCTCGAGAGTTCAAGCTGATCCGCCCCCACCACGGTGATTGGCGTCGGCGCCTGGAAACCGTCGCGGATGATGCGCGTGCCGGTGATGGCGATGGTATCGAGGAGGCTGAGTTCCTCGGCCGGAGCGGCCTCCTGTGCTTGCGCAGTCCCGGATAGCGCCAATCCCGACAATGTCAGGATTGAGACGGTACACTCCAGAGCCAGTTTCTTAAGCTTGCTGTTGGTGCTCATGTATCGATTTGTCCCTTGCGTTATTGCGTTTCCGTGGATGAACCCCCTGGCCTAAAGCCATTCTTTTTACTGGCATTTGCGAGCCGATATCCCCCACCCGCGGTTGCCGGATAATCGATGAGAAGATGCACGGGGACAGGCCCAGGGATCGCGCAAGCAGCGCGGCTCGACCTGGCCGTCCCGTTTCTGAACAGACTGGAAATAGGCTTTGGAAGACTGGTGCCTGGAGACGGATGTCTTCTGACCGGAGGGAGGACGCCGCGCCGCCCGTCAACGCGAGCTGCGGCTGTTTCGGCGATTTACTCTCCAACCCGATACTCACTCTGTCACGCCCCGTTCAGTTCCAGTCGTTGACGTCAGGCGGTGGAAAAACCGGTTCCACAGCACCTCCTTGGACATGTGAAAATCATAAAACCGTCATATTATTTTGTCTATACATAATTTGTGCATCGCCACAATATCGCATAGCGCGTCAGTGCGGGCGCGCCAAAATCTCCGGTCTATGATCCGGAATTTGTTTCTATTTCAATGGGATGGGCTGTTTGTCCGGACGGCAGCGCCTCGCCGGAATGTTCGCGTTATCGGTCAGTATGCAGAAGTGATGCGGTGCGGAGCAGGCGGCCGTGGTGAGCCGGAGATCGGAAAGGACGGCCTTCCCCCGAGGCCGTATACAACGCGCATACCTCCCCCACTTCTCCCGGGAAGAGGAAAAGTCTCGGCATCAAGGCCGCTTCAGAATCCGGCGAGCCGGATTCGGGGCGGAAGAATCAGGATTGGGAAGCCGACGCGCCGTTGGATGATGTCGAGGCGCTGGACGGGCTGAAGCGCGCCACCAGTTCGTGCTCGTCGGCCGGGTACGTCAGGCGGACATAGGTGACGGGACCGTCACCGCTCCATGTGCGTCGCTCGACCACAAGGCCGGGGCTCTCCGGGAATATGTTCAGCTTCTTTGCCGTGGCCAGGGGAACGGCGACGGCTCGGATCCTGTGCTCAGCGGTACTCCACGGCACCTGCCGCATCAGCCATGAACCGGGCGGAAGCTCCTGGAATTTCTCATTGGCCGCTTCAGGCACCGCCACCAGGCTGATGAGCCTCTCCTCCAGGCAGAAGGGCCGTGCATTGGCGTAATGGCAGACCACGAGCTCGAGGAGGGGTGCCCCCTTTCCGACTTCCAGGAACGCCTGATCGCTGGCGCTTGCCTCTTTATCATGACGCGTCGTGATCTCGTAATTGTAGGCGAAGCCGAGATCCTCGACCTCCGTCTTGATATCGGCGATTTCAAGGACGGCTGATGTGGAATGGGGCTTGGTGACGAAACTGCCCGCCCGCCGCCGTCGTTCGATCAGCTTGATGTTGGCGAGATGCGTGAGCACCTTGTTCACGGTCATGCGGGAGCACTGGTACTGCTCCATGAGCTCGTGCTCGAAGGGTATGCGGTAGCCGGGCGGCCAGTGCCCCGAAAGGATATTCCCCTCGATGTCGTTCAGTATCTGCTGATGCAGCGAGAGGCCTCTCTTGGTCTTCTGGAGAGCGAGCGACCCCTTGCCTGTTGGGAGTGCACCTCCCCTTTTTCCCTTTGAAGGCAGCTTACCGGTCTTGGACTTGTCAAGCACGCCCGGGCCTCTCGGTTTCTTAGCAGTCATGGCAGAATTTCTCGGCTTCCCTGAGTCTTTGGATGCCAAACAATCAGGTCTGTAGTTCACATGCAAGGGGATTTCATCCGCCATAAGTGCGCATCGCGACCCATGGGGTTCGGCCAAACACCCGTCCTTATGTATATACAGGTAAGGATGGCGAAATGCGCCTAAAAAGGCATCACCTGCCTCCAAATAAATGCCGATTTGGGATGGATGCGCTCCGTCGGCGGGACCCGCGCTTCAAGCCTCGACCGCCTGCGTCTTGAAAGCGGGCGGGCCGTAGTCGCTCATGACCGCGGCCAGACGATCCAGGAAGAGAGCGTTCTCGCTGGCCGTGCCGATGCTGACACGGATGAATTCCTGATACTGCGGCTCGCGCCACGGCTTGACGATCACCCCTTCCCTGACCAGGTGGTCGAACACGAAGGTGCTGTCCATCCCCGTATTGAAGAAGAGGCTGTTCGACTTCGACTGGCTGACCTTGAAGCCGAGTCCGTGAAGCCGGGCGGCCATGCTGCCACGCTCGGCGATGGTGCGCGCCACCGTTTCCTTCATCCAGGCATCATCCTGCAACGCGGCCAGAGCCCCCGCCTGGGCGGCAAGGTTGACGTCGAAGGGAGTCCTCGTGATGGCGATCGCCCCGGCCATCTCGGCGCCTTGCGTGATCGCGTATCCCACACGAAGGCCGGCCAGGCCATAGGCCTTCGAAAAGGTCCTCAGCACGATGAACGGCACGTCCGCCGCCTTCAGGAGGGCGATGCTGTCCGGCAGATCCTCTTGCGCATATTCGAAATAGGCTTCGTCGAGGACGAAAAGCGTGCCCGGCCGCATGGCGCCGACCAGCGCCTCCAGCCCCGCCTGCCGCAGGGTGCACCCGACCGGATTGGACGGAGAACTGAGGAAAACCAGCTTCGGCCCGGCGGCTATGGCCTCGCACAGGGCCTCGATATCGAATTCCAGATCCCGCGTCATGGGCACCTTGACGACCCGGGCGCCCGCCGCAAGGGGCTCGATCTCATGCAGCCCAAAGGATGGCGATACCGTCACCGCGACATCGCCCGGAACCAGCACCGCCCGCGAAATGGCGGCGATGAGTTCCTCCGAACCATTGCCGACGACGATATGCTCGGGAACGACGTTCAGCCGCTCGCCCAGGGCCCGCCTGAGCATGGTGGACTGGGAATCCGGATATCTCCACGGCTCGAAGGCCGCCGCCTCGAACGCCGCCCTCACCAGGGGCGAGCAGCCGTAAGGGTTCTCGTTGCTGGCCAGGCGCGCGATCTCCTCCTTGCCGCTGATTTCCCGCGCCCTGCTTATGCTCATGCCTGCATTGTAAACCGGCAGCCGTTCTATATGGGGGTTGAAGGAGCGAAAGGCATATCGGTCGCTTGTCATACTGGGGAAGCACCTTCGAAAGTCATGTCAAAGCCTACAAAAACGGGGTTACTCACATTCATGGACAATTTTGAAATTGTCCGAGGGATAGCGCTGCGGTTACCGCCCCCAGTATTGCCGCAGATACCGCCAGACAACCGATCCACAATTTTGTATATACAAAAATAAAGTAGGGAGTTTGATGCGCCACGTCAAGCGCCATGCTCCGGATGCTCCGGCGAATTGCCGTTTGAGGATGGCCACATCGGCGCCCTTCCCTCCCGGAGCCTGCACAGCGGCGCAGATTGCCGATGCCCTCAGGGGCGCCTGGGTCCGGGCGGCCGGTGGCCGACATAGCCGGTGAATGTCTCGTGAAGGCGGGATAGCTTGTCGAGGCGCTGTTCCACGCCCGCGCCGATCGCCCGGATGACGCTCAGGTCAACAATCTTGAATCCTGGCTGCTGCGCATCGCGCATAACACCTGCCTCGACTTCCTGCGGCGCAAATCACGGAATACGGTCGTGCCTCTTATCGAAGACATGGAAGACGCGCCTTTACCCGACGCGGAGATCGTCGCGATCGGGTTTCATACTTTCCTGCAACTGCCTGAATTGCAGCGCTGTGCCGTCATTCTCAAGGACGTGCTCGGCCATTCGGTCGAGGAGATCGCGACCATCGCCGGTTGCTCGCCGGCGGCGGCAAAATCGGCACTGCAGCGCGGACGTGCGGCGCTGCGGCGGCTGGCACAGTTGCCGGAAGATGTACGGCTTCCCCTATTGGCGGATTCGGACAGGCAAAAGATGATCGCGTATGTCCGCCTGTTTCAGGGCGGCGATTTCGATGCGATCCGCGCCATGCTGGTCGAGGACGTAAAGCTCGATCTGGTGAACAGGCTCAAGCTCGAAGGCCGCGACAGCATCAGCCGCTATTTCACCCGCTACGCTGAGGAAACGAAATGGACTTTCGCCTTCGGAGCAGTCGAAGGGCGTCCGGCGATCCTGGTGTTCGACTATGCCTGCTCTGTGGAAATGCCGGCGCATTTTATCCTGATCGATTGGCAGGACAACAGGATCGCCGCAATCCGCGACTTCCTGTTTGCGCCCTATGCGGTCGAGGCGGTTGATTGGGTGCGGCTTGATTGAAATGCGGATCGCCGTGGCTCACGATGCGCTTGTTGGGCGTAGGGTAATCGGCGGTTATTTGGGTATGGTATGTGGGAAGTGCCGGCAGGGTGATGGCGGTGCTCGCAGTCCTGAACGAACTCGTCTCTAGGACAGATTCCCTGATGAACAGGGAAATTCGACAAAACATGCACCAGCGGCCAATTATCAGGCACGATAACGCCAATATATCAGTCCTTTAGCCCGATATTCCCCTAACCCCGGAAACAGGGAATTTACTCGTTCTAAGCAGGGAAACACCGCATTAGAACAGGCAAATATAGATGGGGCACATCTTATCGCCAGAGCTGGCGTCATGATCAAGGGCCAACAAAAGCGACATCAAATTGCACAGCCAGAAACGGTCTAACCGCTTCTTGGGGTAAACATTTTTGCTTCTACACCCTTCCCAGTTCATCCGATTTGAGATAAAAATGATACGCTTTAGATGAAGGCTCTTCGCGGACATGGCTCGCGAGGAAGCAGTTATTGCCAAGTGGAATTGCAGCGAATAAATGCGCTGCCGCTTGATAGGGTCCATCGTCGCACATGGCTGGGCGTGGTTTTGATCAAATGATCGGAGCCGACGCCCTTTTTGTTGGCTGGCTCCGGCAAAGCCAGGAGATCGCCATGGCGAAACTGAATATCCTATACCGCAAGGTCAGTGAGCTCAGGCCGCGCGAAACTAATCCTCGCACCCACTCAAAAAAGCAGATCAAACAGATAGCCGCGTCAATCGAGCACTTTGGATTTACCAATCCAGTTCTCGTTGACGAAGATGACCTGATTGTCGCTGGCCACGGCAGGCTTGCGGCTGCCAAACTTCTGAGCATGGATGAAGTGCCCACCGTCTGTCTGAGGGACATGAGCGAGGCCGACATCAGAGCCTATGTCATCGCCGACAACAGGCTCGCTGAAAACGCTGACTGGGATGCCGACCTGTTGGCAAGTGAGTTTGCCTACCTAGACCACCTCGACATCGATCTCACAATGACCGGGTATGAGTTGCCCGAGATCGATTTTCTGATGAACGCCGCCTCATCCGTCGCCCCGGAAGACGATCCGGCCGACAGGACACCCGAGCTTAGCAATGAGCCTCCTGTCACGCAGCTTGGCGATATCTGGCAGATCGGTAGGCATCGGCTCATATGCGGCGACGCCACCAAAACTGAAACCTATCTGGCCCTGCTTGGAGAAGAGCGCGCACAGATGGTTTTCTGCGATCCGCCCTACAATGTGCCGATTGGCGGTCACGTCTCTGGACTGGGCAAGATCAAGCATCGTGAATTCGTCATGGCGTCGGGCGAAATGTCGGGTGAGGAGTTCACCGGCTTTCTGGCTAGGACCTTCTGCCTGTTGGCTAGGTTCTCTATCGCTGGCTCCATTCATTTCCACTGCATGGACTGGCGCCACCTCGCTGAAGTCCATGCCGCCGGCGACATGGCTTACGATGGCCTCAAGAACCTGTGCATCTGGGCCAAATCCAATGGCGGAATGGGCTCACTCTACCGGTCGGCACATGAACTGATCTTCGTGTTCAAGTCCGGTGACGCGCCGCACATCAACAATGTGGAACTCGGCAAGCACGGACGATACCGAACCAACGTCTGGTCCTATCCAGGGGCCAACAGCTTCGGGAAAGGCCGTGATGACGATCTCTCCATGCATCCCACCGTCAAGCCGGTTGAGATGATCAAAGACGCGATCCTCGATTGCTCGAAGCGCAAAGGGATTGTGCTGGATGCCTTCGCCGGGTCTGGCAGCACTCTCGTCGCGGCGGAGAAATCCGGCCGCAGAGGCTTCGGCATTGAGATTGACCCCGCCTATTGCGACGTGATCGTCCGACGCATGCTCGACCAGTTCGGCCTGGAGGCAAAACTCATCGGTTCCGGTTCCACATTCCGTGAAACCGCCCTGCAGCGCACATCCGAATGCTTGGAGGGCGTACAATGAGTGATGATGGTGATGACAATGATGATGAGGTCGGCTACGGCAAGCCGCCCAAGAAGCACCGGTTCAAAAAGGGCGTCTCGGGCAATCCTCGCGGCCGGCGTCGCAAAAAACTGGTCCCGCTTACGCCGGACTCGTTGCGGAAAGACGTACTCCGGGTGATGGAACTGCCGATGACGGTGAAAACACCAATTGGTGAGAAAACCCTGACGATCCGGCAGGCCACCATCTACAAACTCGCGATGCAAGCCCTGAACAGCAACAGGGTCACTTACATGAGGCTTTGGCTAGACCTTGCGAAACGGACCGTACAAGAGAACATTGAAGCCCACCCGGGGATATTGAACTATGAAATCTTCGCAAACCTCGTAGGGGATCCGGATCTCGACAAAGACGGCGCGATAACAGAGAGTTTAAAGGCGCTCATCCGGAAGTCCAAGGGCGAGGAGTGATATCTGGTTCCGGGGCCGGCCGCTGCCAGCTCCGGAACACCTCATCGACGTAGGGCGCAGAATATTCGCAGCGATCAGTCCTTCACTTGCCTCCGTAACGAAAGTGCGGTGCAAAACCCTCAGGCTACAGCAGTCAGTCCAGCAGCTTCCCCAATGGCACCTTCAAAGCTCTGGCGATCTTGTCGACAACGGTAATGGTAGGATTACGGGCACCACGTTCGAGATCGCTGATATAGGTGCGATGAAGCCCCACCTCATCGGCGAACGCCTCCTGGCTTAACCCCGTCTTCTGCCGCAGTTCGCGCAAGTTTGCTGCGAGGCGTTCTTGAACATTTTCCATCGACAGATTTACACGGCGATGTCGGCAATTGGTCTACAGACGATCAGTGACATTCCGCTTGACTTCAAAGCGTGAAGCACGGCTACTGACTGTCACTGATCGTCTACATATGGTGAGACCGCATGGCCGCACAAAACGCTCAAAAAGCAACTAGGACAAATCCGCAGCAGGCTTGCCCTGGGCCCGTATCCAGTCCACTCCCTTCCAGACGCTTCACCAACAAACAAATGGGGGATGCCTGCGAGATGCTGGTTGCGGCCGAATTGACGCTCGCCGGCATTCCCGCCCTCAAGGTTCCGGACAATTGGCCTCACTACGACGTCATCGCCCAGCCTGAGGGTCAGCCGGCGCAACGAATTTCGGTCAAATCTCGAACCTATAAGAAGGGTTCAGCCTACGTCGAATACAAGGCAACCGATGAATTCGATTGGTTGGCGGTGGTCCTGCTGAATGGCTCTGCTGGTGCGGAACGGCACGTATATCTCATACCGCGGCATGAGGCCGATCGGCATGCTCGCCAAGACAAACCAACCAGCGCGACCGCAGATCTCAGATATTATCGGATCGACGAGATCGAGACTCTCTTCGCGGCCTTTAGGCGAAACTTTTCCTTAGAGTCCTAAGATCAGGCTTAAGGTAGAAGTGGAAAGCCTACTTAGCTTGTGCGATTCGCTGGGCCCAATAGAATTGGTGACCGCCTTGGCCGAAGAAATCGTCATACCCGGAATAAACAAGCCCCCCCGACCTCCAAAATCGGCGATAGATGAGGCAATTCGTCCCGCGCATTCGTGACCCTGTCGAAGGTTATTACTATGCAGCCTACGTTCATCAGACCATGCACTTCATTCGGATCAGCTCGGATTTGGGAATATGTGAAAACTGTCTGGTGCGACGTCCAACGGAGTTCAATCGATAGACACTTTATGCTTCTCTCAAAACCTCTCCCCGCTGATTGCACCAAATTTGCGTTTCCCGTCCCATAATCGGCGCATGCTAAAAGCTTGCCGAGGCCTGAAGGCCATATGTCCTGGGTGCCAGCAGATTGACGCCGACAACGCCGTTCTCGCTGTAGCTGGTGTTGACGGTGGCGTTGGCGATGGTCAACTCGTCGAATGCATTGTCGACATATGCGCGAATCCTGAAGCGATCATCAGGCGCTTCGTAACCGATCCCGAAGTCGACCCGGACCGTATTGTTCGTGAGCGTTTCGATCTGGTAGTTGGTCGAGGCGTAGAAATCCGACTTGAAGGTGGCGCGGCCATCGAAAAAGAACCGGCTACCGTCGCCCAGTGCAAAGCCTTGCTCGAAGTTTCCGCTCAGCGTCCATTCCGGCGTCCGGACGGGATGCAACCCCGAGCAATCCACACTGAAGCCAATGGCCGCAGAAGACACCGCGCAAAGGGACGTTGAACTGGGTGGGGCAATCGTATCGTAGCTGAATTGGTCATACTTGGCCCTCACCCAGCTGCCGGAGAGACCGACGTGCGTATCCTGGGCCAGCAGAATCTCGCTCTCGAACTCCAGACCGTAGGCATGGGAACTGCCCGCGTTCTCGGTGACGAGTACGGCGCTGGGCCCGACCAATTTGACGAAGGAAATCTGCTGGTTGGTGTAGTCCAGATAGAAAGCCTCCAGGTTCAGCTGCACCCTGTTCTCGGCGAAACGGTTCTTGGAGCCGACCGCATAGGAGGTGACCTTCTCGGGCTCGTAGGCGTTGGAGCCCGGCGGGCCGTAATAGAACCCGCCCGCCTTGAAGCCTGTCGAGACGTTGGCATAGAGCAGGCTGCGTTCCGCCGCATCGAATTCGACTCCGGCTTTCCAGTTGACCTGATTCCAGTTCCGCGCTTCCTGCAGCACGATATCCGGCGCACCCGGCTCCTCTTCCGGGAATGTGGGATCAGGACCAACGACGCCCGGCAGCGCGTATCGCGCGCTGTCGGTGGATTTGCTTTCATAGGTGTAACGCAATCCGCCTGTCAGGCGGAAACGATCGGAGACGGAATAGGTCATCTGGGTGAACGCCGCCCAGGTCCAGCCGTCGTTGTGCGTGAAGGAGTCGCTGTATGATTTGCGCCGCTGGCTTTCACTCTGGGCGCGGGCGTTAATGGATGTGTCCAGATAGTAAAGGCCGAACACATATTGCAGCGGATCATCATCAGTGGACGCGAGACGCAGTTCGGCAGAAGTCTGGCGCGGCTTCTGTGCCTCCCGCAACTGCCAGCTCGTGCCCGTGCCCACATAGGCGTTATCCGCTTCCCGATAGGCGCCGAGAAAGGTCAGCGTCCCTAAAGTGCTATCGTAGTCGATGTTCAGCAGTGCCCCGTAATAGTCGCCTTCAATGAACTGGTTCTGGGTGGGAGGAGCCTCTCCGACAGAGGTGTACTGGCTCGCAAGATCGGCGATCCCGGTATAGGGGTCGGCGACGAAACAGGCTCCGCCGTCCAGGCCCAGCCTCGAGCATTCCTTGCGGATTGTGGCGCCCGGACCACGACCTCCCTGGTGAGCATAATCGCCCGCAAGGAGGATCGACAGTTCCGGGGTCGGTTCATAGAGAATGGAGGCCCTGACGGCCTCGCCCCTATCGTCCGAGGCGCCGTCGCTCATGTAGCCGTCACGCCGCACGCGCTGGCCGGCGATCCTGAGCGCCAGTGTGTCGGACGCCGCGACATTCAGCGCACCACCGACGTTGAAGCGGCCAAGATTGCCGACATCGGTATAGGCGTTGCCGCCGGTGCGGAACTCGGGCCGGCGCGGGATGATGTTGATGGCCCCTGCCGTCGCGTTGCGGCCGTAGAGCGTCCCCTGCGGGCCCTTGAGAATTTCCACCCGGTCGAGATCGTAATAGAGTCCATGCATGACGGTGGGTGTCGCGAGGTAGACGCCGTCGATGTTGACAGCCACGGCGGGGTCGGCAAAGGCATTGCCGCTCAATGAGCTGACCGAGCGGATGGAGAAGGATGCATATGGACCGGCCGACGTGTTGACCTGCAGACCGGGGGACAGCGCCGACAGCTGCTCGACCTGAGTGACACCTCTCTCCCGGACGTCATCGCCGGTAACGGCAGTGATGGAGACGGCAGCGCGCTGCAGATCTTCGGAACGCCTCTGGGCAGTCACTGTAATGGTGTCGAGCTCGGCATTCCGGCCGCCGCCACCGTCTTCCGGGACCATGGCCTGCGCAAGCGCCGCCGGGGCGCCAAGCGCCTGCAATGCGATGAGTGACGCATGTAGATACAGATGCCGTTTCACTGCTCCAACCTCCCAAATATGTTTTTATGGGGCGAGCCTAGGACGGCAAATGTCCACCGGTCTGTCCCCCGGCCAGAGGACAATCATGGATTGAAAAGTCATTCAATTACATATGGTTGTTTCCCTGTCCCCTTTCCGAGGGACAGGGTGACGCGGACCGGGACTCTTGGCCCGAAAGCCCGGACCGGGAGATTGGCGAGCACTCCAGGATGAGATCGGCCCGGCTCAGCTTGAGCGGCGCACCGGTTTCGGGCGCTGTCGCGCGAGCCCGATCACGACGAGCGACATCACCGCCAGGAAGGCGGGCGCGGCGAAGAGGGACATGATGGTGGTCTCTGCCATGCCGGCGGTCAGACCCAGGCCGATCAATACCGGGGCGAGCACGGTCCCGACCCGGCCAACGCTCTTGGTCCAGCCAATGCCGGTAGCGCGCAGGCTGGGCGGATAATAGGTCGCGAGGACGACATTGACGCCGCCATAGGCACCGAGAAAGAAAAAGCCGCCAACGGCCAGCATGACCATGAGCGTTCCAGGGGGAGCGGACGCGATCACCTGGCCGATGGCGAAGAGCATGATTGTCGCAATCACCAGAAAGGTGATCAGCACGCGCAGGGCTCCCAGCCGATCGATCAGCAGACCGACGCCCAGCGCGGCGACGATGCCGCCAAGCGAGAATATGGATATCGACAGCCCGGCAAAGCTCTCGTCCCGGCCGACCTCCACCAGCAGGACTGGCAACCAGGAGACGAGACAGTAGCTGATGGTGAGCATGGAAATGAAGAGCGTCCAGAGCATCAGCGTGCCGATGACATAGCGCTTCGACAGGATTTCCAGAGGATGCGCCTTTCTGGCCGCCTTCCCCTCCGCGGCGTCCTCCTCCGTATCCGTCTTCAGCTCCTGCAGCCATAGCCAGGCCAGGGCGGCGGCCGCGAGACAGAGCACGCCGACGGCCGCCATGGCGAGCCGCCAGCCGCCGAGGGCTGCAAAGCCCGTCGCGAGGACGCCCGCCACTGTCGCCCCCAGCCCATAGCCTGTGAACAGCATGGTGACGGCGAAGCCCCGCCGTTTCGTCGGCGCGACGGCGGTAACGACTGCCAGGCAACTCGGCAGGCAGCCGCCCAGAAACACGCCGGTCACCAGCCGCCACATGAAGAGCGAGGTGCCGCCATCGGCCAACGCGGACGCGCATTGGCCGAGCCCGAAGCCGACGATGGCAGCGATGACCACCGGCCGGTGCCCGTAGCGATTGGCCAGAAACGGAAAGATGATCAGGCCACCGCACTGGCCGATCAGATTGGCGGAAAAGATCGGCCCCAGCTCGGCGTTGCTGATACCGAGCGTCCGGGAAATCTCCGGGGCGAGCGGCCCCAGGATGCTGTGGACCACGCCATCGAGGCAATAGACCAACGCGCATATGCAGATGGTCGTCAGAGACTGCCAGGTGAAGCGCTCCCGCGCCTCGTCGGCCGTCACGGCATCGCTCACCATGCAACACTCCCGCAGGCGCGCGCCGGGAGACCGCGTAATCGATGCACCACGGTTAGGCAGCAGGCCATCAAGGGCTGGCGGCCGCCCGGCCGAGCGCTTTGACAAGGACATTTCATGCCCGAAGTGTGTCCCAGACCAAGGGAATGGCCTGTCATCTCGACAATGGACAGCCCCGTCCTCCGAGTGAGCGCTTCTGTCCCCTGCCTCGTGGACAGCCTCCCTCCTCCCGTCCCCGTAGACTGCGGGTATTGAGAGCCACCGCCGCCAACCGCGGACTCAGGGGCTCGCGGTACTCACTGCAGGAGCATGGCATTGGCAGATCATCAGACTGACCGCGAGAAGGCGGGACTTGACGTCATCCGCGAGCTGGGTTGGGGCCAGAACGAAGGTGTGAAGGAGCTTGATGAAGACCTGTGGAGGATCATCTCCGAGGCGAATTTCGGAACCATCTGGGCGCGGCCAGGCCTCTCCCTCCGGGACCGGGAGCTCATCTGCATGTCCATTCTCATCGCCATCGGCACCCATGGCGTCGCCATCCATTTCAAGCATGCCCACAATGTCGGGTTCACGGATGACGAACTGAAGGAAATCATTCTCCAGACCATCCCTTATGCGGGCCTGCCGCGCGCCCTGAGCGCCATGGCGCTCCTGCGCCGCATCCAGGACGGCGCTGAACTGCAGTTGTGACCGAGAGGACCCACCCATGACAGCCGGAAATATCTATGCGGCGCCGACCGCCACCCCGCGCGCGAGTGAATGCACACCCGAGGAATGGGCGGTGCGGGTCGATCTGGCTGCGGCATACCGGCTCTTCGACTGGCTGGGCATAACCGACATCATACACACCCACATATCCGTCTGCGTGCCCGGAGAAACGGAGCAGTTCTTGCAGCTGCCTTATGGCCATCTGTTCGGAGAAGCCTGTGCGTCGAACATGGTGAAGTGCGGGGTAAACGGAGACATTCTCTCCGACCCCTCGGGTCTTGGTATCAGCAAGGGCGGTTTTACGATCCATAGCGCGGTTCACATGGGCAATGCCGACGCCGTCTGCGTGATGCATGCGCATTCGGAGGCGACGATCGCAGTGGCGAACTATGCGGACGGATTGCTGCCGCTCACACAGCACGCGCTGCGCTTCTACGGCAAGATCGGCTATCTCGATTATTGCGGCCTGTTCGAGACGCCGGAAAAGCGCGCGCAACTGCCGCAAGCGCTGGGCGGCGGCGATGTGCTGATGCTGCGCAACCATGGCCCTCTGGTCATCGGCAAGACGGTCAGGGAGTGCTTCTCGAGGATGTATTATCTGGAAAGGGCCTGCCGGATGCAGGTCGCCACGCTGTCACAATGCCGCGACCCGAAGACCGACCTCGTCTGGCCCGAACGGCACTGTTGCGAGCAGATGAGCAGGGCCTTCGAGGGCGGCGACGCGGTGATAGACCGCGAATGGGGCGCCCTTGTCCGCATGCTGGAGCAGAGGTCTCCAGGGTTCGACAGCTAGGACCGGATCACCCGGGATCCCGAACCGGTGTCAGGAGCGGGCGGCCCTCCAGATAGCGAAGGATGTTGTCCCGCAACTGCCCGAACATGTCGTGCCCCGCTTCCAGCGTATAGCCGGCGACATGCGGGGTGAGCACCACATTGTCCAGGCCGGCCCACTGTTTCGTGTTCAGTGGCTCCTGTGCGAAAACATCGAGAGCTGCTCCTCCCAGCGTGCCGTCCGAAAGCGCCCGGAGCAGCGCCGGCTCGTCGACAAGGAAGCCGCGAGACACGTTCACCAGCAGCCCCTGAGGTCCCAGTGCCCGGATGACCTCCTCGTCGATCTGCCCGAAATTCTCCGCCGTCGCCCGGCTTGATACCAGCAGCACGTCACTGCGACGCGCCAGGTCATGCAGGCTGGACGCCCTGGGATACCCGGCATCCGGCTTTTCGCGCGGCCCCCACCACGACACCCGCATGCCCAGAACATCCGCCCGCCTTGCAATCTCACGCCCGATGCGGCCCAGACCGACAATGCCCGCAGCCTTTCCCTTGAGGGAGCGGCGATGCCCCAGCGCACCGCGCCACATGCCCTTGCGGACCGCCCCGTCGGCGCGCGGAATCGCGTGCCACCATGCCAGCATCAGCGCGATGGCATGGTCCGCGACGTCATGCGCGTTGATGCCGGCAGCCGTCGTCAGCTCTATACCACGCGAGCGCAGATAGGCGAGGTCGATGCCGGCATAACCTGTCGAGAAACAGGCGACGAGGCGAAGATTGGGGAGGGAGTTCAGGACAGCCTCCTCCATCGCCTCGCCGGCATTGACGACAATCTCGACCCGGTCGGCGATTGCCGGATCGAGCTGTGTGCTGATGGCCTCGGGCCCCATGATCTCGAAACCGGCGCCCCACTCGCTGCGCCGGTCATAAAGAAAGCCGGTCATCACCAGGACAATGGGTGCGGCCATGGCGCGCCTCAGATCCCGAAACGGGACCGGGCTTCCTCGACGGTCGCCGGCCGCAGGCCATAGATCGCGGCGATCCGGGCCGCTGCCTCGACCATTTCTGCATTGTTCCGGGCGACGCTGCCGTCCGGCAGGTGGATTCCATCCTCGAAACCGACGCGCACCAGATCGCATCCGAGCGACAGGCCCAACGTGACCATCCTGAACATGTCCCGGCCGGTGGCGGTGATGCCCCAGATGGCCTGCGGGAAGAGGCGCAGGCCTTCATCGATGTTGAAAAGGAGGTTGCGGGCAATGGGCGGCACGGCACCAAAGCCGCCGCCGTGCAGCAGCCAGATGTTCTTGCGATTCCGATCGAACAGACCCTCGTTGGCATATCTCAACAGGCGGTGCATGCAGCTTGCCTCGACCACTTCATACTCCAGCGCCGAACCCTTCTCGTAGACCGCCTTGATGGTCTTCTTCAGCAGCTCCGGAGAATTGACATACGGTGTCTCCGTCGGATAGCCGCCTTCCGGATTGTAGAAGTCGGCGGAGCCGCCGGCGATGCCGAAGACGTCCTGTTGCGGTTCGATCTCCAGAAGGCCCAGCCGCTCCTTGTCGGTCGGCCAGATGAACTGACCGGTGGCGGGATCACGGCGCACACCAATACCATTGGTGGTCTGGATCAGGATGGGTGAGCGCTTGCGAATCTGACGGATGATCTCCGCATAGATGGCCTTGTCGCCGCTGTTCTTGCCTTCCGGATCGCGTGCATGAACATGAACCAGCGCCGCACCGGCCTCGTAACAGCGGGCGGCCGCTTCACCAATTTCTTCCGGCTGCTTTGGAACGACGGCACCATCGCGGTCCTGTTGCATCCCGCCATTGAGCGCGACCGTGATGATGACCTTGTTGCCGTTGAGCATGCGTTTCTCCTTACTGCTGAATATGGACCGAGAATCCTATGGTATGGATGCGCCAGTCTGTCCTCTTGCGGCGGGACAGCAGTTCTCACGGCATTGCGAAATGGATGGGTGAAGACGCTGCGGGTGAAATAGTGCAGTATCAACTTTCGGGCTTGGCAATAGGCCGCCAGAGCCGCAGGCTCGAAGATGTGTGCCAAATCGAGGTGGAGGGGTTATGTCGGAGGTGATGCAAGTCAGCGAGTGGCGGACGTCCTCTGAAATGGGGGTCGTATACGAGAAGCTTCTGGGCGCCCTCGGAACGGAAGAATTCGGCTCGACCGTCAGGGACTCTCTGGACTCGGTCACGGCCGGTGTCCGCCGGCTCTACCTGTTTGAAGCCGCTGGAGTAGAGGAGAACTTCCTTCAGTACTTCTCGTGCGAGCCGGGTTTGGCGGACCTCTTTCCGCTTTATCTGAACAAATACCTTCCTCTCGATCCGGTCTGCCGGGCCTACCAGGCAGCCTCGAGATTCAGCGATGTCGCCGTACAGCGTGTGCGCCCATCCGACATCCCCTCCTCCGGTTTCCGCCGCCGCTTCTTCGATGACCCGGGCATTGTCGAACGCGTATCCGTCATCCAGCGGGGCGAAGACGCATGGCGGGTGATGACGGTCTGCCGGCATCTGACGGACGGATATCTGTCTGACCGTGAACTGGGTTCGTTGGTCGGGCTCGCCTGGCTGGTCCTGCCCATGCTGCCGCTCAACGCCAGACGGACGCCATTGCCCCGCCAGCTCAGCGTTGAGCAACTGGAGGAGCGGTTTGGGGCGCGGTTCGAGAGTCTGACCGCCCGGGAACGGCAGGTCTGCGCCCGAGCGGCGATCGGCATGAGCGTTGAAGCCACGGCGCTTGACCTCGGCATCGGAAAGTCTTCGGTGCTCACCTACCGCCAACGCGCCTACCGGCGCCTGAACGTGACTAGTCCGTTCGAGCTCAGTTCCCTTGTGACCCACTGAGTGGCATCTCCGCCGCCCCCTTCCCTCCCGGCGGCGAACAGGATGCAGCGTTGCGGGCAATAAGGAAGATGATTAGATTCTGTGCTCTTCAATCCACAGAACTGATAGGTGCTCATGCGCTTCAAGGGACTGGACCTCAATCTGCTCGTTGCCCTGGATGTCCTCCTCGACGAGCAAAGCGTGTCACGAGCGGCGGAACGGCTGCATGTCAGCCAACCGGCCATGAGCGCCGCGCTGACGCGCATCAGAGGCTATTTTTCCGACCCGATCCTTCAGCAGCATGGCAAGCGCATGGTGCCGACGGCCCACGCCATGCGGATTCGCCCCAAACTGAAGGCCCTGCTCCGAGATACCGATGCGCTGGTCCTGGAAACGTCGCGCTTTGATCCGGCAACATCGGAGAGGCGCTTCAGGATCGGCGTCTCCGATTTCGCTCTGACCGTCCTGGTCCGGCCCCTGGCGCGTGAACTGGAGCACCTCGCGCCCGGTGTATCCTTCGACTGCATACCACCCACGGAGGGGATGGTCGCCATGCTCGACCAGGGGGGCCTCGATCTGGTCATCTCACCCGAAGTCCTGTTGTCTCCGGATCACCCGAGCGAACTCCTCTTCGAGGAAGAACACGTGGTCGTGGGCTGGAAGGGCAATCCGGTCCTCGCCGGTGGGGTGATCAGCGAGGATGATTATTTTGCAGCCAGTCATATCATCGTCGAACTGGGGAACCTGCGGCCTGTGTCGTTCTCCGAAAGCCACCTGCAGAAGCTGGGGCGCCCCCGCCGGGTCGGCATGCGCGTGACATCGTTCCTCGCGGCGCCAGAAATGGTGGTGGGGACCGGCCGGCTGACGGTCGTGCACAGGAGGCTGGCGCAGTTCTATTCCACCCGGCTCGATATCCAGATCGCCGCCCTCCCCTTCCAGATTCCGACGATGCGGGAGATGCTGCAGTACCACCAGGCACGGGAGGATGATCCCGCGTTGCGGTGGCTGATCGGCAAATTGCATCAGCACGTCCAGACGATGGCAGTATGATATCCACTTTGCTTATGGATCAATATAAAAACAATAAATTCTGAATATAAAAAAAGCTCGAGTAGAGTCTGAACCCAGAACAGACGAGCGTCAGCAAAGCGGCGCCAGGATTTTGGGAGAGATTCGTTGAATATTCTCGTCGTCGGGGGCGGTATCGCCGGACTGACCGCAGCCATTGCGCTGGGCCGTAATGGTTTTCAGGTGGACATCGTCGAAAAGGATCCGGAATGGACGGTCTACGGCGTCGGCATCATCCAGCAGGCGAATGTCGTGCGCGCCGTATCGCAGCTCGGGATTCTGGACGAGTATATCGACGCCGGCTTCGGCTATGACTTCGTCGAAGTCTATCTGCCGAACGGGCAGTGCGTCGCCCGCAACCCGACGCCGAAGCTGGCCGAGGGCTACCCCGCCAATGTCGGGATCGGCCGCCCAGCCCTGCAGCATGTTCTCGGTGAAAACGCCAAGAAGGCCGGCGCGAAGCTGCGCCTGGGTGTCGTCGTCTCCGACCTGCTGCAGGACGATGGGGGCGTCGACGTCGATTTCTCCGACGGCTCCAAGGGCCGCTACGACCTGGTCATCGGGGCCGACGGTCTCTATTCGCAGATGCGCCGCATGCTCTTGCCCGAGGCCAAGGAACCCGAATTCACGGGTCAGGGCGTCTGGCGCTACAACCTCCCGCGCCCCCGGGACATGGACTGCGTGCGCATATATCAGGGCGGCATTTCCGCCGGCCTTGTTCCGCTCTCAAGGGATCAGGTCTACCTGTTCATCACCACGGCGGAGCCCGGCAACCCGCGCTATCCCCGCGCAGGACTGGCCGCTCACATGCGCGAAAAGCTCAAGCCCGCGGCCCTGCCGGTTCAGGCCCTCGCGGGCCAGATCACGAAGGATGAGGACGTGGTCTACAAGCCTCTGGAATGGCACTTCCTGGATGGCGACTGGCACAAGGGCCGCGTGGTGCTGATCGGCGACGCGGTACACGGCACCACGCCGCATCTCGGCCAGGGCGCAGGCATGGCCATCGAGGACGCGATCGTGCTGGCGGAGGAACTGGCGGAAAAGGGCGATGACATTCCGGCCGCACTGTCGGCCTATCAGGCGCGCCGCTTCGAGCGTTGCCAGTTCATCGTTCAGGCGTCCCTTTCGATCTGCATGAGCCAGCTTGGCAAGGGCCCCGCCGTCGATCAGATGAAAATCAGTGCGCAAACGAATGAGATGATATCCCGACCCATTTGAGGCGCGCCGCGAAACCCACTCCCGGAAGAGGGCTTGAAGATGACAGCAGTTACAGACGTCCGTTATATCGGCTATGCCGTGACCGACCTGGAGGCCGAACGTCAGTTCTACAGAGACGTGTGGAAACTGAACGAAATCGAATCGTCCGACGGCATGGCCTATTTCTCTGCGCTCGGCTCACCGGAGCACCATGTCGTTCGCCTTCGCCAGAATGACGACAACCGCATAGACGTCATTGCCCTGGCAGCCGAGAGCAGGAAAGATGTGGATGCATTGGCGGAGAAGGTCCGCGCTTCGGGCGCCAGGATGATCTCCGAGCCGGCCCCCCTGTCGTCACCCGGCGGCGGATACGGCTTCCGCTTCTTTTCGCCGGACGGGTTGCCGTTCGAAATCTCGTCTGACGTCGAGACCCGCGCCACGCAGGAACTGAAGCGGTGGGACGGCATTCCCGAGCGGATCAGCCATGTGGTCCTGCACTCCCCGAACCATCACGAGCTGGTCAAGTTCTTCACCGACGTTCTGGGGCTCCGGATTTCCGACTGGATCGGCGACTTCATGTGCTTCCTGCGCACCAACCATTGGCACCACCGCATCGCGCTGCTGCCCGGACCGCCCACTCTCAACCATGTCGCCTATGATGTCCCGTCGGTTGACGACATGATGCGCGGCATTTCCCGGCTGAAGGGCGAAGGCCGGGACATCCTCTGGGGGCCGGGCCGCCATACGGCCGGCAACAACACCTTCAGCTATTTCCAGACGCCCAGCGGCTTCATCGTCGAGTATACGTCGGAGCTCGAGGAGGTGAACGAAGAGACCTGGGTCGCGACCAAGCACCAGCCCAGCCAGCAGATCATGGACCAATGGGGGATCGGCAGCGGCGGACCGCAGACCATGCCGGAACCGCGGCCGGACCCAGGCCTTTTCCAGCCTGCAAAGGTGTGATGGGGAGACATGGCATGAAACTCGCGACAATTGCCGCGGATGGACGGGACGGCCGGCTGGTTGTCGTATCCAGTGACAACACGCGCATGCTGCCGGCGCCGACACGCTTTCCCACCCTGCAGTCGGCGCTCGACGACTGGGCGGCAGCAGACGCCATGCTGCGCAGCATCGCCTCCCGCCTGGACGGTGGCGAGGGCGAACCGGTGGAGCCATCGGGGCTTCTGGCGCCCCTGCCCAGGGCATGGCAATGGCTGGACGGATCGGCCTTTACCAGCCACGGCGAATTGATGGCCAAGGCAATCGGGCATGAGCCCCTGCCGCTCGAGCGGCCTCTCATGTATCAGGGCATGTCCCATATCTTCCTGAGCGGATCAGAGGACGTCGAGTTTCCGAGAGAGGAAGACGACATCGATTTCGAGGGCGAGTTCGGCGTCATCGTCGATGACGTGCCGATGGGCGTCAGCCCCGGGGACGCCATGGGACATATCAAACTGATCCTTCAGATCAACGACTGGTCGCTGCGCCGGCTGGCCGGCCCCGAGATGCGCACCGGCTTCGGCTGGGTCCATGCCAAGCCTGCCTGTTCCGTTGCCCCCTTCGCCGTAACGCCGGATACGCTGGGGCCAGCCTGGAGCGACGGACGCATCCATATGGACCTGCTGGTGGACTTCAACGGCAGACGCTTCGGGTCGCCCAATGGCGGCACCATGAGCGTCGGATTCCATGAACTGGTGGCGCACGCCGCCGCGACACGCGATCTGTGCGCCGGCACCATCATCGGCTCGGGCACGGTATCGAACGACAATTACCGCGAGGTGGGCTCCACCTGCATCTCCGAGCGGCGCGGCATCGAGATCATCGACAAAGGCGCGCCCCAGACCGCGTTCATGAAGTTCGGCGACCGGGTGCGCATGCAGGCTCTAGGGGCGGACGGCGTCTCCGTCTTCGGCGCCATCGATCAGCAGGTGACGCAAAGGAAACGGCCATGACGGAGACGGTGCTCTTCGCGGCGCCGGGCACCTGCGCGCGTGTCACGGCCATCGCCCTTGAAGAAGCCGGGCGGCCCTTCGAGAGCCGCGTCATCCGCTTCCTGAAGGGCGAGCACAAATCGCCGGAATTCAAGGCCATCAACCCCAAGGGCAAGGTTCCGGCGTTGCGCATCGACGGCGTCACATTGACCGAAAACGTGGCCATCCTCACCTACCTGAATGAGCGCCATCCCGAGGCCGGGCTTCTGCCCAAGACAACCTCTGCCACGCAACGGGTTGATCACCTCGCCGACCTGTGTTTCTGCTCGGCGACGCTGCATCCGCTGGTGACCCGCATCCGCATGCCGCAATTTTTCGCCGGCCCGGAGCATGCCAGGGCCGTCTGGTCAGCCGGCTGCGGCGCCATGCAGGAATATTTCGGCCTCGTCGAAGACCGGCTTGCCCGCCAGCCCTGGTGGTATGGCGACGCCTGGAGCGTGATGGACGCTTATCTCTTCTGGATATTCTGGCGCGTCGAAGGCGCCGGCTTCCCGACGAAGGACTATCCGCACTATTCCGGCCATGCCGAACGCATGACCCGGCGGCCGTCCGTGCAACGCGCGCTGCAGCGGGAGGACGAGATGTCGAAACAGCTGGAGGCCGAGGGTCTCCTGTTCACGCCGCCGCCCGTGCCAACGGAGGAGCCGTGAGCAACATGCCCGTGATCCGGTTCGTGGACGATGCCGGCACCATTTACGCCGGCCGCGCCGAGATCGGCTCCTCGGTAATGCGGGCGGCGATCCACCACGCCGTGCCCGGCATCGAGGCGGAATGCGGCGGGGCCTGCGCCTGCACGAAATGCCATGTCCATGTGGCCAATGACTGGTGGGACAAGGTTGGCCCGCCAAATGCCGTCGAGGCCGGAATGCTCGAGTTTGTAGCTGACAGGAGGGACACCTCCCGCCTCTCCTGCCAGATAAGGTTGCAGCCCTATCTGGATGGACTTGTTGTTCATCTTCCTCAAGGTCTGGAGACGCCATGAACAAGATCTATGGATCGGCCGGGGCTGCGTTGGACGGGCTGTGCTTTGACGGCATGACGGTCATGGCCGGCGGGTTCGGGCTGTGTGGCATGCCGGAAGGGCTGATCATGGCGCTCAGGGATACCGGCGTGAAAGACATCACCGCCATCTCCAACAATGCCGGCATTGATGGCGCGGGGCTGGGGCTCCTTCTGGAGACAAGGCAGATCCGGAAGATGATTTCGTCCTATGTCGGCGAGAACAGGGAGTTCGCCCGGCAATATCTCTCCGGCGAGCTGGAGCTGGAGTTCAACCCGCAGGGCACATTGGCTGAGCGCATCCGGGCCGGCGGCGCGGGGATACCGGGCTTCTACACCAAAACCGGGGTCGGCACGCTGATCGCCGAGGGCAAGGAGCACAAGCTGTTTGATGGGGAGACCTACATCCTGGAGACGGGTCTTGTGGCCGATGTCTCCCTGGTGAAGGCCTGGAAGGCGGATGCAGAGGGCAATCTGGTGTTCCGCAAGACGGCCCGCAACTTCAACCCCATGATGGCGACGGCGGGCAAGGTGACCATCGTGGAGGCGGAACATATCGTGGCAGCGGGAGAGATCGACCCCGATCACATCCACACTCCCGGCATCTTCATCCACCGCATCGTCGAGGCCTCAATCCCCAAGCGCATCGAGCAGGTGACGGTGAGAGAGCGGGAGAGCGCCTGATGCCCTGGACGAGAGAGCAGATGGCGGCCCGCGCCGCGCAGGAACTGCAGGACGGGTTCTATGTCAATCTGGGCATCGGTATCCCAACCCTTGTGGCCAATTACATTCCGGAGGGCGTGCACATCACGCTGCAATCCGAGAACGGCATGCTGGGCATGGGGCCCTTCCCCTATGATGGCGAGGAAGACCCGGACCTCATCAATGCCGGCAAGCAGACCATCACCGAACTGCCGAAGACCAGTTATTTCTCCTCTGCCGACAGCTTTGCCATGATCCGCGGCGGGCATATCGACATTGCCATTCTGGGCGCTATGGAGGTGGCGGAGAACGGGGACCTGGCCAACTGGATGATCCCGGGCAAGATGGTGAAGGGCATGGGCGGCGCCATGGACCTGGTGGCAGGCGTGAAGCGCGTGGTGGTGGTCATGGAGCATGTGGCCAAGGATGGTGCACCCAAAATCAAGGAGCGCTGCACCCTGCCCCTCACCGGCGCCGGTGTGGTCAACCGCATCATCACAGACCTCTGTGTACTGGATGTCACGCCAGAGGGGCTGAGGCTCGTCGAACTGGCGCCTGGAGCGTCCGCGGACGAGGTGATGGAGAAGACGGGTGCAGAGGTCACCATCCCATGACACCGACACCGTTTCCCGACTTGCAGAGACGCAGGATCAATCATGGCGTCGCGCGACGCCGCCATATCGGACCCCGGCCAGGCGTGGGCCGCCGGCACAGGAAGGACAGGACAAGATGACGTTTGCCTTGGCGACCATAGAGCATGACCGGGAGGGCACCGTTGCGGCCCTTGTCGTCGACGACATGGCGCTGCCGCTGCCGGTGCTGGGGGAGATGCGCACCACTCTCCAGTTGCTGGATGACTGGGAGACGGCGCAGCCGCAGCTCGAAGCCCTGGCGCGCGAGGTAGCGGGACACAGCGCTGCCCGGCCGGTCAGCGCCGTCCGCTTCGCGGCACCCTACCGGCCGGGCCAGGTCTTCTGTACAGGCGCCAATTACCGAAAGCACGTCATCGGGCTCATCATGGGCGATCCCTCCATGCGAACGGCGGAGGACGACGCCATCAGCGAGGAAGATCGCCGGGCCAAGGCGGAGAAGATGATGGACGAACGGGCGAAAAGCGCCCAGCCCTACTGCTTCGTCAAGCTGCCGTCCTGCGTCGTTGGCCCCGGGGACGACGTGATCCTGCCCCACAATGTCCAAAAGCCGGACTGGGAGCTGGAACTGAGCGTGGTGATCGGCAAGAAAGCCAGACATGTCTCTCCGGAGACGGCGATGGACCATGTGGCGGGCTTCGCGATCGTCAACGATGTGACCGCCCGCGACCACGTCTTCCGCCGGGACGGCTCTGCCATCGGCGCCGACTGGCTGTCGGGGAAGTGCTTTCCGACCTTCCTGCCCTTCGGGCCGCTGATCGTCCCGAAGGCATTCGTTCCCGACCCCTATGACCTGACCATCCGGCTCGCGGTCAACGGCACCACCTATCAGGACGAATCGACCCGCGACATGATGATCAATATCGAACGTCAGATCGCCTTCCTGTCCGACCGCGTCGAGCTGCAGCCGGGCGATGTCATCTGCACCGGATCGCCCTATGGCAACGGAGCCGCCTTTGGCGTGTTCCTCAAGCCGGGTGATGTAATGGAAGGCTCGATTACAGGCCTCGGCATGCAGCGCAACACCTGCGTCGCCGAGCCGGTTGGGGCCTGACAGACAAGGGAGGACGACGCTATGGCCAACTGGCCTTTCAGACAGGGCATTCACGACATCGGCAACGGGCTCTATGGCTATGTCCAGCCCGACGGCGGCTGGGGCTGGTCGAACGCTGGCCTGATCATCGGCGACGGCGAAACCCTGCTGGTCGACACGCTAATGAGCGTGCCCCTGACCCGCGACATGCTGGACCAGTTCAAAGCCAGGGTTCCCGATGCACGGCACATCGACCGCGTGGTCAACACCCATGCCAATCCGGATCATTTCTTCGGCAATGGCCTCGTGGCCGACGCCGAGATCATCTCGACGGTTGGAACCAGGGAGGAAATGGCGGAATTCCGCCCGGAGCTGCTGAGCGGCCTTGCCGACAATTACCAGAATATGGGCGAGGCCGGGGAATTCCTCTACGAAACCATGGGCCGCACCTTCGACTTCTCCGGCGTTGACGAACTCACCCTCCCCACACGCACCTTCCAGAAGCATCTGACGCTGCAGGTCGGCGGCAAGACCGTCGAGCTGACCGACCTTGGCCCCGCCCACACCTCCTCCGACACCATCGTCTGGCTGCCCGGCGAGCGCGTGGTCTTTACCGGCGACCTGCTGTTCAACGAGGGGCACCCGATCATGTGGGCCGGGCCGGTGGAGAACTGGATCGACGCCTGCCGGCACATCATCGACCTGGCGCCCGAGGTGGTGGTGCCGGGCCATGGCCCCATCACCGATATCGAGGCTGTGCGCAACATGAAGCTCTATTTCGAATATGTCCGCGACGAGGCCAGGACGCGCTTCGAGGCGGGCCTGCCGTTCGAGGAGGCCGCCCGCGACATCAACATGCAGGAGTACCGCGGCTGGAGCGACCCCGAACGCATCGTCGCCAACGTCTTCTCCCTCTACCGTCAATGGGGGACGCATTTCTCACCGGAACAGCAGCGGGACCTGTTCGGCGCCATGGGCCGCTACCACAAGGAAATGGCGCATCACGACGAGACCTGCGGCGGAGACCACCACAGCTGACACAGAGCGAGGCAACCCGATGACCATCACCACCTGCGACGACAGAAAGCCCATCCCGGTCCAGGCCCGGGGCAAACACCTCGTGGTGGACATTCACTGCCATCTGGGTATCGGGGCGGCAGACACCATCGTGCGGCGGGCCTACCCCGGCCCGCCTCCCGGCATCAATGACTTCACCAGCCCCAAGACCTCGGAAGTCAACCGCGCGCAGTTTGCAGCCATTGGCCCCATACTGAACGGCGTGGAGCAGCGCCTCCAGGACATGGACCGCCTGGGCATCGACGTGCAGGCCCTCTCACCGAGTCCTGGACAGTACTTCTATTTCACGGACCCCGAAACCGGCCGGGAGGCCGCGCGGACCGTGAACGACGGCATCGCCGCCGCGGTGGCCGCCCACCCTGAGCGGCTGGTCGGTATGGGGACCGTTCCCCTGCAGAATGTCGAGTTTGCCGTCGCCGAAATGCGGAGATGCGTGCGCGAACTGGATTTGCGCGGCATCGAGATCGGCTCGAACGTCAACGGCAGAGACTTCCACGACCCGGAGTTCCGTTCCTTCTTCGCGGCGGCGGAGGAGCTCGGCATCCTCCTCTTCCTCCATCCCCTCGGTTTCACCCATGCCAACCGGATGAGTGAATATTACTTCAACAACCTGATCGGCAATCCGCTCGAATCCACCCTCGCCGTCGGCCACCTAATCTTCGGCGGCGTCCTGGACCGCTATCCGGGTCTCAGGATCTGCGTCGCCCATGGCGGCGGCTACATGCCGGCCTATTGGGGGCGGATGGATCACGGCTGGCACGCCCGCGCCGACTGTAGCGAGCACTGCAAGCACAAGCCGTCCAGCTATCTGCGCAAGCTCTGGTTCGACAGCCTGGTCTTCGACAAGCAGGAACTGGCCAATCTCGTCTCCACCTACGGCGCCGACAGATTGTGCATGGGCACCGACTATCCTTTCGACATGTCGGAGCCCGATCCCGTGGGCTTTCACGCTCAGCTCAGCGAGGCCGACCGCGCCCGAATCCTCGGCCTAAACGCCGCCGAACTCCTCGGCCTTGTAAAGGCAGGGTGACGCCCGGCGCCGCTCAAACTTCCCTTTCCGGTTCCGCTTGCCAGACTGCTCGAAATCCGCCAACGTTCCTCTCTCGGACCACACTAAGACGCCATGGGAGGCGCGCCGCTGGTCTTACAGATGGGAGCTTACATATGAAAAAGTCTGCACTCTTTCTCTCCTCGGCACTGACCCTCGGTGCCTTGACGCTCGGTGGCCTGGCGCCGTTGTCACCAGTTCACGCCGAAGGCCGTCCGTTCATTGGCAGCTACGAGGACCGCGTCGCCATCGAACAGTTGATGTGGGACTATGTCCGCGCCGCCGATACGCTGGACGAGGACGCCTATGCCGCCGTCTTCACGCCGGACGGCGCCTTCAACCAGGTCAAGGGCCGCGATGCCCTCAAGAAGATGATCGCCGATATGGACAAGAGCCAGACCGAGCGGCGGGAAAGCGGCCAGCTCAACGGTCTGATGCACCATTTCATGGCCAATCAGACAATCGAATTCGTCAACGAGGACCATGCCCGCGTGCACTATTACTGGCAGACCGTCTTCGCCGGCCGCGACCTGGCCAACCCGCCACGCCTGGCCGCCGCCGGACGCGGTGTGGACGATGTGGTGCGGGTGGACGGCAAATGGCTCATCCAATCCCGCAACGTCGCACCGGATTACTGAGGCAGCATGAACCCGAGCAACAGGTTCCGAGGTCTTGAGGGCCGTCGCAGCTATTTCAACCCAACCTAAATGATGTAGTTAAACGTCTTAATACGCCCGAGGCACGCCGAATTTGCGTTGTGTCTTTCGAATTAGCGCGTTTTTGGCCGACGACGTTCGCCAGGCTTGACGGGATTAGGTCCAGTCCTGCCGGCTTCCTTGGGTAAAGTTAAAGGAGACACCTAAAGTTTGTCTATGGCCGACAAGCAGGGCCAACGCCACCAGCCCTTCTAGGGCGCATGCCGGATAAGATGAGTATCTCATGGCGCAGCGGCCCCGTTTCGGCGGGGCCGTTGGTATTTTCTGGGATCAGCTCTATTTCGACTGGACTTGCCTGGGTCGGCAAGCATTGCTTGGAACATCGACTGACGGGGCCTCCTCTGCCGCCCCGGCCCTGACCGGTCTCTGGCCTGCGGGGCTTCAGGTGGTGGAAGAGCCGCAGAGCGCGGCTCAGCATCACAGGAGGACCCCATGTCCAAACTCACCGATACCCATCTGGTAATCCTCTCCACCGCGGCCGGACGAGACGATGGCACCGTGCTGCCGCTGGCTGCATCTCTCAAGCTCAAGGGTGGCGCCATCAAGACGACGCTGAACAGTCTTCTGAAGAAGGGACTGCTGGCGGAAGTGCCGTCAACACCCGACCAGGCAATCTGGCGCCAAGGAGATGACCGGCCCCTCGCCCTGATCGTCAGCGACGCGGGTCGTGCCGCCATCGGCGTCGAGAGCAGTGACGACGCGGTCGACCCCGAACCGCCGTGTCCCGATGCTTCAACTGTAACCGAAGCCACTTCGCCCTTTCGGGACGGTTTGGAGGCGAGCATCAAGGAGAAAGTAGCCGCTCTCAGCACCCCCGGCACGAAGCAGGCGCTCATCGTCATCCTGCTGTGCCGGGAGGGCGGCACTACGCTCGACGAACTGGTCGCCGAGACCGGTTGGCAGCCCCACACTACCCGCGCCGCCCTCACCCGACTGCGCCAGAAAGGCATCACCATCAGCCGCTCCATGGAGGACGGTCGCGGCAGTGTCTATTGCATTGTTGGAGAGGTGTGATGTCGCGGCGGCATAAACAATCACTCTCCGACGAATTAGAGACGCTGCAGACCATGGACGTCGCAGCTCTCCGCGAGAAGTGGCAAGACCTTTACGGCGTCCCGGCCCCACGCCACTCCCGCCACGACTTCCTCATGCGGGCCTGCGCCTATCGCCTGCAGGAGCGGGCTTTGGGAGGATTGCGCCCGGCCACGCGGCGGCGCCTGAAGGAACTGGCTGCAAGTTTCCGGGCTGGGGTGACGCCCAAACTCAAGGTATCTCTACGGACCTCGGTCGGCACACGTCTGGTGCGGGAGTGGAACGGCACGACCCATATGGTTGAGGCGGTGGAAGGTGGCTATCTGTGGCGTGACCGGACATGGCGCTCCCTCTCCGCCATCGCCCGCGAGATCACCGGCGCCCGCTGGTCCGGCCCGCGCTTCTTCGGCCTGAAGGCCTCCTGATGGCGCGCCGACAGGTCCGCTGCGCCATTTACACCCGCAAGTCCACTGAGGAAGGACTGGATCAGGAATACAACACTCTGGACGCCCAGCGGGATGCCTGCGAAGCCTATATCCGCAGCCAGGCCTCGGAAGGCTGGAAAGCTCTCCCCGCTCGCTACGACGATGGCGGCTATTCCGGCGGGAACACCGAGCGCCCTGCCCTGCAGACCCTGATGGCGGACATTCGGGATCACCGGGTGGACGTCATCGTCGTCTACAAGATCGACCGCCTCACTCGGTCGCTCAGCGACTTTGCCAAACTGGCCGATCTCCTGGACGACCATGACGTCTCCTTTGTCTCAGTGACCCAGCAGTTCAATACCACGACCTCCATGGGTCGGCTGACACTCAACATGCTCCTGTCCTTTGCCCAGTTCGAGCGGGAGGTCACGGGCGAGCGCATCCGCGACAAGATCGCCGCCTCCAAGAAGAAGGGCCTCTGGATGGGCGGCACCACGCCCATCGGTTATCGGGTGGAGGATCGTAGGCTGGTCATTATCGAAGAAGACGCAGACATTGTGCGCAGCATTTTCCGGCTCTATCTGGAACTGGGGACAGTGCGGCAACTCAAGCAGGCCCTGCAGGAGCGCGGCATCGTCACCAAGAAGCGGGAACTCTCTGATGGCAGGATCACGGGCGGGCAGCCCTATCAGAGGGGGCATCTTTATCAACTCCTCTCCAACCCCGTCTATATCGGCCACATCCCGCACAGAGAAGAGAGCTATCCCGGTTCACATACACCCATCATCGACCAAGCCACCTGGGAGGCAGTTCAGAAGCAGTTGGGTGACAATCGTCAGGGACACCGGCGCAAAGCCGGCGCCAAGGCACCGAGCCTGCTGGCCGGTGTCCTGGAGGATGACCAGGGGCATCGCTTCACGCCGTCCCACGCCACTACGAGGGGGCGCCGGTATCGCTATTATGTGGAGCAGACCAAGAACAATGATACCTCCCCTCGTCGCTTGCCGGCGCTGGAGATCGAGGCGGCGGTACGCCGGGAGGTGCAGAGCTTCGTCACCTCGCCCCAGCGGCTGGTGGATGCCCTGGGCCACGACCTCCCTGCCCGCCACGTGGAACAGCTCATCCGGCGGTCAAACGCGCTTCAAACCTTCTTTGAAGACACCACGCGGTCGCAATGGATGGAGACGGTCCGGCCGCTATTGAGACGGGTGGTGCTGTCGCCGCATGAACTGCGGATCGAGATCGCACCTGCGGCTCTGCGCACCCTCCTCCGCCTGGACGATGCGGATGAGCGCCCGCATTCAGGTCCCGTTATCCTAACGGCGGCGATGGAAATGCGGTGCCGGGGCAGTCAGCTCAAGATTGTGATCCGAAGTGGCAACGCTGCGGATGAAGCCAAGCCGGACATGGCACTCATCAAGGCGGTGGCGCGGGCGCATGACTGGTTCGAGCAACTGGCGACTGGCGAGGTCCGCAATGTCCTCGATATCGCCAAAGAAGAAGGCCTCACACGGCCATACGTTTCCAGAGTGATGAAGCTGGCCTTCCTGGCGCCAGAACTCGTCGAGGCGATACTGGATGGTGGGCAACCTGCCGATCTGACGGTAGACGAAATTACTTTGGGAGAAGCGGTGCCGGCGCAATGGGAGAAGCAAGCTGAAGCTCTGTCGGGATCACGGCGGCTTTCTTAGAGCAGCCGCTATTTCCAGGAAATTCTACCGATACAAAATTTGATATTCTGCATGATATTCGTATATATATTTTTATGAAATTCATGAATTTATTGACTCCTTTACTCGATTTCGTTAGGGAGGAAGTGGGTTCAATCGCTCCTTGGTGATAAAGCAATGGCGAAACAGTTGGAAATTCGAGTACCGCCTGAACCAACAAGTCTTTTACCTGAAGTTCATTAAGCGCAACGGCGCGCTAAAGAATGCGGCCATCGTTATACCCATCGACCACTTTGAAATGTTGCGGAACGATCCGTCCTGCAAGGGACCACACGGTGCAGTCCGAGTAAGCTTTGATGCTCTTGCAGGCCGGTATCTTCGTCAGGGCGCCTTTCTCGATTTGATTCGATCAGGCTACATTGGCGCGCATATGCAGACTACTGAGCATCTAAGAGTATTGATTGACGCAGTCATAAAGAATGGTCGAGCAGTTGTCGCAGCGGTGCAAACCTATGATCCGGCACTGGATCCTTTTCTTGGAGTAAAGGGAGGTATTTCCGATTTTGATCCTCTCGATGGTCTGAGCGGAGAGGATACCGAAACCTTCTAGATCACTTCTGCCGCAGTGTCGGAACCTTGCAAAGCTAAAACAGAATTATTGCTTCTCATGTGATGACGAAGCCAAGACTGTATAGAATTGCTTCACCTTCCCAAAAATACGAACTATGGAAAGGTAACTGCCGCGACCAGCCAGCAGAGACACTGCCTCATTTTCGGGTGAGATTCTGAAGGCTCTTTCGTCTCTCCTCACCTCATGTGAAGTGCGCGCCCGGAATCATGCCGACACGCCGGGCACTTGCCGGACCCGTCAGAATTCAAATGGCAACTGGTGGAAATATGAAAAGGGAGTGGCGGAGAGGATGGGATTCGAACCCACGATACCCTTTTGGAGTATACTCCCTTAGCAGGGGAGCGCCTTCGACCACTCGGCCACCTCTCCGCCGCCCGGAATAATGGGGTTGGGAGAGGATGTCAATAACTGCTGGCGAGAGTTCGGATTTAGTGTCGGGAATGCGCCAAAGCGGCGTACAGGATCATGCCTGCGCACAGCCCGTGCAGACCGCCGATTCATGTCTGGAAACCCCTGACGGCAGGCCGTTCATCGACTTGCAGGCAAAGGCGCGTCAGTGACGCGCTACCTTGGTTCCGTGAAGGGACACCCACTCCCGAGCCATCTTCTGCGCCCGCGCGACCTCTTCTTCGGTCATGTCGGCCGCCAGTTCGGCCCGGTCCACCGTGGCACGGCGGATGCCGCGCATGGCCGCGAGATTGAACCACTTGTGAGCCGTCACATAGTCGAGCTCGACACCCTGGCCGGTGGAATAAATCAGCCCCAGATCGTACAGCGCCTGCGGTTCGCCGCGTTCCGCCGCCGCCATGCAGGATTCGACATAAGGTTTATCCGTTACCCGGTCCATTCTGGACCTCCTCTTGCTCAGCAGTCCCCGGGTTGCCGACAATCAAATTCTGTGAAGTCTGGAACTGCGACTTGGGAAGCATGCATAGCGATCGTTAAAATTTTGGTTAACGCAAAGAGCGCTGGCAATACAAATTTTGACGGATACTTGAGAGGCAACATTCCGGCTGGAAAAACGGTGGCCCGTCAGCAGGTAATCGTTCTTCCCGGGTGTGACTATTGAGGCGCCAACCATCCGGCGAAGGGGCGCCGGCCACGGGCTCTCCGGGACTCACCGCCCCGGCGCAGCACAAGCGGCCTCTGCCGCCCTGGCCATGAGGGCGGCGGGGTCGCCCATCTCCTTAAGCGCCGCTTTCAGCGTCAGCCTGGCGCCGGCGGGATCGCCGGTTTCGGCCACCGAGAGCATGAGCGCTCCGCTCCCCGGCGTGCCCTCCAGTGCGGCTATGGCCTGGCGCATCTTGGCCGCCAGCGGATCGCCGGTGAACTGCCCGTCCACCCAGTACCAGGTCCAGACCAGGCGCCGGTCACCCGCCGTATTGCGCAGCCGGATGGCATCCGGCTCCGGCATCCGCCGGGCAAGCGCCGACGGTCCGGACACGGCTTCGTGGAACTGCCACTGCGCGCCGTCATAGGGCCTGTTCTCCCAGGCGATGAGTTCATGACCGGGCGACTGTCGGCGATAATAGACGACGTGAATATCCACGGGGCCGCGCGGCGTCATCACCTGTCCCTTGTCCTGCAGATCGGGGGCTGCGCCATAGGCGGGCTGCCAGTCGCCCGGCATGGCCGCCCTACCGAACAGCCTGTCGGGGCCACAGGCCTCCCCCGCCTGGCCGGCCAGGGCCTGCGACGTGCCATATGTCGCCCAGGCCTCCGGCAGAGCCATGATGCCGATGGCGATCACCATGCAGGCGCCGATGGAGCGGCGGGACTGGCGCTTGGCGAAACGCGGCTCCAGTTTGGCCAGCGCCGACATGGAGGTCTGCGGTTCCGCAAACCGCGCCGCCAGCGCCAGTTCGAGGAGAACGGCAACGGCAAACACCCCCCAGCCGAACGCCCTGTGATCGGCCACCAGATCGATCTTGCCGCCCGTCCAGTCGGTGATGAGCAGCACGGCGACGATCCGCACCAGGTTGGCGAAGACGGCGACGGGCACCGAGGCGACCACCAGCAGCGCCTGCCTGTGGAAGCGCCGGTAGGCCAGATTGGCGAAGACCAGCGTGATGACGAGATTGCCGACGACGAAGGGCAGTGTTGGACACTCCTGCACCACCAGGATGACAGCGTCGCTCGGGCCGTCCCTGCCGAGAAGGCCCAGCACCGGCTTCGCCAGCTCCAGGGTGAGCGCCGCAAGCGGCGTGGCAACGAGGTCGCCCAGAGGAACCATCATCCACAGGAGCATGAAGGGAAAGAAGAGCACCTGGAATGCCCGCCCGCCCAGGAACAGCAGGAGGAGCGACTGAACCATGCCGACGAGGGCGATATGCTCCCCAACGCTCAGGACGGCGGAGCGCGACACGAACCAGAGGCCGGCGAAGACCGCCAACGGAATGACCGCCCAGAGCCGCAGCTTGGGGTCGACGCGCTTCAGCCGCTCCCGCCGCGACCAGATGATGAAGAGGGAGACAGGGAGGATGAGGTAAAGGAAACGATAGGCGTCGCTGGCGGACCATACGCCCACGAGGTCACGCACGCTGCTCCAATATAGGACCAGCAGCGCGCCAAGAGAGACCAGCAGCCCTGCGAGCTGGCGTGCCCACCCCAATATATCCACCCCTCGGTTGGTTCCGGCACGCCATTCTAACCCGAGGATTATTACTGAAACCTAAACAACAGCAATGTGATAGAGCCGAGCATCTTACCCTTGGGGGGAATATCAGAGGCCTGCCAACCCGTCATGCTCTCCTTGAGCGGGCATCCGGCGCGGCCGAAGGCCGCCGCGCGCCAGGCCCCGCACAAGGCGGGGGTGACGAGGTGGGAGGTAACGAGGCGGGGAGCTGGCGCTAGCCGTCCAGCTTCTTCTTCAAGAGGTCGTTCACCACCTGCGGGTTGGCCTGGCCCTTGGTGGCCTTCATCGTCTGGCCGACGAAATAGCCGAAGAGCTTGTCCTTGCCGGCGCGGTACTGTTCGAGCTGCTGGGGAGAGGCGGCCAGAACCTCGTCGATGATCTTCTCCAGGGCGCCGGTGTCGCTCACCTGCTTGAGACCCCGCTCCTCGACGATATCCTTCGCTCCCTTGCCCGTCTCGGTCATCGCCTCGAATACCTCCTTGGCGATGCGACCGGAAATGGTGCCGTCCTTGATGAGGGCCAGGAGCTCGCCCAGCTTGTCGGACGTAATCGGGCTTTCATCAATACCTTGGCCGGATTTGTTCAAGTACCCGAAGAGCTCGCCGGTGATCCAGTTGGCAGCCATTTTGGGATCGCTGTCCCTGGCCACCGTCTCGTAATAATCCGCCGTCACCTGCTCGGTCACCAGCACGCCGGCATCATAGGCCGAGAGGCCGTACTGCTCCATGAAGCGGGCTTTCTTGTCGTCCGGCAATTCAGGCAGCGAGGCGCGAATCTCGTCCACCCAGGACTGTTCGATGACCAGCGGCAGCAGGTCCGGGTCCGGGAAATAGCGGTAATCGTGCGCCTCTTCCTTGGAGCGCATAGAGCGCGTCTCGCCCCGGCCGGGGTCGAAGAGCCTCGTTTCCTGCTCGATGGTGCCGCCCTGCTCCAGAATGTCCACCTGGCGCTGGCTTTCATAGATGATGGCCTGCTGCACGAAGCGGATGGAGTTGACGTTCTTGATCTCGCAGCGCGTGCCGAACGGCTCGCCCGGACGGCGCACCGACACGTTGACATCGGCCCGCATGGAGCCTTCCTCCATATTGCCGTCGCAGGTGCCGATATACCTCAGGATTGTTCTTAATTTCCTCAGGTAAGCCGCTGCTTCTTCAGGAGAACGCATGTCGGGGTCGGAGACGATCTCCATCAGCGCCACGCCCGAGCGGTTGAGATCCACATAGGTCTTGGAGGGATGCTGGTCATGCAGGCTCTTGCCCGCATCCTGCTCCAGGTGGATGCGCTCGATGCCGATCTCCTTCGTCTGACCGTCTTTCAGGTCCACGGTGATGCGGCCATGCCCGACGATGGGCTGCTTGTACTGGGAAATCTGGTAGCCCTGCGGCAGGTCCGCATAGAAATAGTTCTTGCGGTCGAACACCGAATGCAGGTTGATCTCGGCCCCCAGCGCCACGCCGGTGCGGACCGCCTGCTCCACGCATGTGCGGTTGATCACCGGCAGCATGCCGGGCATGGCAGCGTCCACCAGGCTCACCTGGCTGTTGGGCTCCGCCCCGAATTTGGTGGAGGCGCCGGAAAACAGCTTGGAATTGGAGATCACCTGGGCATGCACCTCCATGCCGATAACCAGTTCCCACGGGCCCGTCGCCCCATTGATGATCATGCTCATTGTGCTGTTCCGTCCTTCAACTGCCTGTCTTCATCCGCCTCAAGGGCCATTTCCAGCGCCCTGATTATCCCTTCCGGGTTCGTCAAAACGTCATTATTCCAAAATCTCAGCACACGGTATCCCTCACCATTCAGGAAAGCTGTACGCCTGGCGTCATAGTCCGCCCGCTCGTCATGTTGACCTCCATCCAATTCCACAATCAACCGCGCCTCGTGCGAGGCGAAGTCTGCGATGAAAGTGCCGAACGGTACCTGCCGACGAAACTTGATACCATGAAACTGGCGGCGGGACAGAAGCGTCCACAGTTTCCGCTCCGCGTCTGTCGCCGCTCCCCGCAAGCGACGGGATTGTTCCACTGTTCTGTCGACAACCTTTTTCTTCAAATGGTTACGCTCGTCCGTTCACCCAGGGTTCTTCCTCCCCCTTGATGGGGGAGGACCGAGGTGGGGGTGATGCCCGCCAACGAACCAGATGCCTTCAAAGGTGGAGATATCACCCCCATCCAACCTTCCCCCATCAAGGGGGAAGGCTTCTTCATTTCGCCCACCAACGCGCCGGTGCCGCCTTGAAATCCGCTGCGTCTTCCATGACGCCGGCGACGCGGAACAGGGTTTCCTCGTCGAACGGGCGGGCCAGGAGCTGGAGACCCAGCGGCAGGCTGTCGGAGGACATGCCGGTCGGCAGAGAAAGCCCCGGCAGGCCGGCGAGAGACGCTGGCACGGTGAAGACGTCGTTCATGTACATGGTCACGGGGTCGGTGGTTTCTCCAAGTCCGAAGGCCGCCGTCGGCGCCGCGGGTGTGAGGATGGCGTCCACGGTTTCATAAGCCACCATGAAGTCGCGGTAGATGAGGGTACGCAGCTTCTGCGCCTTCAGGTAATAGGCGTCGTAATAGCCGGCCGAGAGCGTATAGGTGCCGATCAGGATGCGCCGCTGCACTTCCTCGCCGAAGCCGGCGGCACGGGTGTTCATATACATGTCGGCCAGGCTCTCGCCCTCCACGCGCAGGCCATAGCGCACGCCGTCATAGCGCGCCAGGTTCGAGGACGCCTCGGCCGGCGCCACGATATAATAGGTGGGCAAGGCATATTTCGTGTGCGGCAGGCTCACCTCGCGGATTTCGGCGCCCGCCGCCTTCAGCCATTCCGCCCCCTGCTCCCAGAGCGCCTTGATCTCGGGCGAGAGGGTGTCCAGGTCGTATTCTTTCGGAATGCCGATCCGCAGCCCCTTCACGTCGCCGGTCATGGCGGCCGCCATATCCGGTACCGCCTTCGGCGCGGAGGTGGAATCCCTGGGGTCATGCCCGCACATGGCGGTGAGCATGATGGCGCTGTCCCTCACCGTGCGGCCGAAGACGCCCGCCTGGTCCAGCGACGAGGCATAGGCCACGATGCCCCAGCGCGAGCAGCGGCCATAGGTGGGCTTCACACCCACGATGCCGCAATAGGCGGCCGGCTGGCGGATGGAGCCGCCGGTGTCCGTCCCCGTGGCGCCGAGGGCCAGGTTGGCGGCCACCGCCGCCGCCGACCCGCCGGAGGACCCGCCGGGCGTGCGCGGCTTGCCGTCCGCCGCCCGCCAGGGATTTTCCGTCGGCCCGAAATAGCTGCTCTCGTTGGAGGAGCCCATGGCGAACTCATCGAGATTGGCCTTGCCCAGCATCACCGCGCCCGCGTCCCACAATTTCTGGGTCACCGTGCTTTCATAGCGGGGCACGAAATCATCCAGGATGCGGCTGGCCGCCGTGGTGCGCACGCCCTTGGTGCAGAAGAGGTCCTTGACCGCGATGGGAATGCCGGTCAGCGGACCGGCCTTGCCGTCGGCGATCGTCGCATCCGCCTGCCTGGCCATGGCCAGCGCCTCTTCCGGCGTCTCGGTGATGAAGGCGTTCAGCGCCTTGGCACCGGCCATGGCGGCGATATGGGCCTCGGCCAGTTCAACCGCCGTAAAATCCTTATTGTTCAGCCCCTTGCGGGCTTCTTCTAAAGTGATTTTCGTCAGGTCCGTCATGACTATTCCACCACCTTGGGAACCACGAAGAAGCCATGGTCGGTCTCGGGACCGTTGGCCAGCACGTCCTCGGCGCAATCGCCATCGGTGATCCGGTCCTCCCGCATGGGCAGGGTCACCTCCGAGACGCTGGCCATGGGCGGCACGTCGTCGGTGTTCACCTCTGCGAGTTGCTCGAAGAAATCGAGGATATTGTTCAGTTCACCCGCCAGGGAATCCAGCTTGTCGTCTGAAACCTTCAGACGCGCCAGATTGGCGATGCGGGCGACAGTTCTGCTGTCTACGGACATGGATTTCTCTCAAGTTTCGGTAGGCGGCCCGCCAGACGGAACGGGGCCGGAATCATGGTGGCGGACAGTATCACCCCACCCCCTGCCGAGCAAGCGCTTGGCAGCCTTGGTCACACCCTATATCCTCTTGGCCGGGGCTGGAAATGGGGGACACCGTGATCATCGTCTACATCTTCATCGCCGGCATCGTTCTGCTCGGCCTATACATCTGGACCACATACAACAGCCTGGTGTCTCTGAGAGTCCGGGTGAACGAGGCGTGGAGCGACATCGACGTGCAGATGCGCCGGCGCTACGACCTCATTCCCAACCTCGTGGAAACGGTGAAGGGCTATGCCAAGCACGAATCCGGCACGCTGGAGCGGGTGATCGAGGCGCGCAACAAGGCCATGGCCACCACCGGCTCGGCGGCGGAACAGGCGGCGGCCGAGAATGTGATGACCGGGGCGCTCAGATCCCTCTTCGCCCTGGCGGAGAGCTATCCGGACCTCAAGGCCAACCAGAACTTCCTCTCCCTGCAGCAGCAGCTTGCCGAGATCGAGGACAAGATCCAGGCATCCCGGCGCTTCTACAACGGCACGGTGCGCCTCATGAACACCAAGGTGCAGCAGTTTCCGGGCAACCTCGTGGCCCGCCAGTTCGGGTTCACCAGGGCGGAGTTCTTCGAGATCGACGAAGCGGAGGCCGAGGCCGTCGCCCGGCCGGTGAAGGTGGAATTTTGACCCTGAGCCGGCTGACAAGGGCGCTCGCCGCCCTTGCCTTCGCGGCGCTGCTCCCGGCCACCCCGGCCCTTGCCGCCGAGCGCATCACCTCTTTCGATGCCACCATCGAGGTGGAGGCGTCGTCGGACATCATAGTCAACGAGAAAATTAGCGTTGTTTCTGAAGGAGACCAGATAAGGCGTGGTATCTTCAGGGATATACCCCTTGAGTACAGGGACGAACACGGCAACCGGCGCTCGGCCACCATCGATGTGCTGAACGTTTACCGCGACGGCAGTCCCGAACCCTATCAGGTGGAGCGGCAGGGCAACGGAGTGCGCATCCGCATCGGCCGGGGAGACGTCTTTCTCAATTCCGGCCCGCACGATTATGAAATCCGCTATCGCAGCAGCCGCCAGCTCGGCTTCTTCAAGGACTTCGACGAGATTTACTGGAACGTGACCGGCACCGGCTGGGCCTTCCCCATCGATCAAGCGAGCGCCAGGGTGCTCGTCCCCAAGGGCGCTCCCATCCGCAGTGTCTCCGGCTATACCGGCCGCCAGGGCGAAAGCGGCGGGGACTACCGGGTCGTCTCGCAGGGAAGCGACAGCGTGACGCTGGAGACCACCCGCACGCTCCGGCCCGGCGAAGGCTTCACCGTCGCCGTGGCCTGGCCCAAGGGCTATGTGGCCGAGCCCTCCGCCGCCGAGAAGACGAAGCAGTTCCTGGGCGACAACGGGCCGGCCGCCGCCGGGCTCGTGGGCCTGCCG
>Ga0164243_10001496_pt1 | contig 39523 bp, 33 predicted proteins | sample OricompcompostOP_FD_108781 | JGI IMG/M metagenome (GOLD analysis project Ga0164243, IMG submission 108781) | Organic Plus compost microbial communities from Emeryville, California, USA - Original compost - Organic plus compost (OP) | ecosystem: Engineered > Solid waste > Mixed feedstock >... | reverse complement strand
CCTGTTCCTCGGACCGACCGGCGTCGGCAAGACCGAGCTCGCGCGCGCGCTCGCCGAGTTCCTGTTCGACGACGAGCACGCGATGGTCCGGATCGACATGTCCGAGTACCAGGAGAAGCACACCGTGTCGCGCCTCGTCGGTGCGCCACCTGGATACGTCGGCTACGACCAGGGCGGTCAGCTGACCGAGGCGGTGCGTCGCCACCCCTACTCCGTCGTCCTGCTCGACGAGATGGAGAAGGCGCACGCCGACGTGTGGAGCGTCCTTCTCCAGGTGCTCGATGACGGTCGTCTCACCGATGGTCAGGGGCGCACGGTCGACTTCCGGAACACCGTCGTGATCATGACGAGCAACGTCGGCAGCCAGCACCTGCTGCGGCTGACGAAGGACAACCGCACGCAGATCGAGGACCTCGCGATGCGCGAGCTCCAGACGACGTTCCGTCCCGAGTTCCTGAACCGGATCGACGAGATCATCTTCTTCGAGCCGCTCGGCGAGGCCCAGCTCGGGCAGATCGTCCGCATCCAGCTCAAGCGCTTCGAGAAGCTGCTGGCGGAGCGGCAGATCTCCATCTCGCTCTCGGATCAGGCGGTCGCGCGGGTGGCCGAGGCTGGGTACGATCCCGTCTACGGTGCACGTCCCTTGAAGCGTGCCCTCCAGAAGCTCGTGATCGATCCTCTCGCCTCACGCCTGCTCGCAGGCGAGTTCCATGCCGGCGACCACATCCTCGTGGACGTCGAGAACGAGCAGATCGTGTTCCGTAAGGACCACGCCAAGACCCGTGGAGCCGCAGCCTGACCATGCCCCCGCAGCAGATCGACTTCGATCCGAGCGTCGACTACTACAAGACGCTCGGCGTCAGCGAGAAAGCGACCATCGACGAGATCAAGCGCGCCTACCGGAAGCTCGCGAAGGAGAACCATCCGGATTCCACGGGCGGTGACAAGGCGAAGGAGGCGCGGTTCAAGAAGATCTCCAGCGCGTACGACGTCCTCGGCGACGAGAAGAAGCGTGCGCTCTATGACCAGATCCGCGCGGGTGGCGGTCGCTCTCCGTTCGGCGGAGGTCGCGGCGGCGTGTACACGACGCACGGCCCGGGCCCGGGGATCTTCGATCTCGGCGATCTCTTCAGCCAGTTCTTCGGCGGAGCGGGCGGCGGTCGCAGGACCGTGAACATCGACTTCGACGACGACGGCCCCAGCGTGCGCCAGCGCGCTCGGCACGGACGCGGCGAGGACGTCGAGCTCGAGAGCCGCGTGAAGGCCTCCGACGGAACATGGTTGGACGTCAAAGGAAACGACGTCTACTCCGATGTCCGAATCTCCTTCGACCGCGCGATCCTCGGCACCGTCGCGACGGTCGCCACGATCGATGGTAAGGCCGAAGTGAAAGTGCCGCCCGGCACGTCGAGCGGCAAGAAACTTCGCCTGCGCGGAAAGGGAGTACCTGACCGATCGGGTCGGGCCGGCGATCACTACATCACCGTGCAGATCGACGTACCCACCGGCCTCGACGAGGAGGCCCAGAAACTCCTGGTCCAGCTCGTCGGCCGGATCCGTCGATCGAAAGCCTCCGGCCCGGGCGGGCACAACGACTAAAACGTCGTACAGTCAAGGAATCGATGTCGAAACACACGGAGACCGCTGGTCAGTACCCAGTCATTCCGCTCCGGACCGAAGTCCAGCTCCCGGGTCACGTCGGGCCGCTGGAGATCGGTCGTGAAGCGTCGGTGCGCGCGATCGAAGCGGCGACTCGCGACGACAACCTCATCGTCATCATCCCGCAGCGGAACCCTGCGGTTCGCGATCCTGGACAGAAGGACCTCCACGAGATCGGCGTGCGCGCCGAGATCGTGCAGGTCGTCAAGCACTCGCCCGGTCGGTTCACCACGGTCATGCGGTTCCTCGAGCGTGTTCACATCGACGCGCTCGTCGCGACCGAGCCGTTCCTGGTGGCGAGCGTCTCCAAGCTCCAGTCCACGTCGAGCGCGACGGCCGAGCAGCTGATCGCGACGACCTCCAAGGTCCGTGACTACCTGCTCGCCGTCGTGACCGACGCGCAGGCGAAGGAAGCCGCGGGCAAGGAGAAGGAGGGCAAGGAGCCGCGCGGCGAGCTCACGCGCGCGCAGGTGCAGGCGATCGTCGATCCCGACAAGCTCGTCGACGCGGCCGTGCCGTACCTCGAGCTCGAGCGCGACGATCTCACCAACCTCCTGATCGAGACCGACACGATGAAGCGCCTCGAGCGCATCATCCCGTCGCTCGAGCGCCAGGCGACCGTGCTCCGTCTCAAGGCCGACATCGGCGCCGAGCTCGAGGGCGAGTCGAGCCGCAACCACCGCGAGCGCGTGCTGCGCGACCGGATGCGGCAGATCCAGGAGGAGCTCGGCGAGCAGGATGACAACGCCGAGATCGACGAGCTCCGCAAGAAGATCGACGACAGCAAGATGAGCGACGAGGTGCGCCAGGTGGCGCGCAAGCAGCTCGCTCGCATGAGCCAGATGGCGTCGTCGTCGCCCGAGTACAACATCGCGCGGACCTACGTCGAGAACCTGCTCGAGATCCCGTGGAACGTGTACACGGAGGACCGCCTCGACGTGTCCGCCGCGCGCGCGATCCTCGAGGCCGAGCACTCGGGCCTCGAGAAGGTGAAGCGGCGCATCCTCGAGTTCCTCGCGGTGCGCAAGCTCGCGCCGAACAAGCACGGCCCGATCCTGTTGCTCGTCGGCCCGCCGGGCGTCGGCAAGACGTCGCTCGGGCGCTCGATCGCGAGCTCGCTCGGTCGCAAGTACGTCCGCATCTCGCTCGGTGGCGTGCGGGACGAGGCCGAGATCCGCGGCCACCGTCGCACGTACATCGGCGCCCTCCCCGGTCGCATCGTCGCGGGCCTCAAGAAGGCCGGCTCGATGAACCCGGTGTTCGTGCTCGACGAGATCGACAAGCTGGCGGCCGACATGCGCGGCGACCCGGCGGCGGCGATGCTCGAGGTGCTCGACCCCGAGCAGAACAAGGACTTCGTCGATCACTACGTCGAGGTGCCGGTCGACCTGTCGAAGGTCATGTTCATCTGCACCGCGAACCAGCTCGACACGATCAGCCAGCCGCTGCTCGATCGCATGGAGACCGTGGAGCTCTCGGGCTACACGACCGTCGAGAAGCTCGCGATCGCGAAGAACCACCTCCTGCCGAAGCAGCTCGCCGAGCACGGCATCGGCAAGGACCAGCTCGATGTCGGCGACGACGTGCTGGAGGAGATCATCCACAGCTACACGCGCGAGGCCGGCGTGCGTAACCTCGAGCGCGAGATCGCGGCGGTCTGCCGCGGCGCCGCGGTCCGGGTCGCCGAGGGCGCCACGAGCGTCCGCATGACGAAGGACATGCTCGAGGAGATGCTCGGGCCGCCGCGCTTCGTGTCCGACACCGCCGAGCGCAAGCCCGAGGTCGGCGTGATCACGGGCCTCGCGTGGACGCCCGTCGGCGGCGACATCATGTTCATCGAGTGCCGCACGTACCCCGGCAAGGGCGAGGTGCGCCTCACCGGACAGATGGGCGACGTCATGAAGGAGAGCGCGCAGGCCGCCGTGTCGTGGGTGCGCGCCAACGCGGCCCGGCTCGGGATCGATCACGAGAAGATCGCCACCTCGGATCTCCACATTCACCTGCCGCAGGGCGCGATCAAGAAGGACGGTCCGTCGGCGGGCGTCGCGCTGACCTGCGCCGTGGCCTCCGTGTTCACGAAGCGCCCCGTCCGCAACGACGTGGCGATCACCGGCGAGATCGATCTGCGCGGCAACGCGCTGCCGATCGGTGGCGTCAAGGAGAAGGTCCTCGCCGCGCACCGCGCCGGGATCAAGATCGTGTTCCTGCCGGAGCGCAACAGGAAGGACACGATCGACATCCCGGAGGAGATCCGGAACGAGCTCGACATCCGGTTCATGACGAAGATCGACGACGCGCTCGCGGTCGCGCTCGCCGACGCGCCTCCGACGCCGGAGCCCGAGCCGGCGATTCCACCGCCGACCGCGCCCTCGGGCCGCGGCTCGATGGGCGAGCGGCTGCCCTCGTAGCCGAGGGGGGGTCAGGCCCCATTTGCCCAACTTGTTGCGCGACTCGTGCAGCAAGTTGAGCAAGTGGAGTCTGACCCCGGACACGCGTGGCGCCGGCAACTCGAGTTGCCTGCGCCGATCTCGGCTCTACAAGCTGCCGAGATCATTTCGCTTCGAACGCCGCCCGCGGCGCGCCCGATGGCACGTCACGTGCTCGAAGCCGGCGTGAGGACGCTCGTCATGCACACCTCCTTCATCCAGGCCGGGTACGCGGCCGCGAAGAACCAGCAGGACCTCCGCCACTACTTCGAGTACTCGAGCCACGGCATCGAGGTCGTCGAGGACGGCCTCAAGGAGATCACGTTCGGCGAGTACCTCGTCGAGCAGGGCGTCCTGGACCGCTACCAGCTGTTCCGCGCGCTGCAGATGCAGGACCGCGTGCCGGGCGTGCGCCTCGGCGAGGCCGCGGCCGCGCTCGGCTACGCCCCGATCGGCGCGATCGAGCGCTTCTACCAGCGGTTCAGCCAGATCGGCACGGTCGAGGTCTGAGCGAGACCCACCGCCGCCGCGTCGCCAGCACCGCGAGCCCGCGATCTCCGTGGGCTCGCGGCGTTTTCGGGGAGGCTCGGGCTCAGCCCATCAAGCGGATCACCGCGTCCGTGAACTGCGCGGTGTTCGCCTTGCCGCCGAGATCCCCGGTGCGGGTCTCGGCGTTCGCGAGCGCGGCGTGGATGCCCTTGCGCAGGCGCGCCGCGGCCTCGCGCTGGTCGATGTGGTCGAGCATCATCGCCGCGCTGAGCATCAGGCCCGTCGGGTTCGCGATGCCCTTGCCCGCGATGTCGGGCGCCGTGCCGTGGACCGCCTCGAACATCGCGCAGCCACCGTCGCCGATGTTCGCCGCGGGCGCCACGCCGAGCCCGCCGACGAGCCCCGCGGTGAGATCCGACAGGATGTCGCCGAACAGGTTCATCGTGACGATCACGTCGAACTTCTCCGGCGCGATCACGAGCTTCATCGCGGTCGCGTCGACGATCATGTCGTCGAACTCGATGTCGGGATACCGCTTGGCGACCTCGCGCCCCGTGTCGAGGAACAGGCCATTCGACATCTTCAGGATGTTCGCCTTGTGCACGAGCGTGACCTTCTTGCGCCCGTGCTTGCGTGCGTACTCGAACGCATACACGATGCACCGCTCGCTACCGAACCGCGTGATGATCGCGATCGACTCGGCCGCCGTGCGCCGTGGATCGACGTAGTGCTCGACGCCGGCGTAGAGGTCCTCCGTGTTCTCCCGCACGATGACGAGGTCGACGCCGGTGTACCGCGACGGCACGCCGGGGATGGTCACGACGGGCCGTACGTTCGCGTACATGTCGAACTGCTGACGCAGCGTCACGTTGACCGAGCGATAGCCGCCACCACTCGGCGTCGCGAGCGGGCCCTTGAGCGCGAGCTGGTTCTTCTTGAACGACTCGATGGTCGCGGCCGGCAGCGGATCCTTGTACTTCTCGACCGCGGCCATGCCGGCGTCGACGCGCTCCCAGGCGACCGCTCCACCGGCGGCCTCCACGGCGCGCACCGTCGCGGCCGCGATCTCGGGGCCGATTCCATCTCCTTCGATCAAGCTCACCGTACGAATCACGAATTACTTCCTTTCGATCGGGCGCGGGTCGATCTCGATCACGTCTCCGACGACCCGCACCGCGTAGGTAACGAGGCAGTACTCTGATGCTTCGGCGTGGCGTCCCGTCGCGGTCGAGAACCGCCAGGCGTGATGGGGGCATACCAGGTAGCCGCGCGAGACGATCCCCTCGGAGAGATCCCCACCGCGGTGGATGCACTGGCGCTGGGTCGCGAAGTAGCGGTCCCCATCCCGCCCGAGCGCCATCTCGATCCCGTCGACCTCGACCGCGATGACGTCGCCCGAACGGACGTCTCCCACCTTCGCTGCGGGTCGCCAAGCGTCGCTCACCGCGCGACTTTGACAGCTTTCGCGGCATGGCGAAATCGCACGGCGCGATCATTGTGCGGCGAGCGCGCTCAGCGAGCGTTCGCTCACTCCTCCGACGACAACCTCGGGCCGGCCCCTACCGGGACCGGCTGGTACGGTGCCTCGCGTGAGCCCCGATCTCTACGGAGCAGTTCTCGGACGTGTTCTGTACCCCGCCTGGGAGCACCTTCGAGGGCGCCCCACCTTCGAGCTGCTGGCGCACCTGCGGCGCACCGAGCGCGCGAGCCGCGACGAGCTGACCGCCCTGCGCACGGGCCTCCTTCGCCGGCTCGTTCGCCATGCGTACCACCACACCGCGTACTACCGCCGGGTGTTCGACGCCGCCGGCATCCACCCGGCTGACGTGACCTCGCTCGACGATCTCCACAAGCTGCCGCTGCTCGAGCGCGCCGAGGCACAGACGAGCGTGGAGGCACGCACCGCGACGTGGCCGTCGGCCGCGTTCAGCAAGACGACCAGTGGGTCGACGGGCCAGCCGCTCGTGGTGCGCTACTCCGCCGAGTCGCGACACTGGCGCGAGGCGACGCGGCTGCGCGGATTCGGCTGGGGTGGGTACCGCGTCGGTCACAAGGCGATGCACCTGTGGGGCGTCTCGGCGGTGCCACCCTCGCGGCTGACGCGGCTCAAGATCGCGCTCGACCACCGCCTGCGCCGCGACGTCTACGCGAACTGCATGGTGCGCTCGAACGAGCAGCTGATGAAGATGGTGCGCACGCTGCGGCGCGAGCGGCCCAACGCGCTCGCGGGCTACGCGCAGGCGCTCGCGGATCTCGCGCGGTTCGTCAACCGCGAGGGGCTGCGTACGTGGGGCACGATCCCGGTGATCTACGGCGCCGAGCGGTTGTGGGAGCACGACCGCGCGGATCTCGCGCAGGCGTTCGGCCCGGCGGTGTTCGAGACCTATGGCTGCCGCGAGTTCATGCTGATGGGCATGGAGTGCGAGGCCCACGACGGCCTGCACGAGTCCGCCGAGACCCTGATCGTCGAGATCGTCGTGCGCCAGCCCGACGGCACGCTGCGGCTCGCGCGCCCCGGCGAGCGAGGCGAGGTCGCGGTCACCGATCTCCACAACCTCGCCTGCCCGTTCATCCGCTACCTGACCGGCGACCTCGCGACCGCACACGCGGACACGCCCTGCGCGTGCGGCCGCACGCTGCCGCGGTTCGGCGCGGTCGAGGGGCGGGTCACCGACACGATGCGCGACGCCGAGGGCAACCCCGTCGAGGGCATCCTGTTCAACATCCTGTTCCTCAACATGGCCAAGCACACGCGTCAGTTCCAGGCGGTGCAGCGCGCCGATGGCAGCCTCGTGCTGAAGGTCGTCCCGACCGCCTCCGGGCGGCTCCCCGCCGAGGCCGAGGCCCTGATCCGCGAGTTCGTGGGCAAGCACCTGCGCGGCGTCCCACTGTTCATCGAGGTCGTGAACGAGATCCCGCTGACCAGCGCGGGCAAGCTCCGCCGCGTCATCGTCGAGCGGGGTGCGCCGCTGCCGAGCACGCAGCGCGACGTGGCGCCGCTCGTCGGCGCCGCGCCCGGGCACTGAGCGTCACGCCGACGGCGACGCCCGGCGCAGCCGGTTCGGCACAAGTCGCGTCGCCGAGGTCCAGCCCGCGCGCGCTCTCGTGATGCCGCGCTGGAGCTGGCGTGCCGCCGAGCGCGCAGCGGCCACGAGCCGCGACTGCTTGACCGCGGTGCGCAGCACCGGGCCCGAGACGTACGCCATGCGCGCGCGCAGCCCGCCGCCGTAGATGCGGAGCGTGCACAGCGGCGCGACCTCGGTCGCCCATCGGAGCTTCCACTCCGCGCGCGCGTCGCCGTCGACGGTCGCGCGGCCCATGTGGTAGTAGCCGGGCTCGCCGCGCGCGAACAGCTCCTCGAGCAAGAGGAGCCGCAGCAGGTGGGACGGGCTCTTCGACGCGAACGTCGGATCGTAGCTCTCCTTCAGGAGCTCGACGTGGCCGGCGCCGCGCAGGCAGTACTGGAACGCGATCAGGTTGCCCTCGTAGCGGAGCTGGAACAGCGCGAACCGCCCCGTCGAGGCGAGCGCCGGGGCGAGCTGCCCGTAGAACTTGTGGGTCCGGCGGTCGTGCAGGATCGGCGAGCCGCGCACGCCCTTCCACCCGCGCGTCTCGAGCACGAAGCACTCGTGGAGCGCCCGCGTGAGCGCGGGCCCCGGCGCGTCGAAGGACACGAGCTCCAGCGCGCCGCGGCGCTCGAGCTGACGCCGCGCGTTCGGCAAGTGGTCGCGCAGCCCGCGAGGGAGCGACGTGCGGAACGCGTCCCACGACCCGTCGATCCGCGTGCGCGCGTCCCCCATCGCGCTCTGGATCACGCACACGTGTAGCCCGAGCTGCTCGGCCGCCGTGCGCAGCGCGAGGCACGTCGGGCTCTCGAGGTGCAGCCGGCGCAGGAACAGGTAGTCGCGCCCGCGCTCGTCGGCGAGGAGCGCGAGGAGCACGCGCTCGGCGGTCGCTGCGTCGAGCTCGCCAGCGAGGAGCCAGTACGGGTGGTGCTCGTTGTCGAGCGACGTCCACGCCGACGCCAGCCCGGCGCTCGGAACGAGCGGGATCGCGGCCACGAGCTCGCCGTCACGATGCGCGATGTGGATCCGCGGACACCAGTCCGACGTCGCGAACGCAGAGATGAACGTGCTCACCCACTCGGCGTCGGCGATCGGCGACTGCGTCCGGGTCAGCTCGTTCCAGTCTCCCCACCAGCGAGCGGGGATCGACCGCGTGACCTCCCACTGCAGCTCTCGTGTCTCCGCCATCCACGACCTCCTTGCTCCCGGGGGTGTAGAGGTTCGACCGCGCGAGGCAAGAAGCCGGATGCCGCGCTGCATCGACGCCCGTCGCGCGTCGGCGCGCGCGGTGACACACCGGACCTCGCGCCCGCAACCGTCTCGCCCGGTTCGCCAAGGTAACCGTGAGCGCGCACACGGCCGCGGCGCGCCACCGCACGCCGCTGGGCTCCCACCGGCGCGCGCGACGCCCACCGTGCAGGCGACATTTTCTGACCGGGTGGGCCGCTACGCGTCGGCGATGCTGCCGTCGGAGGCGAGCCCGTACGCCTTCATCTTCGTGTAGATGCTCGCGCGGCTGATCCCGAGCCGGCGAGCCGCGAGCGAGGGGTTGCGATCGCGGCGAAGGGCCGCGGCGATCGCGGCGCGCTCGACGGCGCGGACCGCTCGCTCGGTGACGTCCTTGAGCCCCTCTCCCTCGCCGAGGCGCGTGAGATCGATCGCCGGCAGCTCGACGCGATCGTCGGGCTCGTCGCCGTCACCCGCGGGTGTCGCGCCGCTCGACGCACCCGAGGTCCGCTCGGGGCCGAGCATGTCGAGATCGTGGGAGCGGATCATCTCGCCGTCGCACAGGATCGCGGCGCGCGACAGCACGTTCTCGAGCTCGCGGATGTTGCCGGGCCACGGATAGCTCATGAGACGCTGCAGCGCCTTCGCCGTGATCTGCGTCGGGTACGGCGCCTCACCGCCCGCGAAGCTCTTCGCGGCCCCGCGCCGCTTCGCGAGGATGTGCGCCGCGAGCAAGGGGATGTCCTCCTTGCGCTCGCGCAGCGGCGGCACCTGGATCGGGACCACCGCGAGACGCCAGTAGAGGTCCTCGCGGAACTGGCCGCGCGCGACGAGCGCCTTGAGGTCCTTGTTCGTCGCCGCGACCACGCGCACGTCGATCGCGACCGGACGATCGCCGCCGACCGGCTTGATCTCTCGCTCCTGGAGCACGCGCAGCAGCTTGTTCTGCACGCTCGCGTCGATGTCGCCGATCTCGTCGAGGAAGATCGTCCCGCCGTGGGCCTCGCGGAACAGCCCGCGTCGCGCGCGCCCCGCGCCGGTGAACGCGCCCTTCTCGTGCCCGAACAGCTCGGCCTCGAGCAGGCTCGGCGCGAGCGCGGAGCAGTCGAACGCGACGAACGGGCCGTCCGCGCGCGGACCGACGCGGTGGATCGTGCGCGCGAGCAGCTCCTTGCCGGTGCCGCTCTCCCCGACGATCAGCACGGTCGCGTCGGAGGCGGCGACGCGCTCGACCATCTGGAGCAGCTGCCGCATGAGCGCGGAGTCGCCGATGACCTCGCCGAGACCGCGCGCCTTCTCGACCTCGCCGCGCAGGCGCCGGACCTCGCGCGCGAGCGCGCCGTGCGAGATCGCGCGCTCGACCACGGAGCGGATCTCGGCCCCCTCGGCCGACTTCTTGAGCACGTCGAGCGCGCCCGAGCGCATCGCACGGACGGTGAAGTGCACCGTCGGGTGCTCGCTCCAGATCACCACCACGGTGTCGGGCGCGAGCGTTCGCAGCCGGTGCAGCAGCGCGAGCGCCCCGTCGTCGTCCTCGCCGAGCGCCGGATCGAACAGCACCGCGTCGAACGACGACCCCACGACGCGCTCGAACGCGCCGGCCGGCGTCGCGACCGCCTCGACGTCCATGCCCGACAGCGCGGACCGCCCGTACGCCACCGTGCTCGCATCGGAATCCACGATCAGGACGTGCCGTACACCCATGCCCGGCATCCTACCTCGCGCTGTCCAGCTGTCTAGACACGGTCCATCGACCTGGACGTCCGGGTGCCCGGAACACGACCCAACCAATTGAAGTTATTGGTTCAACGTCCTGGACGGAGCTGGCCCGATCGATGCGTATCAGCGAGGGCACCAGGAGGGATCAGATGCAGTCACCCGCGAATCTCGATGACGATCTGGATCGGACTCGCGCCTACGTCCGGTCGGTCGCGATGAAGTACGTGCGAGACGAGCACGACGCCGAGGACGTCACGCAAGACGCCCTGCTGCTCGCCCATCGCCACCGCCATTCGTTCCGCGGCGACTCGCGGTTCTCGACGTGGCTGTACCGGGTCACCGCGACGGCTGCGCTGATGTACCTGCGCCGTCAGCGCCGGCGCGCCCGCGAGATCCCGGCGAGCGGAACGACCGACGACGAGGGGACGCCCTTGCTCGAGCGTCACGCCGCGCCCTCCCATCTCGGCGACAAGGTCGCGGCGCGCGGCGAGCTCGACGTCATGTCCTCGGCCGTGTCGCGGCTCGGCGCGAAGTACGAGCCCGTGTTCTGGAAGCGCTACGGGGAAGGTCGCACCGAGACCGAGATCGCCCAGGAGCTCGGGCTCTCCGTCGCGGCCGTGAAGACGCGCGCGTTCCGGGCGCGCCAGGCGGCGCTCGCGGCGGTTCGCTGACCGCTACGCCGACAGCCGGGCCGGCTCGAACTCGAGCGCCGGATAGCTCGTGTGCACGTAGCAGAGCGCGCGGTCCGGCATCGCGCGGCACAGCTCGCGGTAGCGGTGCAGCGCGGCGCGACCGTCGGCGCACACCTCGATCACGTCGACGCGATCGAGCACGCGGCGGCACCCGTCGCCGTGCTTCTCGGTGTGGCCCTCGAGGACCTCGATCACGAGCCACTGGGCAGGATAGGCGGCACACACGTCCGACCAGCGCATGACCGACACACGGTAGCCAGGGTCTCGCGCCGGAACAAGTTCTCGCGAACCGGCGCCCAGCCGCTCGTGATGACGCGGCGTCGGAGCTCAGCGTTCTCCTGGCGAGCACGCTCTGCACGCGGTGCGCGTGCGCGTTCGCCCGACGAGGCGAGGCGTACCCGGCCGTACCCCGGCATACCGTGGCGGGCGACGTGCGCGAGCTTCCCTTGGTATCGTGGACGGGTGCGGAGCCACGATCTCACCGACGCGATCCTCGATCGCCGGTACCGGATCGTCGAGCGAATCTCGGAGGGCGCGATGGGTGTCGTGTATCGCGCCACCCGGCTCAACCTCGATCGTGCCGTCGCCATCAAGGTGATGCACTCCGCGCTGCCGGGCGCGATGGAGGGCCGCAAGCGGTTCGAGCGCGAGGCCAAGCTCATGGCCCGCCTCGAGCACCCTCACTGCGTCTCGATCATCGACTACGGCCTGCACGGCGACAAGCCGTACGTGGTGATGGAGCTCGTGCGGGGCCGCAGCCTGCACGACATGCTCGCGGAGCAAGGCCGGTTCGAGATCCCGCGCGCCGTCGACATCCTCGCGCAGGTCGCGTCGGGGCTCGCCCACGCCCACGAGCAGGGCATCGTCCACCGCGACATCAAGCCCGCGAACGTCATGGTCACGCCGAAGGCGCCGCTCGGCGTGCACGCGCGCATCCTCGATTTCGGGCTCGCGCGCATGCTCGGCGCCAGCACGAGCGTGTCGAACGGGGTCGCCGTGGGCACGCCGAGCTACATGGCTCCCGAGCAGTGCCGCGGCGACGAGGTCGACGCGCGCACCGACATCTACGCGTGCGGCGTGATGCTCGTCGAGATGCTGACGGGCAAGAAGCCGTTCACGGCCGACGATCCGCTCGACATCATCAAGCAGCACCTGGGGCGCGTGCCGCCGCGCCTCGCCGAGCTCACGCCCGGTGACTACGGCGAGCTCGAGGAGGTCGTCGCGCGCGCGCTCGCGAAGTCGCCGGCCGATCGCTACGCGTCCGCGATCGCGCTCGCCGAGGCGCTCGACGCCGCCGTCGCCGGACGCACCGCACCCGAGCCGACCGCCGTGTTCCCTCAGCTCGGATCGAGCGCGCTGGTGCCGGCCGAGCCGTCGGTCGACATCCCGATCACGGTGGCCTCGTCGGTGACCTCCCCTGCCCGACCGGAGCCGAGCGTCACCGACAGCGCGGTGCGCCGGATGCTGCCGGTCTCGCGCATGCGCTGGGCGGTGCTCGGTGGGCTCGTGCTCGTGGGTGGCGGCATCTTCGGGATCCTCCGGCTGCGCGACCACCTCGCCGCCTCGACGCCTCCCCCACCCGACGCCGCGCCCGTGATCGTGCAGGTCGACGCCGGCGTCCCCGTCGACGCGCGGCCCGACAAGGTCGCCGAGGTCGTCGCGAACGCGAGCGCGCTCGCGTCGGCGGGCAAGACCCGCGAGGCGCTCGGCCTCCTCGCCGACGCGCGCAAGGTGTTCCCGAACCGCGCCGAGCTGCCGCTGCTCGCGGGCAAGCTCTACTTCGGCAAGCTGTGGTGGAGCGACGGCGTCGAGAACCTGCGCGCGGCGATCGAGCGCGATCCGTCGCTGCGCGACGACCCGGAGCTCGTGAAGACCGTGCTGCGCGGCTTCCTCACCACGCCGTCCTACGACGCGCGGCTCGGCAAGCTCCTGCTCGAGCTCGGCGCGGCGGCCGCCCCCTACGTCGAGGAGGCCGCGCGCACCCACCCCAACCCGAAGCGGCGCGCACGCGCCGCCGCGCTCGCCCGGCGCCTGCGCTGAGCGCGCGCTCGGCTCACACGGCCAGCGATCGCGACAGCGGCAGCTCGCGCACCCGCTTGCCGGTGAGCGCGAACACCGCGTTCGCGATCGCCGGCGCGACCGGCGGCACGCCCGGCTCGCCGACGCCGCCCGGCGGCAGCGTGCTCTCGACGATCTCGACGTGCGTCTTGCGCGGCGCCTCGCTGATGCGAACCATGCGCCCGCCCTGGGCGAAGTTCGACTGCTCGATCACGCCGTCCTTCATCGTGATCCCGCCGTAGAGCGCGAGGCTCATGCCGAAGATCACCGCGCCCTCGAGCTGCGACCGCACGCGATCCGGGTTGACGACCGTGCCCGCGTCGAACGCGATCCACACCTCGTCGATGCCGATCTTGCCCTGCGGCTTCTTGACGACCGAGACCACCGCGGCGGCGTAGCTGAGGAAGCTGCGGTGGGCCGCGAGGCCGAGCGCGCGACCGTCCTTCTGGCGCTCGCTCCACCGCGACGCCGCGGTGACGCGCTCGATCACGCCGCGCAGCCGGCCGACGTCGACGGGGTGCTGGTCGAGCGGCTGACCGTAGTTGGACAGCTTCTCGATCCCGAGCTCGTCGAGGCTCGCCTTGCGCGCGGGCCCGACGAGCTCGAGCCACAGCTCGCGCGGATCCACGCCGCGCGCGACCGCGAGCTCGTCGACGAACGAGCCCACCGAGAACGCCTGGAACAGGTTGTACACGGCGCGCAGCCAGCCGATGCGCGCGTGCGCCTTGGCCTCGCCGGTCTCGGCGCTGACGTTCGGCACGTCGAGCGCGAGGTCGAGCACGCCCTGCTGCAGCTCGCCGGCGCCGGCGCGCGCGGGCCCACCGAACGTGGTCGCGATCGGCGGGAACGCGCTGCGATGGCGCCACGCCACGATCTTGCCCTGCTTGTCGAGCCCGGCCGTGAGCAGCGTCGTCGCGACGGTGTTGACGTAGTCGTGCCGGAAGTCGTCCTCGCGCGTCCACTGCACGCGCACGGGCGCGCCCAGCTCGCGCGCGAGCAACGCGGCCTCGGAGCAGAAGTCGGCCTTGGACTTGCGGCCGAACCCACCGCCGAGGAACGTGACGTGGCAGGTGATCTTGTCCTCGGTCGTGCCGAGCGCGCGCGCGACTTCCTTCTGGACGGCCTGCGGGTTCTGGGTCGGCGCCCAGATCTCGCAGCGGTCGCCGTCGACCTTCGCCACGCACGCGAGCGGCTCCATCGGCGCGTGCGGCAGGTGCGGCACGTGGTACTCGGCCTCGACGACCTTCGCCGCGCCCTTCAGCGCCGCCTCGACGTCGCCGACCTTGCGGATCACCTCGCCGGGCTCGTGCACCGTCTTCGACAGCTGCGCGCGGTAGCGCGCCGAGTCGTACGCGGCGTTCTCGCCGTGGTCCCAGGTGATGTCGAGCGCGTCGCGCCCCTGGAGCGCGGCCCACGTGTGCTCCGCGACCACCGCCACGCCGCCGAGCGGCTGGAACCCCCACGGCGGCTTGGGCTCGGGGAGCTTCACGACCTTCTTCACGCCGGGGACCGCGAGCGCGCGCTTGTCGTCGTACTTCGCGACGCGGCCGCCCACGACCGGGGGCCGCGCGATCACGGCGGTCAGCATCCCGGGCAGCTTCACGTCGGCGCCGAACTGCGCCGAGCCGGTGACGAACGCCGGCCCGTCGAGGAGCGGCATCGGCTTGAACACCCGCGGCAGCTCGCTCGCGGGCCGCAGCGCGACCTTGTCGGCCTCGGGCACCGGCAGCCGGCTCGCCTCGATCGCGAGCTCGCCGAAGCCGAGCTGGCGCTTGCTCGCGGCGTGGTGCACGGCGTGATCGCGCGCCACGCACTCGCCCTCCGGCACGCCCCAGCGCTTCGCCGCGGCGGAGACCAGCATCATGCGCGCGGCCGCGCCCACCCGGCGCATGTCGTCGTAGATCTTGCGGATGCTCGACGAGCCGTCGGTGTTCTGATCGCCGTACGCCGTGTCGCCGTCGCCCTGGACGATCCGGACCTTCGCCATGTCAGCGCCGAGCTCGTCGGCGATCAGCACCGGCAGCGAGCTGCGCACGCCCTGCCCCATCTCGGAGCGGTGGCAGACGATGTCGACCTGCCCGTCGGGGTGGACGTGGACCCAGACGTTGGGCCGCAGGCCGCTCGCGTCGCCGCCCTGATCGGTGACCGGCGCGGCGGGCTCGGCGGGCTTCGCCTTGTCCTTGCGATCCGAGCAGCCGATGACGAGCCCCGCGAGGCCGACGTTCAGCGCGAGCAGCACCGAGCGCCTCGTCATCCCGGGTGGCGTGCGCTCGCTCATGGGGCCTCCTTCGACGGTGTGGCGGGCGCCGGCGCCGCTGGCGCGTCGGGCTCCGCGATGCCGGCGGCGCGCTTGATCCCGGCGCGGATCCGCTCGTACGTGCCGCAGCGGCAGATGTTGCCGGCCATCGCCTTGAGGATCTCGTCGTCGGTGGGCCGCGGCTTCTCGGCGAGCAGCGCCGACGCGCTCATCAGCTGCCCCGGCTGGCAGTACCCGCACTGCGGGACGCCGAGCTCGACCCACGCGCGCTGCAGCGGGTGGTTGCCGTCGGGCGAGAGCCCCTCGATCGTCGTGACCGAGCGACCGACCGCGCCCGCGACCGGCGTAACGCACGCACGGACGGCCTTGCCGTCGAGGTGCACCGTACACGCGCCGCACAGCGCCTGACCGCAGCCGTACTTCGTGCCGGTGAGCCCCAGCAGGTCTCGGAGCGCCCACAGCAGGGGCATGTTGGGATCGGCGTCCAGCTCGCGCTCGACACCGTTGACCTTCAGTCGAATCGTCAAGAGTCCTCCAAGGTGGTCGCGGCGAACGCCCTTCCCCCGGATCGCGGACCGCCGCGGAAGCTGCGAGATACCGTGAACCGTCCGCGGATCCCGGTCAAGCATCCTCACAGTCCGCAACACGACGCGGCCTCGCCATCGAGCTAGAGTGCCCTCGTGGCGAAGCAGCAGCACGATCCGCGCACCGATCCCGACGTCCCCAAGGGCATGTCGGTGGAGCTGCTGAAGGACCTCCATCTCCTCACCCGCGACGGCCAGCTCAACGCGGACGCGCGCCGCAAGCTGAAGCAGATCCGCCACCTCGTCGGGCTGCTGCGCCCGGCGCTCGACGACGCGATGGCGCGCGCGCCCGAGCCGCTCGTCGTCGACTGCGGCGCGGGCAAGAGCTACCTCGGCGCCTTGCTCTACGAGCTCGTGCTCGGCCCGGCGGGCCGCGGCGCGCTCGTCGCGATCGAGGCGCGCCCCGAGCTGTCCGAGCAAGCGGCGGCGCGGGCGGCGCGGTTCGGCCAGGCGCGGTTCTCCGTCGCCACCGGGGCGATCGCGGACATCACGCTGCCCCGACGGCCGAACGTGATCACCGCGCTCCACGCGTGTGACACGGCGACCGACGACGCGCTCGCGCTCGCGATCGCCCAGGCGGCGGACCACGTCGCGGTCGTCCCGTGCTGCCAGGCCGAGGTCGCGCGCCAGCTCGAGACCTCGCGCCCCGACGATCCGGCGATCGGCGCGTTGTTCGCGCACGCGCTGCATCGGCGCGAGCTCGGCTCGCACCTGACCAACGTCGTCCGCGGCCTCGCGCTCGAGGCGCACGGCTACAAGGTCACCGTCACCGAGCTCGTCGGGTGGGAGCACTCGGCGAAGAACGAGCTGATCCTCGGCAAGCGCGTGAACCGCTACGACAAGGCGGCGCGCGCGCGCTTGCGCGCCGTGCTCGACCGGTTCGGCATCGAGCCCGCGATCGTCCGCGAGCTCACCGCGCGCGGCCTCGATCCACGCGCCGAGCCGCAGCCGTCATGACGGCGTGGTCAGCTGCCAGTGCACGACGGGCGCGTCGATCACGAGCAGCACCGGCGTGATCGAGCGGATGGGCTCGCCGAGCACCCAGGTGTAGATCCGGCCGTGGTAGAGGCCCCAGCGCGGTGCCTCGAGCGTCAGCCCACCGATCCGGCACAGGGCCGAGGCCGCGATCTCCGCGCCGTCCTCGTCCTCGAGCTCGATGACCACCCGGTGCTGCTCGTCGCTGCAGGCGAGCGGATCCCAGGTCGCGACGATGCGCGCGGCCGGCGGCGCATCCTCGTCGGGCCCTTCGTCGATGCAGGCGGCGAGCTGAGCGGCGATCAGAGCGACGGTCAGCGCCAGGGGGAGCGGGAGAGTGAGCGTCAGGCGAACGAAGTGCATGCGCGGCGCGTTTCCACGCGACGTGCCACGCGTAGTGCGGCGAAACCACGGGCGCGCGCTGTCCGTGTCCGGCCGCGGTCCGGACACGCCGTCCAGTCGGCGGACACGAGTATGCTCCGCGCATGCGCTGTCGCGTGCTCCTGCTCGTCACGCCCCTCGTCGCCCTCGGCTGCTCGTCGACGCAACCCGCGGCCCCGAGGACCCAGGCGTTCGCGTCCGAGACGGTTCCGGACCGTTTCGAGGACCTCGCCTCGTTCGTCGCGAACCACCTGTACCGGATGGAACCCGGCGACGCCGTCTCGCTCGGCCTCCACGAGTACGACGGCCAGCTGCCGGACATCACGCCGGCGGGCCTCGAGGATCAGATCAAGCGCCTCGAGCGCGACCGCGACCTGCTCGCGACGTACGACGACGCCACGCTGACGCCGGCCCAGCGCGTCGAGCGCGACGTCCTCCTCTACGAGATCCGAGGGCGCCTGTTCCGGCTCGTCGACCTCGACGTGTACCGCACGAACCCGATGACGTACGCGGCGCACATCAACCTCGACGCCTACATCCTCCGCGACTACGCGCCCGCCACCACCCGTGCCGCCGCGACGATCTCGCTGTGCTCGCAGCTGCCCGGCTTCCTCGCGCAGGCGCGCACGAACCTCCAGCCGCCGCTCGTGCGCACGTTCGTCGACACCGCGCTGCTCCAGACCCGCGGCTACATCGAGTTCGCGGACAAGGACGTGCGGCAGGCGTTCGCGGCCGCCGGACCGCTCGCGAACCAGGCCGAGCTCGAGGCCGCGCTCGACGTCTGCACGGCCGCGCTCACCGAGCACGCGGCGTGGCTCGAGAAGCAGCAGCCCCGAGCCACGGACGCCTACGCGCTCGGCGAGGCGACGTTCCTGAAGATGCTGGCCGAGACCCAGGGCGTCGAGCTCGAGCTCGAGCGGCTGCGCGAGATCGCGGCGCTCGATCTCGCGCGCAACCTCGACGCGCTGCACGCCGCCGCGCGCGCGATCGACCCGAAGCGGACGACGGCGGAGGTCGTCGCCGCGCAAGCCCAGAACCGGCCGACCGCGAGCACCGTGATCGAGGTCGCGACGCAGCAGGCGCAGCAGATGCTCGCGTTCGTGACCCAGCACCAGCTGGTCTCGATCCCATCGGACGACGTCGCCGTGGTGCGCGAGTCGCCGCCGTTCCAGCGCTGGAACTCCGCGTTCCTCGACAGCGCGGGCCCGTTCGAGACCCAGCAGCTGCCGAGCTACTACTACATCTCGCCGCCGGATCCGTCGTGGCCCGCCGCCGAGCAGCTCGCGTATCTCCCGCCGACCATGGACCTCCTGTTCACGACGATCCACGAGGTCTATCCCGGCCACTTCCTCCACAAGCTGCACCTCCGCAAGAACCCGTCGCGCGTCCTCCAGTCGTTCTGCACGTACTCCAACAGCGAGGGCTGGGCGCACTACACCGAGGAGATGATGTTCGACGCGGGGGTCGCGGGCGCCACGCCCGAGGCGCGGATCGGCATGTTGAAAGAAGCGCTCCTACGCAACGCGCGGTTCGTAGCGACGCTCGGCCTGCACACCGAGGGCATGACGGTCGACCAGGCGATGCAGGTGTTCACCGATCGCGGGTTCGTCGATCCGGGGAATGCGCGGCAGCAGGCGGTGCGAGGTACGTTCGATCCGATGTACCTCGCGTACACGCTCGGCAAGCTGATGATCCGGAAGCTGCGCGACGACTGGATGACGACGAACGCCGGCAAGACGCTCGGCGACTTCCACGACGCGTTCCTGTCGTACGCGTGCGCGCCGGTGCCGGTGATCCGGCGCGCGATGCTGGGTCCCGACGCCGGCCCACCCCTGTGAGCACCCCGAGCGGCCGCCGCGAGCTCCCCGGCCGCTAGGCGAACGCGCGCGCGAGCGCCTCGGCGAGCTGGTCCGACGAGTGCGGCTTGGGCAGGAACGCGCGCACCCCGAGATCGAGGATCTCCTGGACCTCCTCGTTGAGCGCGTACCCCGAGAGCAACACCGCGCGCACGTCCGGATCGATCTCGCGCAGGCCGAGGTAGGTCGCGCGCCCGTTCATGCCGGGCATCACCATGTCGAGCACCACGCCGCGGATCTCCGCCCGGCGCGTGCGGAACAGCTCGACGGCATCCGTGCCGCACGAGGCCTGGAGCGCGCGGTAGCCGAGGCGCTCGATGCTGAGCGTCAGGGCGCGACGGACGATGTCGTCATCGTCGACGACGAGGACGAGCCCGGCGCCCGCGGTGACCTGCGGGCGCCGCGCGCGATCCTGGACGACCTCGCTGGGCCGCGAGGTGCGCGGCAGGTACACGCGCATCGTCGTTCCCCGGCCATCGATCCCCCGATCGATCTCGATCGCGCCGCCGTGCTGCTCGACGATGCCGTACACGGTCGCGAGCCCGAGGCCGGTGCCGCGGCGCGGGCCCTTGGTGTTCGTGGTGAAGTACGGCTCGAACACGCGCTCGCGCAGCTCGTCCGGGATCCCGGGACCGTCATCGGCGACCTCGAGCACGACGTACTCGCCCTCGCCCACGCGCCCGAACGCCGCGAGCGGCACGCCGAGCTCGGCGTCGCGCGTCCGGATCGCGATCCGCCCGGCCCCCGCGACCGCATCCCGCGCGTTGCCGACGAGGTTCATCACGACCTGCTCGAGCTGCCCCGGATCGCCGATCACGGTCCCGCGATCCCGCGCCGCGAGGTCGATCTCGAGCTCGATGCCCGCGGCCGTGCGACGGAACAGCGGCGCGATCGTCGCGATCACGTCCGACAGCCCGACCGGCGCGGCGCGGTGCTTGCCACGACGCGCGAACCCGAGGAGCGAGCGCGTCAGCGCCGCCGAGCGATCCGTGAGGTCGTCGATCAGCGCGAGCGCGTCCTTGCGCCCCGGATCGGTCTCGTTCGCCGCGAGCTCGGCGGCGATCAGCTTGATGCCATAGAGGAGGTTGTTGAAGTCGTGCGCGATGCCGCCGGCGAGCGTCCCCACGGCCTCGAGCCGCTGCGCGAGCTGGAGGCGCTTCTCGGACTCGGCGCGCGCGCGCTCCGCCTCGACCTCGCGCGTGATGTCGAAAAACGCGACCACCACGTGCGTGATCGCGCCGTCGTCGCCGAACACGGGCCGGCCGAACGCGCGCACGTCGACGCACGTGCCGTCCGCACGATGGATCGTGATGTCGTCGGACATCACGACGCGCTTCTCGACGATCGCGCGCACGAACGGCATCCGGTGCTCGGGGTACGGCTCGCCGTCGCGCGTGTGGATGCGATACGGCGTGGCGTAGTTGCCGACGGCGGCGTCCTGGAGGCCGGTGCCCATGATCTGCGAGAACGCGTGGTTCACGTAGATCTGCTCGCCCCCGGGCGCGCGCGCGATCCAGATGCCGACCGGCAGGTCGTCACCGAGCCCCTGGATGATGTCGTGGTCGGAACGAACTGCCATCGACCACGTACGAACGTATCACGTCGCCCCGAGGCTCCCCGCGTCGCGCGCATGGCACGTGCGCTTGCACGCGCGACCCACACCAGGGTGGCGCGTTTTGCATCACGCAGTTCGCGTCACTTCGCGACGCGCATCAGCAGCTTCGCCATGTCGTCGGCGTGCTCTTCCTCGACCGCGAGGATCTCCTCCATCATCCGGCGCGTCGTCGGATCGTCGTTGCCGAGCCATCGGACGATCTCCGAGTACGTCGCGATCGCGATCCGCTCCGCGACGAGGTCCTCCTTGATCATCTCCTCGAGCGTCTGCCCCTCGCCGTACTGGGCGTGCGACCGGGTCGCGAGCCCCTCGGGGTTGAGGTTCGGGCGCCCGCCGAGCTCGGTGATTCGCTTGGCCACGCGGTCCGCGTGCTCCTGTTCCTGCTGAGCGTGCTCGAGGAACTCGGCCTCGACGCCGCTCGAGTGGATGCCGGACGCCATGAAGTAGTGGTTGCGATAGCGCAGCGTGCACACCGTCTCGGTTGCGAGCACCTCGTTGAGCACGCTGATGACCTGCTCGCGGTCGGCCTGGTACGACGCCGTCACCGCGCCCTGGTCCATCTTCTCCAGCGCGCGGCGGCGAATCTCCTCGATGTCGGCCTTGAAGGTGTTCATGGCCAACCATCCATCGCAAGGACGGGGCCTCGAACGGCCCGCGCAAAGCGCCGAAACCGGGCGCTCGCCCGAGCGCGGGCGCCACATGTGCCGCCCTGCGCGGGACAGCACGGCGGTCGGCCGCTACGTGCTCGCCATCTCGAGCTCGACGCCGACGTACCGCGTCGGGAACATCGCGAACCGCACCGATGCCACGGGGACGCTCTCGTCGGCGAGGTCGCCACCGCGGATGGCAGAGTGCGGCAACGATCACGTTCGAAACAGCAGCGAGTCTCTTCCTCACATCCCTTGCGACCAAGCAGTCGCCGCCGCGATGTGATCTCAATCGCGCTCGACGAGAGATCACGGTCGCGAACGTTTGAAGTCCCGCGTACGACGTTGACCCCCAACATTCGCTTCGGGTACAGCTCCTCGTTCGAACGCAATGGCTGTCGTCGTTAGCAGGTTGCGGCTGGCCGAGCGGCCGCCGGTGGAGGTCGCGCAGGCACCCGTTGTGCCGTCGCGGAGACCTCTCTTCGTCGTCACCTCCGAGATCCGTGAGCTACCTCGCACGAGGTGGCAACGGCAGGCAAAGCGCGCGGTCGACATCGTCGGCAGCGTCCTCGCGATCGCGCTGCTGTCGCCGGTGTTCGTCGCCACCGCCATCGCGGTGCGGCTCACGTCGCGCGGCCCGATCTTCTTCGTGCAGGACCGCTGCGGTCTCGGTGGCCGGCTGTTCCGGTTCTACAAGTTCCGCACGATGGTCGTCGACGCCGAGGCACGCAAGGCCGAGCTCGCCGCGCTCAACGAGATGCACGGCCCGGTGTTCAAGATCGAGCGCGACCCGCGCGTGACGCCGATCGGGCGCATCCTGCGCAAGCTCAGCATCGACGAGCTGCCGCAGCTGTGGAACGTCCTCAAGGGTGACATGAGCCTCGTCGGCCCGCGGCCGCCCACGCCCGACGAGGTCGAGCGCTACAACCGCAAGCAGGCGCAGCGACTCGCCGTCATCCCCGGCATCACCGGGCTGTGGCAGGTCAGCGGCCGCAGCGAGATCGCCGATTTCGATCGCTGGGTCGAGCTCGACCTGTCCTACGCCCACACGTGGTCGGTGTGGAACGACCTCAAGATCCTCGCGAAGACACCGTGGGTCGTGCTCACCGCACGCGGCGCCCGCTAGCCCGCACGCGGCAGCGCTGTGCTGCACGGCACACGCGGGGTCGATGAAGGCGGAGCAGGAAGCGCAGGACGCAGCGAGCTCGTGTCGCTCATGGCACACGTTCGGCTGCGCATCACCTCGACGAAACACCGTTCAGAGAGCGTCATGACCAACACCCTCGTGCGGCCCGGCGAAAGCGTGCGCGAGGAACCGGTTCAGCGTACGTTTCGTGCCCGGATGTTCGGATTCCTCCGCAAGGCCCCGCGCAAGAACCCGCCGGGGAGCCCGGCGACGCCGGAGCTACGGTGGGACCTCCACGCTCACCTCTTGCCTGGTGTCGACGATGGTGTTCGTACGCTGGATGAAGCGCTCGATGCGATCCGCGCGCTCCGAGCACTCGGCTATCGGGCGAGCGTCCTCACACCGCACATCTACCGCGACGTCTACCCGAACTCGCGCGCCACGCTCGAACCGGCGCTCGCATCCCTCCGCGATGCCCTCGCGGACGCCGACATCGACCACGAGCTCCACCTCGCGGCCGAGTACTTCGCGGACGAGCACCTGATCGATCTCGTCGAACGCGAGCCCCTGCTGACCTTCGGTCCACCCGACGCGCGCTGCGTTCTGTTCGAATACCCCTACACCAGCGAGCCACTGCTCTGGGCGGATGCCGTGACGGCGCTGCGTCGCAAGGGCTACACGCCCGTGCTCGCGCACGTCGAGCGCTATCGATTCGTGACGCACGCCCCGGATCTCTGGCTCGAGCGCTTCGCCCAGCTCGGCGTGAAGCTCCAGTGCAACATCGGTTCGCTCGTCGGGCAGTACGGCGAGCGCGCGCAAACCCTCGCCCGGCGGGCGCGTGACGAGGGCCTCGCGACGTTCTGGGGCACCGACCTCCATCGCCCCAGCCAGGTTGAGAAATTCATCACACCGGGACTGACGCATCTGACCGAGCTCGGCGCGCTGAATTCGACGCTGTAGCCGCAGGTTGCGCTGTTGACACACTATGCCCCCCATGCGAGCCTGCCGGCCGACTGCCGAGGGCTGCTCCCCATGACGAGCGGAGCTCCGAGGTTTCCGTGAGTCTGAAGCGGTATTGTCTCTGCTTGTTGGCCTTGGTGGTGCTCGGCGCATGCGGCAGCTCCGGGCCGGCCGTGCGCGTCAAGGTCCTTCCGTCCGCGGTGGTGGAGCAGGAGGAACAGGTCCTCGATCCGTCGCTCGTCGCCGACGCCGTCGGCTATGAGCCCGGCAAGCCCTACAAGGTCGGCCCCGGCGACACGCTCATGGTCGTGGTGTTCGGACATCCCGAGCTCGCGATCGGAACGTACGCGAGCGGCGCGACGCTTGCCCCGAACGCACGCACGGCGGGGCTCGTGATCGACAACGACGGAACCATCCAGCTGCCCCTGCTCGGTGCCGTCCACGTCGAGGGGATGACGACCGACGAGATCCGCAAGCTGCTGGAGCAGCGGCTCGCCACCTATGTCAAGGATCCGCACGTCACCGTGCAGGTCATCTTCAACGGCAGCATCCGGTACTACCTCCTCGGGCAGTTCACGGAACCCGGACTGAAGTTCGCCGACCGCCCGATGCGACTCCTCGAAGCCTTGTCGCTCGGCGGCAGCATCATCCTCGAGCGCGCGAGCCTACGCGGCGCGTACGTCGCCCGCGGCGGCAAGCGGCTGCCCGTGAACTTCTATCGGCTGCTGCGCGAAGGCGACATGACGCAGAACATTCCGTTGCAGCCCGAGGACACGATCTTCGTCCCCGACACCCAGACCGACATCGTGTTCGTGTTTGCAGGCGGTCCAGGCGGGATGCGCGGCGGAATGATCCCGTTCGTGAACGGCAAGCTCGACCTCCTGCAGGCACTCGCGCAGGCGGGGCTGGGCTATCGCGAGCGGTCGCAGGGCAAGCTCGACCAGGTCCGCGTGATCCGCAGCGAGTTCGATCGCGGCAAGCTGTTCATCGTCGACGCGGAGCGCATCCTGAAGGGTGAGGCGGCGCTGTTCCCCCTCGCCCCGGGCGACATCATCTTCGTACCGGAGAGCCGGATCACGAAGTGGAACCAGGCCATCGAACAACTGCTGCCGACTCTCCAGGGCGTATCGGCGCTGCTCAATCCGTACGTTCAGATTCAATATCTCACCAATCGCTAGCGGCCACGATGGGAACGACGGAACAATCCGAGCGAGTGGCGAACGGCCGCGGGCATGGCGACGTGCACTGGACCCCACCTCACAACGAGCAGCACGCGGACGCCGATGACGTCGACGTGAAGCAGCTCGCGGGCGTGATCTGGGAAGCTCGGCGCGTCGTCGTCCTGATCGCCGCCAGTGTGTTCGCGCTGATGCTGGCGGTCACGCTGTTCAGCCGCATGCAGTTCTCGTTGCGCGGCAGCTTGTATCTGGGGGACCTCCAGACGCAGGGCGGCGTCTTCGAAGCACTGTCCTCGGAGCTCAACCCCTTCGGTGGAGAGAAGGGCGCCCTCGGCACCGAGCTGGAGATCCTGAAGAGCCGGGAGCTGATGGTGCAGGCGATCCTCGCCTCGGGGCTGAACACCGAGCTCCGACCGATCGGGTGGTCTCCTCCGAGGTACTGGCGCTGGCGCCTCGATGGAAGGGACCTCGGCACGCTCGAAGGCGCCTGGGGGACCGTGCGAGCAACCGCGACGCGCCTCACCGGGATCCGTGGTGGCTCGCGCGAGCTGGAGATCGTCTTCACGAGCGACGCCGACTTCGAGGTTCGCGAGGATGGCTCCTCGCTGGGCGTCGCGACGCTCGGCAAGCCGTTCGTCTCGCCCGGCCTCGAGCTCACACTCGTCCCAGGTCCCGTGGGCCCACCACGTGCCGGTAGCAGGTTCGCGCTCGAGATCGTGTCGATGGAGGACACGCTCGAGGAGGTCTCGAAGCACTTCGAGGCGAGCGCGCCGAAGGCGACGGTGCCGGGGGCGTCGATCAACGTCGTCCACCTGACCTACACGAGCGCCGCGCCGCACAAAGCGCAGCTGTTCCTGAACGAGTTGATGCGCGCGTATCTCGCGCAGAACCTGGCGTGGAAGACCGAGGAGGCCGAGGCTGCCGAGACCTTCCTCACCAAGCAGCTCGAGAACATCCAGGCTTCCTTCGACAAGGCTGGACAGGACCTCGCCGACTACAAGAAGGAGTCGACGACGATCGTGCTCAGCGAGGAGGCGAAGGCGATCATCGAACAGATGGGCACGTTCGAGCAGCAGCGCATCGAAGCGCGTCTTCAGGTCGCCGCGCTCGAACAGGTCAAGAGCTCGCTCGCGAAGGGCAGAGCGCCGACCGAGGCGTACCTCCTGGGCGAAGCGCAGGACACCGTGCTCGTGACGATGAGCGAGAATCTCGTCAAGACACAGATCGAGTACAAGCGACTGAGCGAGCAGTTCACCCCCGACTACCCGCTCGTCCGGGAAGCCAAGGTCGCGCTCGACAACCAGCTCCAGGCGATCCGCAGCTACGTCGAGAATCGGCTCCGCCGCGCCAAGGAGCAGGTCTCCTCGCTCGATACGGTGATCGAACGCTACGAGGGCAAGCTCAAGTCCCTGCCCGATGCCGAGCTCAAGCTCGCCTCCTTGACGCAACAGACCGAGGTCTACGCGAAGCTGTACGCGTTCCTCCTCGAGCGCCAGCAGCAGGCGGCGTTGACGAAGGCCTCGACGATCTCGAAGAGCCGCATCCTCGATGCCCCGATGCTCTCGTACCGGGAGGACTCTCCGAGGCTGAAGGTCCGTGTCGCGCTCGGCCTCGTCGCCGGCCTCCTGCTGGGTGTCGGGTTCGTGCTCGCGCGTTGGCGCCTGTCCACGACGTTCCAGTCCGAGGCCGAGCTCCGCAAGACGTTCCACGCGCTGCCGCTGTTCGCCTCCGTCCCTCGTGTCGCTCGCTCGAAGCAGCGGGGCTCGAACGGTGCACCGCCGAACCCGCTCGTCCTCCTGGCGAGCGACCTGCGCTCGGGCTTCGCCGAGTCGTTCCGCCTCCTGCGAACGAACCTGTACTACTCCGGCTCGATCGAGCGTGACAAGGTCATCCTCATCGGCTCGAGTGGCCCGAGCGAGGGGAAGACCATGACGACGCTGTGCCTCGCCGGGATCCTCGCCGCTGACGGGAAACGCGTCCTCGTCATCGATGGCGACATGCGCAAGCCGTCGCACCACCTGTTGCTCGGTCAGCGACAGCATCCAGGCCTGAGCTCGATCCTCACCGGCGAGACATCGTGGCGCGACACCGTGCACGACGTCGCCTCCCCGCTCGGTGAGTTCGGAGCCATCAGCACGGGCATCGTGCCGCCGAATCCGGCCGAGCTCCTCTCGTCGCCCCACCTGCGAACGTTCCTCGAGGAGGCACGGCTCGCCTTCGACTTCGTGCTCGTCGACTCACCGCCCTTCCCTCTCGTCTCCGATGCGCTGATCCTCGCGCAGCACGCGGACCGGATCCTCTCCGTGATCCGCGTCGGGGCGAGCCGCCGCCGCCCGACACACGAGCACGTGAGCCGCGTCGCGAGCCGTCGCCACTGCGGCCTGGTGTTCAACGACGTCAGCGCAGGCGGCGCCTATGGGTACGGGAACACCGACGGTGGCTACGGACAGCTCCCCGACTCCAAGCCCGAGCGAAGGCCCAAGCGCTTCGGCCGAGCACACGACGCGAGCGGTCCGCCCGAGGCATGAGTCGAGGAGGCGCCGCGCCGATGCTGCGATCGTTCCTCGTATATCTGCCGTCGACGATTCTCGCCCGCATCGCGTCGTTCGTGGTGATCCTCGCCGGGACGAGGCTGCTGGACCCGGCGGAATACGGTCATCTAGCCCTCATCACGCTCATCGGCGAATGGGCCGACATGGTCCTCACGAACTGGACCCGGATCGGGCTCGCCCGGCTCGGGACCCGCGAGGAGGGGCTCTCGCGTGAGCTCGCGGTCAGGATGACCGGGGTAGCGGCAGCGTGCACGGCCCTCGCGATGGTGGCTTCGAGTCTCGCCGCGCGCGTCCTCTCACCCGAAGCGGGCGCTCCCATGATCGGCGCGCTGCTGCTCTATCTGCCATCCATCGCCGTCGCGCGCATGGGCATCGCCCTGTTGCAGTCCGCTCGTCAAGAGCGGTCGGCGTCCGCGCTCGAAGGTGTTCGGGCGCTCCTGGTCACCAGCACGTCGGTCTCCGTGATGATCGCGTCCCGCAGCTACATCGCGACCTCCGTGGCCACGAGCACCATCACCCTGCTCGTCGGCGGCGTCACCGTCGTCCTCGGGTTTCGCGCCACCCGGCGCACGGGCCCCACGAACACCTCGCTCCGGGACGTCGCGTTCTATGCCGGTCCCCTCATCGCGATCGCCGCGCTCGGGCAGATCATCACCGGTCTCGACAAGGCGCTTCTCAAGTCCTTTCACGATGCGGCCGCCCTCGGCTACTACGCCGCGAGCTTCTCGATCGCCCGCGCAGGCTTCGATGCGCTCGCCATCGCGATGAACACGGGCACGTTCGTACGCACCTCGGCGTTGTTCAACGAGGGCCGGCACGACCGGGCTCGGAAGCTGCTCTCGAGACAGTCCGGGCTGATCATCGCGCTCGCGCTTCCCGCGCTCGCGACCTTGCTCGCCGCGCGAGACACCATCGCCGCGGCCGTCTTGCCGCCCGACTATCGTCCCGTCTTCGTCGTCGCCGCACCCGTCGTTGCAGCGGGCGCAGTTCTGCTGAACCTGAAGAACTTCGTCTACGACAACGTGTTTCACCTGCACCTACGGAACCTTCGTCAGGTCCCGACGCTGCTCGTCGGTGCGTTGGTCGCCGTGCTCCTCGGGCTCCTGCTGCTGCCGGTCCACCCGGTCCACGGCGCGACGGTCATGTGGATCGGCGGTGCCGCTGCTTCCCTCCTGCTGTCGGTCGCGCTGACGTCGCCGTTGATGCGGATCCCGTTCCCGTGGACGCCGCTGGCACGGTCCCTCGGAGTCGGTCTCGCGACCTGGGGCGCGATCACCTGGATCGAGCAGCTCCTGGAACCCTCCGTTGGCCTTCCGATCCGGTTGCTGATCGAGTGCGGCCTCGGGCTCTGCGGCATGGGGCTGTCGCTTCGCTGGAACCTGGTCTCGATGGCCGCCGACAGCTCGTTCGACACGGGGCGCACCGCATGAGGAGCTCGCGCCCCACGCCGCTCGTGTTTCCACTCTGCTGGAGCATCGTCGCGCTCTCGTTCACCATCAGCGCCGCGCTGCTCAACCTCTTCGTACCGTACACGACGTCCGGAGGGGGCCTGGGCGGCAAGTTCCATCCCGCCACCTGGATCGCGGTGATGCTCGCACTCGTCGTCGCCAGGTCGCGTCGGGACCACGGCGCGCCTCCATACACCCGCGCCGCGCTCGCTGTCTTTGCCTGCCTGCTCGTGTCCCTTCTGCTCCGCGGCCGCGGTGGGATGGCCGCGACCATCATGGACACACACGTCATGTGTACGGTCCTCGTCCTGGGACTGTCACGCCTCGACTTCGAGCACGTCCGCAAGATCATGCGGCTGTTCCTCGGAATCGCCCTGGTCAATGTCGTCATCATCGCGGCCGAGTTCGCGGCTTCGCGCGCGCTCCTGCCCCGCGACGGATTCCAGTATCACTTCCGCCCCGCCGGCCTCTTCGGGCATCCCATCATGGCGGGGACGTTGCTGTACTGCGCGATGTTCCTGGTCTCGCGCGGCCTCATCAGGAACACATGGGCCAAGCCCGTGATGTTCGTCCTGCTCTGCGGCATCGCGCTCTGCGGTGTTCGCGGACCCCTCGCGACCGGCGCGTTGATCTTCATCGAGTACACCTTCCGTCCGTCCCGATCGGGCCGCCGGGCGGATGACTACTTGTTCCGCCTCGCGATCATCGCCTTGATCCCGGTTGCCGTCGTGGCTGCCATCTCCGCCGGCGTCTTCGATCGCATCTTCGACACGGGGCTGTGGGACGCCAGCGCTGCGACGCGCTTCGACATCTTCGAGACGCTAGGGCTCTTGACCGAAGCCGAGCTCTGGCAGGGGTTGCCGGAGTACGAGGCCGCCAGCACGCTCGCGCTCGCGGTGACCGGCAATCCGCTCATCGAGAACGCCTTCGTGGGCATGGTGCTCCATGCCGGGATCCCAAGTGCCGCACTCCTCGCCACCGGGTTGCTCCTGCAGCACGGCCCGGCCGCGCGAGCAAACGCGATGTTCGCCCTCATGGTGCTCGTCGTCGCGACGACGACACTCGGCTTCGGTACCAAGAACATGATCCCGCTGGCGATCACACTCGCCGGCTACTGGACATGGCGCTCGGCGCGAGAGAAGGATGCGTCCGCCCACGTCAGCCGCTCGGCGACCGCTCGTCACGATGGGGAGAGCTAGCGCCGCATGTCGAAGGACAGGATCGCGTTTGCGTTCATCACGTCGTACCCGGATCGTCTCACCGGCCTCTCCAGCTACACGGAGAGCCTCGTCGTCGCGATGTCCGGCCTCGTCGACACGTCGCGGCTCCTCCTGATCACGAATGCGAGCCCCGAGATCTTTCCCCGGCTGAGGCACGCGGGAATCGAGTGGGTGCAGATTCCGCCCCGGCCGCGGCGGGTCCCGTACAAGCTGTACTGTCTCCTGGCACACGAATACGCATCGCTGTGGTCGCGACGAAACGGTGTCACGCGTTACATCAGCACCACCCCGATCGGCGCCGCCGTCCCGCTCGTTCCCCAGCACATCACGATCCACGATCTGTACGACACAGATCGCACCATCGCCCCCCTGAGGACCGTCGCCTACACGGCCGTGCTCTGGCGATGGCTGTCCCTCGTCTCGGCTCGCGTCATCTGCGTCTCGTCGACCACGGCCAGCGAGGCGAACCGCTTTCTCCCTCGTGCAGCGACGCAGAAGATCGCGGTGGTGAAGGAAGCGTCTCGGTTCTCGATCGAGGAGGTGCGCCCGTATCGCGAGCCCGCGCGGTTTCTGTTCGTCGCAAACGTCCAGCCCGTGAAGAACGTCGAGTGTCTCCTCGAGGCGATCGAGCTCGCGCGGGGTGCCGTGACCGTCGACTGGATCGGGTGGGACGTCCACGGGATCGTCGAGCGCTGGGTCGCACGGCGTGGGGCGCCGCGTGGCTTCCATGTACATGGAAGTGTCAGCGAGGCAGAGCTACGTCGCGCGTATCGCGACGCGTATGCGCTGATCGTCCCGTCGTGGATCGAGGGCTTCTGCCTCCCCATTCTCGAAGCGCAGGCCTTCGGCACACCCGTGATCGCGTCCGATATCCCGATCTTGCGGGAGGTGGCCGGCGAAGGCGCCATGTTCTTCGATCCACGGGATCCGAGAGAGCTCCTGAGGGCCATGCAGACGCTGCTCGGAAACCGAGAGCTGCGGCAGCGACTCAGCGTGTCGGCCCAGCAGAACGCCAGACAGTTCTCGTGGGACAAGGCAGCAAGGGAGACGCTCGAGCTCCTGCGATGCAATGTCGGGCCCGCGGAGGGTCCGTCGACGTGAGCGAGGCGCTCGATGGCGAGAACCGGATCAACGACCGTTGACCCGAGCACGGCCCCGGTGCCAGCGCCACGCGCTCTCGATGATCTGCCCCAGTGAGTGCTGAGGGGTCCACCCGAGGTCACGCCGGATCTTGTCGAACGATGCGACGAGCACCGCGGGATCTCCGGGGCGACGAGGGGCTTCGACCGTCGGGATCTCCACGCCGGTCACGTAGCGCACCATGTCGATCACCTGCCGGACCGACAGCCCTTCCCCGCTGCCGAGGTTGTAGATCAGCTGCTCGTGCTCCGCGAGCGCGTCGAGCGCGAGGAGGTGTGCGGTGGCGAGATCGCTGACATGCACGTAGTCGCGCACGCACGTGCCATCGGGCGTCGGATAGTCGGTTCCGAAGATCGAGATGGACGACCGCTGGCCGGCGGCCACTTGCAGCACGAGCGGGATCAAGTGCGTCTCCGGGTCATGGGCTTCGCCATGATCGTTCGTCGCTCCCGCCGCGTTGAAGTATCGCAGGCTCGCGTAACGCAGGCCGTGCACGCGCTGGAACCACGCGAGCATCCGCTCGACGAGCAGCTTGGACTCGCCATATGCGTTGACCGGCTCGAGCGGTGCAAGTTCCGTGATGGGCGTCGTGTCGGGATTCCCGTAGAGGGCCGCCGTCGACGAGAACACCAGCTTGCGGACGCCCGCGGCGTGCATGCACTCGAGGAGCGTCAGCGTGTTCGCCGTGTTGTTCCGAAAGTAGATCTCGGGGACGCGCATGGACTCGCTCGCTTCGATCCAGCTCGCGAAGTGCAACACGGCATCGACGTCCGAGAGGCAGAGGGAGAGTGCATCCCGATTCCCGAGATCGGCGACCACGAGCTCCGCGTCGGAGGGCACGGCCTCTCGGTGGCCGCGGCTCAGGTTGTCGTACACGACGACGCGATGCCCCGCTTCGAGCAGGCGCTGGGACACGACGCTGCCGATGTACCCGGCGCCACCGGTGACGAGGACTCTCATCGCGGCGGCACGATACCACCTCGCGGTGTGCGGGCCCCACGCGCTGGAGCGACGGCGGACGACGCACGTACCGAAGCTCGTTCTCGGCGCAGCGTCTCGGCCTCTCACGTGACGTCAGCCACGGTGCAGATCCTTGCTCTGGGAAAGCGGGCCCAGGTATCCTGGGAACGAACTACCAGGTCGAGCGTGGCAGGAAGCATCCTCGCCGCGAGCTCGCCGCAAGCAGCTCGTGTCCTGATGTCCAACGAAGCGAAGTTGCCCTCCGTCGTCGTGGCGACGACTGGCGGACGTGGCGGGATCCGTGCGGTGGTCGAGGGCTACGCGCGCGATGGTGTCTTCACGCGATGGAATGCGCGCATCTTGACGTCCCACGTCGAGGGCACGCACGTCACCCGAGTTGGCGTCGCGCTGCGGGCGATGTCACAGCTCGCGGGGATGCTCGCCAGGGGCAGCGTGGCTCTCCTGCACTGCCACGCCGCGGCCAAAGGGAGCTTCGTCCGCAAGTCGCTGCTCGCGGAGATGGCGCGCCGTGCGGGTGTCCCGGTGATTCTCCACCTCCACGGCTCGGAGACACGTGACTTCGTCTTGCGCCAGGGCCCTCGCCGTCGTGCGCTGATCCGACGCCAGCTCGAGCTCGCGGACGCGGTCGTCGTGCTCTCGCAGTCCTGGCGTGACTTCGTCGTCGAGGTCGCTCCACGTGCGCGCGCGGTCGTGGTCCCGAACTACGTGGTCATGCCCGAGCGCACGCCCCGCACCGCGAGTCCGGTGGTGAGAGTCGTGTTCCTCGGACTCCTCGGTCGGCGGAAGGGGATCTTCGATCTCCTCGCGGCCGTGGACTCGGCGCGGCAGCGCGTGCCGGCGTTGCGCTTGTTCATCGGCGGCAACGGCGACCACGAGGGCGTGACCAGGGAGATCGAACGGCGCGGGCTCGGTTCGCACGTCCAGTACCTGGGCTGGGTGAGTGGCCCCGAGAAGGCGGACCTGCTGCGGTCCGCGGATCTGTACGTACTGCCCTCGTACAACGAGGGTCTGCCGATGAGCCTGCTAGAGGCGATGTCCTTTGGTGTGCCCGTCGTCTCGACGAGAGTCGGCGGGATTCCCGAGCTGGTTCGTGATCGGCACAACGGCAGGCTGATCGATGCGGGGGACGTCGCATCGCTGGCCTCGGCGCTCGTCGACCTGGGGCTCGATCCCCTCGAGCGAGAGTCCATGGGCGAAGCGGCTCGGCGTACGGTCGAAGAGACCTATTCGAGGGACCGAGTACTACCCCGGCTCGAGTCATTGTATCGCGAGCTGATCGCTCGTCGGCCGTCAGCCGCCCGGCCCGATGGGCGGAGTCTCTGATGCTGCTGTCCGAAGCTAGATGGCTCGCCGGGCACCTGGCGCGCACACCACGAGACGACCTCGGCGTCGTGCTCAACCTCGGAAGCTCGAGTGCCGAGTTTCGCCAGCAGGTCCAGCCGTACATCGACGAGCTCCTCTTTCAGCCGCTCGCGGCGCGCGGCGTACCCGTCGTTCACACCGATCTCAAGGCCGAGGATCCCGGGACCGTCTCGGCCGACATCTGCGATGACAGGGACCTGGAGCGACTGCGAGCGTTGCGTCCGACAACGGTGCTCTGCACGAACATGCTGGAGCACGTGTCGTCGTTGCAGCACATGGCTTCGCGAATCCGGGCGCTCGTTCCCCCCAGGGGCAAGCTCATCGTCACGGTCCCCTACAGCTACCCGTATCATCCCGATCCGATCGATACGATGTTCCGGCCTGACCCGAACCAGCTCTGCGCTCTGTTCAACGACTTCGAAGTACAGGATGCAGCCGTCGTGGAGGGACCGACCTTGCTCGAGGAGATGCGCGACCGTCCGCGCCGCCTCGTCGGCCAGCTCGGCCGCTCGGTGCTGCCTTGGCCGAATCGGGGAGCGTGGCTCTCAGCACTTCATCGCTGGAGATGGCTCGCTCGCCCGTACAAGGTGAGCTGCGCGATCTTGCAGCGACCGGAGGGTGCACGATGACACACGAAGGAAGGCGCTTGAGAGTCTGCCTCGCGGCCTCCTCGGGCGGACATCTCGAGCAGCTGCTGAGGTTCGCGTCCGCATTCGATGGGCACGAGGTCGTGTTCGTGACGACGCAGGCGCTCGCCCAGGGGGACCTGACCCAGCGAGGACGCACCTACGTCATCGGCGAGTGCAATCGGGAGCACCCTCTCCGCGTTGCAGTGGTGTTCCGCCGGTGCATGGAGATCGCCCGACGTGAACGGTTCGACATCGTGGCCAGTACCGGGGCCGCCCCAGGTCTGCTGATGTGTGTCGCGGCCAAGCTCGGCGGCGCGAAGGTCATCTGGGTCGATAGCATCGCCAACGTGGAGAGGCTCTCACTCTCCGGTCGTCTCGTCAGACCCATCGCCGATCTCGTGCTGTCCCAATGGGAGTCCGTCGCCCATCGATACCGCGGCGTGGAATACGTGGGAGCGGTCATATGATCCTGGTGACGGTGGGGACGCTGTTGCCGTTCGACCGACTCGTGCGCGAGATCGATCGCCTCGCAGCGGATGGCCACTTCGTCGGAGAGGAGGTGTTCGTCCAGAAGGGTGTCGGTGGCTACGAGCCGAAGCACGTCAGGTGGACCGAGGCGCTGGATCGCGCCGACTTCCGCCGGCTCGCGACCTCCAGCCGGGCGATCGTCAGCCACGCGGGCATGGGAACGATCATTCAAGCCCTGAATCAGGGGAAACCGATGCTGGTGGTCCCGCGGCGGCGCCATCTCCGCGAGAACGTGAATGACCACCAGCTCGCGACGGCGAGGCGCTTCGAGGCAGACGGCCAGGTACTCGCTGCCTACGACATCTCCGAGCTAGGCAGCAAGCTCGCCGCGCTGGCGACGTTCAGGCCGGCGCCCCGGGACGCTCGTCCGGATCTCGTGGTCGCACGCATCTCCTCGTTCGTACGCACGCAGACGGTGCGCTCCTGAGCGCCTCCCCGGATCCGGGACCGCCGTACCCGGCCGCGTGATCGCTCACCACCTCACCAGGTGGCGATGTAGCTCTTGGGTAGTCCGGCGAAGCGCTCGACCGAGATGGCGCAGCCCGGGAACAGCGCCTCCACCTCGGGACGAGCGAGCAGATTGATGCGCTCGACGTGCTCTCGTCGTTCCGAGATGGAAGTGCCGCGATATCGCCGCGCGACCGACAAGGCCGCTCGTTGCGCAGGTGCGCCGAGCCAGTGGACGAAGGGAAGTCGATGGTGGGGCTCGATCGGAAACTCCCACGCGGGGGTCTGTACCCACCCATGCACACCGACACGCCGCAGCTCGTGCGCCATGAGCTGCATGTCTCGCCACGTTCCGACGTGCTCGATGACGGAGTTGGAGTGGACGACGTCGAAGCTGCCATCCGCGTATCCGGACAGGTCGCGCGCGTCGCCGACGAAGGTCTCGAACCGTAGCGGAAGCGACGTGCGGCCGAGCTCGGTCGGAGACGTATTCACGACGACGATCCGCGCGATACCTTCCGGGCGGACGTTCTCCCAGTACGCGGGCCGCCCTCCCACGTCGAGGACGTGGAGGTCGCGGCCGAGCTCACGCGAGAGGCTGGCGAGCAACATCCTGAGGCGCGCACCACGTCGCTTTCGGAACCAGTTGACCGTCCCGAGAACGGGTGCCTTGGTCTCGTCGCTTCTCATCGCTCGGCGCTACCTCGATACCAGGTTACGCAGCGGTTGTGGTACCGCCATCCACCGCGAGCGAGCTGGCCCACCTGCGGCTTGTCACGCGGGAACGAAGCTCACCGCACCCTGGTTCGGTCGCGGCGTCGACACCAGCGCGTCGGACGCGCACGCGAGCGCGTCCGCGCATCTTGCGACCGGCTCCTCGTTCTCGTTCCCGACGCGAGAGTGATACCTTGCGGCCATCGTGGCGACCCTGCCTGGCATGTGCACGTGGCTGGCGGCGGCTGCGGTCATGCTGTCGTCGACGTCGGTGATGGCAGCTCCGCCGCGGTGGTGGGCAAAGCCGCTGGACCGGGCGCTGCTACAGGTCTCGATCGCGGACGATGATGCGCGCACCTACTCGACGCCGGCGCGACCCCGCAACATCGCGGGTGTGGTGTCGGTCACATGCGAGCGCCGCGAAGGACGGCCGTGCGGCGAAGGCTTCGGCGGGTTCACGGAGCTCGACTCGGCGGCCGGCTACGGCGAGCACGTCTACGCGTTCACCCGTGTCCGTGCGGTCGCCGGTACCGACGCCTACGAGCCCGACCTGGTGCTCGATCGTGGGTTCATCCGCGGCCGGCTCGGCCCCTTCGAGGCCCAGGTCGGGCGCGACGTGATCGCGATCGGCCCAGCTGCCCACACGCGTATCGGCTGGGGCGATCATGCCCCGCCGCTCGACCACGTGCGCGTGGAGGCCGCCACTGGCAGCAGCGCGGTGCGTGGCACGGCGACCTGGATCGTCGGCCGGCTCGACGAGCCCCAGACGTATCCGGGCAACCTCGTCAGCATCGCGCGCGGCCAGCTCGAGCTGCATGGGGTCACCCTCGGGCTGATGCAGCTCCTGCAACTCGGCGGACAGGGCGCACCGGAGCTCGGGCTATGGGGCTTCGTTCGCGAGCACCTGACGCGCGCGGATGCGTCCGCCAGCGCGACCGATAGCTCGAACCGGCGGGTCGGGCTCGACATCGCAGGCGACGTGGCCGGTGCGCGCGTGTACTACGCGCTGATGTTCGAGGACTGGCGCGATCGATTCCACGACGCGCTTCGGTATGACGCCGATCACCTGATCGGTGCGCAGACGGCGCGGTGGACGATCGAGGTCCTCAAGACGGGCGTCCGCTCGCACGAGCACTCGCCGCGGACCACGGGGCTCACGCACCGGGGGACCGTCGTCGGAAGCCCACTCGGCCCCGACGCGGTCTCGTTCTACGCGGACGCCCGGCTGTCGCTCGCGACGCACCAGATCGCACCGTGGATCGAGCTCGTTCGACTCGCGAGTGACAGCTACCGATTCGAGCACGAGGGCCCGATCCGGCGCATCTCTGGCGGGCAGGACGAGGAGCGCTTTCGCGTCGGCGCGCGGTGGATCATGCCAGTACGCGAAGGGCTCGAGCTCGGGGCCGAGGTGATGTACGAGCACGTCGAGGACGCTGGTTTCGTCGAAGGCGCGCGGCGCGAGAACCTCGGCGCGAACATCACCGCCGTGTGGCATCCGTCATGGACGATCGAGTGACGCGCCGCGTGCTTGCCGGCATGGTCGCCGCAGCGCTGTGTACGTCCGCGCCCATCGCAGCGGCCGAGGTGGACGCGAACACGGCGCCGGTCGTGCCGGATCCACCTGTGACAGCCGACGACTCGGCCGATGGAGACATCGCGGAGGACGAGATCACCGAGCCCGCGACATCCGCCTCGTCACGATCGAAGTGGCTCGCAGCGGGCGGCCTCGCCACGACCTACGCCGCGTTCTCGACGTACGCCTACTTCGCGTGGTTCCGGGGCAAGCAGAATGGCGGTGATGGCTTCACGTTCGACGGCTTCGGGCTCCACACGTACGCCGGCGGAGCCGACAAGCTCGGCCACGCGTGGACCGCGTACGCGCTGACCCGGGGCACGACGGCGATGCTGACCCACGCGGGCTGGTCGCGGCTCGGCTCGAGCGTCGTCGCCGCCAGCGTCTCGCAGATCTTCTTCACGCTGTCGGAGTACGAGGACAGCCTCGTCTACCAGTTCGAGGTCTACGACATCGTCGCGAACGTCGCGGGTGCAGCGTTCGCGGTCGCGATGGTCAACCTACCCACGCTCGACCGGTGGATCGACCTCCGGCTCGAGTACTTCCCCTCGAAGGACTACCGGCGCACGGTGCGCGAGGACGGCAACATCGACTTCTTCCAGGACTACAGCGGGCAATCGTACATGCTCGCGCTGCACCTCGACGCGATCCCGCGCATGCCGCGCGCGCTGCAGTTCGTGGATGTCGTGGCCGGGTTCGAGACCCGCAACTACTCGCCGCCGCGTGCAGACGAGTCACGACCGAAGACGCAGCGGCTCTACCTCGGCCTGACCGTGAATCTCCAGCACCTGCTCGGCGAGCTGCTCCCCGACTCGAGAGGACGCAGAATCGCGCACGGTGCGTTCGAGTACGTGAGCGTGCCGTTCACCACGTGGAAGGCCGTCGACGCGTCGCGGAGTCAATAGCCGCGAGCACGTCGGGCCGCGCCCCGGCGATGTAGGCGCTACGCGGCGCGGCCGAGCACGCCGGTGCGGACCTCGAGCGGGTCGGACGCCTCGCGCGACCACGCGTCGGCCATGAACCGGGCGGCGTCGGCGAGCGCGGTGAGGTACGGCTCGGTCCGGTGCTCGAGCCCGCGACGCGCGCACCACGCCTTCGTGATCGCGGCGGCGCGCGGCAGGTTGCGGTGCGGGATCTTGGGGAACAGGTGGTGCTCGACCTGGTGGTCGAGGCCGATGAAGAAGTACGAGATCACGCGCGGAAGCTCGAGGTTACGCGTCGTCTCGAGCTGGTGGAGCCAGTCTCGGTTCTGCTCGCGTACGATCGGCAGCCCGATGTGCGCGGGCGCGAACACGAGGGCGAGGAACACGCCGACGAGCGCCCACACGCCGGCGTAGACGAGGAACGCCGCGAGCGGGCCCCACACGAGCGACGGGATCACGAGCCAGCACGTGTAGTGGATCGTCTGGCACGCGACCTCGGTCCACCACGCGCGATCGCAACCGTGACGGCGCGGGTACTGGACGAGGTGCAGGAGCGACGAGCGGCGCATGCCGAGCGCCATCAGCGTCGACATCGGCCAGAACGCCCAGCTCTGGAAGTGGCGCTGGAACCAGCGCAAGCCGGCGCCACACCGCTCGTGATCGCCGCGCGAGGAGGTGAACGGCCACGGCCGGATGTCGGGATCGAGCCCCTCGACGTTGGGGTGGCCGTGGTGCAGCCGATCGTGCTTCTCGCGCCAGTACAGCGCCGAGAGGCCAGAGAACAGCGGGAACGCGAGATAGGCGACCACGGCGTTGCGCACCGGCGACCGCGAGAAGCTGCGGTGGCTGCCCTCGTGGCCCAGCATCGCCGCCGACGTGCTGAACACGGCCGCGATCGGGACGAGGATCAGCGCGGCGGCCCAGCCGTACAGCGCGATCCCGATCAGGCAACCAGCGACACCTCCGAACAGGAGCGCCAGCTTCAGCCAGCTCCGCAGCTCGTGGTGCTCGAAAACCCCGGCCGCGCGCAGCTCGGCGCGCAGGCTTCCCAGGTCAGGTACAGCTTGCATGAGCCTCCGGGAGTACACCCGG
>Ga0164243_10001495_pt1 | contig 39529 bp, 40 predicted proteins | sample OricompcompostOP_FD_108781 | JGI IMG/M metagenome (GOLD analysis project Ga0164243, IMG submission 108781) | Organic Plus compost microbial communities from Emeryville, California, USA - Original compost - Organic plus compost (OP) | ecosystem: Engineered > Solid waste > Mixed feedstock >... | reverse complement strand
GGCAGGCAGGTGCGCAGTCGCATTGTTTAGGCCCTGGATTTCGGCCGTCATCCTCTATGGCTTGGCATGCCTGCCTTACCTATCGGCAGGACGAAACAGCACTTCGAACGCTCTGGATTGCCCGCCCGCTTCAGATCCATCCAAGGTCCATCCGGGTGCACATGGAATCGGGCTGAGTCCCGCCTTGCGAGCGCCGCCCACAAGCCGTCTCTGGACGTCCTAAGAGCAGCGAAAATGGACCTTACAACCATAGTCGCCCATCTCCTGCCGTAGAAGCTGGTTCTCATTGCCGCTTCATACGAGGGTCACTTGGGCTCTCAGAGCCGCATCGTCTTCGCGATGATCGTGCGCTGAATCTGCGACGTGCCGCCGCCGATCGTGCACTGCATGCCTTCGCGGAAATATCGCTCCATGTCGGCCTCCGGAAGCATGCCATGCCCGCCGAGGATCTGCATCCCCATCCGCGACACGGTCTGCAACGTCTCCGAAGCGAAGAGCTTCGCCATGGCCACCTCGCGCGTGCACGGCGTTCCGGCGGCCGCCATGCTGGCCGCGCGGTAGACCATCAGCCGCGCCGCATCCACCTGCGTCTGCATGTCCGCGAGCATATGGCGCAGCACCTGGAACTCGATGATCGGCTTGCCGAACTGCACCCTCTCGTGCGCGTAGCGCAACGCATCGTCCACCGCCGTCTGCGCGTTGCCGACATAGGCGGCGGCGATCGCGATGCGCTCCAGCTCCAGATGCTCGTTGATGATCTTCCAGCCCGTGCCGGGCTCGCCGAGCACGGCTGACGCCGGCAGCCGCGCCTCGTCGAGGAAGATCTCGGTGGTGCCCGTCGCGCGCCGCGCGAGCGTCGGGAGCTTGCGGATCGTGACGCCCGGCGTGTCGTTCGGCACGAGCAGGATCGACAGCCCCTCGTATTTCGACTTCCCCTGCCCCGTGCGGACGAGCATGGCGATCACGGCATTCTTCGCCGCGGCGCCGCTGCACCAGAGCTTCTGGCCGCGCAACACCCACTGATCGCCCTCGAGCGTCGCGCGCGTCTTGGTATTGGCGGCATCCGACCCGGCGCTCGGCTCCGAAATCGAGATCGAGAAGCGAATTTCGCCGCGCATGAACGGGCCGAGATAGCGCTCCTTCTGCTCCGGCGAACCATGGTGAACGATGTTCATCGCGGTGAAGGTCGGCACCATGATCGCGGTCGCGAAGTCGAAGCCGTACTTGCCGAGCCCCTCGCACATCAGCGCGTAGTCGAAAATGTCGCCGCCGTCGCCGCCGACCGATTCCGGCAGCAGCAGCTTGAGCCAACCGGCCTTCGCGATCTTTTCGTAGCCCTCGTAGGGATAGGCGCGCTCCATGTCGCATTTGCGGATGTACTCGCGGCCGATCTCCTCGTCCATGAAACGGAAGACCGTGTCGCGCCAGAGGATCTGATTCTCGTTCAGGAAGTTCATGCGTTTGGTCCCTGCTGCGTCTTGCGATGGCCGGCGACGAGGCGCGCCTTGCGGATCAGCAGGCTGAACTCGCAGCTCATCACCGTCTCGTCGCGCTGGTTGATGCCGCAAAGGAGCGATGTCGCAACGCCATGCTTCTCGCCGCGCTCCTTGAGGCGAATGATCTCCGACGTCGCATACAGCGTGTCGTTGATGAAGGTCGGTCGCAGAAAGCGCAGCTTGTCGACCCCGTAGAAGGCCTCCACCACCGAAGGGTCGAACGGGAGCAGCGCGTTGACGATGGAGAAGACCAGGCTTCCCTGCACCAGCCTCTGCCCGTAAAGCGTGTGCTTCGCGAACTCGATGTTCGAATGCAGCTCGAGCCAGTTGCCCGTCAGCATGCAGAAGTTCACGACGTCCGTCTCGGTCATCGTCCGGCCGCGCGACACCTTTTTCTGGCCGACCGCGAGTTCGGGGAAAGGCAGATCGATCATGTCAGCGCCCCTTGAAGCGCGGCTTGCGCTTCTCGTTGAAGGCGGCGATGCCCTCCTTGCGATCCTCAGAACCGATGAGGCGGTGATAGCTCTCGCGCTCGAAGATCAGACCGGTGCGGAGGTCCATTTCGAGGCCGTAGCGCATCGCCTTCTTGGCCTGGCGTACGGCGAGCGGACCGTTCTCGCAGATCGCGCGCGCGGTCTTCAGCGCCTCGGCGACCACGGTACCGTCATCGAACACGCGGTTGACGAGCCCCCAAGCCAGCGCCGTCTCGGCGTCGATCGGCTGACCGGTCAGGATCAACTCTTTGGCGCGCGGAAGCCCCATGATGCGCGGCATGAGCTGGGTTCCGCCCCCGCCCGGGAAGATCGCCAACGCGACCTCGCGTTGCGCGAACCGCGCCGAGCGCGCGGCATAGGCGAAATCGCACGTGGCTGCCAGCTCGCCGCCGCCGCCATAGGCCAGCCCGTTCACGGCTGCGATCACGGGAAGCGGGCATTCGAGAATTGATTCAAAGAGGCGCTCGAAGACGACGTGCTGTTTCGCCCAGTCGGCATCGGTCATGCCAGCGCGTTCCTTGAGATCGGCGCCCGCGCAGAACGCGCGGCTTCCCGCCCCCGTGACGACGACGGCGTGCACGCCGGACTCCTCTTCGCCCGCGCGGTGGAAGAAATCGGCGATCTCGCGCGCCATCTTCGTGTTGAACGCGTTCATCACGTCCGGGCGATTCAGCGTGAGCAGGACGAAACCGCCCTCGTGATCCTCGACTTTCAGGTGTTCGTACGTCACATCCACTGTGTTGTCTCCGCTACGCGACGGCTCGGCCCCTGGTCTGCTTGAGGACCAGAAGGGCATCCACGGCAACGGCGCCCTCCTTCTTCGGGCGCACGATGACCGGATTGATCTCGATCTCCTCGATCAGGTCCTTGTTTTCAGCGAACAGGCGCGAGACGCGCACGACCATGTCTGCGAGGGCGGCCGCATCGCCGGCCGGCTTGCCGCGCAGCCCGCCGAGAATGCGCCGGCCGTAGCCGGACTCGATCATCGCGCGAGCAACCCTGGCGCCGGCCGGCGCAAGCCGGATTTCGACCTGGTCGAGAAGCTCGACGAATATGCCGCCCGGGCCGGACAGCACGATCGGTCCGAATGTCGCATCGTGCTTGCAGCCGACGATCCATTCGCCGATCCCGTCGCCGATCATCTGCTCGACGAGCACGCGTCCCTGCCGATCGGCGCGCTGAAGGCGCTTTGCAACCTTTCCGACCTCCGTGCCCTTGACATTGAGCTGCACCAGACCGTGCTCGGTCTTGTGCGGAAACTTGTCGGAAGCGAGCTTCACCGCGAACGGACCCTTCTTCCCGCCGCGGCGGGGAATCGTGATCCCCGCGAGCGCAAGCAGGTCCTTGGTGTCGGCCTCGTTGACCACCGTCCGTCCCTGCCGCGCCCAGTCCTCGAGGCGCCTACGGATCGCGACGGTCGCATTCGCGGCGCGCGCGCTCATGCCGACGCCCCCGCACGGGCGAGCACACGCTCGGCCGCGCGCAGATGCGGCCGGTCGAGCATCTTGCCCTCGATGCCGACGACGCCCACGCCCGGAGACGCGGCGAAGGCCTCGACCACCTTTTTCGCCCAGGCCACGGCCTGCGCGTCCGGCGTGAAAGTCCTGTTGATGATCTCGATCTGCGCCGGATGGATCGCCGCCTTGGCGGTAAAGCCGACGCGCTCCGCCGCCTGACTCTCGCGCTCAAGGCCCGCCATGTCGCGGAAATCGGTGAAGACCGTGTCGATCGCCGCAACGCCCGCCGCCGCGGCGGCATACAGGCACAAGGACCGCGCCAGTTGGAACGGCGGGAGATAGGTCTTGTCGGAATTGCGGTTCACCGTCGCGCCCACATCGGCCGCGAGATCCTCGCAGCCCCACATCATGCCGCACAGCCGAGGACTCACACCGGCATAGCCTCCCAGCGTGAACATGGCGCTGGCCACCTCGGTGACGATCGGCAGAATGCGGATCTCGCCGGGCTTCAATCCTTCGCGCGCCTCGAGCGCCGACAGATAATGGTCGACGGCGCGCACATCCTCCGCCGAAGCGCATTTCGGCAGCACGATACCGTCCGGCGCGCCGGCAACGATGGCCGCAAGGTCGTCGATCGCGTAAGGAGTCGAGAGCGGATTGATACGTACGAAGCGAAGCTGCCTGCCGCTGCGCGCCTTCAGATAGTCCAAGGTGACGCGGCGCGCCTCGGGCTTGCGGTCGGCCGCAACCGAGTCTTCGAGGTCGGCGATGATCGCATCGGCGCCAGACTCGATGCCCTTCGCAAGCTTCTTCTCGCTGTCGCCGGGAACGAAGAGCATCGACCTCATGCGGCGGCTCCCTTCTTCTTCATCAGCGCGGTGCGCCGGCAAGACGCGACCAGTTCGCCGCGCTGGTTGTACGCGGTGTGCTCGAACTCGACGATGCCGGCGTCCGGCCTCGACTTGCTCTCCCGCTTGGCGATGACCCGCGTCACGCTGCGGATGGTATCGCCGTGGAACACCGGCTTCGGGAACTTGACGTCCGTCATGCCGAGATTCGCGATCGTCGTGCCGAGGGTCGTGTCGCCGACCGAGAGACCGATCATCAGGCCGAGCGTGAACAGACTGTTGACCAGCCGCTGCTTGAATTCGGTCTGAGCGGAGAACTCCGCATCGAGATGCAACGGCTGCGGGTTCATGGTCATCACGCTGAACAGCGTGTTGTCCGCCTCCGTCACCGTGCGGCGCAGTTCATGCTCGATCACCTGATCGACCGAGAATTCCTCGAAATAAAGACCAGCCACGACCCATTCACCTCCTGAAATGCCGACCGGCAGCCGGGCGGCGGAACACGACCTGAGAGGACCTTTCGCCTCACCCGCGCGCGATGCCCTTCTCCGGTGACTCCTGGTACGGGGGCGCATACATGACCAGCACGCGAACCGTATCCGTTACCGCGGTGAAGACATGCGGCATGTCGGCCGGGAAGAAGCACGCATCACCTGGCCCGATCTCGGCATCGACGCCGTCGACCTGCACGCGGGCGCGTCCTTCGAGCATGTAGCAGACCTGCTCGATCCCCGGATGCGAGTGCGGCAGAGCGCCGTTCCCTTTGGAGACGGTGCCCAGCAACACTTCGATCTGCTTCGAGCCCACGGTCTCCGCGCCGATGAGGCGGCGATTGACGGTGCCCGTGTGGTTGGCAGGGCTGTAGGGCTTCACCTCGTCGCCGCGCACAATGTATTTCGATGTCTTACCCGTGCTCATGCATTGCTCCCGTGTGCTTGCGCCATGTCCGGCTTTGCGGCAGGCCGCAGGGCGTCCCACTCCGCTTCCGTGAGCTCTTCCAGGAAGGAGAATCCCCCCGCACCTTTCAGCCAGCGCCCGCCATCAATGGTCACGCATTCGCCATTGATGTAGCCGGCGCGGTCGGAAAGCAGGAATGCCGCGAGATCGGCGAGCTCGTCGTGCCGCCCCGGGCGCCCCAGCGGATTGTTCGTCTCGAACCGCTTCGCGAGATCCTCGCGCGGAACGACGCGGCGCCAGGCGCCCGGGGTCGGAAAGGATCCCGGCGCGATGGCGACGAAGCGAATCCCGCGTCGCCCCCACTCGACCGCCAGACTCCTCGTCATCGCCAGAACGCCGGCCTTGCCCATGGCCGAGGGCACGACGTAGGGCGAGCCCGTTTCGGCATTCGGCGAAACAATCGACAGGACGGTGCCCGGCAGGCCGCGCGCGATCCAGCGCCTGCCGGCTTCGAGCGTGCAGTAAAGCGACCCGTGCAAAACGGTCGCAAGGACTGCGTCTGCCGCCCGATGCGAGAGCGTCTCGGTCCTGGCGACGAAATTCGCAGCCGCGTTGTTCACCAGCGCATCGAGCGGCCGCGACGCGAACAATTCGTCCATCGCTCGCGCGACCACCTCCGGATTCCGGATATCGGCACCGATCGTCTGCACGGCGCGACCGGTCTTGTTCCGGATCTCCGCGGCCGCTGCCTCCAGCACATCCCGACGACGCCCGAGGATCGTGACATCCGCGCCAAGGCCGGCGAAACGAGTGGCCATCGCCTTGCCCAATCCGGAGCCGCCGCCGGTGACGAGGATCGACTTTCCCGAGAAAAGGTCGGTGCGAAACATGGTTGCGATCAGCCCCGTCGTTTCGGCCGCGCCGCCGCGGCGATTGCCTCGACGGATCCCGGATTGACGATCGCCGAGAGGTCGCCCGGCGCCTCGCCGAGATAGGCGGCGCGAATGACGCGACGCATGATCTTCATGTTGCGGGTCTTCGGCAGGTCGGCGACGAGGAGCACGTCTTTCGGGCGGAACGCCGCGCCCAATCCCGCGGCGACGGCGTTCGACAGCCGTGCCGGCAGCGACCCGTCGGCGGGCACATTCGCGGCGGGAACGCACACGCAGACCACCGCGGCCCCCTTGACCGGATCGGGAACGGCGACGGCCGCCGCCTCGGCAGCCAGCCCGGTCTCCATCAGGAGCGCCTCGATCTCCGCCGGGCCAACGCGCTTGCCGGCAAGCTTTATCGTGTCGTCGGAACGGCCGTAGATGTACCAGAACCCGTCTTCATCGATCGACGCGAAGTCGCCGTGAACCCAGACGCCTTCGATACGGCGCCAGTACGTGTCGAGATAACGTTCCGGGTCGCGCCAGAGGCCGCGCGTATTTCCCATCGACGGCACGCGCAGCACAAGCTCCCCCACCTGACCGCGCGCGACCGTCCGGCCGCGCTCGTCGACGACGTCCGCGCCCATTCCGGGCACCGGACCGCCGAAAGAACAGGGCTTCAGCGCATGAAGCATCGTCCCAGTGACGATGCCGCCGCCGACCTCGGTCCCGCCCGAATAGTTCAGGATCGGGATGCGCCGCTTGCAGACGTGCTCGAAGAACCAGAGCCAGGAATCGGGATTCCAAGGCTCGCCCGTCGACAGGGTGACGCGCAGGGAAGAAAGGTCGCGCCGGTTCACCGGCTCCGCACCATGTCGCATCAGCGACCGCACGACCGTCGGTGCCAGACCCAGCGCGGTCACCTTGTGGTCCTGCACGAGCTGCCAGAGCCGGCCGGGATCGGGCCAGTCCGGCGTGCCTTCCGCCAGCACGATCGTCGCTCTCGCCTGCGTCGCGCCGACGACCAGCATCGGACCGACCAGCCAGCCCATGTCCGTCATCCACATGATGCGATCTTCGGCGCCGATGTCGAGGCAGAGCTCCATGTCCAACGCCATTTTCGCCGCGAAACCGCAATGGGTATGCACGGTGCCCTTGGGCCTGCCGGTCGTCCCCGAAGTGTAGATGATCATCAGGGGATGCTCGGCATCGACCGCCTCAATGCGGTCGTCGCCGCCGCGGACATCGCCGACCCACACATCGCGGCCCTGCTTCATCGGGACATCGCCGGTGCCGCGCCGGATCATCAGGACATGGCGCAGGGTCGGGATGTTCGAAGCGGCCGAGTCGAGAGCCGACTTCATCGCGACCCACTGGCCGCGACGCCACGCGCCGTCCGTTGCGATCACGCCGACGGCGGACGCGTCGTTGAGCCGTGTCTCGATCGCTTCCGGCCCGAAGCCGGAGAACAGTGGCAGGACGATCCCGCCGATCCGTGCGATCGCAAGGAACGCGGCGATCGCTTCCGGCATCATCGCCATGTAGAGCGCGATCGGATCGCCGGCCTTGAACCCGAGGCCGCGAAGCGCCGCAGCTAGCCGGCGCGTTTCGGCGTCCAGCTCGGCATAGCTCATGCGCCTGACGGCGCCGTCCTCACCTTGCCAGACAATCGCCTCGTGGTGCCCGCCCGTGCCGAGATGCCGATCGAGCGTATTCAGGCAGACGTTCGTAGTGCCGCCGAGGCACCATTTCGGCCAAGACAGCCCCTTCGAAAGATCCAGCACCTGATGGTAGGGACGGAAGAAGCGGAGCCCCTTGTGCTCCATCACGGCGTGCCAGAACCACGCCGGGTCGCCGTTCGCGCGGTCGACGAGCTCATCGTAGCTGCCGATCCCAAGCGTCGCCATGAAGCGGCCGAGCTGACAGTTCCGCGCGCTCTCCGCCGGCGGTTTCCACACGATCTCCGAGCCCGACATCGCCTCCGTCATACCGCTTCCCGCAGCATTTCCCGGCCGATGATGATGCGCTGGATCTCCGACGTGCCCTCGTAGATGCGGAACAACCGCGCATCGCGATAGAAGCGCTCGATTCCGTACTCGGCCATGTAACCGGCGCCGCCAAAGATCTGCACTGCCCGGTCCGCGACCCGCCCGACCATCTCCGACGCGAAGAGCTTGCAGCAGGAGCCATCGATCACCGAAGCCACGCCGAGATCAAGCGAGCGCGCCGCGTCGATGATCATGCTGCGGGCGGCATAGGCCTCCGTCCGGCTGTCCGCGAGCATCGCCTGCACGAGCTGGAACTCCCCGATCGGGCGTCCGAACTGCCGCCGTGTCACGGCATAGTTCACGGATTCATTGATGAGCCGCTCGGCGAGCCCGACGCACAGCGCCGCGATGTGCAGACGGCCGCGAGACAGCACCTTGCGCACCGTTTCAAAGCCCTGGCCTTCGGCATGCCCGAGAAGCGCATCCGCCGGGACGCGACAATCTTCAAAGATCACGTCGCAGACGTGGGCGCCCTGCTGACCCATCTTGCGCTCGGGTTTGCCGCGCCGCAGGCCGGGCGTGTCAGCCTCGACAATGAACGCGGAGATTATTGGCTTGCCGTCAGCCTCGCCGGTCCGCGCGATAAGCGTGAAGAGCCCGGCCTCCGGAGCGTTGGTGATGTAGCGCTTGGTCCCGTTGATTACGTAGAAGTCGCCGTCGCGCCGTGCGGTCGTGCGGACCGCGCGCGCGTCGGAGCCCGCCTCCGGCTCCGTCAGGGCGAACGAGCCGATGATCTCGCCGGAGGCGAGGCGCGGCAGATAGCGATGCTTCTGCGCCTCGGTACCGTCCATCAGGATTCCCTGCGATCCGATCCCGACATTCGTGCCGAAGATCGACCGGAAGGCAGGCGACGTCCAGCCGAGTTCGAGAACGACCCGGACCTCTTCCTCCATGGTCAGGCCCAGGCCGCCGAACTCTTCGGGAATCGAAAGGCCGAACAGGCCCATTTCCCGCATCTCCTGGACCAGTTCGGGCGGAATCGCGTCGGCTTCCGCGACCGCCTGTTCCGCCGGAACAAGCCGCTCGCGCACGAACCGGCGCACGCTCTCTAGGAGTTGGCTGAAGGTGTCGAGATCCATGCCCTGCGAGCGTACGATATTCATGGAGCGATCACGGGAAGCCGCAGAAGTGCCGTTCCAAAGGCCTTCGCAGTCTGGTCGAAGCGCAGCGTATTGGTGGCGCTGCCCCCGAGTCCATTGCGCATCAGCACGAGGCAACCGTCGATGTTGCGCATCGGGAAGACTTCGATCGGACCCTTGACCCAGTCGCCATAGAGGCGTGCGATCGCCTCCGGAGTCAGCGAGGCCAGAAGTGCCGGATAATCCGCCGGCGTACGTGCCAGCACGCCGACCGAGACGGCGTCGCCCTTGTCGCCGGCGCGGACGTAGGCGATGTCGGCCAGGATCTTGCTCATGATTCGAGATACTCGACCTTGTGCGGAACCAGTTCGCGCGGAACAAGCGTCGGCCAGAGCGAAAGCGCGGGCCGCGGCTTCATGGGCACGCCAAAGGACGTGCCGCCCGGTCCCATGATCCAGAGATGCGTGCAGGCGCGCCGGACCTTCTCCGCTTCCTCCCGTGTCTGGGTCTTCACGGCGACCCGGAGCCCCACCTCGTTGAGATCATCGCGCTCGGGCCAGGGTGCCGCCGGTCCGTGCAACATGTTCACTCCAACGTAGTCGAACGTCATCGCCGACGCTTTCAGCCCCATGCGCGCGAAGCGTTCGCGCAAAGTCTCCTCCGCCTTGCGCGCACGCGCCAAGGCGCGCGGCCACGGGAACATCATCATCCCCTCGCCGATCCAGCCGTCGCTGTACCCGATCAGCAGCTTGAGCTTGTCCGGGCGCGGCTTGCCGCGCATGCCGCTGACACGCACCTTGTCCGGCCCGACCTCCTCGATCCTCGGAGCCGTAAAGTCGGCGACGCCATCCGGCGTCGCGTAGGCGCGCGGATCGCCGATCTCGTAGACCAGATGCTCCTTGACGGTGAACTGGTCGACCCGGCCGCCAGTGCCGGCAAGCTTCGTGATCGTAGCCGTGCCATCCTGGTCGATGTCGGCGATCGGAAAGCCTGCTTCGCCCATGCGGGGCATCTCGTCGAAACGGGACGACATGCCGCCGGTGCAGCCGGCGGCGCACTCCAGGACGTGCCCGACGGTGATGGCACTCGCCACGAGGTCGGGCTGATCGTAAGACCAGCCGAGCCGGTGCATGATCGGGCCGATGAACACCGCGCTGTCAGTCACGCGGCCGGTGACCACCATGTCGGCCCCAGCGCGCAGGCTTTCGATGATTCCGTCGCTGCCGAGGTAGACGTTCGCGCTGACGATGCGTGAGCGAATCGCGCCTATGTCCTCGTCCCCGGTGCTCGTATTGGTGAGGCGGACGCCAGCGGCCTTCAGCTCGTCGAGCCGGTCGAGCATGTCGTCGCCGGACACCACCGCGATCTTGGTCCCGGTCAGGCCTTCGCGCCGCAGGCTGGCCGCCAGCGCCTCGGCGCCGCCGCGGGGGTTCACGCCGCCGCCGTTGCAGACCAGCACCGTGCCATTGGCGCGCGCCGGCGCGGCCATCCGGGTGAACCACCCGACCATGTCGGTCACGTACCCGGCGGACGGATCCTTCGCCTTGGCGCGCTGCAACAGCGCCATGGTGAGCTCCGCCAGGAAATCGAAGCACAGATAATCGAGCCGGCCTCGACTGGCGAGTTCCAGGGCGGGATCGAATGCATCCCCCCAGAACCCGCTGCCGCCGCCTACGCGCACACTTGCGTTCCGTCCTGAAACAGCCATTCAGGGCCTCGTCGTGGAAGTCTGTTTTCCGATCGTGCGATTGAAGACCGCTCGCCATCCGACGAACACGAGGACGAGCACGATTCCCGCCGCGTCTGCGAAGGCGCTCGGATAAAAGAGCAGAGCGCTCGCCGCGTACAGATAAAGCCGGCTCGGCCAACCGAGCGTCCCGAGAAGGTAGCCGATCGAAGCGCTGCTGATCCCCGCGACCGCCACGAGGGCGACAACCAGGTTGTAGAGGATCTCCGGCGCCGAGCCGTACAGGAGGAGTTCGGGCCGGTAGACGAACAGGAAGGGTATGAAATACACCGCGCCCGCGATGCGTAGCGCCTGACCCGCGACCTTCCAGAAGTTCTCGTTCACGATCGTTGCCGCGGCGAATACCGACGCGCAGACGGGTGGCGTAATCGCCGACAGGATCGCGAAGTAGAAGATGAAGAGATGCCCCGTCAGCGCGTCGAGACCGAGCCGAACGAGCAGGGGACCCGCCACGGACGCCGTCAGGATGTAGGAAGCGGTTGTCGGCACGTCCATGCCGAGCAGTATGCAAAGGACCGCCGAGAGAATCAGGACGGTGAGCATCTGTTCGCCCGAAAGGCCCAACAGCAGCTGCGAGAACTTCACGGCGATGCCCGTCGCCGTAAGCACGGTGACCAGGATGCCTGCGGCCGCGAGGAGCGCCGCGATCACGACCACGCCCTTGCCGCCGTCGATAAGCCCCTCCCATACGAGGCGGCCGAAGGCCAATGCCTCGCGTCCGAATTCGTGACTCCGGCCGCCGCGTACGCAGGAGACGGCCCGCACGATCGCGGCGAATGCGACCAGTGCAACCGTCGCGATCGCGCCGGCGAGCGTCGGCGAATAACCGTCGAAGAGCAGCCAGGCGAGAATGGCCAGCGGCCCGAAGGCGGGCAATGAATCGCGCCCCAGGAAAACATCGCGCGCGCTGGGCATGTCGCCGCGCGGCATGGGCTTCAACTGCGCGGCACGTGCGTAGCAGTCGATGCTGAAGTAGATCGCGCCGAAATAGAGGATGGCCGGAATCGCGGCCGCGGCCGCGATGGACGCATACGGGATGTTGAGAATCTCGGCCATGATGAACGCGCCGGCTCCCATCACCGGCGGCATGATCTGGCCGCCGGCCGAGGCGCTGGCCTCGATTCCGGCGGCGAAGTCCTTGCGGTATCCGGCGCGCACCATCGTCGGAATTGTGATCGAGCCGACCGACATGACGTTCGCCACCGCCGAACCGGACACCGTTCCGAACAGGGCGGAGGTCACCACCGCCATCTTGGCCGGCCCCCCGTAGGTACGGCCGGCGACGAAGGCGGCCGCTTTCATGAACACGTCGCCCGCGCCGACCGCCATCAGCAGCGATCCGAAGATCACGTAGATAGCAATCACGCGCGTGCCGATATCGGCCATGAAGCCGAACATGCCGTTGGTCGAGCCGTAGAGCGTGCTCATCGCCGTCTGCATCGAGATCCGCGGCGGCTGCCAGTCTCCGGCGACGATGCCATTGCCCCAGAGATAGAAGACCAGGGCAACCAGGGCCATGATCGGGAGCGACACCCCGATCGTCCGCCGCGACGCCTCGAGCACGATGAACAGCGTGACGAACGCGAGCACCATGTCGAGCATGGTGAGATCGTTCATGACGTCCATCAGCCGCTCGGTATGGATCGCGACGTGCAGGCCGCCATAGAGACCGATCAATGCCAGCCCTAGATCGCGTAACACCGGCCAGGAGAGGCCGGAGGGCCGACGTGCTGCGGCGGCGAGGAAGACGAAGCCGACCCCGCCGCCGATGAACACGCCTCGCTGGACCAGCGGATCGAGCGTGCCGAAGAGCGAGGTATAGAGATGGAACAGCGCATAGGCGGCCGATCCGACCTTGAGCAAGGTCGAGACCGCACCGTCCTCGTGTGCTTTCGAGGCACTATGGCTGTCCATTCCGCACCCCCGACTCGCCCGCCCAGCCCTACCTTACTTGACGGATTCCCAGAACCGCTTGGCACCCGGATGCAGCGGGAAGCCGAGTTTCTCGGCACCCAGCGCCTGCGCCTTGAAGTCGAAGTCCTTCAGATGTGGCCAGGTCTCGATCAGGAACCGCCTGTTCTCGTAGATCGCCTTGGCGATCGCATGCGCGGTGGCGTCGTCCATTTCACCCGTCCGGCCCGCGTAGACGATGGGAACGAGCGGCGTCGTCACCGCCGGCTGGCCCGGGAAAAGGTTCTCCGGGATCGTCGTGAAGCCGACCCCCTTCACCCGCGATTCAACCTGCTTGCGCTCGTTCTCCGTGAAGCCGATGAGCCGCATCTCCGTCGAGGTCAGCAATTCACGCAGCGTTGCGTCGATGCCGATGCCGGGACCGTACTTGGAGTATCCGACGATCTGCCTGTTCTGGATGGCCTCCACCGCGTCCTTGACCGAGCCCGGCGCCCAGGCCGGCTCGATACCCAGAATCGTGAAGGCCTCGCGCGTCAGCATCTCCGCGCCGCTGCCGCGAATGCCCGCGTTGAACTTCTTGCCCTGCAGGTCCTTGAGCGTCTTGACGTTCGAGTCGACGCGTACCGCGATGTTCAGGACCGAAGCATCATAGGTGTAGACGGCCGCGAGGTCCTTGACCGGGCGCCCCTGGAAGGACCCGGTTCCCGAAATCGCCTGGATTCCGGTGTCGACCGCGACCAGTCCGATGTCGATTTCGCCGCGGGACAGACGCCGCACGTTGTCCACGCTCGCGCCGGTCTCTATGACCGACACGTTCGCATTCGGCATGGCTTCCTTGATCGCCTTCGACATCGCGACGGCAACCGCGTAGTGGCTCGATGTGGAATTGGTGGAGCCGAGGGTGATGGAACTTTTCTGCGCGGCAGCCGGCCCGGCCGCGATTCCGACGAGGCAGAGAGCAAGCGCACCGCTAATGGCAGACCTGACGATCTTCATTGGATTCCTCCCGGATACTTCTGGACCGGCCGATACCGACCAACCAGTCGGTCGACAATACTATGACGATCGGGGGGCTTGCAACCGGGATACGTACATTTGTCGCAGGACAGGCATGAACTTCCGGCGGTGGTCGCGCATTTTCGGCGCTACAATAATCGGCCGAACGGTCAGTCGAAACGGGTCAGGGATATTGCCGTGAACTTTGGGTGGCGCCGAAGGCCGGGTCGTGCACGCGGAAGTCGGGCCACGCTCCTGCACACATGGAACGATCGAGCACAGAGAGCGACCCTCGCATCGTGATGACGCGCAGGCGCGGCTGGGAAGGACTCGGCGACGGTCTTCGTGACGGGATATCTCTCGGCCTTACCTATTTCGTCTTCGCCTGGAGCATCGGTCACCATGCCGTGGTCGTGCTGGGCTTCCCTCCGGCCTACATTTCGGCGCAGTCCTTTCTGCTGTTTTCCGCGCAGGGACAGATAGCGGCGCTCCAGGTGTTGAGCACCGGAGGCGGCGCGGCTTTTGCGATACTCCTCCTGCTGTTCATCAACATGCGTTTCATGTTGATCTCCGCGGCGCTGGCGCCGCATCTCCGCACCGCTTCCATGCTGCAGATCTTGCTCACAGCCCACGTCATCGGCAACGGCACGATGGCGCTCGCCATGCGTCGCTTCGATTCGACCGGCGGCCAGGCCGGCTACCTGTTCGGCGTCGGCGTCGTGGGATTTCTCGGGTACAGCATCGGCACGACCGCGGGCGCCTATCTTGGCGGCGCCCTGCCCGAGTACCTTGCCGGACCGGCGATTTTCGCCCTGCCGGCCTTTCTCGTGACGGCGGTCGTCGGAGCCATGACGTCCGGCGCGGGGCTCCTGCTTGCCCTGGCACTTCTCTCGGGCATCCTCACGCTCGCGACGGCCTGGATAGCCGGCACGAACGTGGCGCTGATGGCCGGCCCGACGATCGCGGCAACCCTTTGCACGTACTGGAAACATGGCCGTCGATAGTTCCGCCCTTATCGTTCTCGCAATCGGCGCCGTCGCGACGTATGCGCTGCGGGCGCTTCCCGTCAGCGCGATCTCGCGGCTGAACCTGCCGGATTTCGTCCGCACGTGGCTGATCTTCGTCGCGGAAGCGATCCTGTCGGCCTATGTCGCGCTCTTCCTGTTCTGGGACGCAGAGTGCAGCAGCCTCCGGCTTGATTCCGTCGCGCTCCTTGCGATAGGCGTGGTAATTGCCGTTCACGTTTGGAAGCGCACCCTGCTCCTTTCGATCTTCGCCGGAGTCATGATCTTCGGAGTGCTCGACCTATGGCTGCGGCATGCCGCAGGAGGTGGATTTTGACCATCGCCGAAGGGCCGCTGGCGGGAGTCCGCATCCTCGATTTCACGTCCGTCGTGCTTGGACCGTACGCAACGCAGATCCTCGGCGATCTCGGCGCAGACGTCGTCAAGATCGAGCCGCCCGAGGGCGACGTAACGCGGAGCATCGCGCCGTTCCGGCACCCCGGAATGGGCGCGCTATTCCTGAATACGAACCGCAACAAGCGCAGTCTCGCCATCAATCTCAAGACGGAACGCGGCCGCGCGGCTGTAACGCGGCTCGCGGCGCGCGCCGACGTCCTGATCCACAGCATGCGGCCGCAGGCGATGCGCCGCCTTGGTCTCGACTACGAGGCGCTTCGCTCGGTCAACCCGCGCCTCGTCTATTGCGGCGCCTACGGCTTCGCGGAGGGCGGCCGCTATGCCGGCAAGCCAGCCTATGACGATATCATCCAGTCGGCCTCGGGCCTGGCCTGGCTGCAGGGCGTCAATCAGGACGCGCCCCGCTATATCAACAGCGTCGTGGCGGACAAGGTCACGGGCCTCACAGTCGTCTATGCGGTCACGGCAGCACTTCTGCAGCGCGAGCGCACCGGGGCCGGACAGTTCATCGAGGTCCCGATGTTCGAGACCCTGGTCTCGTTCCTGATGCCGGAGCATCTGGCCGGCGCTACGTTCTCGCCGCGCCTCGGGACGCCAGGCTACAACCGGCTGCTTGCTCCCTACCGGCGGCCCTATGCGACTCGCGACGGCTACATCGCCGTGCTGCCTTATACGACGGAGCAGTGGCGGCGGTTCTTCGCGCTCGTCGGCCGCCCGGAGGTTCTGCAGGAGCCACGTTTCGCGGACCCTGCGAGCCGCAGCAGGAACATCGGCGCGCTCTACGAGATCGTCTCGGAAGTCATCCGGCAGAAAACGACGGCGGAATGGGTGGCCGCGCTCGATGCGGCGGACATACCGTCAATGCAGGTCAAGTCGCTGGACGACATCTTGGACGACCCGCACCTCGCAGAGATCGGCTTCTTCGAGACGATGCGGCATCCGTCCGAGGGCGAGCTCCGCGTCGTCGCGCCGCCCGTCAGGTTCGGCGGCGCGGCCTCCCCTTTGCGCCGTCCGGCGCCGCGGCTCGGCGAGCACAGCCGCGAGGTCCTCCTTGAGGCAGGGCTCGACGAGGACCTGATCGCCGAACTCGTTCGCGATGGCGTCGTCATCGCCCCAAAGACCTGACCCCGGAGAGCCGCCTTCATGACCTCCCCCCTCCTCGTACAGCGCAATGGCGCCGTTGCCGTGCTGACGATCAACCGGCCGGAAACGCGCAACGATGTCACGGACGCGGCGTTCATCGACGCGCTGGAGACGACGTGTCGTGAAATCGGCGCGGACCAGGAGATCGCCGCCGTCATCCTGACCGGGGCGGGCAGCGCCTTCTCGTCCGGCGGCAACATTAAGGCCATGGCGGCCCGCAGCGGCATGTTCGCGGGCGACCCCGCGGATGTTCGCGAGGGATACCGCCGGTTCGTACAGCGAATCCCGCGGTGTTTCTACGAGCTGGACGTTCCGACGATCGCCGCCGTCAACGGTCCCGCCATCGGCGCCGGGTGCGACCTGACACTCATGTGCGACATTCGCATCGCTTCGGAGCAGGCCGTATTCGCCGAGAGTTTCGTCCGTGTCGGCCTGATTCCCGGCGACGGCGGAGCCTGGCTGCTGCCGCGCGTGCTGGGCCTGTCGCGCGCGTGCGAGATGATCTTTACCGGGGATCCGGTCGACGCGCGCACGGCCCTCGCCTGGGGGCTCGTATCTTCCGTCGTGGCCGCCAACGAGCTGATGCCGGCCGCGCTCGGGGTGGCAGGGCGGATCGCGCAGAATCCGCCGCGCATTCTGCGCATGGCCAAGCGCCTCGTCCGAGAAGGCCTGACCACGCGTCTCGAAACCCTGCTCGAGCTGTCGGCGTCGTACCAGGCACTCGCCCACCACACGCCGGAGCACGAGGATCGGCTCAGGGCCATTCTGGAGCGTAAGCCCCCTTCCGGGCGGCCGACGGAGTGAGCGGCGTGTCGTGCGATCAGCGGCTGCGCGAGCGCGACCGCGCGGGCGCGTCCAGTCCGGACGAATGCAGCCCGAAGATCGCGAGATCGGCGTATTCGCGGGCGAATTCCTGCGCCGGCTTGCTGCCGCCCGGCTTGTACCATCGCGCCATCCAGTTGAGCATTGACAGGATCGCCCGTGCCGCAAGCGCCGGGTCAACGTTGCGGAACTCGCCGGCCTTGATGCCCTCGCGCACGATTCCCCGCAGCGTTCCCTCGTACTGGTCCCGCAGCTCGATCGCGCGGGTCCGCTGACTGGCCTGACGGATGCCGCCGAAGCCGATCAGCATCGCGGTGAATGCCCAGAAATTCTCCTCGAAGAAGCGCGCATGTGCGCGCATGAACGAGTCGACCTTGCGATTGGGCGGATCCGCAGGATTGATCGCTCCCTTGGAGAACTCGACCAGCCGTTCCAGCGTGTCGAGGATTATCTCGGTATAGATCTCGTCCTTGCTCTTGAAGTAGTGGTAGATCGTCGCCTTCGAGATGTCGACTTCATCGGCGATGTCGTTGATGGACGTATCCTCGAAGCCCTTCTGGGCGAACAGCCGCGCCGACTTCTCAAGGATTCGTGGGCGCTGGGCACCGTCGGCGCGGAGTGTGGGCCGCCTCATTCAGGTCACAGCTGCAAGGGATCGGATCATCACAATCTCAAGTACGCCCGATCCGGGATTCTGTCAACCGAACAGTCGGTTGGCGAATCGATCCGGCGTTCCGTCGGCCGCCTGCGTCGCGGGTGCGCTTGACACCGCCCATGCACCGTCTAGATTTACGACCGAATGGTCGGTCGGTTTTTTTTATGACCGATTCGCACTAACTCGCAGGAAACGTCCCATGTCTCGTCCCGACCGGCCGTCGGCCCGCGCCGCCCTCGACATAGCCTTCAGCCCGCGCTCGGTTGCCGTCTTCGGCGCCTCGGAGGACCCGAAGAAGCTCGGACACGTCGCCGTCAAGTTCCTCCAGGACAGTGGGTATGAGGGGCGAATCATCCCCGTCAATCCGAGAGGCGGGCAGATCCTGGGCATTCCGGTGGCCACCAGTCTCGCCGAGATCGGCGAACCGGTCGACCTCGCCATCAGCTTCGTGCCCGCCGAGCACATGCTGTCGGTCCTTCGCGACAGCGAGGAGAACGGGGTCAAGGTCGTGGTCGGCGTCACCTCCGGCTTCGCGGAATCCGGTTCGGCCGGCGCGCAGTACGAGCAGGCCCTGCGCGATTTTCTCGCCCGCACGCGCATGCGGATCATCGGCCCGAACTGCGAGGGCATCGTGGTGCCGCGCTCGAAGCTTCTCCTCAGCTTCAGCCCGATGTTCCTCGGTCTTCGCGACGGCAACGTCGCCCTGGTCTCGCAGTCGGGCGCCATCTGCGGAATGATGGCCAACCGCCTGGCCAGGAACGGCGCGGGTATCCGCACGGTGGTCACGACGGGCAACGAGACCGACATCACGGCGGCCGACGTGCTCGATTGGCTGGCCGATGACGACTCGACGGACGTCGTGCTCATGTATCTTGAGCAGATTCGCGATGCCGGGAAGTTCGTCGCGGCGGCGCGCCGGATGCAGGGCCGCAAGCGCATCGTCATCAACAAGGTGGGACGAAGCTCCGTCGGCCGCCGCGCAGCGCAATCCCACACGGGCGCGCTCGCCGGCGACGACCGGGTCGTCAGCGGCGTGTTCAAGGAGCTCGGCATCGTTCGCGCGAACGACACGATGTCGGCGGTGGACGCGGCCGCGGCACTCGCCCTGCGCAAACACCTCAAGGGCAAGCGGATCGGCGTGATCTCGTTCGCCGGGGGCATGGGTGCCGAAGCCGCCGAGCTCGCCGAGATCGCCGGCTACGAGGTGCCCCCTTTCGGTCCGGCGCTGCGGGCCGAGATCGACAAGCATCTCCCGTTTTACGGGTCGAGCCGCAACCCGATCGACCTCACCGGCTCGATCCTGCAGCGGCCGGGCGACATGCGCCGCATTCTGGAGCTGGTGCTCGCGGACAAGTCCGTCGACGGCGCCATTGCTGTGCTGACTTTCGCGCGGAACATGGAGTTCGCGCGCCTGCTGGTCGAGACCACGGCCAAGTTCGACAAGCCGCTCATCACCTGCTGGACTGGCGGCAGCGACATCACGCCGGAGGCCCTGGCGTTCTTCCGCGAGCAGGGCTTTCCGATCTTCGACGCCCCGGCCCGCGCGGTAGCCGCGCTCGACGCAGTTGGCCGCGCGAGCGGGGCTTTATGAGGAGCCGAGCATGAGCGACGCATATGCCGCATTCACCCGCCTCGCCCTGGACAGGCCGCATCCGCGCGTCCTGCGGGTGACGATGAATCGTCCCGACCGGCTGAACGCCGCCGACGGCGTGATGCACCGCGAGCTCGCCGAGATCTGGCGCATCGTCGACGGCGACCCGGACGTGTCCGCCGTGCTCCTGACCGGTGCGGGCAAGGCCTTCTCCGCCGGGGGCGATTTCGAGATGATCCAGGACATCATCGACGACCCGGTGGCGAGGGCGCGCATCTGGCGAGAGGCGCGCGACATCGTCTACAACGTGATCAACTGCTCCAAGCCGGTCGTATCCGCGATGCGCGGTCCGGCGGTCGGGGCCGGTCTCGTCGCCGGCCTGCTCGCGGACATTTCCATCGCGGCGAAGGACGCGCGCATCATCGACGGCCACACCCGGCTCGGCGTCGCCGCAGGCGACCACGCCGCGATCGTGTGGCCGCTCCTGTGCGGTCTCGCCAAGGCCAAGTATTATCTTCTGCTCTGCGATCCGGTCTCCGGCGAGGAGGCGGAACGGATCGGCCTTGTTTCGCTGTCGGTCCCCGACGCCGAGCTGGATGCAAAGGCACTGGAGATTGCGACGCGGCTCGCCGAAGGCGCGCCGTCGGCGATCCGCTGGACCAAGTATGCGCTGAACAACTGGCTGCGCATGATGGGGCCGACCTTCGATACCTCGCTCGCGCTCGAATTCCTGGGCTTCACCGGCGCCGAGGCGCGCGAGGGACTCGCCTCCTTCAGGGAGCGCCGGCGTCCGAAATTCACCCCGGACTCGCCGGTCTGACAATCAATGAGCAGGCTGTTCGAGCCGCTTCCGCTGCGCAGCGTTACGCTCAGAAATCGCGTCGTCGTCTCGCCGATGCAGACCTATTCGGCGAAGGACGGGATCGCCGGCGACTGGCATTTCGCCCACCTGTCCCGTTTTGCGCTCGGCGGCGCAGGGCTCGTCATCGTCGAGGCAACCGGCGTGCTGCCGGAGGGGCGGAGCACCTATGGTGATACCGGGCTGTGGTCCGACGACCAGATTGACGGATTTCGCCGCATCGTCGATTTCGCGCATGCGCAAGGCTGCGCCATGGGGATACAGCTTCAGCACGCCGGCCGGAAGGCGTCGGCGCAGCGTCCCTGGCACGGCAATGGCCCCCTTACGCGAGAGGACGCAGAGCTGCGCAACGACGCGCCATGGCGGGCCGTCGCGGCGACGGCGCAGCCCTTTGATCGCGGCTGGCCGAGTGCGAAGGCCGCCAGCACCGAGGATATCGGACGAATCCTGGAAGCATATCGCAGTGCTACGCGCCGGGCCCGGGCGGCAGGATTCGACGTTCTCGAAATCCACGCGGCACACGGCTATCTCGCGCATTCCTTTTTGTCGCCACTTTCGAACGATCGCAACGACGAGTATGGCGGCGATCTCGGCGGCCGCATGCGTTTCCTGCTGGAGGTCGTCCGCACGGTCCGAGAGGAGTGGCCGGCGGACCGCCCCGTCTTCGTCCGCATTTCGGCAGTCGACGGCGTGGAAACGGGCTGGAGCCTGAAGGACTCGACCGTACTGGCACACCAGCTCGCCGCGGCGGGCGTGGATGTCGTTGACTGCTCGTCCGGCGGCATGAAGCTCGCATCGGCCGCACAGATGGTCGCGCGGCAGCCCGGCTTTCAGGTGCCATTCGCGTCGCATATACGCCGTCATGCCGGGGTGAAGACCATGGCGGTCGGGCTCATCCGCGACGCCCAGCAAGCCGAGGAGATCCTATGCGATGGGCATGCGGACCTGATAGCTCTCGGGCGCGAGTTGTTATGGAACCCGAATTGGGCGTTGCACGCAGCGGAACAGCTTGATCCCGAGAACCATTGGGCTCGATGGCCGATACAGTTCGGCTGGTGGCTGAAACGGCGGGCGAGAGCGAATGCACCGTGACCCGGACGCTGTTCCTGCTCAGCCAGTGACGATTGGCGATCTCCCCTAGCACTACTTTGGCAGTCTGACTGGAACCCGCGAAGTCCGTGGTGGTTCCCGCAGCACCGGGACGAGCTGGGCGTGGCGTGCCATGGTCAAGGATGCTGCGGATTGGCGGGCGGATCTGGAGTGCTGGCTCGCGCCGTTTGTTGTACACCTCTCGCATCCTGCGCGGCGCAAGATGTGCCCGCTTTACGTCGCCGGCCTCATTGGGCCGGGTGATCGAAAGAGCGTGCAGCCCATGGCACAACGCCTCGGGATGGACAGCCACGATCGCCTCCATCACTTCGTCTCGGCTGGCCTCTGGGATGCCGCGCCGCTTGAGGCCGAGCTGATGGCACAAGCGGACCGACTGGTCGGCGGGCCTGATGCGTCCCTCGTCATCGATGACACGGCGCTCCCCAAGAAGGGGCAGCACTCGGTCGGCGTGGCGCCCCAGTACGCGTCGGCTCTCGGCAAAAACGCGAACTGCCAAACGCTGGTGTCGGTCATCCTGGCCAACGGCGAGGTGCCCGTGCCGGTGTCGCTGCGCCTGTTCCTGCCCGAGAGCTGGATTGCCGATATCGAGCATCTCGAGCGTGCGGGCGTGCCAGAGGAGCACCGCATCTTTCAGACCAAACCCGAGCTGGCGCTCGCCGCGATCGACCGCGTTCGGGCTGCCGGTGCGCGCTTCGGCTGCGTTCTGGCCGATGCAGGCTACGGCCAGAGCGCAGCCTTCCGCCAAGACCTGAGCGCCCGGGGGCTGGTCTGGGCTGTCGGGATCCCGCGCCATCAGAAGGTCTACCCTGCGGATGTCGCGCTCATCTTCTCCGTCGCGGACCGCGGTCGGCCCCGTCAGCGCCATGTCCCCGATCAGCTCTCGCTTGCCGCGGAGGCGATGCTGGCCAATGCGCACTGACAGATGGTGACCTGGAGGCGTGGCACGAAGGGCAAGCTTGTGGCCCGCTTCGCCGCCTTGCGCGTGTGTGTTGCCGATGGCTCTCCTCAGCGCATCGGCCGTATGGGCGCTCAGCACATGCCGGGTGAGGACGTGTGGCTTGTGGGCGAACACCGCGCGTCGGGCGAACGGAAGTACGATTTGCCAACCTGCCGGGCGATACCGACCTGCGGACGCTGGCCGCCGCCATCAAAACGCGCTGGGTGTGCGAGCAGGCGCATCAGCAGATGAAGGAAGAACTCGGCCTCGATCACTTCGAGGGCCGGTCATGGACGGGCCTGCACCGCCACGCACTGATGACGATGATCGCCTATGCCTTTCTCCAGCACCGACGTCTCGAGGCGGCGAAGCGGGGAAAAAAGAGTCGAGGGCCCACCGCCCCAGCCGAGCCTGCCAGCCATGCGCCACGCCATCATCAGCCGGCTGCTGCACCCCCATCCGCCGCCATCACGATGCCCGTACTGCCGCCGAACATTCACCGCACCCGCGTGACCGTCACCTGCCAAAGTAATGCTAGAACGCGTCTCCCTGCCTGGCCGGATGCGCGGCCTGCACCGCCGGCAGCTCGAGGCAGGCCGCATAGAGCCGCCGAACGAGCGGAAATCCGGAGATATCGCAGTTGAACCGCTCGGCGTTGAAGACCTGCGGCACGAGACAGACATCCGCCATGGTCGGCTGATCGCCGAGACAGAAGCGTCCGTGTCGGCCCTGCTGGGTAAGGAAGCCCTCGAGGTCGCGGAAACCCTCGGCGATCCAGTGGCCGTACCATTCGCGGTCGACGCGCGCCGCGTCGATGCCGAACGGCCCCTTCAGGAATTTGAGGACCCGCACGTTGTTCAGCGGGTGGATGTCGCAGCCGATAATCTGCGACACCGCGCGCACGTACCACCGCGCCACCGGATCCTTCGGCAGCAGCGGCGGCTCCGGATGCGTCTCGTCGAGATACTCGATCGTCGCCATCGACTGGATGAACGCGCGACCCTGGTCGTCGACCAGCGCCGGGACCAGCCCCTGCGGATTGATCTTCAGGTACGCGGCGTCCCGGTGCTCCATCTTCGGCAGGCTGACGAAGTGCGAGCGGTACTCCAGCCCCTTCAGCGCCAGCGCGATGCGCAGGCGATATGAAGCGGAGGAGCGGAAGAACGTATAGAGTTCCATGCCGGTCCGTTCACTTCTTTGCGCCGTCGAGCAGATGCTGCGGCGTGCTCGACACGATCTTGCCATAGGACGGGACGAACTTGCCGCCGACGATGTGCTTGATGAAGGCCGGGCGCAGCTCTTCCGCCAGGATCTTGCGGATGCGCGCATGCTCCTCGATGTCCGACCACTCGGCGATTAGCCAGAAATGGGTGGGGTCCTTGACGTCCTGGCACAGCACGCCGTCCTTCACCTGCGCCGGCGATTTGTGCATCGGATTGCCAGGCGAGTAGTCGAACTCGTTGAACAGCTTGATGAACTCGTCGATCTTCTCGGGGTCGACCTTGAAGTCGTAGATGTGCAGGTAGTTGCCCTGTGTTGCGAGCGGGACCAAGGCCATCGATTCCTCCTTCGTGCGTGTTGAGCGATTTCTGAAAGATCAGGCGCCGGCGCCGCTGTGTGCCTGCGACGCATGCCAGGGAATGCTGCGGCGCTCGGCCCAGACGATCAGCCAGAACAGGATCACGCCGAGCACGGCCAGCACCGCGATCGCCGCGAAGACGCGCGTAATGTCGAACATGCCCTGCGCACTGAGGATCACGTAGCCGAGACCGCGCTGCGACGAGACGAACTCCCCGACGATGGCGCCGACCAGCGCCAGGGAAATGGCCACCTTCATGCCCGAGAACATCGCCGGCAGGGCGCAGGGAAAGCGGATCCGCCACAGCATGTCGAAGCGCGAGCCGCGCAGCGATCGCGCGAGGTCGATCACGTCGGCCGGTACGGAGCGGAGGCCCAGCACGGTGTCGATTACCATCGCGAACACGGCGATCAGGAACGAAATCGCGATCTTCGGTTCGTAACCCGTGCCGAGCCAGACGACGAAGAGCGGCGCCACCGCCACCTTGGGGACGCTGTTGAGTCCGACGATCAGCGCATAGACCGTGCTTTCCAGCAGCTTCGATTCGACGATCACCACGGCAAGCGCGATGCCGATGATCACCGCCGCCGCGAAGCCGGCCAGCGTCGTGAACAGCGTGTACCAGGCATGCCCGAGATACCAGGGCAGGTTCTCCGATAGCTCCGCAAGGATGACGCTCGGCGCCGGCAGCACGATCGGCTTGATCGCGAACAGGCGCACGCTGACTTCCCAGAGCGCGATAAGGGCGATCAGAACGATTGCGGTCGTCAGCGCGCCCGCGCGCGAGGTGGAAGCGGCGGCGCTCATGCGTCCTCCCTCAGCAGCCCCATGCCTTCGAACATCTCGCGGATGCGCCCGACATAGTCGGTGAAGCGCGGATCGCCGCGCACCGCAAGGCGCCGCGGCCGCGGCAGGTCGATGGTGATGATGTCGGCGATGCGGCCCGGACGCGGCGTGAACACCGCAATGCGGTCCGACAGGAACACGGCCTCGACGATGCTGTGCGTCACGAAGACGATGGTCTTCGGGTCGGTCCGCCACATCGCCTGCAGGTCGACATTGAGCTGGTCGCGCGTCAGCGCGTCGAGTGCGCCGAACGGTTCGTCCATCAGCAGCAGGACGGGATCGTCGATCAGCGCACGGCAGATCGATGCGCGCTGCCGCATGCCGCCCGAAAGCTCCGCCGGATAGCGTTGCTCGAACCCCGCAAGGCCGAACAGCTTGAGCAGGTCGAGCGCACGCGGCAGGACGTCGCTGCGCCGCCGGCGCCGGAAATCGATGGGCAGCATCAGGTTGTCGAGGATGGTGCGCCATTCGAGCAGGGCGTCGCGCTGGAACACGATGCCGAGATGCTCGGGCGGGCCATGCACGGTCCGCCCTCCGACGCGGATCTCTCCAGCGCTCGGCGTCTCGAGCCCGGCGATGCAGCGGAGCAGGGTGCTCTTGCCGCAGCCACTGGGCCCGAGGATGCTGAAGAATTCTCCCGGTGCGATGTCGAGCGAGACGCCGGCGAGAGCCGTCACCGCGCCGGAGCGCGAGAAGGTCTTCTCGACGCGGTCGACCGCGATCGCGACGGGGGCGTTCACTTGCGGCCGGTTTCCGCGATGCGCCGCTCGTCAAGCAGCGCGTTGGTGAAGAAGGCGCTGCCGGCGCCGCCCTTGATGAGCTGGCCCGAGGCGAGCGTGCGCGTGGCCGCGTCCCAGTCCGCCTCCGCCATCCAGCCCACGGGCTTGCCTTCGGTCGCCTTGGTCGCGAAGAACGGCTTCACCGCGTCGATCTGGCCGCGCAGGATCTTGGGGTCGAGCCGCGCCTGCGGACGCGCCGCGATGATCGCCGCGACCGCCTCGTCCTCGTGACCCTCGTAGATGTAGCGCCACGCGCCGGCGACGATGCTCGCGAACTTGCCGAGTGCCGCGCCGCGCTGCTTGATCTTTTCCTCGGTCGCGAACAGGCCGAAGCTCGGGAATTCTAGGCCGTAATCGGCGAACAGGATGGCGTCGGCCGGCCGGCCCGCGGCGACCAGCGGCAGCACGAACGGCACCGTGGAGAAGACGCCGTCGGCGCGGCCGGCGATGTAGGTGCCGGTCTTCGCCGCCGCCTCGACGTTGAGCAGCTCGACCTGCTCGCGCTTCAGGCCGCCCGCGGCGAGGAATGCGTCGAGGAACGGCGCTTCGAGCGAGCCGGCGGTGAAGACGAGCTTCTTGCCGGCGAGCTGCTTCGGCGAGTCGATGCCGCTGCCTTTCGGCACCAGCAGGCCGACGTCGCTCTTGCGCGCGAAATTGGCGATGGCGCGCACGGGCAGTCCTTTGTCGCGCGCGATCATCATCGGCGCGAGGCTGGCATGGCCGACGTCGAAGCGGCCCTGGCCGACGATCTGCACCGTCGTCACCGAGCCGTTGCCGTCCTCCAGCTCCACGTCGAGGCCGGCGTCGCGGAACCAGCCCTTCTGCGCGGCGAGGTGGAACGGCGCGTGCACGCCCCATGGCGTCCAGTCCAGGCGGACCGCGACCTTCTCGGGCGCCTGCGCTTGCGCGGCGACGGTGCCGGCGATCAGGACGAGCGCTGCAATCAGACTGCGATACCAGCTTTTCATACGAGTCCCCTGTCCGTTCGTTGTTATCGATTCAGCCTGAGCGGCCGAAGAGCCGGCGCAACCGCTCCATCAGCCAGCGCCAGATCAGGCTTCCGGCATCGAGTGCGGGCGCCGCGGAAGCAGCGCGCGCCGTTGCACCGCCCAGCCGCGCATTGAGTCGCGCGGCGAAGTCGCCGACCAAGCGGCGGCCGAGATCCTGCGCGATGTTGGAACGCGAGAACTGCGCCAGCGCGCCCTGCAGGCTGTATTCGACCACGACGAAAACGCGGGTGGCGTCGGCGCCTTCGGGCGCCAGCCGATAGCTCACCTCGCCGCGCGTGCGCGAGCCGGTGCCGCCGTCGGCGCCGGCGCCGCGGATCAGGCCGCTCATCGTGCTGTCGTCGCGCTCGATCGAGGCCGAGCCAGCGAACCGGGCGACGATCGGCCCCAGCTTCACCACCATCTTTCCCTTGGCCGTCGTGCCGTCCTGCTCCGCCAGCTCGGCGCCGGGCAGGCAGTCGGCAATCATCGGCAGGTCGGCGAAGGCGCGCCACACCTCCGCCGGCGGGCGGTTGACGACGAAGCTTTCCTCGAAGCTCGTCCAGCCGGCCTTGCTGGCGCGCGCCGCCTCCTGGACCGGCGCTGCGCTCGCGGCCGGTGCCGCACTCGGAGAAAAGGCGGTGAAGGCCGGCGCCGGCTCGGGCCGAGGCGCGGATGCTGGCACGGCGCCGCGCGCGCGGCGGCGCTCGATGACGCTATGCACCGCGTGCACGATGCCGAGATAGCCGGTGCAGCGGCACAAATTGCCCGACATCTCTATGCGGATCCGCTTCTCGTCGGCATCGGGCAGGCGCAGCACGACGTCGCGCGCCGCGATCAGCATGCCGGGCGTGCAGAAGCCGCACTGCAGCGCGTGCTCGCGCGTGAAGGCTTCGCGCAGCTCTTCCATGACCTCGTCGTTCTCGAAGCCTTCGATGGTGCGGACCTCGCTGCCGTCGCAGGCCGCGGCGAAGGCAATGCACGATCGCGCTGGCGCGCCGTCGATCAGCACGGTGCAGGCACCGCAGACGCCGTGCTCGCAGCCCAGATGCGTGCCCGTCAGGCGGCAATGCTCACGCAGGAAGTCGGCCAGATGCGTGCGCGGCTCCACCATCGCCTCGATGCGCGCATCGTTGACCGTGATGGTCGTCGGCTTCATGTCCTCACCGCTTGTTCCAAGGCCCGCTGCAGCGCCGCCGCGTACATGCGCTTCTCCACTTCGTCGAGAGCGGATGCTGCCGCGGCGATCGCGGCCAGCGCCGCATCGCGCGTGCAGGCAGCACTCCCCTGCGCCGCGACCGCCTCGGCGAGACCGGCCACGGCCGCGGGGGCGCCGGATAGCGCGCCGACGAAGGCACGCGCCACGCGGCGCTCCGGATCGAAGACGCAGGCCGCACTCGCTTCGGGAAACTCGCCGGTCTTGCGGCAGTATTTGTAGTAACCCCAGCGTGCCGCGCGGCTCAGCTTCGGCACCTCCACCGCGACGATGATCTCGTCTTCCGCGAGCGCCGTGGCGAAAGCGCCCTTCATGAATGCGTCGGCCGCACAGCGACGCGGGCCGGCACGCCCGCGGATCTCGATCTCGGCGCCGAGGGCCGCCAGCGCGAGGGGCCAGTCCGCCGCGGGATCGGCATGGGCAAGGCTGCCGCCGATCGTGCCGCGGTTGCGCACCGCGCGATAGGCGATGCCGCCGGCGACCGCGCACAGCATCTCGGCCCCCGGCATGGTGCCAGCGCGATCCTCGATCGCCGCATGCGTGACGGCGCCGCCGATCCGCCAGACGTCGCCGCGATCGGTGATTTCCTTCAGCTCGCCAAGCCGCGAGACGTCGACGAGCAGGGCGGGGCGCGCCAGGCGCAGGTTCAGCATCGGCCCGAGCGACTGGCCGCCGGCCAGCAGCTTCGCCGCGCCGTCATGCGCCGCGAGCGCGGCGATCGCTTCGCCGACATCGCGCGGTCGCGTGTAGTCGAATGCCGCCGCCTTCATGGCGCGACCTTCGTCTTTGCCTTGGCGAGCGCCTCGAGGACGCGGCGCGGCGTCAGCGGTGTTTCCGTCAGCTCGACGCCGAAATCCCGCAGCGCATCGTTGACGGCGTTGAACAGCACGGCTGGCGGCGCGATCGCACCGCCCTCGCCCATGCCCTTGATCCCGAATTCCGTATAAGGCGACGGTGTCTCCATGTGGTGGATGCGCATGGCCGGCACCTCGGTCGGGCCGGGCAGCATGTAGTCCGCCAGGGTGGAGGCGAGCGGCTGGCCGTTGGCGTCGTACGGGCTCTCCTCGTACATCGCCGTGCCGATGCCCTGCGCGGCACCGCCGAGCGTCTGGCCGTCGACCACCATCGGATTCACCAGCGTGCCGCAATCCTCGACGATGACGTAGTCGAGGATCTCGACGTCGCCCATCTCCGTGTCGACCGCGACGACCGCGGCATGGGAGGCATAGCTGAACACGCCGGTATCGACCTTCGGCCTGAAGCCGATCGTCGCCTCCAGCCCGCCGAGATGAACGTCGGGCGGCAGCAGCTCGGGCCGCACGTACCAGGCCTGCGCCACCTCGCGGATGGTCACCGCGCGCTGCGGCCCGACGATCTGGCCGCCTTCCAGCCGCACGCTGCCGACCGCGCACTGCATCAGATGCGCGCCAATCGCCTCCAATCGCCGCGCCAGCTCCTTGCACGTATTGGCCACCGCGCCGCCGGCCATGACGATGCTGCGCGAGGCGTAAGTGCCAGTCGAGTAGGGAGTCGTGCCGGTGTCGCCGTGCACGACGCGGATGCGCTGCAGCTCGATACCCAGCACCTCGTGCGCGATCTGGGCGAGGGTCGTTTCCATGCCCTGGCCGTGCGAGTGCACGCCGACGCGCACCTCAAGGCCGCCGTCGGGCGTGACCCGCACCGTCGCCTGGTCGTAGCCCGGAATGACGGGAAGCCCCCAGGCCGCGAACACGCTGGTGCCGTGCGCGGACTGCTCGCAATAGGTAGCAAAGCCGATGCCGATGCGGCGGCCGTCCGGTTCGCCCTGCTTCTGGCGCGCGCGCCATTTTTCGAAGCCGATCTTCTCCTTGGCGAGAAGCAGGCTCTTGCGATAGTCGCCGCTGTCGTAGTGCTTGCGCGCGACGTTGTCGTACGGCATCGCCGATGCGGGTACGAGGTTGTCGTGCCGGACCTCCCACGGTTCGCGTCCGACCGCGCGTGCGATGGCGTCGATCATCAGCTCCATGGCGAAGCACACGCTGGTGCGCGCGACGCCGCGATAGGGCAGGAAGCCCGGCTTGTTCGTTGCCACGCAGTAGGTGCGGCAGCGATAGCCGCGGAAATCATAGGGGCCCGGCAGGTTGCCGGTGGCCTGACCGGGCTCCAGTGCCACCGTGAACGGCCAGTTGGAATAGGCGCCGCCGTCGATCGTGACCTCGGCGTCCAGCGCCAGCAGCCGCCCGTTCCGGTCGGCATAGCCAGTCAGCTTGTAGTGGTGCTGGCGCGAGTTGGCGCCGGCGATCAGGTGCTCACGACGATCCTCAATGTAGCGGAACGGCTTGCGGTAGGTGAACGCCAGCCAGGCGACGCACAGCTCTTCGGGCTGCAGCACGCATTTGTAGCCGAAGCCGCCACCGACATCGGGCGAGATGACGCGGATCTGGCCCTCGTCGATGCCGAGCGTCTGCGCGAGGCCGACGCGGATCATGTGAGGCACCTGCGTCGACGTATAGACGATGAGCTGGTCGGCGCGCTCGTCCCAGTGGGCGAGCACCGCCTTGCCTTCCATCGGCACCATCGCCTGGCGCGCCATGGAAATCTCGCGATGGATGACAACCGGCGCGTCCTTCGACTTGGCGGCGAAGCCGTTGTCCAGATTGAGCGTGAGGAACAGATTGTCGTCCCAGTCCTCGTGCAGGCGCACTGATTTGTCGAGCCGCGCTGCGTGCGCGTTGACGAGCGCGGGCAGCTCCTCGATGTCGAGCTCGATCTTTTCGGCGATGTCCTCCGCCTCGGCGCGGGTGCGCGCGATCGTCATCGCCACGGGCTCGCCGACGAACCGAACCTTGTCGTGCGCGAGCGGATGCTGCTCGGAGACCTTGTAGCTGGGGACGGTGGCGTGGGCGACGATCGGCTTCAGGCCCTTGAGATCGGCGCGCACGAATACAGACCTTTCGAGCCCGGCGGGCTTGACGATGCCGCGGATGCGGCCATGCGCGATCGGGCTGCGCAGGAACGCGACCTCGCTCTGTCCCGGCATCACCATGTCGGAGACATAGTTGCCGCGGCCGTGCAGGAAGCGCCGGTCCTCCTTGCGCGGAACCCGTGCGCCGATGCCTTGCGTCTTCATCGCTTCTCCCGTATTCGGTGACTTCGACCCGCCGCGGCGTGTTCTGCCGCGGCGGGTCGCCGTTCATCGCCGCAGGCTATTTCTGCCGCGCGGACATGGCGTAGCGGAAGCTGTCCAGACCGTTCTCCGCGACGCGGAACCACAGATTCGACTCGGCGATGAACTTCTTCCAGGCTTCGTAGATCTTCTTGAAGTCGGCGCTCTTCGCGGCCAGCTCCTCGATCGTCTGCTCGGTCGCCTTGTAGCAGGCCTCCATCACCGGCCGCGGGAACTGCCGCAGCTCGGCGCCCTGGGCCACGAGGCGGCGCAGCGCCTCGGGGTTCTTGGCGTCGTACTTCGCGACCATCAGCACGTTCTGTTCGTTGCAGGCCGTCTCGAAGGCGGCGCGATAGAGCGGCGGGAGCGCCTCCCATTGCTGCAGGTTCACCAGGGTCGTGATCTGCGCGCTGCCTTCCCACCAGCCGGGGTAGTAGTAGTACTTGGCGACCTTGTGCAGGCCGAGCTTCTCGTCGTCATAGGGCCCAATCCATTCGGCCGCGTCGATCGTGCCGCGCTCCAGCGAGGGATAGATGTCGCCGGCGCCGATCTGCTGCGGCACGACGCCCAGCTTCGCCAGGATCATGCCGCCCAGGCCGCCGATGCGGAACTTAAGGCCATTGAGATCCTCGACGGTCTTGATCTCCTTGCGGTACCAGCCGCCCATCTGGACGCCGACATTACCGCAGACCACCGGCAGGACGTTGTCCTTTTTGAACAGCTCCTGGATCAGCTCCTTGCCGCCGCCGTAATACATCCAGGCATTCTGCTGCCGGGTGTTGAGACCGAAGGCGATTCCGGCGTCGAAGGCATAGGCCAGGTTCTTGCCGATGTAGAACGACGTCAGCGTGTGGCCGCACTCGACGGCGTTGGCCTTCACAGCGTCCAGCACCTGCAGGGGCGGGACGATTTCGCCGGCCGCGAAGCAGCGGACGGAGAACTTGCCGTCGGTCAGCTGCTCCACGCGCTGGCATAGCGCTTCCGCCGAGCCGTGGATCGTGTCCAGGCTTTTCGGCCAGCTCGTCTGCATGCGCCAGCGCACCGCCGGCAAAGCCTGTGCGATCGCCGGGCTGGCGATCGTCGCGGCGGCGACCGCGCCGGTCGCGGCCTGCTTCAGAAACCCGCGTCTCTTCATCTATCCCTCCTCTGTTGCGTCGAAACGTTCGACGGTGGTGCTTCCCTGTTCATGCATGCGGCGGCCGCCAGTCTGGCCAGCCGACGATCCGCTCGACATGCGCCGCCAGCGCGAGCACGGCGGCGTCGCCGTACCACGGACCGACGATCTGCAATCCGGCCGGCAATCCGTCCGACGTCCGTCCGCACGGAACGCTCGCGGCGGGATGGCCGGTGAGATCGAAAAGGTTGAGATAAGGAGTCCAGCTTGAGCGCATGTCGCCCGCCGACTCGCCGTTGATCTCGATCGGTCGGTCGACCGGATGATCGGCCGCCAGCGGCGGACGGCTCATGGTCGGCGTCAACACGAAATCGACCTCGGCGAACCAGGACTGGACCAGGCGGAAGAACTGCGTCCGCTTGTACGTGGCCTTGATCACGTCCTGGCCCGAGAAGAGGAGGGCGCCGCGCACCGCCTCGGCGAGCGGCGGATCGAGCTGGTCGGCGACCTTGTCGATCTGGGCGCCGAGCCGGGCGCCCCAGTTGGATTGCTGCAGCACGCGCCAGCTCGGCTCGGCATTTTCCATCGCCGCGTCATGCGTGCGCACGTCGGCACCGCCCTCGCGCAGGGCGGATATCACCTCTTCGCAGCGGCGCCGGGTCTCGGCGTCCAGCGCGGTATTGCCGCAGAACGGCCGCCAGGCGATCCGCAGTCCCGCCAGCGGCAGGGGCGATTGCAGCGCCGCCCGCGCCTGCGGTGCGGGCGCGCCGAGCGAATGCGGGTCGGCCCGGTCGGGACCGGCGACGACGTCGAGCATCAGGGCGATGTCGGCCACGTTGCGCGCGATCAGCCCCAGATGGATGAAGTTGTTGAATCCGTCCGGCACCTGGGTATGCGGGATGAGGCCGAGGGTCGGCTTCAGCCCGACGACGCCGCAGCACGCGGCCGGCAACCGCGTGGACGCACCCGCGTCGGTTGCCAGCGCGATCGGTCCCATGTGCGCCGCGACCGCGACAGCAGCACCGCCGCTGGATCCGCCGGGGGTCCGGGTGGGATCCCACGGATTGCGCGTGACGCCGTGCGCCGGCGAGTCGGTCAGCAGCTTCCAGGCGAATTCGGAGGTCGTCGTCTTGCCGATCAGCACGGCACCCGCGGACTTGAGCCGCGCCACGGCCACGGCGTCGGCATCCGGCACGTTCTGGGCCATCAGTCGCGAGCCCCAGGCGGTGCGCACGCCCTTGGTGTTGATGATGTCCTTCACCGAGAAGGGCACGCCATGCAGCGGCCCCAGGGGCTCGCCGCGGGCGCGCGCCGCATCGGCGGCGCGCGCCTGTACCAGTGCCTCGTCGGCGCATACCGTGGCAAAGGCGTTGAGGACGGGCTGCGTCCGTGCGATGCGCTCCAGGGCGTGGGCGACCGCCTGCTCGGCGGTAAGCTGCCCGGCGCGGATGCGCGCGGCCATGTCCGTCGCGGACAGATAGGCAATATCGCCGCGGGCGCCATTCTCGCGCGGCGCTGCCATCGCTCCTGTGCTACCTGCCTTCATTGCCGTCACGTCCCCCGTCCCCGCACCCTTCATTCGAACCAGTGACCCTGCGTCCGCCAGCCGCTACACTCCCGCCCCTTTGACCGCCACTTCTGCGAGCACCGCATGCCGCGTACGCCAACCAGATCCAGACATCCCGCCTGGCGCCCGACCCGGGCCGCCCCGCATGCCGACGAGCCGCGCCTTCCGCTGTGGTCGCGCCCGGGCTTCCTGCTGCGGCGGTTGAACCAGATCCATTACGCCCTCTTCTTCGAGGAATGCCGCGCGTTCAACATCACGCCCGTCCAGTACGGCCTGCTGACGGCCCTCGCGGTGCGCGGCCAGCTCGACCAGGGCTCCCTCGGCGTCGAGCTTGGCATCGACCGCACGAATGTCGCCGACGTGCTGGTCCGCCTGTCCGCGCGCGGGCTGGTGCGGCGCGTGCGCGATCCGTCCGACCGGCGCGCGAAGCTCGCCTCGCTGACGCCCAAAGGCCGGCAGCTCACGTCGAGCATGTTCGCGGCAATGCAGCGTGCGCAGGACCGGCTGCTCGCACCGCTCTCGCAGAAGGAGCGCGACGCCTTCATGACGACGCTCGTGCGCCTCATCGAGGCGAACAACGCGTATGGCCGGACGATCCTGCGCATGGAATGACCGGCTACACCGGATAGACGAGATCGTTGGCGACGATCAGCGTGTCGTAGATGCACTGCCGCTCCTGCAGGAGGAGCCGACCGTCGCGGCGCACGAAGGTGTCGAGGTAGCGTCCGGACTGATGGATGGTCGTCGGCCCTTCCATCAGGGTCTGCAGCAGCAGGTAGTTGGAGATGGCCTTAGCGCGGTCGACACCGGCCTCCGTCACCCGCACGTTGCTGGTGAAGTGCTGCATATAGCGAGGCGCGAACATCTGCGTGCGCGCGATCGCGAAGGCGCGGTCACGGATCATCGCCTTGCCTTCGGCATAGACGAGGCCGACCGGAAGGCCGGAATCGAAATTCTCCCGCGCGGTGATGCGATAGATCGCATCGTCCGTGAAGAATTCGGGCCATTTCTCGATGCCGCCGCGATCAAGTGTCCAGCAGTACTGGGTGTGAAACTCCTCGATCTCCAGCCGCCATTCCCGCGCCAGCTTCGCGTCCAGCGTCACGACTGCGTCACCCCCGAACATCGTCAGAGCCCCATTTCCTGGCGGTAGTAGCGATACATGGCGCGGATCGCCGACTCGCTGATCAAGGTGGTCGCCGTGCCTTCGGTCGTGCCCCCCAGCTTCACCACGCCCTTATCGGTCGGCGAGCGGCGCACGCCTTCCTGCACGAACTTGATCGCTTCGTTGTCCTCGAGGCCGAGGAAGCCGGACGGGCCCATCAGGTTGCCCTGGCGCAGCCGGTGGCGGACCATCTCCTCGCTGTCGCCCTCGTAGCCGAACATGGTCCAGATCATGATCATGCTGTTCGGCCCGTTCGGCACGATGTGCCGCACGCCCAGGGTGTTGAGCTCGCGCTGCACGATCAGGTTGGGCCAGATCGTCTGCATCGTGACGGACCACGGCGAATCGAACTCGCGCACGAATTCCAGGAAGCGCGGGTCGTTCAGCTTCATGTCCTCGCGGAAGGCGCGCATCTCCTGCTTGCTGGCGGCGTCGACGGTGGTGGACACGTCGTCACCCTTCGCCGAAGCCATGGTGCCGTGGCGTCCGGTCTTGTCGGCGATCATCGCCGACTTGTTGCCGGCGACCAGCAAACCGAAGCTGACGAGATAGGAGTGCAGCAGGGTCGCGTGGTACGGATCCTTGAGGTTCTCGTGATAGAGCTTCCAGTTGCCCGGCAGCTCGTTGCGGTAATAACCGAGGATCTTGAGCTTCCGCCCTTTGAACACGGCCTCGAAATCGGGAAGGATCTCGGGGCCGAGATATTCCTCGATCGGCTCCACATCGTCGCGGAACGATGCGAAGACGACGCCGTGCAGGGTCGTCACCGCAAGCTTGCGCAGGCCGTGATCCTCGTTGCGGAAGTCCTTGGGCATGCCGCCTTCCTTCTTCAGCCCGCGCTTGAAGGGAATGCCCTGCAGATTGCCGCACAGGTCGTACGACCACTGATGATATGGACAGACGAATTCCTTAGTGTTGCCGCGCAGCTCGCGGCAGAACTCCACGCCGCGATGCGCGCAGCGGTTCTCGAACACGTGCACGCTGCCGTCGGTGTTGCGCACGACGACGACCGGCGTCGGGCCGACATAGGAGCGCTTGTAGTCGCCCGGGTTCGGAATCTCCGCCTCGAGCGCCACGAAATTCCACGTGCGGCCGTGGAAGATGCGCTCGACCTCGCGCGCGTAAATTTGCGGATGCGTGTAGATCCAGTCCGGGATCGCCGTGAGCCCTTCGGCAGGCCACTGGAACTGGACTTCAGGCGCTTCCTTCGGCGAAGAGCCGATCGGTCCGATCACAGTGTCGTTGCTGTACATGGGACCTCCCTCTTGATCTCGTGCTACGCCGCCTGGATCGCGGCGCCGGCGATGTCCTTGAGCTTACGGCCGGGATTGCAGAGCAGGTCGGGCGAAACGTCGGCCCCGCGCTCGATCAGCTTGCGCGCGAAGCGCAGCTCCGCACCGTTGTTGAAGGCGACGGCATAGCGCAGCCGCCCGTCCTCCCACGCGAAGGCCATGGCGCGGCCACTGGCGGGGTCGCCGCGCCAGTGCACCTCGGCATCGGGCGACGCGGCGCCGACCATCTGGATGTTGGTGTCGAGCTGGTCCGACCAGAACCACGGCACTTCGGCATAGGGCACGTTGCCGCCCAGCATGTTGCGCGCGACCGTGATCGCCTGGTTCTGCGCGTTCTGCCACGATTCGAGGCGCAACCGCCGCCCGAGGATCGGATTGGGATGGCTGGTCACGTCGCCGGCCGCATAGACGTTCGGCAGGGTGGTGCGGCCGAACTCGTCGACGATGACGCCGTCGTCGGAAGCAGCGCCGGCCGCCTCGGCAAGCTCGGTGTTTGGCAGGATGCCGATGCCGATCAGGACGATGCCGGCCGGCAGGACGCGACCGTCGGCGAGGCGAATGCCCGTCACCCTGCGATCGCCCAGGATTTCGACGGCCGCGGTGTTCAGATGGAGCGTCACGCCGCGCGAGCGATGCAAGTCCTGGACCGCGGCGGCGATGGCGCGCGGCACGACGCGCTCCAGCAGGAAGGGCTGGCGCTCCACGACGCTGACCGTGACGCCGCGCTTGAGCGCGGTCGAGGCGATCTCCAGTCCGATGAACCCGCCGCCGACGATGATCATCTGCGCGCCGGGCTGCAGATCCGCCTTGAGGCGCCGGCAATCGGCCAGCGTGCGCAAATAATGCACGCCAGCGATGTCGGGAACGCCGTGCAAGGGTCGGACGCGGCTGCCGGTGCACAGCAGAAGCTTGTCGTACGCCATCCACTCGCCGTCCGACAGCAGCAGCCGCTGCGCCGCCGGCGCGATCGCCTCGACCCACGTGCCCAGGCGCAGCGTAATGTTGCGCTCCGCATACGCCGCGCGCGGCAGCACGTGCGTGCTGCTTTCTGCCTCCGTGCCGAGCAGAACGCCCTTCGAAAGGGCAGGACGCTCATAGGGCGGCTCGTTCTCCTCGCCGATCAGGGTGAGCGGGCCGGTATGACCCGCGAGGCGCAGCGCCTCGGCGGCGCGGCCGCCGGCCTGGCCCGCGCCAACGATGACGATCTTTTCCGTGAGCGCGCTCATCCCTTCCCGCCGTCGAGATCGACGTAGACGCGTCCGTCCTCGACTTTCACCGGGAAGATGCGGATCGGCACGGAGGCCGGCGCGCATTGCGGCTGTCCGGTCTTGATGTCGAAGCGCGCCTGATGCAGCGGGCACTCGATGCAGCCGTCCTCGACGAATCCGTCGGAGAGCAGCGCGTACTGATGCGTGCACACGTTCTGGAAGGCGTGATAGGCGCCGTCATGTCGGCAGACCGCGACGTCGACGCCGTCGATCTTCAAGCCGACAATCTCGTCCTCTCCGAGCGCCTCGGCACCCGGCACAACGTGCCACGCCAACTCTGCCTCCGCTTATCGTTCAGTATACTTTGTATTTTGCTCAGTATACCCCGCTTTTTCCCCGAGACAATAGCTGCCGCGAAAAGCGGTTCGCGTGCCAGGCTCGCGGGTCAGCGTTCGCCTGTCACGCTGGTGACTGCTACGGGGTGATCCTGTGCGCCGTGGCCTTCGCCCGCGCGAAGCGCTGCGCTGCGGAAGCCGGAAAGTCGTTGACGCCGCAGATACATGCGACCGCCCTTGCGAAAGCCTTCATGGCTCGCGTTGGGGGAACGTGCATGATTTCAGAAGAACGACGCATCCGCCTATCCGAGGACTCGCTGTTATGCCGATGGCGCCCGCCGCGGTCGCGGGCGATGATCGCGATGCCTGGACGCGCGGCGAGCCACACCGCCAGCGCATCCGCGCTGCGCTCGCCGAGAAGATCGACCCCCTGCCTGCGCTCGAGGTCGCACAGGATCGTCCCGTAGGTCCGACCGGCGGCGCCAGGACCAGTCGTCGACGCCGAGCACGCGCGGCACGTTGGGCGGCGTGAACCCGATCGCCCGGACCATCCGCAGGAGCGTGTCCCCGCTGACGGGCATAGCGAGCCGGCCCGCGAGCCGGGCTTGCCGCCGAGCGCGAGCCCCACCTGCCGCTGCGCCTCGGCCAGCCGCAACGTCCTGCGCCCAAAGGGCGCCGCCACCGCCGGGAGCTGTTCGGTGAAGATGCGTCGCCGACACGCGGGGTCTGGGCCACCGGAACCGGCGCGCCTGCAGGCGGATCGCGACGATCCGACCGTGCCAGGACAGGTCCGCCAGCCGCCGGATATAGCGGCTGTGGACGTGGCTCGAGCGCCCGCCGCAGAGCCGGACTGCATGAACTTGACGCGCGTGGCGTGGCAATGCGGACGACCCGATGGGCGCTCGGGACGATCTGGACAATGGTGAGGCCGGCTGGGATGACGGCGTGAAGAAGCCTGGGCAAGCGCGGTAGCGGCGTGAGTCGATGGAAGTCCTCTCACTGTGCTCAGTCCGCCGCTCTTCCCAACCCATCTGCACCAAGAATGCGGATGAGCCCCGATCCGATGCCGATCACCCCGAAAACGGGGTCCGTATTCCACGCCGAATCACATCTCTGATTCTGTGCGAAGCCCGGGAAGCAGGGCCCGCCGTTCATGCAGCTGTGGAAGACGTGAGACGGGACGAATAAACCGCCCGTGCAGCCCACCATTGCATCCACGTTAAAGGCACCCCGGAACTAGCAGTCGCGGATCATCTGCCGCTCCGCCTCACCGGCCTTCGCCGAGGCGGAGTAGGACACGGCTGCAACCACCACTCCGAATCTAAGGATTTCGATCTCGACGAAATGCGGAAAATCGCGCTTGGTCCGTCGCAGCGTTCGTTCGCCCTTGCGAGACGCCATCGTTGGCTTACGCGTCGCGCCACAACAAGCTGCCTGATGTAGTGTATGGTCGTTGGGGCAATGCGGTTTGCATTGGAGCACTTAGTGCTTTGTGGCCTACGCTTCGGCCGAAGGGCGATAAGACGGCGGGCGATCCAAGTCCGGGCCTCGTCAAGGTCCCGCAATAGCACATGATCGACGGTCTGAATGCGACGGACGCATCGCCAGAACGATCTCGGTGTGGTCTTCCTGCCTCGGGGTGCCCCCGCAAAGCTCATTCATAACGATGAGGCCCAGCCCTGCCCTGATTCTCCGCGATCACGGGTGCCAGGAGCGCCTCTTGTCGGTGCTTCCACAGTGAACCCTTGGCGAACGTAGTGTGCCAAGAATGTGCCGCTTATCGGCCTTATCCTGCAAGTTTGTTCCGGATTTTGCCCACTACTAGGAATCCGGAACACTCAGAAAATCACAATTTTGCTGGGGGAAGATGGTGCCGCAGGAGGGAATTGAACCCCCGACCCGCGCATTACGAAT
>Ga0164243_10001494_pt1 | contig 39546 bp, 42 predicted proteins | sample OricompcompostOP_FD_108781 | JGI IMG/M metagenome (GOLD analysis project Ga0164243, IMG submission 108781) | Organic Plus compost microbial communities from Emeryville, California, USA - Original compost - Organic plus compost (OP) | ecosystem: Engineered > Solid waste > Mixed feedstock >... | reverse complement strand
GCCTTTACCCATTGTGCCTGGTGACCGTCCCATCCGCCGGGCACGATGGGTTTATCGGTGGCCGGGAGCGTTACTTCCGCCATTCTCCTGGTGGGAAGCAAGGTGGGGTTGCGGCCAAACACTCCTGCCATCAGTTTACCTTTGGTGCCTTCAAACAAAATGCCGCCATCGCCGTCGGCCATTTCCTGGTCGGGCAATAATTCCGGCGGACGTTTGGGCAGAATACCGCCATCGTACCAGATCAGTTCTACGGGCGGCTTCTTGCCGCGGGCAGGAAATTGAATATGGATTTTCGACGAGGGCGGATAGCTGTCGGTATAGATGGCTTCTTCAAAAAATCCTGTCCACACGCGGCCAATGCTGCATTCTACCGCTGTAGGATAACCGAGTTGCAGCGCGCGGAAAGGAACGTCAATAAAGTGGCAGCCCATATCTCCCAGTGCACCGGTGCCAAAATCAACCCAACCCCGCCAGGTGGCCGGGTGGTAGGCAGGATGATAGTTGCGCCAGGGAGCAGTGCCCAGCCACAGGTCCCAGTCCATTTCCTCAGGCACTGTAAAATTGCCGGTGGGTGTGGCAATACCCTGCGGCCATACCGGACGGTTCGTCCATACATGTACGGTATGCACATCGCCGATCACACCCTGTTCAATCCAGGTTTCAACATTGCGGGTATCTGTTCCGCTGCTGCCCTGGTTGCCCATCTGGGTGACCACTTTGTATTTTTCAGCAGCCTGTGTAAGGATGCGGGCTTCGTAAATATCGTGGGTAAGCGGTTTTTCGAGGTATACGTGTTTGCCCAGCTGCATAAAGGGCAATGCCTGCACGGCATGCATATGATCGGGCGTGCTGATCATAACCGCATCAATCCGTTTTTCTTCTTTGGACAACAATTCCCGGAAATCGCGGTAATAAGATGCTTTGTCAAATTGCTTTCTTGCTGCAGCAGCCTGCCGGTCGTCTACATCGCACAGGGACACAATATTGGCCACACCGCTTTTGTATGCCAGGTCAATGTTCACGGCGCCCTTCCCTCCTACGCCGATGATGGCAATATTCAGTTTATCGCTGGGCGCCACAAACCCGCGCCCCAGTACATGGCGGGGCACAATAAAAAATCCGGCGGCCGCCACAGAGGCGTCCCTGATAAAACGACGCCGGGATGAAGATTTTTTGCTCATACAGCAAGGCAATTGTTATATAGCTTCAAAAGACGAATAGCTGGCACCAGGTAAAAAAGCAAATCACAACCACCATAGACCGGGCAGGAATGAAGCGGGTTGCATTCGGTATAAGTTTTCTTTAGACAGAGGTAACAGCGCCGGGCATCAGTTGCGAGAAAAAATTTCTCAACCACATTGCGGCCCGGCTCACCCGTCCCATTCCCATCAACGATCTGCCTTTTGTGATTTGCTTTTTATAACCGGTTTATACCAGCTTTGCTTCCAGTGTAATTTCCATATTCAGCGCCTTGCTTACCGGGCAATTCGCCTTGGCATCCTGCGCACATTCATTGAACTTATCTTCCGAAATACCCGGCACTTTAGCGTTTAACACAAGATGAGAACTTTTGATCACACCTTCTTCCAACGTTACCGTGGAAGTCACTTCCAGCGATTCCGGTGTAAAACCGGCGCCACCCAATACAAAACTCAGCTTCATGGCAAAACAGCCGGCATGCGCCGCTGCAATCAGCTCTTCGGGATTGGTGCCTACGCCTTGCTCAAACCTTGACAAATACGAATATTGCATGTTTTCCAATGCCGTGCTCTGGGTGGTCAATGTACCCTTGCCTTCTTTACCGGAGCCGTTCCAAACGGCTGTTGCTTTTCTTTTCATCTGTGTAGTATTTATTTTCGAAAATAATTGCTTTTACAGGAGCCTCACTTTTACGGTTGCGGATGCAAAAGTTTTGCTATGGGTTACGCTACAGCTCAATATTTTTGGTGCTCAAAAAAAACACACCATGACGATAACCTGGGATGATTTCGAAAAAATTGATATCAGGGCCGGAACAATAACGGAAGTTACAGATTTTCCTAAAGCGAGGAAGCCGGCCTATCAGTTAACGGTTGATTTCGGACCATTGGGCACCAGAAAATCATCGGCCCAGATCACCGCCCTGTACAGCAAAGAAGAACTGATCGGCAAGCAGGTGATCGCCGTAGTGAACTTCCCGCCCAAACAAATTGCCAATTTCCGGAGCGAATGCCTCATATTGGGTATTTATACTGATAAAAATGAAGTAGTTTTATTACAGCCCGAAAGAAAAGTGGAGAATGGATGGAAGATAGGATGAGCAAGCCTTCCGGGCTGATCAGCCATGAACAACTTCACCACATATTACCAATCACCTGTCGGACTGCTGCGCATCAGCGGTTCAGACCAGTTTATCAGTGAAGTGAGTTTTGTTGACAATCCCGACGAAATTGCTGTCAATACCGGCAAAGAACAGTTGCCTCCCCTGGCCATACAGGCCATTGAACAACTGATCCAGTATTTTCACGGGAACAGGCGCGTGTTTGAATTGCCGTTGAGTCAGCCGGGCACTGAATTTCAGCAAAAGGTATGGCATGAGTTGCTGAATATACCATTTGGTAAAACGATCAGCTATCTTGAACTGTCACGCCGCCTGGGCGATCCCAGGGCAATCCGCGCTGTTGCTGCAGCCAATGGCAAAAACCAGGTGGCCATTGTTGTTCCCTGTCACCGCGTAATTGGTTCCAACCGGGAACTGATCGGGTATGCAGGCGGTTTGTGGCGTAAAAAATGGTTGCTCGATCACGAAAACAAAGTGGCGCATGGCGTGCAAACGCTGTTTTAGACAATTGTAACGGCACAGCTTTTGAAGGCTGGGCATGTATATCTTTGACCATTCATAATGCACCGCGCATGGCGGCAAAAATTTCTTTACTGCAGGGCAATATCACCAAAATTACCACCGATGCCATAGTGAACGCAGCCAATAGTTCGCTTATGGGAGGGGGTGGCGTGGATGGCGCCATTCATCGCGCCGGTGGTCCTGCTATACTGGAAGATTGTAAGAAAATTGTAGCGCGACAGGGAGGATGTCCAACCGGCCAGGCAGTGATTACCACCGCGGGCAGGCTGCCTGCAAAATTTGTGATCCATACCGTTGGGCCCGTATGGAACGGAGGTCATAAAGGGGAAAGAGATTTGCTGGCGGCCTGTTATAAAAACTCCCTGATGCTCGGACTGCAGCATGATGTGCGCAGTATTGCATTTCCGAATATCAGCACAGGTATTTACCGGTTTCCAAAAGAAGAAGCAGCCTTGATTGCAGTACGCGAAGTGAAACTGTTCATTGAAACGCATCGGGCGCCCGGCGAAGTGATTTTTGTTTGTTTCGACCAGGAAAATCATGCACTGTACCAGGACCTGCTGAAAGAATGGTAGTATGACACGTGCAGCGCTTTCGCCCATCGCATTATAACGAACCAATACAACATATGCCATTTAAAGCACTTTGGGTTACGGAAAAAAATGGAGCACAATTCGAAAGGACTATCATTGAACGTTCAATAGATGATCTGCCGCCGGGCGATGTACTGATTGCCGTGCATTACTCTTCGCTGAACTATAAAGATGCACTGTCCGCCACCGGCAACAAAGGCATTACCCGCAAATTTCCTCACACACCGGGCATAGATGCTGCCGGCGTGGTAGAACTGAGTCGCAGCGAACAGTTTGCTGTTGGTGATGAAGTGCTGGTCACCGGTTATGATCTTGGCATGAATACAGCAGGCGGTTTTGGTCAATACATTCGCGTACCTGCCCAATGGGTGGTGATGAAACCCGAAGCGTACACACTGAAAGAATGTATGATCATCGGCACGGCCGGTTTTACCGCAGCCATGGGATTATACAAAATGCAACTGCTGGAACAAACCCCGGAAAAAGGTCCCATTGTGGTAACCGGTTCCACCGGTGGTGTAGGCAGTCTGGCGGTAGCCCTGTTGTCCAATGCGGGTTTTGAAGTAGTGGCCGTTACGGGTAAACCCAACGCGTGGGAGTATTTGCAACACCTCGGCGCTGCGCGCATGGAAAGCCGGGACTATGTCAATGACCAGTCTGGTAAGGCGTTGATCAAATCACAATGGGCGGGCGCCATTGATACGGTGGGCGGCAATACGCTGGTGACCCTGCTCAAAGGTTGCAAGGGCGACGGCTGCGTGGTGAGCACCGGGCTGGTAAGTTCCCCCAAACTGGAAGCTACCGTATATCCGTTTATTCTGAATGGTGTGAACCTGCTGGGTGTGGGCTCTGCCGAAACACCTATGACCACCCGCCTGGCCATCTGGGAAAGACTGTCCACTACCTGGAACATCAAGGATAAACTGCATGCCATTGCCAAAGAAGTAACGCTGGACGAACTGAACAGCACGTATATTGATCAGATCCTGCAAGGGAAAATTATGGGCAGGATCGTTGTAAATCTGCTTGATTAAAACCCATGGACCTGCTGCACTGGAAAATTATTACCATCATCAACGAAACCCCTGAAACGAACACCTATGTACTGGAAGCCACCAGCAACCGTGCAGTGTCCTACGATGCCGGCCAGTTTCTTACCTTCCTGATACAATTCAGAGGCAGGGAAATCCGGCGTTCCTATTCTGTTTCATCCACACCCGGCGTAGATCAGCACGTAAGCATTACTGTTAAACGAAAGGTCAACGGTGAATTGTCGCGGTATATTCATGAAAACTGGCATGTAGGAACGATCGTAACCAGCATTGCTCCTGCCGGGCTCTTCCGTATTGCAACCAGGCCGGATGCCAGTCGTCATTTTTACTTTATAGCCGCCGGCAGCGGTATTGTACCTATATTTTCGCTGATCAAAAAAGTATTGCACTTTGAACCGGGCAGCAGGGTTACGTTGATTTACCAGAATTACGATGAGGAGCATATCATTTTTCATGCATCGCTGCAACAACTGGAAAAGCAGTTTGCTGACCGTTTTCACCGCATTGATCTGTTAAGCCGGCCGCTTGATGCCAATCACAAACCACACCGGTTGAACAATGCGTTGCTGGAAGGACTGATCCGCGCTACGCATCATTCGTCATCCCCGCCTGCCCATACGGATTCTCCGTTGTTTTATACCTGTGGCCCTTTGCTGTTTATGAAAATGGTGGAGTTTACCGTGCGCGTGATGGGTTTTGCGGCAGCGCAGGTGCGCAAGGAAAATTTTACAGTGGATACCCTACCGCCTCCCCCATTTACATTGGAACCGGCGCCACACCAGGTTACGGTGCAATATGGGCAGGAAACTTTTCACTTTACTGTTGCATGGCCCAAAACCATTCTGCAGGCAGCGCTTGACAATCATATTGCGTTACCGTATAGCTGTCGCGGCGGGCGGTGTTCATCCTGTGTGGCGCGTTGTGTAAGCGGTTTGGTGAAGATGAGCATGAACGACGTATTAACGGATAAGGATATACGCGATGGCCTGGTGTTAACCTGTGTGGGGTATGCAGCAACGGATGTGGTGCTGGAGTTTTGATAAGCAGGTTTGCGAAGAGGAACCTGTATGAAGCGCCAATGGAAACACCTGTTCAATCTAACTTCTTAATAAAACACACCAGTCTTTCCGCCTCCCTAAACCCAACCGATTTGTGAAAGTCAATGCTCATCTGGTTCTCTATTTCCGAATCAGAACCCATCTCCATACAGCCTTTTTCTTTTGCCCAGGCTTCAGCCGCCGCCACCAGTTTAGCCGCAACGCCTTTTCTCCGGTACGCTTCCGTTACATAAATACCTTCTATATAGCCCACGGGACTGGTTTCGCTGCCTTCCACATAATCCTGTCGCAATGTTACCATGATAAACCCCTGGTAGGCGCCATCATCGCCTTTGTACAACATCATGGCTGCCCGCTCTTTGTCGAGCACACTGATTTCACGATACAGGTTGGCCCGGGGCACTTCACTCCACAGGCGCTTTGCCAGGTCAGCACAGGCATCCATGTTGCCGGGATTGAGCATTTCGATCATATAGCAGGAGATACAGTAGTGTAAGAATATTTTACTTCAAAGATTCGCTGGAAAATGCCAGCGGCAGCAACAAACCAGCATTGGGTATAACATAAATGCTGCCTTCCATGCCTCCGAGTACCAGGCGTATGGGGTGATTGGCCCTGTTTTCAAATTCCTGCAGCGACTGCCGGCAGATGCCGCAGGGGGCAATGGGACGGTCCGAAGGAGCGGCCGCAGACTGGTAACTGATCGCAATGGCTTCTACCGGCACATTGGGATAGAGCGAAGCAGCGGCAGCCAGCACCACCCTTTCCGCGCATAACCCTGCAGGAAAGGAAGCATTTTCCTGGTTGGTGCCTGCCACAATTTCTCCATTGGCCATTTTGGCCACAGCGCCCACCAGGAAATTGGAATAAGGCGCATACGCCTGTTCCGTCACCGCCCGTGCTTCTTCCAGCAACCAGGCATCTTCCTTACTCAACTCCCCGATAGAGTCGTATACTTCGAATGAAAACTTGTACTCCTCTTTTTTCATCATGACACGAATGTACGCCGCGAATAACGCGCAGGCTGTTGGTAAATAGTAAAGTTGCGATATTCAGGGGAACGGGACATTATTATGGCGCCTGCAGGAAAGCAATATCCATGACTGGTTCAGGTATTCATGGAGAATACCCTTAGGAGCGCCCAAACGCGATCATTAGTGGATGGTCTTGAACAGGCGCTTCCACCGCGGGCCTCTCTCCCAGCTCATCCAGATCAGCCAGGCTTCGCCTACAATATGATCTTCGGGAACAAATCCCCAGAAACGGCTGTCCTGCGACCGGTGACGGTTGTCGCCCATCATCCAGTAGTAGTTCATCTTGAAAGTATAGGTAGTGGTTTCCTGGCCGTTGATGAAAATCTTTCCGTCCCTTTCTTCCCATTCATTGTTTTCATACACACGGATAGCGCGCTTGTAAAAAGCAATATTCTCTTTACTCAGTTCAATGGTTTCCCCTTTTTTCGGTATCCACAGTTTGCCAAATTCATCTACACTCCATTTGGCAACCGACGTGTCGCGCGGAAAGATGCGTGGATCGAAGCCGGTTTCCAGTTTCATTTGCACACTGAGCACACCCGGTAATTTCTTCACCTTTTCCACTTCTTCGAGCGTGAGGTTGAGAATGTAATTATTGCCTTCGGCCCTGTAATCGGTTCCATCGGGATTGAGCTTGATACCTGCGTCCTGCAGTTCAATTTCGCTCAGTATACGATTGGTGGTTACGATATATTCTGTGGCGGCGGTGGGACTGATAAACGCCTTTTCACCGTTTACATACAATACGCCGGCGCGGATCTCTATGGTATCGCCCGGTATGCCCACGCAGCGTTTGATATAATTTTCGCGCTTGTCAACGGGACGCGTTACAACCGTGTATTGGTCCCATACATATTGCCTTGCCCTTTCTGCAGCCACTGCGTTCAGACGGGCTTCATCATCCGGAAACTGGTTGCGCAGCATGCGACGCTCCACCTGTTCCTGTTCCTGCAGAATATCATAGTACGGGTCCATCGAATCAAATTCCTTCGTGAGGGTATCACCCGCAGGAAAATTGAATACCACCACATCATTGCGCTTTACAGGGCTTGCAAACCAGCGCGTATAGGGCAACTTGATGATTTCGGTATAGCTTTTAATATTCAGTTTGGGTATGGTATGATGTACGAAAGGAACGGCCAGCGGGGTATTGGGAATACGCGGTCCGTAACTCAGTTTGCTTACAAAAAGAAAATCATTCACCAGCAAGGTTTTCTCCATGGAGCCGGTGGGAATGGTATAGGCCTCAAAAATGAAAATGCGGATGAGGGTAGCTGCTACTACGGCAAACACACCGGCATCAATCCATTCGCGGGCCGTGGACTTACGGTGATTCTTAACGGCCTCATGACCCAGGAACTTTTCCTGCGGTCTGGAACCCAGGTATGGAAAATAGGCAAAGGCCAGTAAGGCCGCAGCGGCGTGCTGCAGAAAACCGAATTTGCCAAACAACTTTACCCATTCCACCAGCAGCCACATACTGATAAACCATCCCACAATAGGTATGAACTGCCAGAAAAACCAGTGTGTGCGGATATTGGCTGCTTTAACGATTTCCCAGGTATTATAGAAAGGTACAAATGCTTTCCAGGCAGGAATGCCGGCTTTTTGGAACATTTTGTACAACCCAAATGAAGGGAGCATTACAATGAGAAGAGAAATCAGAATTATTACCAACAAGTCGTGTGAACTCATTCCGGAGCTTTTTATGAATGCGTTTGATCATGGGTTAGGGTTATAACCGTTGCAAACCCACTTAAAATGAAATACCATCACAAAACGCGAATATGTGCGATTTTCTGCGAATATCGCGCATTGAGGGGGCAAATTTACGGTAATATTTGATGTTCAGTCCATTATTGACAGCGAAACACCCCCGTTCAGTATGTTAAAGCTTCCCGGCGGGTACTGTTACGGGTCGCCGGGGGACGCTACCCGCAGCATTTCACACAAAATTCCCCGCTGCTGCCTGAACAAGTATTTGAACGAATCTGTTAGTTGTAATATCTTTCGCTTTGTTACAGTATGAATTGTTTTTCTATACGTGATATAGAAAACCTGACCGGAATTAAGGCCCATACCCTCCGTATGTGGGAACAACGGTACCAGTTGTGCTGCTGCAAACGCAGGCGCAGCCGGCATCGCTTTTACGACAATGAAGACCTGAAATACATCCTGCGGATCGCTTACCTGTATAATAATGGCTATAAGATTTCCCAGATCGCCAGTTTATGTGAAGAGGAGATCATGCGCCTCGCCCTCGAATTAAGGGAAAACAGCGACAATACCGATATTTATATCAATCAGCTGACAGAAGCCGCCATTGACCTCGACCAGCCCCGTTTTGAAAAATTACTGCACACGCTGGTGTTGCATGCCGGGTTTGAAAAGAGCGTGATCAAAGTGCTGTTTCCGCTGCTCAAACGCATCGGCGTAATGTGGCTGACCGGGCATGTGATACCTGCCCAGGAACATTTTGCCAGCGCCCTCATTCTGAAAAAAATGATGCTGGCGATAGACGGACTGGAAAAACCGGTTTATACGGGCGGTCGCCTGGTGTTGCTGTTCACCCCCACCGGCGAGCTGCATGAAATTCCGCTGCTGTTCATGCAGTATATGTTGAAGAAGCATGGCGTGCCCACTATTTATCTCGGCAAAAATGTAAACCTGGAAATGTTGCAATGGATCTGCACCCGGCACCCGGTAACGCAGTTGTATTTCCATGTAATAACGAACCTGACGAAGTGCGATATGAAAGCGTATGTATGCAAATTATCGCAACAATTCCCCGGCAAAGAGATCGTGTTCTCCGGTTCGCATGCCTGCCAGTGTCATGGTGCGCCGGTGAATGTGCGTCGCCTGGGGTGCCATGATGAGATGATGGCGTTCTGCCTGGAAAAAACGGAACCCGTCACCAAGGCTGCCATTTAGTTGCGCTCTGTTCACACCTATTTCCGCGGTAACACATACAGCTGCACATCTTCCGCATTGATCGTTTTGCCGGATAAAATGATCAGCCGCTCCACCACATTGCGCAGTTCGCGGATATTACCGGTCCAGTTGTGTTGCTTCAATGCTTCCAGCGCTTCCTTATCAATGGTTTTGCGGGCAATGCCGTAATCGGAACAGATATCTGTAAGGAATTTGTCTACCAGCAAAGGAATATCATCCCTGCGGTCATTGAGTGAAGGCACGTGTATGATGATCACGCTTAAGCGATGATACAGGTCGAGACGGAAATTCTTTTCGTCCACTTCCTTCAGCAGGTCCTTATTGGTGGCAGCGATCACTCTTACATCTACGCTGATATCCTTATCACCGCCCACCCGGGTGATCTTTCCTTCCTGCAGGGCGCGCAACACTTTTGCCTGGGCATTGAGGCTCATATCGCCAATTTCATCGAGGAAGAGCGTGCCGCCATGCGCCTGCTCAAATTTGCCGATGCGTTGTTTTACGGCAGAAGTGAAAGATCCTTTTTCATGACCGAACAGTTCACTTTCGATCAGTTCGCCGGGAATGGCCGCGCAGTTTACTTCCACCAGCGGACCGGAGGCGCGGTTGCTTTTTTCATGCACCCAGCGCGCCACCAGTTCCTTGCCCACACCATTTTCACCGGTAATCAATATGCGCGCATCCGTAGGCGCTACCTTATCAATGGTTTCCTTGATCTTGATAATGGGACCTGATTCACCGATCATTTCCTCCACTTTGCTCACTTTCCTTTTCAGCACTTTGGTTTCCGCTACCAGGTTGGTCTTGTCCATGGCGTTGCGGATGGTGATCAGCAAACGGTTCAGGTCCGGTGGTTTGGAAATATAATCATAGGCGCCCTTCTTTACGGCTTCTACGGCTGTTTCAATGGTACCATGACCGGAGATCATGATCACGGGCACATCGGGATTGGCTTCCCGGGCCTTGTCCAGGAATTCAATACCATCCAGTTTGGGCATCTTGATATCACACAACACTACATCGTAACTCTTTTCCTTGAACCGTTTCAATCCTTCTTCACCGTCTCCTGCCTCTTCTATTTTATAGCCTTCATATGAAAGTATTTCACACAAGGTTTTCCGGATCGCTTTCTCATCATCAATTATCAGAATGTTTGACATAAGTTTTTAACAGGCTTTTGCTATGGAAAATTTGGAGGGTGCAACTCTCATCATAAACCTCAAAAATAACCAATATGCAGGTTCAAACCCTTTTTGCTGTTATTTTCCCCTTTTTCCTCAGTTGTTTTTCTACGCCGCCTGCACCCAACGAAAATACCGGTATTGAACGTGAAGTATTTAAACAGGTGGCTGATATTCCAACTCCCGAGGGATATACCCGCGTGCAGGCAGCCGGGCGATCATTTACTGCCTGGTTGCGCAAAGTTCCGCTGAAGTCCGACAGCCGCGTATACCTGGACAATGGTCAGCTGAAGAGTAATCAGGATGCGCAGTTTGCAGTGCTGGATATGCCGGTGGGCGACAAAGACCTGCAGCAGTGTGCCGATGCCGTCATGCGTTTGCGGGCCGAATACCTGTATGCGCACAAGCGGCTTTCCGAAATTTCATTCAGTGATAATAATGGTAAAAAATACAATTGTCCGAAGCAGGCAGACCGGCGGCAGTTTGAACGGTACCTCGAACAGGTTTTTACCTGGTGCGGCACCGCTTCGCTGGAGAAGCAATTGAAGGCGGTGAAAACGTTCAATGACATCCAACCGGGTGATGTACTGATCCGCGGCGGGTTTCCGGGTCATGCGGTTATTGTAATGGATGTGGCGCAGCACAGCGAAGGCCATAAAGCCTGCCTGCTGGCGCAGAGCTATATGCCTGCGCAGGACATCCACATACTGAAAAATCCCCGCAACGGGGACATATCCCCCTGGTATTTTGTCGATGCTAACAACCTGATTTACAGCCCGAAATGGACATTTTCTCCAAAAGAATTAAAAAGATGGCCGGGTGAATAGTAATAACGCCTTGCAAATGCCGTTTTAGGTTATTATATTAGAACTGATATCTTTTGCAAAAAACCAAGTTAAAAAACAGTAAACTATGAAAGCTCAAGCGAACGTTCGCAATGAACCTTCAGTTAGTCCCGTCATCAAAAAAGTGGCTATTCTGGGAGGATTCGCATTAACCTGTATGTGGTTGTTCCTGGAATTCTGCTCTACCATAATGAACTTATTCAAATAATAAATCTGATTGAATATAGAGCAAGCAATTACCCCGCGGAAGCGGGGTTTCTGTTTTGGGGAGGGCCGGGATTGCGTGGGGCAAACAGATAACCGGGGTGGCGTTGGTCGTCGCAGGAAGTGCTCTACGGGGCCCGCAGATGGAAACAGCCGGTCGCGCCCAATGATTAAAGGGTTGAATTGCATGATCATTCATACAACTCAACCCTTCTGCTATTGAAAAATTCTTTGCTTATTTCTGCAAATACATCACTTCTTTCACCAGCTTGATGGTGCGGGGCACATCAGGCAATGCAGCCGCTACGAGATTGGGCGCATAGTGAAGCGGTGCATCAGCTGCCGTGATGCGGCGAATGGGTGCATCGAGGTAATCGAATCCTTCTTTCTGAATGCGGTAAGCCAGTTCAGAAGATACAGAACACATGGGCCATTGTTCTTCAACAATTACCAGGCGGTTGGTTTTCTTTACACTTTCCAGTACGGTCATCCAGTCGAGCGGACGGATAGTGCGGAGGTCAACCACTTCTGCGCTGATATTCTCTTTTTCCAGTTCAGCCGCAGCACCCAGGGCCACCTTCATCATTTTGTTGTACGATACAATGGTAACATCGCTGCCCTGCTTTTTCACGTCGGCCTTGCCGATGGGAATGAGGTATTCTTCCTCGGGCACTTCTGCCTTATCGCCATACATCACTTCACTTTCCATAAACACCACCGGGTCGTCGTCGCGGATGGCGGCTTTCAGCAAACCTTTTGCATCGTAAGGGTTGGAGGGAGAAATTACCTTTATACCGGGAATATTGGCATAATAGCTTTCAAAAGCTGTGGAGTGTTGGGCGCCAAGCTGACCGGCAGAACCGTTCGGTCCGCGGAAAACGATCGGGCAACCTACTTGTCCACCACTCATTGCCAACATTTTAGAAGCCGTATTTAAAATTTGGTCTAAAGCCAGTACAGCGAAGTTCCAGGTCATGAATTCTACAATGGGTCTCAAGCCGTTTTGAGCAGCGCCCACGCCGATACCTGCAAAACCAAGTTCGGAAATGGGGGTATCAATCACTCTTTTGGGACCGAATTCTGCCAGCATACCCTGGCTGACTTTATAGGCGCCATTATATTCAGCAACTTCCTCTCCCATTAAAAACACGCGCTCATCTCTTCTCATTTCTTCCGTCATCGCTTCGCGCAAAGCATCGCGAAATGCAATAGTTCTTGCCATTCCTGTAATGTTTATAAAGAATTACCGCAACTGCATTCATAAAACTGGTCTGTTGCGGGCACGCAAAATTATTGGTTGAGAAGCAGATAAACAAATATTGAGGAGGAGACTAGCTATTCACCACCATTTCGCCCCCTGATGTCAAAGAGATTTTACTTCCGCCTGACTGGCCGGTAGGTTTGTACAAAACACAGCGTATGAACTCTTCCACCACCCGGCAGGCTTACCTCGACTGGCTGCGCATCCTGGCCATCATCGGCGTATTGGTTTTTCACGCAGCCATGGCTTTTGTGGCCGAATGGGAATGGCATATCAAGAATAAAGAAACCAGTTACCTGCTCATGGAATTCAATTTCTGGCTGAGCAGGTTCCGCATGCCCTTGTTATTCTTCATCTCCGGTGCGGTTTGCTATTTTATTATGCAAAAGAAGAGCCCCGGGCAGTTCATCGGCCTGCGTTTCCGGCGACTCTTTCTGCCGTTGCTGTTTGGTATGCTGGTCGTAGTGCCGCCGCAGGTGTACCTGGAAAGACTGACCCAGGGTTATACCGGTACTTACCTGGAGTTTTATGGCAGGCTGTTCTCCACCGGCGCCTACCCTGCCGGCAACCTGAGTTGGCATCACCTGTGGTTCATTTTATATCTTTTTGTGTATGATGTAGTATGCGCGCCACTGTTTGTATGGATGCTGAGCAGGCGAGGGAAGCATTGGTTGCAACGCATCCACTGGCTCGCCAAAGGAAAATATATTTACCTGCTGATGCTGCCCTCTGTAATCTGGCGCACAAGTCTTACCCTGCATTTTCCTTCCACCCATGATTTTATCCATGATTGGTGCGATCTGTTCTACTGGTTGTTTTTTCTGCTTGCAGGTTTCCTGTGCATTACGCAATCGCGGTTAATGGACAGCCTTGAACGCAACCGGCGCACTTCGCTGGCGCTGGCCTTTCTCAGCTTTGTAGCCATCAATGTGGTGCGCTGGAATGACAGCGAACCATGGGACACTTTAGCCAACTGGCGGGGTGATTGGAGAACGTATGGGTACCTGTCGCTGTATTCCATTACAGCCTGGTGCTGGGTATTTACGGCCATCGGGTATGGAAAGAAATACCTCAATAAAACCCATCGCGTGTTGCAGTATGCCAACGAAGCGGTGTATCCGTTTTACATCTTACACCAGACCATCATTGTATTGATTGTATTTTATGTGGTGCAGGTGGAAGAAAGTATCCTGGCGAAGTACCTGTACACCATGATCATTTCGTTGCTTGCGTCTATGATGATCTATCATTTGTTCATCCGTCCCTATGGAGTGATGCGCTTTTTGTTTGGTATGAAACCAAAAACAAAAGCGCTGCGAAAAGAACTGCCCGGTGAACCGGGTAAGCCTTTACCAACCACCGCTACCGCACAAGCGGTACAAATATCGTAACTTGAAAAAGGGCATACCGGCAGTATGAAATTCTTTACCACCTATATTTTCCCGGGTTTATTTGGATTGCTGATCTATGCCACGATACGCATACTGAATGACACCATCTCGGGGTTTAAATTCTGGCAGCGCCACTGGAGCATCAGCACCATTGAAATCGTGTGTTGCCTGGCATCCGGTTACCTGCTTTTTTTCCTGCTCAACCGGTTGTTCCGACGGTTTGACAGGGACCTGCAAAAAACAGTGGGCTATAAAACGGTGTTACGCGAATTGTTGTGGGTATGTATTGTAACAGAATTGATCATCAACCTCCTCATCACGCCCATGGCGGCGCTGACAGACGATGGACTGTCGTGGGGCGATGTGGCCGCCATCAATATCATTCCGCTGTTGTATTGTATGCTGTACTACGCCATTGTGCGGAGCAATAAACTGCTGCAGGCATATGTGCGCAATAAAATGTTGCTGGAAAAACTGGCCAATGACCAGTTGCAGACGGAACTGAAATTTCTGAAGGCCCAATATCATCCGCATTTTTTATTCAACGCCCTCAACACCGTGTACTTCCAGATGGATGAAAATGTGCAGGCCGCCAAAAAGAGCATCGAAAAATTTTCGGAACTGCTCCGGTATCAACTGTACGATCAGCAACAACAGGTGCCGGTAAGCCAGGAGATCGGTTATCTGAAAAACTTTATTGAACTGCAGCAGGTAAGAACCAGCGACCGGTTGCAATTGCAGGTGGAATTTGATCCGGCACTGAATGGGCAGCAGGTATATCCCCTGTTGTTTTTGCCGCTGGTGGAAAATGCTTTCAAGTATGTGGGCGGGGAATATCGTCTGTATATTGGCGCCTGCGCCCATGAACGGGGAATCACTTTTCGCGTGGAGAATTCCCTGCCGGAAGCATACAATGTGGTAATCGGGGAAAACAAGGGCGCAGACAATGGTATCGGGTTGGAGAATCTGCGCAGACGACTGGCATTGCTTTACCCGGGCAAACACCGGCTGATCACGGAAAAAAGAGCCCATTCATTTTTTGCAGAAATGCATCTCATACTACAATAGCTGCAGCATGAAACCGACCATTACGTGTTTGATAATAGATGATGAACCCATGGCCCGCAAAGGATTGCAGGGCTATGTTGAAAAAACAGATTTCCTGTTGCTGAAAGGTGTATGCGAAAATGTGCTGCAACTGAACACGGTGCTGAAAGAGCAGCCGGTGGACCTCCTGTTTCTTGATATTGAAATGCCCTATATAACCGGTATTGATTTCCTGCGCAACACGCCCCAGCCTCCCAAAGTGATATTCACTACCGCTTATGAACAATACGCCATCAAGGGATATGAACTGGATGTGCTGGATTACCTGCTCAAACCCATTTCCTTCGACCGGTTTCTGAAAGCGGCCAACAAGGCCTATGAATATTTTCGTCAAGGGCAGCAAAATGACCAGCCGTATATTTTTGTAAAAGCTGATGGCAGGCTGGAAAAGATCTGCTTCAGCGATATTTTGTTTATTGAAGCATTGGAAAATTACGTGGCTATTTATACGCCGGCCAGGAAGGTGATTACACACTCCACTTTAAAGGGCATCCAGGAAAGGTTGCCGGCTATGCAGTTTGTGCAGCCGCATAAGTCGTACCTGGTAAACATTGGTCATATCAACGCAGTGGAAGGCAATATGCTTCATGTGGGGACTTACCAGGTGCCGATATCGAAATATTTGAAGGAGGCAATCATGGAAAAGATAGTGAATGATAAGTTGCTGAGGCGGTAAGGTGCTACTACACTTCATGTAAATTTCTGACAGCGCGCCCATTCCATGTAGCTTTGATTTTACTGGATAAGAATCCGTTGGAGGATATCCGGCACACGCGGTCCATAGCGGGCATATTTGCAGGAAACAGGTGGTATGACCGGGAAGCGCTGGATACGATGCTGCGGGAAGCAGCGATGATTGGCGGCGAATGACAAGGCGTTGAAGATGCAAAATAAATGGAAGGAATGAAGTACCCGATGGAACCGTAACTACATCCTGTCACCCGGTGTCATTGCACCTGCTCAATCTCACTCAAAAAAAATGAGGCTGCCGAATTTTACTGCTGCGACAGCCTCTTTATATCTGATTAACTGCGAATGCGAGGTGCTTCCGGCACTGCACTCCTACCGCGCACGGCTCTTTTTCGATTTGGCCGTCTTACTGCGCGATGTTGTTTTGCGCGCGCCGGCGCTTTTGCTTGTGCGGGTAGATTTGGCGCTCTTTTTGGCGCTGCCGTTACCCGATGTATTGGAACGATTGGTGGTCTTGCGTGCAGCAGTACGACCTTTCTTTCTTCCTTCGGGAATTTTGCGCACGCTGATATCTTCTTCTCCACCTTCCGCTTCCATATTCAGTCCGCCCACGGCCAGTTCGGTAAGCAGTCCATCGGCTTCATACTCTTCGTCCAGCGTCTGCTGCAATAATTTTTCCACGTCTTTCAGCTTTAATTCACGGGCAAAAGCGCAGGCGGTGCCGTAGGCTGAGATCTCATAATGCTCAATTTTCTGCGCAGCGGCTGTGATGGCAGCATCCATTACTTCCGGCTCCATATCTTCGCTCATCATTTTTTGCCCTTCTTCAATAAGGCCCTGCATACCGAGACAAACTGTATCACCTTCTTCCTCTATAGCGGCGCCGCTTTCTTTGAGGAGTTTCTTTACTTTATCGAGCCGTTTCTTTTGCTGCTCTGTTATTTTCAGGTGCTCAGAGAGCGTTCTTTTCAGTTCCTGGTTTTGCGCTTTCTCTATCATTTGCGGAAGAGCTTCGATGATTTGTTCTTCAGCAGAATACAGATCCATTATTTCATGCGCAAGCAGGTTGTTAAGACTATTCATTTTCATAAATGTTTTATTACTGGTATAAAAAAAATCGTGCCATTGGATGCGCGAGGGCCTGAACGCAGTAAGCAGCGTGGATGATGCAGGAGGAATCGGGCACAGATGCTGTCCGGTTTGCGGCTGTTACAGCGGATTCCCGTCGGAAGATGTTTTGCACTTCCGGGCTTCTGAGTTGCAGCCCTTCATGGGCTGTCGAACGTTCCGCTTACAGGGACGGCCAGCTTTCTTTCCAACCAAATATGCCTTGTCTGCAAGCTCTTTAATCTCCCGTACTTTCGGTATCCTTTTGTGATCATCTTTTATATACCAGCATCCGTAATCGTAACAATAATGGCAGGTTTCGCTTTTTACGCTTTCTCTGTAAGCTCTTTAATCTCCCGTACTATCAGTACCCTGTTGTGATCATCTTTTAGATACCAGCATCCGTAATCGTAGCAATAATGGCAGGTTTCGCTCTTTACGCTTTCTCTGTAAGCTCTTTGATCTCCCGTACTATCAGTACCCTGTTGTGATCATCTTCCAGGTACCAGCATCCGTAATCGTAGCAATACTGGCAGGTTTCGCTCTTTACGCTTTCTCTGTAAGCTCTTTGATCTCCCGTACTATCAGTACCCTGCTGTGATCATCTTCCAGGTACCGGTATCCGTAATCGTAACAATAATGGTAGGTTTCACCCTTGAGGTTGGTATAGGTGTGGGTAAAGTATTTAAACCGGAAACCTTTTTGCTGCAGTTTGTCTATGGAAATGATGCAGGGCCTGGTTTTGCCCTCCAGTGTATTGTGCAGTATACGGCGGTTTCTGCGCAAGGCATTATTGATAGTCCGGATTAATGGCGAAGCATCGCTGTTCATCCGGTTATTGTAATTATTGCGGCACGCGGCATTGCAAAATTTTTTATCCGCACGCCCGGTGATGAGCTGGTGACAGGCCAGACATATCCTTCCTACAGTCTTTGTTGTCATAGGACGAGCAATTAATACAGGAAAATTAATGAAAAAGCGTTTGCAAGCGACAACAAACGCTTACAAATGTATATAAGTGTTTGAAAACGCTTATTGTTAAACGTTATTTGCATCTTTGTGAGAACTTTGGCGAAAGGATACAACCAAACTTTTTGATTAATCTAAACTGTAGCGATATGTACACATTGAAGAACCGCGTTCAACTGATCGGTCAGCTGGGCCGCAAGCCGGAAATCCGCTATACAGAAAAAGGCAAAAAATGCGCACGGTTCTGTATAGCCACCAGTGAAAGTTATCGCAACAACAACGGTGAAAAGGTGTTGGAAACGCACTGGCATAACCTCATTGCATGGGGAAGGCTGGCAGACCTTGCCGAGAGTTATCTCTCCAGAGGCGGTGAAGTAGCCATTGAAGGCAAACTGCTGAACCGTCTCTACACCGGCAAGGACGGCAAAAAAAGGTATGTAACCGAAGTACTGATCAGTGAAATCCTGTTGCTCGACGCCAGGAATTAATGCGTAGTGCTTACCAGTATCCGCCACCGTTTTCCGGGTGACGGATACTTTTCTCCTGCACCGGAAAAAATTTTACAATTCATACATTCCCTGTTATTTTGAGGCAAACTTGTATGAATGCGCAAATTGTTTGTTGGCGGTTTGCTGTTTACCGGATTACTCGTGGGCGGCATCTTCCTGCTGATCCGCAGTTGCCTGTCGAAATACGACGAACGGTATGCATTGGCGCCTGCCTTGTATCTCGAAAAACAGGGACAACCCGTTTTGTTCAGCATCTTAAAGTTTGAAAAAACCACCTCATTTTCACAACATGGGGGAATAATTCAACGATCGGTAAGTACATGGTATTATGTGCAGAGCAATGATGCAAAAACGGGCAACCTCATCAGCAATAAAAAAGTCAGACATCACAGCGATATTCCTTTCTTTCCCGTAAAAACGCTTGGCGTTGCTGCGGATGCAGTATGGGTATTAATGGGTGAAATCATGGCGTTTGATCCGCTTACCCTTGCTGTGAAAGCTGATCAGGCCGCATTGGAAAACAAAAACCCCGCACTGAAGGGAATGTTTCCCGCAGAAGAACGATTTTACCGGCTCAACCCTGCGGATCAACAGCTGTACATTACTGCGAAAGATGGTGTGCAGTGGAAAATAAATTGTGCCACACTGGAAGCGACTCCTGCGGATCTGTATCCTCCTGAAAACAGGATTGACTCCGTATTGCAACTTACCCAAAGAGAACAGCATAAAATCCAACAGATGCTGGATTCGCTGACGCAGCCGCCATACACGTTTGCCAGCCAGGGCCGGCAGGCAAGGCAACATTGGTATGGACGCCGCGACAGTTTACAGCAAATGCTTTTTGCCTTGCGCAACCGCGAATCGGAGTACCAGCAATTGCAACGCGGTGTGCACCGCCTGCAGCGGACAGGCATTTCATTTGGCCAGATCAAAAACAACCAGGACACCTGCGTGGGCAAATGGTTTGGATTGTATTCGAAAGAAGAAATGCAGGAATTGCCGGATCGCCTGTCCATGCATACTGCTTATGGAGAAGCTGCGCGCAGGATATTGTACACCGCCCCGTACGAAGCGGATAACAGAGGGAGATACAATATCCGGCTGAATGACGCTGCCCCTCTTTCTCCGGAGTCCGTTTTCCTGCAAGGCGGTTTCTTACTAAATAAACAAACGGGTTTACCCATTCGTCTGCATGATCCCGAAGGCGCCCTGGTAGTGCACAAAGACCAGGTAGGCAATGAAGGCCGCATACTATTGTCCCGCATACAATTTGATGGCAGCTTAGCCTGGACGTTAAATACAGATTTGTACGAATGGATAGACTGGCAGTTATCCGGTACGCATCTGTACGTATCGGGCAATCATCTTAACAAAGGAGGCAATGATAAGGTAACCATGATGTGGAGTATTCCGCTGGCAACAGGAAATGCTACAAGATTTTTTTACAATGATTGAATGCAAGGGGGTGTTCAATGAAAAAGCGAAATGGTTTTAAACAAGGTGAATGCTCTTGGTTATAAAAAGAAAACCTTCCTGTTGTCCGGGCCATCCATGTACCTCAAACTCCAGGAAGGTTGAACAATTTTACCTGTATTCCGGGTGATTACAAATTTTCAATCACCATTGCACTCGCGCCACCACCACCATTACAAATACCTGCAGCACCATATTTCGCATTATTCGATTTCAGCACATTGATCAGGGTAACGATAATACGGGCGCCACTACATCCGAGCGGGTGTCCCAGGGAAACCGCGCCGCCGTGAACATTCACGCGTGCAGGGTCCAGTTTCATGCGCTTTGTATTTTCGATGCCCACTACTGCAAAGGCTTCGTTCAGTTCCCAATAATCAATGTCCTCCATTTTCAGTCCGGCCCTGGCCACTGCTTTGGGTACCGCCAGCGAAGGTGTGGTGGTAAACCACTGCGGCGCCTGCTCTGCGTCTGCATACGATACAATGCGGGCAATGGGTTGAATCTTCAATGCATCTGCTTTTTCGCGGCTCATCAATACCAGTGCAGCGGCGCCATCGTTCATGGTGCTGGCGTTGGCTGCGGTAACGGTGCCATCTTTCTGAAAGGCTGGCCGCAGCGATGCGATCTTATCGAACTTCACATTCCAGGGTTCTTCATCTTTGGCAACGATCACCGGTTCCCCTTTCCGGGAAGGAACTTCTACGGGCACCACTTCATTGGCAAACTTGCCTTTCTCCCAGGCAGCCTGGCTGCGTTTGTAGCTTTCAATGGCAAAAGCGTCCTGCTCTTCGCGACTGATGCCGCATTCCTTTGCACACAATTCCGCGGCGTGGCCCATAGCCTGGCCATCATACACATCGGTAAGACCATCTTTGGCAAGGCCATCAATCAAAGTAGTGTTACCATACTTATTGCCCCAGCGCAGGCTTTCTACATAAAACGGTACGTTGCTCATACTTTCCATACCACCAGCCACTACAATATCTGCATCGCCAAGCATGATGCTCTGCGCAGCCTGTGCAATGGCTTTCATACCGCTGGCGCACACTTTATTCACGGTAGTACAATTCACGCTGTCGGGCAGTCCGGCAAAACGTGCCGCCTGCCGGGCCGGCGCCTGGCCCAGGTTGGCCTGGATCACGCATCCCATCAGCACGTCCTGCACCTGTTCCGGCTGCAGTCCGGCTTTTTGCAGCGCACCTTTTATAGCAATGGCCCCTAAGCGGGTGGCCGAAAGGTCTTTTAAAACGCTTCCAAAACTCCCCATGGGAGTTCTGACTGCAGCTACGATGACAACTTCTTTTTTATTCATATAGCAGAATTTGTAAAGTTTAGTGCGGAATGGTGTTGCATAAAAACGAGCACAAAGATAACGATTGTTAGTTTAGGTTCAGATTTTCATACTACACAGTAGGTGAATCGTTTGAATAGCAGAAAACCTTGCCCGAAAGTGCCTCAAATGTGAATAGTCTACTAAAACAACATATTTATGCAAAAGCCTGTTATAAATATTGGTAAATTGACCCGTGATTTCAGGACGCCCATCCCATACCGGGATAAGCGATCTTCGAATTATTGTATTTGAATTGCCATTTACCAAAACCAACCGACCGACATGAACCCGGAGTTCTACAAACACATTTTTGATACACAACAACGAACGGAGGTAGTGCCTCCCAATGAAAAGATCGCATCGTGGGCGTTAAAGCTGATCTGCCTGTTGTTTCCCGAAAAATCGGAGTGCGTGTTTTCTTCTCCTGAAGAAATCAAAGAAGCATTTGCACAACTGCAACAAGAGCTGGTGAGTTTGCTCAATGCCACCAAAGCCTGTTGTGATGATGACAACGCGGAGAAAGCCCGTGTATTTTTCCAACAGATACCTGAACTCTACCGGGTACTGAATACCGATATTGACGCCATTGTGGAAGGCGACCCGGCAGCCCATAACCGATTCGAGGTAATACGTGCCTATCCCGGTTTTTATGCCATCAGTTTTTATCGCATTGCACATGCGCTGCTGGACCTGGACACACCACTGTTGCCCCGTATTATCACAGAATATGCGCATTCACGCACAGGCATTGATATCCATCCGGCTGCGGAGATCGGCGAACATTTTTTCATAGATCATGGTACCGGTATTGTCATTGGCGAAACCTGCATCATTGGTAACCATGTGAAATTGTACCAGGGTGTAACGCTGGGCGCCTTGAGCGTGGATAAGAATATGGCTTTTGTAAAGCGGCATCCAACGGTGGAAGATCATGTGATTATTTATTCGGGCGCTACCATACTCGGTGGTGAAACCACCATTGGTCATCACAGCACCATTGGAGGTAATGTGTGGCTCACGAAAAGCGTACCGCCCTACTCCACCGTATATCACAGGGCATCCATTGATGTAGTAGAACAAACAAATATTTAGTTATGGCAGGAATAGTTGACCTGGTAGGCAATACGCCCATGGCCGAGATCAAAAAACTCAATCCCAATCCGAATGTCACCATCTATGCCAAATTGGAAGGCAATAATCCGGGAGGTAGTGTGAAGGACCGGCCGGCGCTGAACATGATTCGTTCTGCCCTGGAGCGTGGCGACATCAAACCCGGCACCAAGCTGATAGAGGCCACCAGCGGCAATACCGGTATTGCACTGGCCATGATTGCCCGCCTGTACGATCTCGAAATAGAGCTGGTGATGCCTTCAACGTCTACCCGTGAACGCACGCTCACCATGGAAGCTTTTGGCGCGAAAGTAACCTTGCTGGACAGCATTGAGATCTGTCGTGATTATGCCGAAGAAAAAGCTGCTACGGGTGAATATTTTATTCTGAACCAGTTTTCCAATCCCGATAACTACATGGCCCATTACAAAACCACGGGGCCGGAGATATGGAGAGACACCAACCAGACGATTACGCATTTTGTGAGCAGCATGGGCACTACGGGCACCATCATGGGGTGTTCGCGTTTTTTCAAAGAAAAAAATCCTGCCATACAGATTGTAGGTTGTCAGCCTACGGAAGAATCTTCCATTCCCGGCATCCGTCGCTGGCCGAAGGAATATCTGCCCAAAATATTTGAGCCCGAGCGCGTGGACCGCATTATGGATGTTTCGCAGGACGAAGCTACGCAGATGGCGCGCAAGCTGGCCAATGTGGAAGGCATATTTGCAGGCATGAGCAGTGGTGGGGCGGCATCGGCAGCTTTTCGCCTGGCGCAGGAACTGGACAAAGGCGTGATAGTATTTATTGTTTGCGATCGCGGGGACCGGTATCTGAGCAGTAATTTGTTCGGTTAGTCATTGATATTATTATTTTCATTTTTTTTATAGCCGCTTGCGCGGCGGGTGCTATATAACAACCACCACATTCCAAATTTCTCCACATTCCAAAGGGAAAAATCCCCCAAACTTTTGTTATTCTTCACCTTGCTGGTTATACGCAGCCCAATAAATTTGCACTGCTTTTTGGTTTTATAGCGAGCATCAGGAGTGGTCCTGGTAATTTTTATTGGTTTATCTGATGGCGCTCATCCATGCCGTGTAATGGCTACCGGTTGCGTGCAACCGGTTAGCCACTACCTGGCAATGAAGCAGCTTGTATCAGGTGGTATAAGACGGTGACTACGAAAAGCGCGTGTAGCGGAGCATATTGCAAAGCGGTGTGTGCGTGCGTGTGTGTTTATGCGCGTGCCAACCAATGCCATTGCAATTGCATAGAAAACAATAAAGTCTTCAGTTGAGAAACGCATATTACCTAACCTTTGAGAACCTGTTTATGATACAAAACTTATCTATTAAGCATTACAAATCCATTAAAGAACTTTCACTTTCGCCCAAAAGAGTAAACCTGTTTATCGGAGCGCATAATACCGGCAAGAGCAATATACTGGAAGCGCTCACCTGGCTGTCAGTAAACGGGCTACAGGATAATGTTTTTACACAATTGTTCAAAGTTGACAATGCAGGCGGCTATTTCCATGACTTTGATAAGCGCAACACCATAGAAGTCGTAACAGACCTGCTTTCCCTGAAACTCAGGTTTGTGAAAAATGATTATGGTGTGCCCCTAAAGAAACTGGAAGGCATTCTGTACAAAAACAATAAGCTGATTGAAGGTCTGGATGACTGGAATGTTGTAGGAGACGGTATTTCAGCCTTTGAGCTGAATATGAATAACAATTCCATAAACTATCACTGGGATGATGTGCTCTCTCCCGTCAAGGTTTACCTGTACAAGAAAGTAAGAAGATGGGGTGAAGAATGGCTACCCTACCTCAATCCGCCATTTGGCGAGAACATGCTGCACATGCTGCAAACCAATGAAGCATGCAGGCAGATCATTGGCGATATCCTGAGAAGTATAGGGTATCAGTTACCGGTGCACCCGGTTTCCAATGATATTTTGGTTGCCAAAGAGACTAATGAAGGCTTCACCATCCAGTCCTTCTTCACATTGTCAGACTCTATCCAGCGTTATATTTTTATGCTGCTGGCTGTTACCTCAAACAGCAACTCCATCCTGGTATTTGATGAGCAGTGGAATAACCTATACCCGCCATTGGTAAAAGATATCGGGGAACGCATCGCCACAGATACTTCCAACCAATACTTTTTGGCTACCCATAACCCCTATCTCCTGGACGCCATTCTTACAAAAACACCTCACCAGGAATTGGCAGTGTACATCACTTTTTTGCAGGATGGTACAACGCACGTGGCGCCGTGCAATGAAATCATCAAAGAGAACCTGATCAGGATGGGCAGTGATAGCTTCTTTCATTTAGAGGAGTTGCGGTGGGAGTCGTAATCAAAGAACTACAGACTAAACACACTGTCTTGCCAAAAACTGCATCCACCTGAATTGCCTGGTGATGCAGACCTCGAAAGAAAAGAATGAATATCTTCATCAAACAACAAAATCCATCAATCCCGCCGGCGGATTCACCACATATTCATTCAACAATGTCTGCTTCAAAAAATCATTCGAAAACATCGCCGCCTGCTGCTCCGTCAACAGAGCACTTCTGCATTGCTTCCATTGCAGGGCCGCCTGTCCATACATATGATCAACCAATCCGGGAAACGCTTAGTCGGCATTTTTGCCCCAATGGATGGTAAAGGGAACGTTATTGGCCTGCAATACTTCAATGGTACGCGTGCAGAATTTTTCCAGGCTGATCATGTTGTTGTTCCTGGGCTTCCAGATGAGACCATCAATTTCCAGCATGCAGGTAATGGGAAAGCGGGTAAAAGCGAGCGTAGCGGGAGATTGTTTTACAAACCGCATGGCATAAATGCCCGGGATGGGGCCCTCCTCCCTGGCAAGTCTGGCCAGCACATCCAAAGCTTTGGGAGCATCTTTATGGTCAACGCCTACTGCACAGGCATAAGCAGGTCCCTGGTACCCGGCATCCCAGAATATTTCACCAATGGTACCAATAGCCTCCAGGTCAACGGGAGGCAGCACGGCGGCCTGCAATACCTTGATCAGTTTGGGGATGCTGTTCTTATACTTCTCCGCAATTTTCATGAAAAGAATGATCAGGTCGCGGTACACAGCGGTTTTCATACGCGGTAAGGGATCGGGATAGTCAGATTGGTAAGGCTTTTTATAGATAGCCTCCACTACGTATTCCGTATCGTTTACGTATGGATTGATAAATACCTTGTAGTGATAGGGTCGCCGGCCTTTACCCTGTTCGTCCGTCTCCTCCGGAATTTTGAAAGCTGCATTGGCAAAATCCATGGTAGCCGCCAGTTCCAAAGCCTGCTCTTTGGGAATCCGCTTTACATAGCGTTTCAACAAAAAGCGGTCTTCTGCTTCAATCATCACCCCGTGAATGAAACCAAAAGCGCCTAACCCCACCAACGCCGCGTTAAACAGCGCATCATTGCGTATAACCCTTGCTTTGATGCTGGCTGCAAACGCATCATTCAGGGCGGGTGCTGTATGCCGTTCAATATAGATGATGTCATTGGCGCCGGGACCAACAATCAGGTTGATACCCACCACATAATCCTGCACCGATCCTGCATCCAGCGCCGAACCATGTACGCCGGTGGAAATACAGCCCGCTATCGTCTGTCCGTTGCTGGCGCCCGTAGCTTTCAGCGATTTACCATGATCGCCCACAAACCGGTGCATTTCTTTGATCAGGTTACCGCACTGAAAAAAGAACAGGTTTTCCCGCTTGTAGGGAGACGCCGCATGCATTTCTCCGGGCAGAATGGCCTTCTTCATATTCATGGCCGCATTGAAATGCATATTGTCTTTATGATGCGCTATCGGCGACATAGACCAGGCCGATCCATAGGCACGAAATCCTTCCTGGCTGCCGGCAGCCAGTTGCAGCAGGCGTTGAATTTCCTGCGCACAGTCATTGTAACGCGCCATCCAGTCGGGCAGATCGCCCTTACCCGCCGGTGAAGTCTTGTATAAAACCTTGGTGGGAAAAGGTCCGTTGTTATGAAACGTGTCCCATTTGCCTATTTCATGTCGGGTTGTGTTGGCCATAGTCAGTTCTCCTCTTTTGAGCAGACATATTTTATTTTCACTTTCCGCTTTTTACCGAATGTGACGGTGCTCAGCAGCACACCACCAAACGTAACGCGGTATTCAAAAGAATAAAAGCAACCGGAAGGACAGCGTTCAATCAGAAAGAACTCACCCTCCAGCAATTTCAGCCTGATGGTAGTATCCAGCACATGCACCTTTTTACCCTGGTAAAAATCGTTGCTCATATTGAGCGGATCAGGTTCGGGTATGCCGTCTTTGTTGACAACCCGCACGGAATAACAGGAAGGCAACAGGATCACCGCAAAACAAACAATGCACACAATAGTAATAATGCCGCGGCTGAACAAGGGTTGCTGATTCATGGTCTGTTGTTTTGAGAAGGGCTTCAACGGGGGAAATCGGGCAGATAAATGTCATTAATAATCTGCAATAATCACATTACCACTTCGTAGTATTTTTTTAACGGTAACAATGCTGCACAACAATAACGCATAACCGGAAGCGGGTATTACCGAAAGGCAGAAAACAGAAAACAAAAAAAGGCGGGTTTTCCCTCCATAATGCATGAAGAAAAACCCACCTTGTATAAAACAGCTATACAGGTTTACTGAATACCCAATAATTCCACTTCAAAAATCAGGGTACTGTTGGGGCCGATATGATGTCCCACCTGGCGGTCACCATATCCCAGCGCCGGGGGAATAAAAAAACGGTATTTGCTGCCCACCGGCATGAGTTGCAATCCTTCCGTCCAGCCCTTAATGACCATATTGAGCGGAAAACTGGCCGGTTGTCCACGTCTTACCGAACTGTCAAATACGGTTCCATCAATCAGCGTTCCGTGATAGTGACAGGTAACGGTACTGGTTGCCTGTGGTTTGGGACCCGATCCTTCTGTAATAATTTCATATTGCAGGCCGCTGGGCAATGCCACTACCCCGGCTCTTTCTTTGTTTTTTTCCAGGTACTCCTGCCCTGCCTTTAAATTGGCTGCAGCCTTTTCATTTTTCAAACGCAGTAATTTGTCTGCAAGTCCCATATTACTTTTTGCGGCGAAAATAATGTTTTTTATTATGGCGATTCATCCCACCCACGATGCTGAACAGCCTGGCTGTCTCATCGCAGCATGGTGAGTTGGTGATCAATGCCACGCGTGCCAACGCGAACCGCGACAGCATTATGGTTACCATTCCGGTAAACAATCTTAAAGCGGTACAGGTAAAAGGTGAAGCAAAGATTGAGACCGTGGCGCAATAAAGGTTAACAATGTCTCCAGACAATTTGGTTAGATTGTTCAATTGTCCGTATCAATTTTACGATCTAACCATTCATTATGAGTCAGTGCAAACAACATTGCACCCGCGATGCTTCAAGATCCTTTTTAAAATCCTCAAAAGCCTCCCCGAACGGGCACAGCCAGGCATACTTCAGATCATCGGGACCAAACTGCAGCCCTTCCATCCGTTTACCATCCGGGAAACCGGAGTACGAAACATAGGCCCGCACCGTTATTCCTCCCTCAATGACCGTGCTGCGCGAAAAAGCAGCACCTTTATCAATGGCCTCTTCAATCAGTTCATTGTAGGCGGTGAGCGTATCAATCAAAGCCCCCATGGAAGTACAGCATACCACAAATGACAACCATACGTCTTCGGATTGCAGACTTGAGTCTTCCGCCTGTTCAATGCGGAGTGTTTTTTTATGAAAGCGAAGGGCATCCAGCGTATCGCACACGTGCACCTTACGTTCGCAGGTGATCCGGTTCCAGAGGTCAGCTGCTTCCTCTGGTCCTTCTTTCGGTTTTGCATTGCCGTTATCCTGACAGGCTGCGAGGATGCAGCAACAGAAGAGGAGGAAATTTTTCAGGCGCATGCTGGTTGGTTTAGGGGTTAAGAAGGAATACGCTAAATATACTTCCTTTTACCTGCACCGGCTTCGCACACTACCTGCAAACGGCGACTACCAAACGTTCGTCTGCTTTCCTTACCTGTTTCTCAGGGCATTGCGTGCATGATTCTGGTCAATAAATTACCGGGAAGTAAGCGTAAACCCCACCATTCATGCGTTTCCGGCGTTACAGGGATGATCGTCGAATGAAGCTTCTTACCTAATTTTATTTATTCAAAATTTGTAGCGATGAAAGTACCCTTTAGTATGTCGGTAACCAGCAATGTTGAGTTCCCGGTTGAGGTGATTGAAGAATTTGTCAATGCGCGGCTTGAGCACAAAGCTGAAGGGCACGTGTACCAGCCGCAGCCTTCTGCCCCGGTATTAGAAGATTTCGAGCATATTTATTCCTGCTCCTCACACATCACGGTAAGCGGCTACATCGAAATGTCGCCTACGGATGATGCAGATGCCGTTAGCCGCCTGTATGTAGACAGCCGCTATTGCTTTACCTGTGTGCGCAGCAGCAAAGACCTTTACAGAATGGCCTGGGCATCCTGCCTTAACTGAGCATATTGCTAGAAATTACAGGTTACAAAAGATGCAGAACACAACCTCCCGCACCTTCTGTAACCTGTTTTTTTAATTGTAACCTTACTTATTTATACGCTGAAATCGTTTCAATCGTTCCGTCGGCGTTGTGCTTCAGTTCGGTCACCTTTACACTGCGCAGATGCGTTTTTCCGCCCGATAATACACTGTCGTGATAAAACAGGTACCACTTACCGTTGATCTCCACAATCGAATGATGGTTGGTCCAGCCAACAACAGGATTCAGCACCACGCCCTGATACGTGAAAGGTCCGTAGGGATTATCTCCGGTAGCATAGCAGATGAAATGCGTATCGCCGGTTGAGTAAGACAGGTAATATTTACCGTTATACTTGTGCATCCAGGCTGCTTCAAAGAAGCGGCGATCGTGATCGCTGCCTTTGATAGCATTGCCGTCTTTGTCGACGATCCGGATTTCCTTCACCGGTTCATCAAACTGCAACATGTTTTTCGACAGTTTTGCTACACGCGGTCCGAGCGCCGGCCTGTCGTCATTCGGTTCTACGGCCGATGTATCATACGCACCGCTTTGCCACCGTTGCAATTGCCCGCCCCAGATACCGCCGAAATACATATAGTGCGTGCCGTCGTCATCGCGGAAAACAGCAGGGTCTATACTGAAGCTGCCTTTGATGGGCTGCGGTTCGGCTTTAAAAGGACCCGTTGGCGAATCACTCACTGCAACGCCTATACGGAAAACATCCTCTTTGTCTTTTACGGGGAAATAGAGATAGTATTTGCCATTGGCGAAAGCGGCATCCGGCGCCCATAACTGGCGGCCTGCCCAGGGAATATCTTTAATATCCAGCGCTACGCCGTGGTCAGTCACCTTACCTCCGATGCTGTCCATAGACAGGATATGGTAATCGCGCATATCAAAATGATCGCCTTTGTCATTTTCGGGAACGCCTGCCTCAATATCGTGGGAGGGATAAATGTAAATTTTACCATTAAACACGTGGGCGGAAGGGTCAGCGGTGTAAATGTGCGTCACCAGTGGTTCGTGTAATGGTACAGGTTCCTTTTTGGTTGAATCAACACCTGCCACCTTATCACTGGCAGATTCACTGTTCTGGCAACCGATCGTCAGGGCAGCAATCATAAAGCAACATGCCACTGCACGGGATGAATAGTGGTAATAGGACATCTTGTATATTTTTTTAGAAGAATAAATATAACGAAACGTCCATACGAATACCCCTAATCGCCCTTTATTTTTCAACAGGGAAATGTAATGCAACAAGGTTTTGTTGCAGCAACAAACAGTTTGTTGCATATTGATTTTCGAAGCAATACGAGGGAGATGGTGCAAAAGCGCGTGTATTTTACGCCAAAACTTTATGCAATTTTACTTGTTGCATAAAACTGCCGATTTTATCATCGGCATAGATTCCGTACGCATCTATGAGCGTACCTCTTTCGCCGCTGCTGGTTTCAATGGCATACAGGATTGACATATCGTCGGGGTTGGAGATGCCCTCGTACCGGTAATAGTCCTTTACCTCAATTTCATCCTGGTTGTAGTATTTCCCGGAAGTATAGGAATACAGGCGTCCGTCCAACACACAAAATTCGGATGTAAATCCACGTTGGTGCAGGTCAGCCAGGTTTTCTTCCAGGCTATCCATATAGGTATGCCGGTCATTAGCCGTTTCCATCGGATCAGCAAGGTAAGTATTCCGTTTGTAAGGACTTTGTTTTGCCATAGTCACCAGATAAATTTTTATGCTATGCCACCTGTATTTCACACATCCAGCAGCACGCTGCCATTTTCTTCCTGTACCTTATAGGTTTGGATGGTGGTTTTGGCAGGCCCGGCTTTTACAGCCCCGGTAACCACATCAAATTGTGAGCCATGCCAGGGACATTGAACCGTACCGCAGATCAGCGCGCCGCCGGCCAGTGATCCGCCGCGGTGTGGACAATGATCATCAAAGGCTACATACCCCTGTTCCGTTCTGCCAAGCACGATGCGCTTACCTTTTATATGCAGCAACTTCATCTGGTTTACTTTCAATTCATCGGAAAAAGCCACCCTGTACGGCGCAGCGCCTTCGCGGATATGCAGTTCACTCCACTTGCCTGCGTCAGCATAGCGCGGATCCACGCCTATCTGGTTACGGTATACGAGCGTACCACCCAGCCAGCCTCCAATCGCCAGGAGTACGACGCCTGCGGCCTCCACCACCATCACCAGTTCATGACTGATGTCATCCCTGTTCTTATAAAACCAAATCGCGGCAAACAATATGGTGGCCGTTACATTGATCAAACCGTGTTTGATGCCCCGCTTCCGCGCCGAACTTTTGGGAGGCACTGTACCATAGAGATCAATAATGCCGGGAATGGCCGCAATCAGTGCGCCTATCACGCCTGCAATTTCGAGGTAATAAGCGGTGATCCACAATCCGGCATCATCATATATCCAGGCCAGTGCATCAAACAGCAAAGTGCCTGTAAAGAAAGCAAGCGGAAATACAATGAGTATGGGATGAAGCGGATGGCTCTTGATACGTGCTGTACTTCGCATAGTGAACAGTTTGATTACCCCAATACATCAAAATGCTTACCGCAGCAATGGCCTGGCTGTTGATAGTAAGCATTATTGCAATGTGACCAATGTCCGGAAGGATGAATTTAACCCGGGAAGTGAGGGTTTGAATGCGCTGCTGCAGGCACGCGGCGCCGTGGATTTATGAGGGAGATGCGTGAGCCTGGCAAACGGCATCCGGCAACAGGCGGCGCCTGACTTATCAGCAGCATTGCGATGAACAATGAGCCTGCCAGACAGCATCCGGCCTCCAGGCTTTCGGACGCTTTGGAAAAGCGATGCATCAGCCATACACCAGCCCAATATGCAGGGAGATGACCACATCCGCAGATGCGCGCAATTTACCAGCTGTCCTGGCAACAGGCTATTTTTTCTGAAGACAATATCAGCACTTTGGAAAACGCTCATTCCAATCCTCTCCCATCAAAACGGCTATAGGGTAATTTTTTCCCCGCTATGTCCGTTTGAACAGGATGCGCAGTTCCTGTTTGGCTTTTTCCAGCGGCCGCTTTTGTCTTGCCGTAAGATGCCTGCCCGCGCGGTTGATATAAAAAGTAAGCATGGACATGGCGGATTGATAGGGCGTGCCTTTCCGGCGCGTGCTTTTTTCAGCAGAACGCTTCAGCGAACGGGCAATTTTTTTCGGGTCCTGCGATTTGAATATGCCCGGCTCCAGGTCCAATGCATCACTTGTCTCCATAACGTGCCCGGACCATTTCCTGGCGGAAGCCGGTTGCTTATTTCTCTTCCCCTTTACGGATTTCTTTGACCGGGTTGTTACTGCAGGCATAGCACATCCTTTTCAACAGCACCGCAATACTGATACCGGGAAACCTGTGCCGGAATTGACCGCCGCTCATCAATTCCATGCTGCAGTGATGTGGCAAAAAGTTACATTTATAGTGAAACCAACGCCACAGAAGCAACCTGTTGTTATACCTGCAGAAACAACCGATGTTGGTGAGTGACGATGATTAAAGAAGTTTTCACTGTGATGACTTGTGATAGTGACCGATCGTGATCAGAGAAGCTTCATTTCAACAACTGCTGCAATACCAGCGCGTGATTATGTGTTTCGTTTTTGGCAGAATACAACAGCGTTACTTTCCGGTGTTTTTTGATCAATTGTTTCAACTCATCAAACGCTTCGTTCCCTTCCAGTTCCTTTTTGTATTTTGCAATAAACTGCTCCCATTTTGCCGGTTCATGGTTGAACCATTTGCGTAATGCAGTGGAAGGCGCCACTTCTTTCAACCATATGTCTATTGGCGCCGATTCCTTCTTCATACCGCGCGGCCACAAACGATCCACCAGTATACGATAACCGTCTTTTTCGGTAATGTCATCATAAATTCTTTTTACTGCAACAGCCATGGGAAGCAATTTTCAAATGACAGGCACCTGATTACGCTATCAAAAAGAGTGCAAGGCTAATTTAGGACAATTTGAGTAGCGAGATAGCTATCAAAAAAAAAGAGAACAGCATTTTCGCTATTCTCTTTATCTGCATGATGAAGTAGTGTATGGCAGCAATTCCAGGCGGATGTCCGTTAATTGGCCATCGGCCTGAAATAAAACCCTTCTTCGTTCAGAATATGTGAATTGGGAACGTATCGCAGCAATGACTGTCGTACCATGTCTTCCGCCGCTTTCTGGTATTTGGCACCCACTTCGGGCGTTTTCATGGCAAATTTCCAGCTCTGGATTTTAAGAAGGGCGATCTTGCTGGCATGGGTCACATGATATTCCAATATCATGCACTTTTCAGCCAGGTAATCCTGGTTGTTGTGTACGTACGGGTTCATAGGGCGTACATTGATGGTTTTGTAACAAGAATAATTGGATGCACTATTAACGATACGGAAATAAGAAAATTGCATGGCGAAAAGAGGAAAGCCGCCCGGCATTCGCCCTATGAGGTTTCATGGTCATATTGCTACATGGTTACATGGATGCGGTGCTCCGAAGTGATAGCAATACAACCATTTAACCATAGGAACAAAATACCATTTCTGCTATATCTTTTATTGCACAATATTATATTGCCGCAGTATTGCCATCACTTTATCCAGTGGTAAAGCCTCACCGGTATGCCCCTCTTTTCCTTTCACCGTGGTTGCTGTGAAAAGTGAGTTCAGGATGGCTTCTTCTGTAGCTTCTATGGTAGCAAGAAATAAGGGTGAGATGGCGTCGTTCGACAGCACATTGGCCCGTTGCAGCATGTCGCCATTATGTGGAATGCGCAACGTGCTGTCGGTACTGAAGGCAATCACATAATCGCCGCTGCCATTCGAACCAATGCCGCCTGTACGCGCCATGCCTAAAAGAGCGCGTTTGGCCATCCGCTCCAGGTTGCGCGCATCCACCGGCGCATCGGTAGCTACAACGATCATCAATGAACCATCCGCAGGATCATTGAGGCGGTTGCTGAGATAATACCGGTTCAGTTCTTTTCCAACCGGCGCACCATTTACCTGCAATACACCCCCGAAATTGGATTGAACCAAAACGCCCACGGTATACCCGCCAAGCGATGCTGGTAACTGGCGACTGCTGGTGCCAATGCCGCCTTTAAAACCAAAACAAATGGTGCCGGTTCCGGCGCCAATGCTTCCTTCCTCTACCCTGCCGGTATCTGCTTTGCGGATGGCTTCCCGGATGTGTTCTTTCTTTACATGCATACCCCGGATATCATTCAGCCATCCATCATTCGTTTCTCCCACCACTGCATTGACGGATTGCACCTGTTCATTGCCCGGTTGCTGTAAGGTATACTCCACTACTGCTTCCATGGCCGCCGGCACACTGAGTGTATTGGTCAGTACAATGGGCGTTTCCAGATTACCCAGTTCCTGCACCTGCGTACTGCCCGCCAGTTTACCAAAGCCATTGCCGGCATACACAGCTGCCGGCACTTTTTGCTGAAAGATATTGCCGCCATGCGGCAGGATGGCAGTCACCCCGGTGCGCACCGCATCGCCCTGCACAATGGTAACATGCCCCACACGTACGCCATGCACATCAGTAATGGCATTGTGAGTGCCGGGAGTTAATACACCGGGCGACACACCCAATTCCCGCAGCCGTTTGCGTTGTTGTGCCTGATGCGGGAGGCCAATTGTTAACAGAAGTATAAGGCAGCAAATATTTCTCATAATACCCTTAATATCGCATTTTACAACCATTTCATCAAAACGCGGTGAAGACCTGTGCCAACAGAAAAATACAATAAAACAAAAAGTGTGAGCCATACAATTATTGCTGGTAAAATAGTGACCGCATGCATCCTTTACATCTTAACGCGCGTCAAAAACTAAATCGATTTAATAGCAAGAATTCATACATTTACCAATCCTAAAACAAACATCAAAAAACCTAATTGCAGTATGGGATCCCTCCAGGTTAAGAAAAATGCGAAAGAGTATGATGCCGTCATAGTCGGTTCGGGTGCAGGTGGTGGAATGGCGGCCTATGTACTGGCAAACGCAGGGCTCAGGGTTTGTATCATTGAAGCCGGCCCTACCTATGACCCGAGAACAAACGTTACTCAATTCAAATTTCCATGGGAATCTCCGCGTCGCGGGGCTGCCACCAAATTCCGTCCCTTTGGCGATTTTGACGCCTGCTACCACGGATGGGATATTGATGGCGAACCGTATACCCACAAAGGCGGCACCAAATGGGATTGGTTCCGGGCCCGTATGATGGGCGGCCGTACTAACCACTGGGGAAGAATCTCGCTCCGTTTTGGTCCCAAAGATTTTAAACGCCGCAGTATTGACGGATTGGGCGACGACTGGCCGATCGGTTACGATGATATCAAACCTTACTACGATAAAATTGACCGGCTCATTGGCGTATTTGGCAGTTATGAAGGACTGGAAAATGATCCCGATGGCATCTTCCTCCCTCCTCCCAAACCGCGTTTGCATGAATTGCTGATCAAAAAAGGAGCGCAGAAAGCCGGCGTTCCGGTTATAGCTTCCCGCTTGTCTATCCTTACCAAAAAGATCAATGATGAACGTGGTGAGTGTATCTACTGCGGACAATGTAACCGCGCCTGCTCCATGGCTTACGCTGATTTCTCTTCCTCTTCCGTGCTGGTAAAACCTGCATTGGGCACCAAAAATCTCGACGTTATTGTAAACGCCATGGCGCGTGAGGTGCTTACCGATAAAGACGGTCTGGCTACCGGCGTGAGCTATGTAAACAAAGAAGACCTGCAGGAATATGTGGTAAAGGGCCGCGTGGTGATCCTCGCTGCCAGCGCCTGCGAATCCGCGCGCCTGCTCCTCAACTCAAAATCGCCGCGTCATCCGAATGGCCTGGCCAACAGCAGCAATGTGGTAGGTAAATACCTGCACGATTCTACCGGCGCCGATATGGGTGGTATTCTTCCTGAACTCTTCGATCGCAAACGGTATAACGAAGATGGTGTGGGCGGTGCTCATATCTATTCACCCTGGTGGGCCGGCGATAAGAAACTGGATTTTCCGAGAGGTTATCATATTGAATACTGGGGCGGACAAGGCATGCCTTCCTATGGTTTCGGCTGGGGCATTGAACGCCTGAACGGCCGGTTCCCGGTAAAAGGCCAGAAGAAAGAAGCCGGTGGTTACGGAAAATCGCTGAAAGAAGATTACCGCTATTTCTACGGCGCCAACGTAGGGATGGCAGGCCGCGGAGAAATGATACCGGTGGAGACCAACTATTGCGAAATAGATCCCAACATGGTGGACAAATACGGCATCCCGGTATTACGCTTCCATGTTAAACACAGTGAGCATGAGATCAAACAGGCTAAGCACATGAAGGAAACCTTCAAGGAAATACTCACTGCCATGGGCGCCGTGATCACTTTTGGGGATGATGATGGTCCGCACAACGACTGGGGACTGAAAGCGCCGGGCCGCATCATTCACGAAGCCGGCACTGTGCGCATGGGCAATGACCCCAAACGTTCCGCATTGAACAAATGGTGCCAGGCACATGATTGCAAAAACCTGTTCTGCGTGGATGGAGGACCGTTTGTTTCCCAGGCCGATAAGAACATTACCTGGACCATCCTGGCCCTTTCCATGAGAACATCTGAGTATATTGTAGAGGAAATGAAAAAGAGAAACCTCTGACAGGTATCTCCCGAACAGGAAGTTTAACCACTTATCATTTTACAACCATGGACAGAAGAAAATCACTTAAAACAATAGCAGTAGGCGCACTGGCAACAGGCGTATTACTGGATGCCTGTAAAGCGCCCGATAAAAAAGCAACCGTTGCCGGCAAAGAAGGCACGAACGATATCACCATAGACCGTCATCCCGTTGAGACCGAATGGTACAATGAGATCACGTCCAAAACCTTCTTTACGCCGCATGAAATGGCCACCATCACCGTGCTGGCCGATATCATCATTCCCCGCGATGACGTGAGCGGCAGCGCCTCCGATGCCGGCGTACCGGATTTCATCGAGTTCATCGTAAAGGATATGCCGCAGCATCAGACACCCATGCGGGGCGGACTTCGCTGGCTCGATGTTCAGGCGCTCAAACGGTTTGAGAAATCGTTTAAAGACTGCACCGAACAACAGCAGCTGGAAATAGTAGACGATATTGCCTATCCGCAAAAAGCAAAACCGGAAATGGCGCAGGGTGTAGCTTTCTTTAACCTCATGCGTAATCTCACCGCCACCGGTTTCTATACATCGAAGATCGGGTTGAAAGATATTGGTTATGCAGGCAACCAGCCTAACCGCTGGAACGGAGTGCCCGAAGATGTATTAAAACAATACAATGTTGCTTATACCGAAAAGGAACTGAAGGAATGCGCCAGATATGATGTGTGATAGTATGGAATGATCAGTATAACGGCAAGCAATAACGGCGCAAGTTGTAGAAAAAAATCCACAAAGCTATTGTACCGGATCGCGCAATCAGCCCCCTTACAACGAAGGCAGGGCTGATTGTTGTTTTACGTCGTTTGTTGCCGGGAGATAAAAATGGAAGGAAGAACCCACGCCGGGTTCGCTTTCAGCGGCAATCCAGCCGTTGTGGTTTTCCGCTATTTTCTTGCAGATGGCCAGTCCTATCCCGGAACCCACATATTCAGTTTTGCCATGCAGGCGCTGGAAAAGCTCAAAGATGAGTTCAGCATATTCCTGCTCAAAGCCAATACCGTTATCACGCACCGTAATCCTGTAATAATCCTGGTCAGTCAGGATACTGGAGCTTTGTGGTATTTCTTCCTTACCCACGCGGGTAGCACTGATATCAATCAAAGGAATTACTCCTTTTTTGGCGTATTTAATGGCATTGCCCAGCAGATTGGACAGGAGCTGCCTGAACTGGAATGGAATCACATTGGCAACCGGTAACGGACCGGATATGACCACCGCCCCGCTTTCATTGATCACTTCACGGAGGTCGCGTTTTACATCTTCCAGCAGTTCGCCCAGGTCTACCTGTTCAAAATTCTTTTCATTTACCGTAGTTCGACTGAATTCCAGCAGCGAATCAATCAACCGCTGCATGCGTGCAGCCGCATTGATCATGCGGCCGAAATAGTCTTTGCCGGTATCAGACAGGTTGCGGGCTTCTGCGTTCAATATGAGGTTGCCAAAGCTTTGAATTTTGCGTAAAGGCTCCTGCAGGTCATGACTGGCAACATAACTGAATGAAGTAAGTTCTTTATTGCTGCGCTCCAGTTCCCTGTTCTTTTGTAACAGTTCTTCTGCAAACATCTGCAGTTTGTCTTCAGCCATTTTTCTTTCAGTAAGATCGCGGAGCACTTTTGAAAAGCCGAATATATTGTTGTCTGCATCATGCAGTGCGGTAATCACCACGCTGCCCCAGAAACGCGAGCCATCTTTCCGCACGCGCCAGCCTTCATACGTGGCTTTGCCTTCAATGGCCGCAGTGGCAAGCAGTTTTTCCGGGAGTTTCAATTCCTGGTCTTCCTTCGTATAAAATATGCTAAAGTGCTTCCCAATGATTTCGTCTGCTGTAAATCCTTTGATCTTTTCAGCACCTTTGTTCCAGTTTTCAACACGTCCATCCACGCTGAGCAGCACGATGGCGTAATCTTCTACTTCGTTTGTCATACGGTAGTAGCGTTGTTCGCTGAGTCGTAGTTGCTGGTTAAGTTTTCGCAGTTCTTCATTGGCCCTTTCCACTTCGCGGCTTGCTTCCACTATTGCGGTGATATCATGGGCCATGCCCAGCGCGCCATAAACCTCGCCATTTTCGCGTTTAATCGGTACCCAGAAAGCTTCGTAATGTTTGCCGGTGACAGGTGATGCGTAGTCAGTATGATGCACGGTCTGGCCGGAAATTGCAGTCAAAAGGTCCTCGTAAGGTTTTCCAGCACTTTTTAAGGGAAACACTTCCAGGAATTTTTTCCCGATCACCTCTTCGCGTTTCAAACCATATGTTAATTCGCATTGCCTGTTGAACACCACAAAGCGGGTCTCCAGGTCAAACATGGCTATAAGATCGACAGAGGCATTCAAAATAGCTTTCACGAAGTCGTTTTGCTTTGCCAGCGCTTCGCTAACGGCCGCTACATCCAGGGACCTTTCATTCCCCCGTTCTAATCCCCTTTTTGTTCCATCGGGTGGCATTCTCTTGTTTAAGGTTTTCGACGGCATACAGTAAACTGGTACATTTTACAGGCGCAGGTATACCCCATTATGAAAATTGATAATGATTTC
>Ga0164243_10001493_pt1 | contig 39552 bp, 36 predicted proteins | sample OricompcompostOP_FD_108781 | JGI IMG/M metagenome (GOLD analysis project Ga0164243, IMG submission 108781) | Organic Plus compost microbial communities from Emeryville, California, USA - Original compost - Organic plus compost (OP) | ecosystem: Engineered > Solid waste > Mixed feedstock >... | reverse complement strand
CGGGGGTGACGCCGAGACCGCGCCCCTGATTTGCCCCGCGCGCGCCCAGCGCCTATCTAGCCGCGGCCCCATCCAGCCAAGCCCCCGGGAAATGCACCTGGACCGCCGCCTCTCAGTCGCGCCCATGATGGACTGGACCGACCGGCACTGCCGGGCGTTCCATCGCGTCCTGACGGCCCGGACCGTGCTCTACACGGAGATGCTGACCACGGGCGCGGTGCTGCATGGCGACCGCGAGCGGCTGATGGGCTTCGACCCGCTCGAGCAGCCGGTGGCGCTGCAGCTCGGCGGCTCCGAGCCCGGCGAGCTCGCCCGGGCCGCGCGCATCGGCGAGGCGCTGGGCTACGCCGAGATCAACCTCAACGTCGGCTGTCCCTCCGACCGGGTGCAGAGCGGCCGCTTCGGCGCCTGCCTGATGCAGGAGCCCGCGCTGGTGGCCGAGTGCATGGCGGCCATCGCGGCGGCGGTGCGCGTCCCGGCCACCGTCAAGTGCCGCATCGGGGTGGACGAGCAGGACCCCGAGGAGAGCCTGTTCGGCCTGGTGGAGCGGTGCGCGCGCGCCGGGGTGCGCACCTTCGTGGTCCACGCCCGCAAGGCCTGGCTGAAGGGCCTGAGCCCCAGGGAGAACCGCGAGATCCCGCCCCTCGACTATCCGATCGTCCACCGGCTCAAGCGCGAACGGCCCGAGCTGGAGGTGATCCTGAACGGCGGCGTCGGCTCGCTGGACGAGGCCGAGGCGCACCTGGCCCAGGGCGTGGACGGGGTGATGCTCGGGCGCGCCGCCTACCACGACCCCGCCATCCTCGGCCAGGCGGACCGGCGGCTCTACGGCGCCGCCGGCGCGGACGTCGCCCCGGAGGCCGCGGTGCGGGCCTACCTGCCCTATGTCGAGCGCCAGCTCGCCGGGGGCGCGAGGCTGCCGGCCATGACCCGCCACATGCTCGGCCTGTTCCACGGCCGGCCCGGCGCGCGCGCCTGGCGGCGCATCCTCACCGTGGAGGCGATCCGGCCGGGCGCCGGGCCCGAGGTGATCGAGCGCGCCCTCGCGGCGCTGGGCGCGCCATCTGACGCATTGGCGCCCGCCCGGGCCGCCTGCTAGCCCCCACGCAACCGCCCTCCCCCGGCCGTCCGTGCGCCGGGGCCGGCGGAACGGAGGGCTTTGGTTCCAATGATGTTCAAGTGTTTCGCGGCCGCGTGCGGGGCCGCAGCGGGGCTGCTTTGCGCCGGTTCGGCCCTGGCCCAGACCGATGCGCCGCAGCGCCATTTCGCCGTCGGCGTCCAGGGCGGCTCGACCGGCGTCGGCGCCAGCGTGCGGGCGCGGCTCGGCTCGCGCCTGGTCCTGCGCGGCTCGGCGGACTGGATCGGCCTCGGCCACGACGCCACCTACCACGACATCCCCTACCGGGGCCGCCTGCGCGGCGCGACCGGCGGGGTGTTTGTGGACGTCCACCCCCTGGACAACCCCCTGGTGGTGTCGGCGGGCGGCTACCTCGGATCGCGCAAGCTGAAGATCGACGCCACGCCGTCCGGCAGCGTCGACATCGGCGGCGGGACCTTCACCCCCGGGCAGGTCGGCAAGCTCACCGGCGAGATCCGGCTCTCGGACGCCACCCCGTTCGTGGGCCTGGGCTTCGACAACACCTTCCGCACCCGCAGCCGCTGGAGCGTCACCGGCCTGGTGGGCGTGGCCTTCTCCGGCAGCCCCAAGGTCACCCTGGACTCCGTCGGCGGGACGCTGTCGGGGAACCCGACGTTCCAGACCTATCTGGCGCAGGAGCAGGCGACCATCGCCCACGACGCGCGCAACTACCGCTACTATCCGGTGGCGACGATCGGGGTGAACTACGCCTTCTGACGGGGGGCCGGGGCGGTCCGGATCAGGGCCTCAGGATGAGCGAGGTCCGGGTCGCCTCGAACCGGGACAGCCGGCCGAGATAGGTCATGCCCAGCAGCGAGGTCGGCAGGCCCCGCTCGATCACCAGGGCGTCCACGTCGGGAACGGTGGCGCCGGCCACCGACACGCTGGCCAGCCGGACCTCGGCCGCGCGGGCCTGGCCGCCGGCGGTGGCGACCTGGAACTGGTAGTCGAGGCGGGCCGGGTCGTAGCCCAGGCGCCGCGCGTCCTCGGGCGTCAGGGCCACGGTGGTCGCGCCGGTGTCGACCAGGAAGCGGACGCGCTCGCCGTTGACCATGGCCTCGGCCCAGTAGTGGCCGTCCGGCGACTTGTCGATGGCGGCCGCCGGTCCGGTGGACTCTGTCCCCGCGGCGTCGAAGGCGGCGCCCTCGGAGGCGACGGCGGCGTCGGCGCGGCGCAGCTCCGCCGACCGGTTCACGTGGTCCAGCATCACCACGCCCTGGGCCGCGCCGGCGGCCGAAAGCGCCGCGACGGCAGCCAGCGCTGCTACCTTGAGCATCTCGAACCCACCTCGTTCGGTCGGGACCTTGGCGGTCCACATGGGCGCGAGCTTTAGCCCGCCCGGGTTTGCAAGCCGTGAACGCACCGGCGGAGCGGGCGAGACGAGCGAGGGGGAGTCCGGCTGACCGCGCAGCGTAGGCCCGGCAGGACTCGAACCTGCAACCAGACCGTTATGAGCGGCCGGCTCTAACCATTGAGCTACGGGCCCAGCGCCGCGGAGCGGAACGCCGCGGGTTATCATGGGCTGCAAGGAGCGAAAAGCTCCGGTTCATCTGGCCTCGCCTAGCCTGGCCGTCGGATAAGGAGCTGCAGATGAAGACCACACCGTTCGCCGGCGCCGCCCTGGCCCTGCTGCTGGCCGGCGCGGCCGTCCCCGCCGCCCTCGCCCAGCCCGCGCCCGACGCCGCCGCGGAGGCCTGGCGGGCCACGAGCCTCACCCTGTCCGCGTCCGGCGAGGTGAAGGCCCAGCCGGACATGGCGACCATCTCGCTCGGGGTGCACACCGAGGCGCCCACGGCCGCGCAGGCCATGGCCGACAACGCCAGCCGCATGTCCGAGGTGGTCGCGGCCCTCAAGCGCCAGGGGATCGAGGCCAGGGACATCCAGACCTCGGGGCTCAACCTCAATCCCCAGTACGCCTACGAGCCGAACCAGCCGCCCCGGCTCACCGGCTACCAGGCCTCCAACCAGGTGGCCGTCACGGTGAACGACCTGTCGCGGCTCGGCCGGACCCTGGACGGGGTGGTGGCGGTCGGGGCCAACCAGATCTCCGGGATCTCCTTCGGGCTGAAGGACTCCAAGGCCGCCGAGGACGCCGCCCGCCTGAAGGCCGTGCAGGCCCTGCAGGCCAAGGCCCAGCTCTATGCGGGGGCGACGGGCTACCGCGTGGCGCGGCTGGTCAGCCTGAGCGAGGGCCAGGCCTCCATCCCCCCGCCCCGGCCGATCCCCTTCGCGGCCGCCAAGATGGCGGAGGCCGCGTCGACGCCGGTGGAGGCGGGCCAGCTCACCGTCCGCGCGGACGTGTCGGCGACCTTCGAGCTGGCGAAATAGGCGACCGCGGTCAGGCGCCCGGCCAAAGGCCCGCGTCGGCGAACACGGTCTTGACCCGGGCCTGCAGCTCCGATCCGGGCAGGGCGTTCTCGTTGGAGGCCTCGACCGAGGCGGCGAAGACGTAGTCCGTCCCGGGCCCCTTCAGCCGGCCGGCCCACCAGCCCACCTGGCGCGAGCCGTCCGACAGGCTGGGGCAGCTGCCGCCCTTGCCGCTCATGGTGTAGGCGCCGCGGATCTCGTCGACCATGGCGTCCTGGACCCAGGCCCGCGCCGCCGGCTTGACCGGCAGGCCGCCGCCGAACAGCCGGTGCATGAACTCGGCCTGCTGGCGGGTCGAGATCCCGAGCTGGCCGCCCTGGGCGGGGCCCATCCAGAAGGCGCCGAGCGGGCCCTCGACGGTCTTGTTGCCGTAGTCGAACGCCTTCAGCCGGTCCTGCAGCGCCGGCCGGCCGAGCCTTTCGGCCAGGGTGGAGAACCACCAGCCGATCGAATACCTGAACGCCGTCTGCAGGTCCGTGTCCTTTTCCCAGGACGGGATCGGCTGGGGCCGGCCGTTCCACTTGAACACCGTCGCGGGGGTGACCGCGCCGGAGTCGAGGCCGATCAGCGCCTCGGGGACCTGGAAGGTGGCGCAGGGCGGCAGGGGCGTGGAGCACACCCCGTAGGTGTTGTAGCGGTAGACCTCGGCCCCCGAGCGCGTGTCGGCGATCACCACGCACGTGCCGATGCCGCCGAAGCGGTCGTCGATGCGGGACTCCAGCACCTTCTTGTCGAACTCGCCCGGGCGCGGGGCGCCGCCCGCGCCGGCCCCCTTGCCCCCGTGCGGGGAACAGGCCGCCAGGGCCGTGGCGGCCGCGAACGCGATGAGCTGGAGGGGGCGGCGGCTCACGCCGCCTTCTTCACCTCGTTGCGGTCGTCCAGCAGGACGACCGTCGGGGCGTAGTTGCGCGCCAGCTCCGCCTCCATCTGGCAGTAGGTGACCACGATCACCTTGTCGCCCTTCTGCACCAGGCGGGCGGCGGCGCCGTTGACGCCGATGGTGCGCGAGCCGCGCGGGGCCTCGATGGCGTAGGTGGTGAAGCGGGCGCCGGTGGTGATGTTGAGCACGTCGACCTGCTCGTGCGGCAGGATGCCGGAGGCGTCCAGCAGGTCCTTGTCGATGGCGATGGAGCCTTCGTAGTCGAGGTCGGCCTGGGTCACCGTGGCCCGGTGCAGCTTGGCCTTCATCATGGTGAGCAGCATCAGGCTCGGCCCTCGATGTCGGGACGGACAGGAACCGTCGAGCGCAGCGATATAGGCGGGGAATGGTTCCGGTTCAATGCACCGCAGCATTGCTCAAGCTATTGTGTGCGGTGCGGGATGCTCAGTCCTCCGGGCGCCGGCAGAACATCAGCAGCAGCGCCGCCGCCGCCGAGACGCCGGTGACCGGCAGCAGCGCCTGCAGCACCTCCGTGGCCGACCTGCCGCCGGCCACCAGCACGCCCGCCAGGGCCGGACCGACGGCCGATCCCAGCCGCCCCACCGCCACCGCCGCGCCCGTGCCCGTGCCGCGCGCCTCGCGGGGATAGAAGGACGGCGACAGGCCGTAGAGGATGTACTGGGCGCCCAGCAGGAAGGTGCCGGTGACGGCGATCACGGCGGCCGCGACCGCCACGCTGCCGCCCGTCCCGGCCATGGCCACCAGCCCGGCCGCCAGGCCGACATAGGCCACGAGCAGCACCAGCCGCCGGGGCCTGCGCTGCATCCACCAGCCCATCAGCACCGCGCCGACGGCGCTGCCGATGTTGAACAGGATCTGGAGGAAGGAGGCGTCCGAGGCCGAGAAGCCCTTGGCCTGCATCAGGATCGGCAGCCAGTTGAGCAGCAGGTAGGTGACCAGGGTGGTGCCGAAGAAGGCGACCCACAGGGTGACGGTGGCCGCCAGGCGACCGGCGCCGAACAGCACCGCCAGCGGATCGATCCTGCGGCCGGCCTGCACGGCCTCAGCCCTCGCCTGCCTGAACAGGCTGGATTCCGGCAGGAGCCCCGCCATCAGGGCCGCCACGACCAGGGGCGCGACGCCGCCGATGTAGAAGATCAGCCGCCAGTCCGCCTGGGGCCCTTCGGCGAAGACGATGGCGCTGGCGATGCTGCCGCCCACCGGCATGCCGGCGGAGGTGATCACCACGTTCAGGATGCTGTTGCGCCCGCCGGTCGCCTCCGAGGTCAGGGCGATCAGGTTCGGCAGCGCCCCGCCCAGTCCCAGGCCGCAGATGAAGCGGATCGCCGCCAGCGCCCCGTAGCCGGGCGCCCAGACGGTGCTGAGCTGGAACACGCCGAACACCACCATGGCGAACAGCAGGGCCTTCTTGCGTCCCCACAGGTCCGCCAGCCAGCCGCCCAGGAAGGCGCCGAAGAACAGGCCGATCGGGCTCGCCGCCAGCACCGTGCCGAGCTGCTCCGGCGCCAGGGCGAACTCCGCCCGCATCTTGGCCGCGGCCAGGCCCATCGACTGCAGGTCGACGCCCTCGATCGCCGCCGTCAGGAAGCAGAGGGCCAGCGTCAGGGCCGCCGCCGTCGCCGCGCCGCCCGCGCCCCTGTCCGTCCCCGCCGCGCCGGCCATGGGCCATCCCCCCGAACTGTCCGTGTGTCCCCGGGGCCAGCAGACCGGCGCCCGCCGCCGATTGCAAGGCCTCAGCCCAGCCGGATGCGGCGGCCGATCCCCAGCGCCTCCAGGAACCCCTCGTCATGGCTGACGACCAGCAGGGCCCCGTCGTAGCCTTGGAGGGCCGCCTCCACCGCCTCGATCGAGGCCAGGTCCAGGTGGTTGGTCGGCTCGTCCAGCACCAGCAGCTGGGGCGGCTCGGGCGCGCACAGGGCGCAGGCCAGGGCCGCGCGCAGCCGCTCCCCGCCCGACAGCTCCCCCGCCGGCCTGAGCGCCGCCGCCGCCCGGAACAGGAAGCGCGCCAGGGCCGCGTGGGCCGTGTTGGCCGTCGCGCCGGGGTTCAGCCGGCGGAAGTTGTCGACGAGGCTCTCGCCATCCTTCAGCAGGGCCGTGCGCTGGTCGAGCTGAAGGGCGCGGGCGCCCCGCGCCACCCTGCCCCGGGTCGGCTCCAGCGCGCCGAGGACCAGCTTCAGCAGGGTGCTCTTGCCCGAGCCGTTCGGACCGCACACCGCCACGCGCTCGGGCCCCGTGATGCGCAGGTCCAGGCCCTCCAGCAGGGGCGGCCGGCCGGGCCAGGCGAAGCCCACGTCCTCCAGGACCAGGACCGTCTTGCCCAGGGGAAGCCCGCAGGACGGCGCCTGCACGGCCAGGGAGTCGGCCCGCTCGACCCGGCCCCGGGCCTGCTCCAGCGCGGCGGCGGCCTCGAGCCTCTGCCGCTCCGCCAGCCGGTTGAGGCGGCCGGTGCTGCGCTCGGCCCGCTCGGCCTTCGCGTCCAGCAGGATCTTGGGCGCATCGCCCTTGGCGCGGGCGCGCTTGCCGGCCCCGTCGCGGCGCGCCTTGCGTTCGCGGGCGGTCTGCACCTGCAGCTCCACGCGCCCGGCCGCGGCCTCGGCCGTCTCCAGCTCGCGGCGCGCCGCCTCCGCCTCCTCGGCCTTCCGCTCCAGATAGAGGTCGTAGCCGCCGCCGTAGACCCTGGCCCCGAGCGGGCCCAGCTCGACGATCCGGTCCATGCGCCTGAGCAGCGCCCGGTCGTGGCTGACCACCACCGCGCCGCCGCGCCAGGCCTGGAGCGCGCCGGCGACCAGCGCGCGGGCCTCGGCGTCCAGGTTGTTGGTCGGCTCGTCCAGCAGCAGCAGGTCGGGCGCCTGCGCCATCAGCCCTGCGAGGGCGGCGCGGGTGAGCTGGCCGCCGCTCAGGCTGTCGGCCGGCCCCGCCGGGTCGAGCCCGGCCAGGCCCACCTGGGACAGGGCCGCGTCCAGCCGCTCCTCCAGGGTCCAGTCCGCCTCGGCGAGGTCGTCCGCGTCGCCCGCTCCGGCCACGATCCGCCGCACGCGCTGGAGCGGGGCCGCCAGGCCCATGACCTCGGCCACCGAGGCGCCGGGCGGCGGGGCCAGGGCCTGGCGCAGCAGGCCGGCGCGCCCGCCGAGCGCCGCGCGGCCGGCATGGGGCTCCAGCTCGCCGGCGATCAGGCGCAGCAGGGTGGTCTTGCCCGCGCCGTTGCGGCCGACCAGTCCGGTCCGCTCGGCGCCGAAGGCGAGGCTCAGCTTGTCGAAGAGGAGGCGGCCGTCAGCCGTCCGATAGGACAGCTCCTGGACCAGGGCGAGGGCGGACATGGGACACCACGGGCGGGAGGATGGGGCGGGCGAAGCGGATGGCCGTCGCTTGTCTCACCGGTCTCTCCCGTGACGGGCCGCCCCCGTGGCGGTCTTGGCCCATAGATAGCGCGCACCGGCCGCCGCGCCAAACTGTCCGGGCCCACGCCCCGCAATCCGCTTGAACCGGGCCGCGCGGCATGCCTAGCTTGCTAGCAACAAGAAACACGGGGGGAGCGTGATGTCGGACCGCCTTCAGCAGGCGTGGGCCCACGTGCGCGGGCTGAAGCCGCTGATCGAGGAGAGCCGGGGCGAGGCCGAGCGCCTGAAGCGGCTGCCGGACGGCGTCGCCGCCGCCTTCCTCGAGCACGACCTCTACCGGATCCTCGTGCCGGAGGACCTGGGCGGGGCCGGCCTGGACCCGCTCGACTATTTCGACATGTGCCAGGAGCTGGCGAGCTACGACGGCTCGGTGGGCTGGAACTTCGCCCTCGCCTCCACCTGCTCGCCGCTGGTGGGCATGCTGCCGGTGGAGCGCCTCAGGACCTTCTTCGCCGATCCGGACTGCGCCATCGCGGGCACGGTGGGCCCGGCGGGCAAGGCGACCAAGGTCGACGGCGGCTGGCGGCTGACCGGCCGCTGGAACTGGATGAGCGGGGTGCACCAGGCCAGGTGGGTGATCCTCGGCGCCTTCGTGTTCGACGAGGACGGCAGGCAGCTGATGGCCTCTGAAGGCGTCCCCGAGACGCGCCAGTTCCTCCTGCCCAAGGATCCCGAGTGCGTGCTCGATGTCTGGGACGTGGGCGGCATGCGGGGCACCGGCAGCACCGATTACGTCTGCGACGGCGCCTTCACCACCGCGGAGATGTGGGTGCAGGCCTTCACCGGCCAGTCGAACCACCCCGACCCGATCTTCCGCGTGCCCTTCACCTATTTCGGCTTCGGCCTCTGCGGCGTCGCGCTCGGGATCGCGCGGCAGGCGGTGGACGGGCTCAAGGCGCTGGCCGCCTCCAAGGCCTCGGCGGTGTCGCGCCGGACCCTCAGGGACCAGGGCCAGGCCCAGTACGCGGTGGGCAAGTCCGAGGCCCTGCTGCGCTCGGGGGCGCTCTACGCCCGCGAGAGCTTCGGGACCATCTGGACGGCCCTGTGCGCCGGCGATCCCGTGACGCTGGAGATGCGCGGGCGGGCGCGGGGCAGCTACGTCCACGCCGCCGAGAGCGCGCTGGAGGCGGTCCGGCTCTGCTACCGGGCGGCCGGGGGCTCGGCGCTCTGGGAGAAGGGCCCGTTCGAGCAGGCGCTGCGCGACGTCAACGCCGTGGGCTGCCACATCACCCTGCAGGAGGTGATGCTGGAGGAGGCGGGCCGCGTCGAGTTCGGGATGCAGCCCACCGTCCCGTTCGTCTGAGGCCGCTCAGTCCGGCGCGAAGGCGAGGAGCACGTTGCCGGAGCGGTCGCCCACCACCGCGTAGCCGGAGCCGACGAAGACCATGCCGCCGGAGACGGTCGGCCCGGCCGAGCCCATGCCGCCGCCGTGGGCGGGGACCTGGTTGACCGTCGGGAAGCTGCGGGCCGTGTCGAAGCTCCACAGCTCGCGTCCGTCGTCCATGGCGAGCGCGCGCAGGCGCCCGTCCATGCCGCCCAGGAACATCACGCCCGGGATGGCGCTCGCGGCCGCGTTGGTGCGCTCGCCGGTCTCGGCGATCCGCCGGTACCAGAGCCGCTTGCCGTCGCCGAGCCGCACGGCCGCCGCCGCCCCGGCCTCCAGGCCGTAGTAGACGTTGGAGCCGTCCGCGGCCCCGCCCCAGTAGATCCCGCCCCCGGACGGCGGCCTGAACCGGGCCTTGTCCTCGGGGGCGAGGGTCTGGACCTTCCATAGGAGCCTGCCCCTGCGGTCCGGATCGAGGGCGAGGACATAGCCGTCCTTGGTGCCGACCACGAGCTCGCGGCGGCCTCCGGGCAGGGTCTGGAGGATCGGCGAATTGCCGATGTCGAAGTCCGGCCCCAGCTTGGCGGGGCAGTTCTCGGTCCTGGTCGGCGTGCAGCCGCCCAGGAAGGAGTCGCCGGCGACGGTCTGGTAGTGCCAGAGCTCCCTGCCGGTCGCCATGTCGACCGCCATCACCGAATCCGTCGTGGGCGGGGCCGGATAGGTCGAGGCGTCGCCGGTCCCGAAGTAGATGGCGTGGCGCACGGGATCGACCGTCGGCGAGTTCCAGACCGGTCCTCCGCCGGGGCCGTAGAGCTGCACGCCCTTGGCGTTCTTCCGGGTCGGGACCGGCGCCGGCATGGTCCAGGCCTTCCAGATCTTCCGTCCCGTCGCCGCGTCCAGCGCCGAGACGCTGCCGCGCGAGGTGCAGCACGGATAGTCGAGCGTGGCCGCGGCGAAGCCCTCCGACGAGGACACCGGCACATAGAGCCGCCCCTGGTAGAAGGTCGGGCCGGCGGTGACGCGCGCCACCAGGTGGTCGTCGACCCTGGTGACCCACAGCTGGCGTCCCGTCTGGGCGTCCAGGCCGTAGGCGTTGGCCTGGAAGTCGCCGAAGAACAGGCCGTAGCGGGCGTGGGCCCCGGAACCGATCCGGCCCACGGTCACGGCGCTGCGGACGGCCGCCTTGGCCTTGTAGGACCAGTAGACGCAGCCGGTCCTGGCATCGAGGGCATAGACGTAGCCGGTGTCGGTGCCGACGAAGACGCGGCCGGCGACCACGGTGGGCTGGCCGTAGGACGACAGGCCGTCCGGATAGCCGAAGGCCCACTTCAGCTTCAGGTGCGGGACCTCGGCGGCCGTCAGCCCCGGCCGGGCCTGGAAGCGGGCGTTGTCGACGCCCGGGCTCCAGCCGTTCCAGTCCGCCGCCCGGTCCGGCGCGCCCATCGCGGGATTGGAGGGACAGTGGCCGCCCATGGCCGAATAGTCGCCGCTGCGGGTGCTGCCGAGCGGCCGGCCGCTCATGAAGGCGGCGAGCATCTTCTTCTGGTCTTCGGACAGCGAGGCGCCCTGGGCCTGCATGGGGCCGGTGGTCAGGGCCGCGTAGATGCGCTCGGGGCTCATCTGCCGGATGGCGCTGGGCTGGGGCGCCTGGGGCACGTTCGGATTGCCGTGGCACCCCATGCACCGGGTCTGGAACACGGCGAACCCCGTCTCGGTGCCGCCGCCGGACCCCGCGGCCTCCGGCGCCGACGGCGGCGGCTGGGCCGCCACGAGTCCGCAGGCCAGGGCCGCGCCCAGGACCGTCGCCGCCGCGATGAGCTTCCTCATGCCCCCTCCCCCGCGCGGTCCCGCCGCGCCTTTTGCGGCAGTGGGCCATCTGATGCGGGCGAGCTCAAGCGGCGAGGCGAAGGTTCTCAATTCGTTCTTGCTGCGGAGACGAGTCTCTGACCTACATAGTGGGGTTCGGCTGGGGACGTCCGGCCGCGCATCCGAGAGCCCGGGCCCAGAACACGGCATGTCCGACCCATCCCGCTTCATCCGCGTGCGCGGCGCGCGCGAGCACAACCTGAAGAACGTCAGCGTCGACATCCCGCGCGAGCAGCTGGTGGTGCTCACCGGCCTGTCGGGCTCGGGCAAGTCCTCGCTCGCCTTCGACACCATCTACGCCGAAGGCCAGCGCCGCTACGTGGAGAGCCTCTCCGCCTACGCCCGCCAGTTCCTGGAGCTGATGGGCAAGCCGGACGTGGACCTGATCGAGGGCCTGTCGCCGGCCATCTCGATCGAGCAGAAGACCACCTCCAAGAACCCGCGCTCGACGGTGGGCACGGTCACGGAGATCCACGACTACATGCGCCTGCTGTGGGCGCGCGTGGGCGTCCCCTACTCGCCGGCGACGGGTCTGCCGATCGAGAGCCAGACCGTCAGCCAGATGGTCGACAAGATCATCGCCCTGCCCGAAGGCACGCGCCTCTACCTGCTCGCGCCCGTGGTCCGCCAGCGCAAGGGCGAGTACCGCAAGGAGATCGCCGACTGGCAGCGCGCGGGCTACCAGCGCCTGAAGATCGACGGGGAGTTCTATCCGATCGAGGACGCGCCCGCGCTCGACAAGCAGATCAAGCACGACATCGACGTGGTGGTGGACCGTATCGTCACCCGCGAGGGCATGGAGCAGCGCCTGGCGGACTCCATCGCCACCGCCCTCGGGCTCGCCGACGGGATCGCGGTGGCCGAATGGGCCGACGTCGAGGAGGGCCAGAGCGAGCCCCGGCGCATGCTGTTCTCGGAGAAGTTCGCCTGTCCGGTGTCGGGCTTCACCATCGCCGAGATCGAGCCCCGGCTGTTCTCGTTCAACAACCCGGCGGGCGCCTGCCCGGTGTGCGACGGGCTCGGCATGAAGCTCGCCTTCGACGCCGAACTGGTCGTCCCGGACAAGGACAGGACCCTGCACAAGGGCGCGATCGCACCCTGGGCCCGCAGCCCCTCCCCCTTCTACACCCAGACCCTGCAGGCGCTTTCGCGCCACTACGGCTTCTCCATGGACAAGCCCTGGCGGGCGCTGCCGGAGAAGGCCAGGCAGGTGATCCTCTACGGGACCGGCCAGGAGAAGATCCGGTTCGAGTACGACGACGGCGCGCGCAAGTACGGCGTCGCCAAGTCCTTCGAGGGCGTCGTCAACAACATGGAGCGGCGCTGGCGCGAGACCGACTCCGCCTGGGTGCGCGAGGAACTCGGCCGCTACCAGTCGGAGATCCCCTGCGAGGCCTGCGGCGGCCAGCGCCTGAAGCCGGAAGCCCTGGCCGTGAAGATCGGGGCCCGCAACATCGCCGAGGTCTCCGCCTACTCCATCCGGCAGGCCCGCGACTGGTTCGAGGCCCTGGAAGGCGAGCTCACCGACAAGCAGCTCGAGATCGCCCGGCGGATCCTGAAGGAGATCAAGGACCGGCTCCGGTTCCTGGTGGACGTCGGCCTGGACTACCTGACCCTGTCGCGGGGCTCGGGCTCGCTGTCCGGCGGCGAGAGCCAGCGCATCCGCCTGGCCAGCCAGATCGGCTCGGGCCTGACCGGGGTGCTCTACGTGCTGGACGAGCCGTCCATCGGCCTGCACCAGCGCGACAACGAGCGGCTGCTGACCAGCCTCAAGGGCCTGCGCGACCTCGGCAACTCCGTGCTGGTGGTGGAGCACGACGAGGAGGCGATCCTCACCGCCGACCACGTCATCGACCTGGGCCCCGCCGCAGGCGTCCACGGCGGCCACATCATCGCCGAGGGGACCCCGGCCGACATCATGGCCGAGCCGAAGAGCCTGACCGGCCAGTACCTCACCGGCGAGCGCGAGATCGCCGTGCCCGAGAGCCGGCGGCCGATCTCGAAGAAGCGCATGCTCCGCGTCGTCGGGGCCCGGGGCAACAACCTCAAGGACATCACCGGCGAAATCCCGGTGGGGGTGTTCACCTGCATCACCGGGGTGTCCGGCGGGGGAAAGTCCACCTTCACCATCGAGACCCTGTACAAGACCGCCGCGCGCCGCCTGAACAACGCCACCGACGTGCCGGCCCCGCACGAGGCGGTCGAGGGGCTTGAGAACTTCGACAAGGTCATCGACATCGACCAGTCGCCGATCGGGCGCACCCCGAGGTCGAACCCGGCCACCTACATCGGTGCCTTCACCCCGATCCGGGACTGGTTCGCGGCCCTGCCGGAAGCCAAGGCCCGCGGCTACGGCCCCGGCCGGTTCTCGTTCAACGTCAAGGGCGGCCGCTGCGAGGCCTGCCAGGGCGACGGCCTGATCAAGATCGAGATGCACTTCCTGCCGGACGTCTACGTCACCTGCGACGTCTGCAAGGGCAAGCGCTACAACCGCGAGACGCTGGAGATCCTGTTCCGCGGCAAGTCGATCGCCGAGGTGCTGGAGATGACCGTCGAGGAGGCGGCGGACTTCTTCAAGGCGGTGCCCTCGATCCGCGACAAGATGGAGACGCTGAAGCGCGTGGGCCTGGGCTACGTCCAGGTCGGCCAGTCGGCGACCACCCTGTCGGGGGGCGAGGCCCAGCGGGTGAAGCTGTCCAAGGAGCTGTCGCGCCGGGCGACCGGGCGCACCCTCTACATCCTCGACGAGCCGACCACGGGGCTGCACTTCGAGGACGTGCGCAAGCTGCTGGAGGTGCTGCACGAGCTGGTCGAGCAGGGCAACACGGTGGTGGTGATCGAGCACAACCTCGACGTCATCAAGACCGCCGACTGGATCCTGGACTTCGGCCCCGAGGGCGGGGACGGCGGCGGCCAGATCGTGGCCGTCGGCGCGCCCGAGCAGGTCGCACGCGAGCCCCAGAGCTGGACCGGGCGCTACCTGGCCGAGGTGCTGGCCAAGCACGAGCAGCGGCGGGGCGGCCGCCGCCGGCGCGCCTAGGGCGCGATGCGATCAGACGGAAGCGTCTGATCGCCAGGCCGGGCTCCACCTTTGCGGAATGCGCTCCAGGGCCGTCCTACGCCTTGGCCGGCAGACGCCTCGGCGCGGCCGGCGACGGCTCGCGCACGCCCCCGACCATCGCCCGGTAGGCCTCCGCGACCGGCCCGGTCACGACCGCGACGAACACCGCCGAGGCGATGGCGTTGAGCAGCGCCGCGATCAGGGTGGTCGGGGTCAGGTAGGCGGCGATCGAACTGGTGTCGGCCTGGAACAGGGTCTCCAGGCTGGTGAAGGACCCGCCGGTGCTGAGGATGGCGGCCAGGGCGACCACGGCCACCACGGACCAGGTCACCAGGTAGACCAGGAAGATCAGCACCGCCGCCAGGATGTAGGCGCCCAGCATCGACCAGAACTCGCCCCGGGTCGCCTTCCAGGATTCGATCAGCCGCACGTGCTTGTCCATGAAGGTCATGGGCATGGCCAGGGAGAAGCGCACGAACGGATAGAGCAGCGCGCCGAGCAGGCCGAAGCCGAGGGCGACGTCGTAGAGGAACTTCAGCAGGTCCGGCAGGCCCGAGCCGATGGCCCACAGAAGCCCCCCGACGAAGATGACCAGGAACAGGTAGCCCGAGCTCAGGGCCACGGCGAGCACGATGACGCACGCCATGTAGAACTCGTCGACGCCCAGGTGCAGGTAGCCCGGCCGCTTGTCGCTCGGGGTCAGGAAGGCCCTGTAGGCCGCCGTGTACATGACCGCATAGAGCGCCAGGAAACCGACCGAATAGACCAGCAGCACGAAGCCGACGGCCGGCAGCATGCCGATGGCCGCCTCCGGGTCGGTCTGGTTCAGCTCGCGGAAGGTGCGCATCGCGCCCACCGTGTTCCCCGGCAGGGCGATCAGCAGCAGGGTCACCACCACTTCGTAGAGCAGGAAGACCCCGGTCCAGATGGCGATCACGCCCGGCCGGCGGCCGATGAACCGGAAACCGGAGACCGCGGCGTCGGACGGGGAGAAGGCGTGGGCCGCGGCGTCGGAAGCGGGAGGGACGGACATCTTAGGCTTTCGCTTGGTCGTCGCTGCGCGACGGCGCGGGGCCGAGGCGCCTGTAGAAATAGAGCTGCACGCCCGCCAGCATCGGCGTCGTGGCCGCGCCCGCCAGGACTCCGGTCAGGATCGCGTAGATGAATATCTCGCCGGGCGTCACCGCGCCGGAGGCCTCGGCCGCGCCGCCGGCGGCCACGATCACCGCGAGCAGGACCGGGATGCTGACCAGGACGGTAGCCCCGACCAGCCGCCAGAACTGCCCCCGGGTGAGCCGCCAGGTGCTCAGCACCGCCACCCGCCCGCTGCGGGCGCTGGCGATCAGGGACAGGGACAGGCGGAAGCCGATGGACAGCATGATCATCCAGAACAGCAGGCTCTCGAACTGCATGATCCGCCGGCCGTAGGGGCCCAGCTGCCTGAGCAGGGCGTCGGCCGAATCGATCGCGGCGATGTTCCCGCCCGAATTCATGATGACGCCGACCAGCGGCGCGCTCAACGCGATCGAGACCAGCATCGCCATGATCAGGATGAAGACCCAGAACAGCAGGTCGGCGGCGACCATCCGGCTCTCGGCCGCGCGCCATTCGATCCCCAGGTGGCCGGGCGAGGCCGCCTCGCCCGCGCTCCCCTCCGCGGCCCGGGAGATGGAGCCGTATACGGGGTACTTGGTGAACCGCATGGCCACCACCGCCGCGAGCACCAGGTCGAGGTTGCCCGACAGCAGTCCGGCCGTGAGCACCGTCCAGGCCAGGGCGTGCAGCGCGAGCGCCCCCCAGATCGCGCGCCAGTTCTGGCTCAGCAGCGTCCAGGCGTAGCCGAGGGCTCCGCCGACCGAGACCTGACCGTCCGCCATTCATCCCCGCCGGCCGAGCCGGTCCTTCCACGAAGCAAGAGCCCCTATCTAGCGACCCGGCCAGCCGCGCGACAGGGGGTCAGGACGGAGCCTGTGCTTCGGCCGCAGCGGGCGCGTGTCCGCCCGGGCCCGCCGGCCCGGCGCTGAGCTGGCGCCAGACCACCGCCCAGGGCGCCACCAGGACGGCCGTGAGGGCCGCCGCCAGGACGCACAGCACCACCACCGCGAGCGCGGCCCAGGGCGCCAGGGCGCCGGCCCACACCTGCCAGGGCTGGGCGAAGAAGGCCTGCAGCTGGCCGGGATGCATGAACAGTCCGCCGAACACGATCAGGAACACGGCCGCCAGCACCGCCTGGACCGCGAGGCTGACGCCGACCATCGCCGCGGTGAGCAGCAGGGCCAGGGCGAACAGCTCGCCCGCGTGCCCCCGGGTCAGCGACCAGGACTCGAACAGCCGGAATTCGCGCGCGGCGAAGGTCATCGGCCCCGCCAGCGAGAGGCGCAGCAGAATCCACGCCAGCACCCCGACGTAGCCGAGCACGCAGAGCGCCGCCACGAACGCCGCCGCCGGCGCGCCGGCCGGGCTGCCGTGCAGGAAGTAGTAGGCGAGGGCGCCGACCAGGCCGAAGGGCACGGCCAGCACGATCATCGCGATCACGAACAGGATGGTGAAGGCGAGGGTCAGCAGCATCAGCCACAGCTCCTGCGCGCCCAGCCGCAGATAGGCGAAGCGGCTCCTCTCCGGCTCCAGCACGGCGCGGAACACCGCCGCGGCCAGAACCGCGCGGCTGACGACATCGGCCAGGAACTGCACCGCCCGCACGCCCAGGAGCTTGGACTGCAGGGCGAGCGCCTGCGACAGGTCCGGCGGCGGCGGCTCGACGCCGGAGCGCGAGGCCTGCATCGCCTGCGCGAACAGGTGGATCACGTCCGGCGCCGCGAGCGCCCAGACCAGCAGGGCCGGCAGCAGGCCCAGCACGAAGAAGGCGAGCGCCCAGGCCAGGATCACGCCGGGGCGCCGTCCGACCAGCCGGAAGCCCGAGGCGAAGGCGTCCCCAAGGGAAAAGCCGGACATCTGTCTCCCCCCAAAGCCCGACGCGGGGAGAATGGCACAAGACGCGGGTTTGGACAGCAGAGCTTTCCCGTCCGCGTCCGGCGGCCTATGTGGCGGCCATGAAACCCATCCATGTCATCGGCGGCGGTCTGGCGGGATCGGAGGCGGCCTGGCAGGCGGCCCAGGCGGGCGTCCCGGTCGTGCTGCACGAGATGCGTCCGGTGCGCGAGACCCCGGCCCACCGCACCCAGGGGCTGGCGGAGCTGGTCTGCTCCAACTCCTTCCGGTCCGACGACTGGGAGCACAACGCCGTGGGCCTGCTGCACGCGGAGATGCGGGCGGCCGGCTCTCTGATCATGGCCTGCGCCGACCTGCACCAGGTGCCCGCCGGCGGCGCCCTGGCGGTGGACCGCGACGGCTTCTCCGCGGCCGTCACCGAGCGGCTGGAGCGGCACCCGCTGGTCAGCATCGTGCGCGAGGAGATCGCCGGGCTTCCGCCCGCCGACTGGGACAATGCGGTGGTGGCCACCGGCCCCCTCACCTCCCCCGCGCTCAGCCAGGCGATCCTGGACCTCACCGGCGAGGCGGCCCTGTCCTTCTTCGACGCGATCGCCCCGATCGTGCACGCCGACTCGATCGACATGAGCCGGGCCTGGCGGCAGTCGCGCTACGACAAGGAAGGGCCCTCGGGCGACGCAGCCGCCTACATCAACTGCGCCATGGACCGCGACCAGTACGAGGCCTTCCTGGCCGCGCTGCTCGCCGCGCCCAAGGCCGAGTTCAAGGCGTGGGAGGACGTCCCCTATTTCGAGGGCTGCCTGCCGATCGAGGTGATGGCCGAGCGGGGCCCCGAGACCCTGCGCTTCGGGCCGATGAAGCCGGTGGGCCTGACCGATCCGCACCGGCCGGACCGGCGGCCCTGGGCGGTGGTGCAGCTGAGGCAGGACAATGCGCTCGGCACCCTGTTCAACATGGTGGGCTTCCAGACCAAGCTGAAGCACGGCGCCCAGGTCGAGGTGTTCCGCATGATCCCGGGCCTGGAGCACGCCGAGTTCGCGCGCCTGGGCGGGCTGCACCGCAACACCTTCCTCAACTCCCCTCGCCTGCTCGACCGGTCCCTGCGCCTGAAGGCCGATCCGCGCCTGCGCTTCGCCGGCCAGGTCACCGGCGTGGAGGGCTACGTGGAGAGCGCCGCCATCGGCCTGCTGGCCGGGCGCTTCGCGGCGGCCGCGCGCCGGGACGCCGAGCCCTCCGCTCCGCCGGCGACCACCGCGCTGGGCGCGCTGCTGGCCCATGTCACCGGCGGGCACCTGGACGCGGGCGCGGGCTCGTTCCAGCCGATGAACATCAACTACGGCCTGCTGCCGCCGATGGAGACGCCGGTCCGCGACGAGCAGGGCGAGCGCATCCCGCCCAAGGCGCGCGGCCGCGCGAAGAAGCGCCTGATGAGCCTGCGGGCCATGCGCGACCTCGCGGCCTGGCTCGGCGAGGCGCAGCCGGCGGCGCCGGAGCCTGCGCTCAGCGCCTGAACAGCCACAGGATCAGGGTGAGGACCAGGCTCGCGATCAGGCTGGTGGCGAGCGGGACGTACAGGGTGAACCCCTCGCGCCGGAAGACGATGTCGCCGGGCAGGCGCCCCAGGCCGAGGCGCGACAGCACCGGCCACAGCAGGCCCGCGACGACGAGCAGGAGGCCGAGGCCGATCAGGATCTTCGCGGGGCTCATGCGCCTGATTTAGGTCAGATGCGGCCGCGCGCCACCGCCAGGGTGATGCGGGCCCGCTTGCCCAGCTCCCCGGGGGCCTCGCCGCGCGCATAGGGGCGGCTGAGGGCGGCGTAGGCGGCGGCGGGGAAGGCCTGCACGGGCAGGGCGCCGAGCTCCCGGCGGGCCGCGCCCAGCGCGTCGGCGACCCGCGCGCGCACGTCCGCGGCGCTCCAGTCGGCCGGCAGGCGCCCGATCCGGGACAGGCCCGCCAGGCCCCAGGCCCGCGCTGCCCCCCGGATCGCGTGCGGATCGGCGGCGGGGTCCAGCGCGCGGACCGCCAGGGCCATGAGGCGGCCGGCGGTGGCGTCGACGTAGGGCTCCACCTCCTCCGGCCTCAGGGGCCAGCCCTCGACGTCCCGCAGCCGCGCCTCGGCCAGGGCCTCCAGCGGCTCGCGCGGCAGGGCCGCGTCGCGGACGGCCGCGGCCAGGGCCTGGGCCACCGGATGGGCCCGCACCGGCCGCCCCTCGAAGATCTCCTCCACGGCCTCGCGCCACCAGGTCAGCCGCATCTCGGCGATCAGCGGCTGCGACGCCGCCTCGGGCGCGCGCGCCAGCTCGTGGTTCAGGCCATAGAGGGCGATCAGGGCCGCGCGCCGGCCGGGGTCGGCCACGAACCGGCTGGCCAGCCAGCGGTCCGGATCCACGCGGCGGACGAGCCCGTCCAGGTCCTCTGCATCGGTCATGGGCGGACGTATGGTCAGGCGCGCCCGCGCCGACAACGAAAAAGGCCCGCCGTCGCCGGCGGGCCTTGCCGATGGGCGCGGGCCGGGCCCTAGCCGTACAGCGTCTGGTACATGGTCATCGCCGTCAGCATGGGCAGCGACAGCAGGGTGTTGGTCCGGCTCGCCAGGGTGGCGATGCGGGCCGCCTTGGCCTTGGCGTCCGCGTCGGCCTCCTTGAGGCCCAGCGCGATCTTCTGGTTCGGCCAGATCACGCCCCAGACGTTCAGGAACATGATGATGGCGAGCCAGGCGCCCACGCCCATCATGGTGAACTGGGTGTCCTGGCCGGCGACGTAGCCGCCCGCCACCCCGAAGGTCAGCATCTCGGCGATGTAGCCGCGCAGGATGGCGAGGATCAGGCCCGCGAGCACCGTGCCCAGCGCCGCCCAGCGGAACCAGAACAGCGCCTCGGGCGCGATGTACTTGGAGATCGCCGGTTTGAGCTCGTTCGGGATCTCCGGCATTTTCCGGATCTGGACGAAGTTGAAGTAGTACAGAAGCCCGATCCACAGGATCCCGAAGCCCACGTGGATCCAGCGGAAGACCGCCTGCCAGAAGGCGTTGTCGAACCCGTGCGGGCTGTGCAGCCCGAAGCCGACGATCATGATCACCGCCAGGATCAGGCTGACGATCATCGTGTTTCGGAAGTTGAGCAGAAGTGACGCCATGGCTTGCCCCCGTATTCCCCCGAGCGCCGGCCGTCCGATTCAGCCGGGACATCATGTCGCAGCCTGCGCCGCGCCCAGCTTGACCGCAAGCGCAAATCAGTCCCGCCCGGCGCGCCGGGCGGGACCGCGTTTCCGGGGCCGGAGGGACAACCTATTGAGACCTCACATCTAGGGCCGCGCGCCGTGGGGCGTGATGATCTCGGCGTCCTCGCCCCGCTTGACGCCCCACAGGAGCACGATCGGCGAGGCGATGTAGATCGAGGAATAGGTGCCGATGGCGATGCCGAACATCAGCACGATCGAGAAGGCCCGCAACGCCTCGCCCCCGAACAGGGCCAGGCCCGACAGCGCCAGCAGCGCGGTCACGCCGGTGATGACGGTCCGCGTCAGGGTCTCGTTGATGGAGAGGTCGATCAGCTCGCTCAGAGGCATGCGCTTGTACTTGCGCATGTTCTCGCGCAGGCGGTCGAACACCACCACGGTGTCGTTCATCGAGTAGCCGATCACGGTCAGGATCGCGGCGATCAGCTTCAGGTCGAACTCGATGCGAAGGGCGACGATCAGGCCGAAGGTCAGGATCACGTCGTGGAACAGGGCGGCCACGGCGCCGAGGCCGAACTGCAGCTCGAAGCGGAACCAGATGTAGAGCAGCATCAGGGCGATCGCGATCGCCAGGGCCAGGATGCCGTTGCGGAACAGCTCGCCGGAGACCTTCGGCCCCACGACGTCGGCGCGCGAATAGGTCACCTGGCCGAGCGCCTGGTTCAGGGCCTGCTCGACCCGCGTGACGGTGGCGGTCGGGTCCGCCCCGGTCGGCGTCTGGAACCGGACGGAGACGTGCCGGAGCCCCTGCGGGTCGTCGCGCGTGCCGAAGGTCTGGACGCCCACGTCGCCGAGGTCCAGCCGGTTCACGGCCGCCCGCACCTTGCCGAGCTGCACGGGCTGGGGAGTCGACAGCTCCAGCACCGTGCCGCCCTTGAAGTCGATGCCGCGGTTCAGCCCCGGCACGAAGCAGCCGATCAGCGAGGCGATCACCAGGATCACCGAGAGAACCGCGAAGAGCTTCGAGCGCCGGACGAAGTGGAAGCGGGTCTTGACCGGCAGGATCTTGATCAGCGGCCACCACTTCATCTGGTCTGCTCCCGCATCGGGGTTTCCTCCAGGATCGGGAGGCGCTTGGGCCGGGCCGCGCGGAACCACCAGGCGATCAGCACCTGGGTGATCAGCACCGAGGTGAACACCGAGGTGAAGATGCCGATGGACAGGGTCCAGGCGAAGCCGCGCACCGGTCCGGATCCGAACTGGAACATGATCAGGGCGGCGATGAGGCTGGTGAGGTTCGCGTCGATGATCGTGCCCATGGCCTTGGAATAGCCCTCGTCGATCGAGGCCATGATCGAGCGGCCACTGCGCGCCTCGTCGCGCGCCCGCTCGTAGATCAGCACGTTGGCGTCCACCGCCACGGCCAGGGTCAGGATCAGGCCGGCGATGCCGGGCAGGGTCAGGGTCGCCTGGGTCAGCGACATGAAGGCGACGATCAGCAGGCCGTTGACCACCAGGGCCGCGGCCGCGAACCAGCCGAACAGGCCGTAGGCCAGGATCACGAACAGGAAGATCGCCGCCCCGCCGATGAAGGTCGAGACCTGGCCCGCGTGGATGGCGTCCGCGCCCAGCTCGGCCCCGACCGTCCGCTGCTCGATGACCTTCAGCGGCGCCGGCAGGGCGCCGGAACGCAGCAGCAGGGCGAGGTTGTTGGCCTCTTCCAGGGTGAAGTTGCCGGTGATCTGGCCCGAGCCGCCGGTGATCGGCTCCTGGATGTTCGGAGCCGAGATGATCTTGTTGTCCAGCACGATGGCGAAGCGCTTGCCGACGTTCTGCGAGGTCGCCTCCGCGAAGCGGCGCGTGCCCTGGCCGTTGAAGCGGAAGTTGATGTCCGGCCGGTTGAACTGGTCATAGCCGGCGCTGGCGTGCGTCAGCATGTCGCCCGAGACGAGCGCCCGGCGCTTGACGGCCAGCTGCTGCTCGGGCCCGTCCTCCTCGGGCAGGATGATCGAATCCGGCGGCACGCGGCCGGCGGCGATGTCCTCGGGCGTGACCGTGTCGTCGACCATCTGGAAGGTCAGCTTGGCGGTCTGGCCGATCACCGCGCGCAGGCGGTTCGGATCGGCCTCGCCCGGCGCCTCGACGACGATGCGGGTGGAGCCCTGCTGGACGATGTTCGGCTCGCGCGTGCCGAGCGCGTCGACGCGGCGGCGGATGATCTCGATGGTCTGCTTGACCGCCTGGACCGCCTCCTGCTCCATCGCCCGGTCGGAGATGAACAGGCGGATGTGCCGGTCGGGCGCGGTCTGCACCGTCACCTCGCGGCCGCCGGTCGGGAGCGGCTGGCCCAGCGTCTGCAGCTGCTTGTAGGCCTCGTCCGCCTGCGCCGGGTCGGTGATGCGCACCATCAGCTGCCCGTTCACCAGGCCGAGGTCGGAGAACACGATCCGGTTCTCGCGCAGGGTGGTGCGGACGTCCTCGATCAGGTTGTTCAGCCGCTCCTTCTTCAGGGCGGTGATGTCGACCTCGTAGAGGAGATAGGAGCCGCCCTGCAGGTCCAGGCCCAGGTTGAGCTTCTGGTGCGGCATCCACGGCGGCAGCTGCGCCAGCGCGCTCTGCGGCAGCACGTTGGGCAGGGTGAACAGCACGCCGAAGATCGTCGCGAGAACGCAGACGATCACCTTCCAGCGCGAGAGCCGAATCATCGGAGGGGCCGGCTCAGGACTTGGCGTCGTTGGCGGGCGCAGGCTCGCCGCGGGCGCGCACCTCGGAGATCATGGCGCGGACCACCTTCACGTTGACGCCCTGGGCGATCTCCACGGCGATCTCCTTGTCCTCGACCTTGGACACCTTGCCGATGACGCCGCTGGAGAGGACCACCGTGTCGCCCCGCTTGAGGCCGGCGACCATCTGCTGGTGCTGCTTCATCCGCCGCTGCTGGGGCCGGATCATCAGGAAATAGAACAGCACCATCAAGGCGATCAGCATGGGCAGCGGACCGGCGAGCAGTCCTTCCAGGCCGCCGCCTCCGGCCGCGGGTTGCGCGGTCTGCGCCATGGCGGGGGTCGCGAACATGATGTCTCCTGGGTATCGGCCCGAAAAAAGCTGCGCGGAAGCTATGTTCGAACGCCTCCTTCCGCAACCGCCGCGCCGATTTCCGCGTTGGGCCGCCGGCTTCGACGAAGCCGTGGAGCCCTGCCGCAAATCACTTCAGGCTCCGTCCTGACCCTGATGAAAATCAGGGCGAGGAGATGAACCTGCATCCTGGCCGCTCTCTGCGGGCAGACCTCCGCAGAGACTCCCGGCCAGTCTGGAGCCGGAGGTCGCCATGTCCCGAATCGCCATGACGCTGTCGTCGTTTTCCTGGCGCTCGATGGAGGAGCCGCCCGACATGCACGAGGAGGTGTTCGTCTGGTTCGGCCGCACCATCCTCCGGGGCCAGTGGTTCGGCGGCCATCTGTACCGCCCGATGTCCGAGCAGCCGCTGAAGGTGAAGGGCAAGGCGCTCGGCTGGGCGCCCTGCCTGGTCGAGCCGACCCACGAGGACATCCGGCCCTACGCCTGAGCTGCGGGGCCAGCGGCCCCGACATCGGTTTTGCAATGGCGCCGCCCCGCGGATAGCAAGGCGCCATGACGGACGACATCGCGCCCCTGCTGCACCGGATCGCCGAGGCCCTGGAGCGGCTGGCGCCCAAGCCGCCGCCCGAGCCGGATTTCTCCTCGGCGCGCCTGTACCGCTACGAATCCTCCACCCGCCAGTTCCATCCGGCCCCCGACTACGCCCTGCCGCTCGACATGCTGGTCGGCGTGGAGCGCCAGAAGGAACGCTACGCCCTGAACCTGCGCCGCTTCGCCGAGGGGCTGCCGGCCAACAACGCCCTGCTCTGGGGCGTGCGCGGCACGGGCAAGAGCTCCATGGCCAAGGCGGCCTTCATGGCCGAGGCGGCGCGCCATCCGGATCTCAGGATGGTCGAGGTCGACCGCGACGACGTGCCCGGCCTGCCGGACCTGTTCGATCTCCTGCGGACCCGCCCGGAGCGGTTCGTGGTGCTCTGCGACGACCTGTCCTTCGAGGAAGGCGCGGCGGCGGCCAAGATCCTGAAGTCGGCGCTGGAGGGCGGCGTCTCGGGCCCGCCGCAGAACGTGATCCTGACGGCCACCTCCAATCGCCGCCACCTGATGCCGCGCGGCCACGACGAGACCCGCGGCCTGATCGCCACCGCCGAGGACGCCGAAGAGGAGGTCTCGGTGTCCGACCGCTTCGGCCTGTGGATCGGCTTCCCGCCCATGGACCAGTCCGCCTATCTGGCCGCCGTGCACGCCTACGCCGACCGGTTCGGGCTGCAGACGGAGGAGCTCGAGCGGCGGGCCCTGCAGTGGTCGCAGCTGCGCGGCGCGAGATCCGGGCGGGTGGCCTGGCAGTTCATCCGCGACCTGGCCGGCGAGCTGGGAAAGCCCCTGCCCCTCTAGAGCCAGGCCGCGCGCCGCTCTAAGCTCCGCGCAAAGACTGCGGAGGAACGCCATGTCTGGCGCCGTGACGGCGGAGGCCGGCTCGATCGAGGCGGTGATCCCCTATGTGGTCCCGGGCGAGACGGCGCGCTTCTATCCGACCCGCCGGGAGAAGTCCTACTGGCCCGTGGAGGAGCATCGGGTGCGTGTCCGCGATGCGCGCCCCGAGGCGGACCGGTTCGACCTGGAGAAGACCGGATTCGTCCTGCTGCAGCGGCCGACGGCGGTGAAGGACTTCACCGACCCCGGGGAGGTCCGGCGGGTCTACTATCCGGAGATCGAGGCGCTGGTGAAATCGCTGAACGGCGCCGACCGGGTGCTGGTGTTCGGCGAGATCGTGCGCACCGACGCCCCCGGTGCCCGCGACGGGGTGCTGCCCGCGCGCGGCGCCCACGTGGACTACGACGAGCAGACGACCCGCCAGTTCGTGAAGGACATGCTGCCGGCCGACGAGGCGGAAGCCGCCCTGAAGGGCCGGCTGGTCGAGATGAACCTCTGGCGGCCGGTGCGCACCGTCGAGCGCATGCCGCTGGCGGTGTGCGACGCCTCGACCGTATCGCGCCGGGACCTCAACGCCAGCCTGATCTTCGGCGGCCTGGACGATCCGGACCGGCAGACCATGGCCGGCTACAATCTGCACTACGATCCGCGGCACCGCTGGTACTACGTCCCGCGCATGCGTCCGGACGAGATCCTGGTCTTCAAGCTCTGCGACACGGACGCGGACCGGGTCCAGCTCACCGGCCACACCGCCTTCGAGGACCCGACCAGCGCCCCCGACGCGGCGCCGCGCCAGAGCATCGAGATCCGCACGGTCTCGATCTTCTATCCCAGGCCGTAGGCCTCCCCGGCCCGCCGCACGCGCTCGACCTTGGCGTGGAGGGCCGACCAGTCGTCGCGCCCGGCGATCTCCGCCCAGATCGCCTCCACCTCCTCGTAGAGCATCTCCTCGGGCCCCTCGCCCCTGAAGTACGGATGGTCCAGGCGCTCGGGGCGGTCCGGCTCGAAGGCTCCGATCCAGCCGCGGAATTCCGCCAGGGCCCCGCCCGCGTAGAGGTGGGCCCGCGGACCGCCCATGGCGCGGCCTTCCGACAGCTCGCCGCAGAACCAGTCGAAGAAGAACGGCTCCCAGCGCAGCGCCTCCCCGCCCTCGGCGATCGCGCGGAAGGCGGCGTTGGCCAGGCCGACGTTGTCCTCGAGCGAGCGGGGTTTCACGCCCAGGCGCGCGACCATGGCGTCCGAAAGGGCCTTGCCGTAGGCGGGGCCATAGCGGTTGAGCGCCTCCACCAGCGGGTCCTTGTCGGCGACCAGGGTGAAGGTCCCGGCCAGCTGGTTCAGGTTCCACAGCACCGCCTCCGGCTGGCGGCCGAAGGCGTACAGGCCGGTCTGGTCGAAGTAGGCGGCGGTGAAGGCGGGGTCGTTCCTGGGCAGGAAGCGCCAGGGCCCGTAGTCGAAGCTCTCGCCGTTGATGTTCATGTTGTCGGAGTTCAGCACCCCGTGCACGAAGCCGGCCGCCATCCAGCGGCCGACCAGTTCGGCCGACCTCTCCGTCACGGCCGCCAGCAGGGGCGCGGCGCGCGCGGCGACCTCATGGCCGCAGAGCTCCGGATAGTAGACCTCGACCACGTGGTCGATCAGACGCTGGATCAGGTCCGCGCGGCCGTGGAAGGCGTGCCGCTGGAAGGTGCCGAAGCGGATGTTCGACCAGGACAGCCGGGTCAGCACCGCCGAGCGGGTCGGGCTGGGCTCGTCGCCGCGGGTCAGCGCCTCGCCGGTCTCGATCACCGAGAAGGTCCGGCAGGTGGGGACGCCCAGCGCTTCCAGCATCTCGCTGGCCAGGATCTCGCGCACGGCCCCCTTCAGCGTCAGCCGGCCGTCGGCGGTGCGCGAATAGGGCGTCAGGCCCGAGCCCTTTGTGCCCAGGTCGAGCAGGCGGCCGGTCCCGGCCTCCCGCTGCTGGGCGTAGAGGAAGCCGCGGCCGTCGCCGAGGTCGGGGTTGTAGACCCGGAACTGGTGGCCGTGGTAGCGCGTCGCCAGCGGCTCGGGCAGGTTGCCCGGCAGGGGCTCGAAGCGCGCGAAGCTGGCGCGCCACTCCGCCCCGTCCAGCGTGTCCAGCCCGATGGTCGCCGCGGCCCGGTCGTTGCGGAAGCGGATCTCCGCCCTGGGGAACTCTGCCGGCCGCACCGGATCGGCGAACTCCTCGCCCAGCTCGAGGAACTTGGGGTCGGGGCGGTAGGCGGGCGAGACCGGCATGGGGTCCAGATGGACCGCGCCCGGAGCCACGGCAAGCCCCCCCGCTCCCCTTGCGGCGCGTCCCGGCTCGCTCTAAAGCCCGGCCCGACCGGAGGGAACCATGTCCGCCATCTATGTGATCGCCGTCTTCATCGCCGTCATCGCGATCATCAACCGCGTCGAATACGGCCGCTTCGACTGAGGCGGACCGCTTGGCCCAAGGCGCGTCGACTGGGGGAACGGCCCCGCGCGGAACCGCCCTCGTCACCGGCGGCGCGCGCCGGATCGGCCGCGCCCTGGCCCTGACCGCCGCGGCCTGCGGCTACGACGTCGCCATCCACCACCGCGCTTCGCCCGAGGACGCCGAGGCCCTGGCCTTCGAGATCCGCTCCATGGGCCGGCGCGCGGAGCCCCTCACGGCGGACCTGACCCGCGAGACGGAGACCTCGGCCCTGATCGGCCGCGCGTCCGCCGCGCTCGGCCCGGTGACCCTGCTGGTCAACAACGCCTCGGTGTTCCAGGACGACCGCATCGAGACCCTGACCCGGGCCTCCTGGGACGCGCATATGGAGACCAACCTGCGCGCGCCGGTGCTGCTGTCGCAGGCCTTCGCCGCCGAGCTGCAGCAGGGCGCCGAGGGACTGATCATCAACCTCCTGGACCAGCGGGTGCTCAAGCCGAACCCGCAGTTCTTCAGCTACGGCCTGAGCCGCGCGGCCCTGTGGGCGGCGACCCGCACCCTTGCCCAGGCCCTGGCGCCCCGCATCCGGGTGAACGCCATCGGCCCGGGGCCCACCCTCCCCTCCATCCACCAGACCCCGGACGATTTCGACGCCGAGGCCCGCAACGTGCTCCTGGCGCGCCGCTCCTCGCCCGAGGACGTGGCCGAGGCCGCGCGCTACCTGATCGGCGCGCGGCAGGTGACCGGCCAGATGATCGTCGTGGACGGCGGCCAGCACCTGGCCTGGCGGACGCCGGACGTGATCGCGGACTAGGCCGATGCCCCTGAAGGAACAGCCGATGAGCAATGACACGGGTCTGCGCAAGGCCGGGGCGAAGGTGTTCGTGCGGGGCCTGCAGCTCGACGCCGAGATCGGGGTCTACGATCACGAATACGGCCGCCACCAGCCGCTGGTGGTGGACGTGGAGCTGGACATCTCCCCGAGCGCCTGGGACCGGCTGGCCGACACCATCAACTACGAGACCATCGCCACCAAGGCCAAGGCGGTGGCCGCCGAGGGCCACTTCCAGCTGGTGGAGGCCTTCGCCGAGCAGCTGGCGCGCGCCTGCCTGGCCGACGAGCGCGTGAGCCGCGCGCGCGTGCGCATCGAGAAGCCGACCGCCCTGGCCCCGGTCGCCGCCGCCGCCGGCGCCGAGATCATCCTGGTCCGGGGCTAGAGCGAGCCGGGACGCCGGCCGCGATCCGGTCGGCCAGCTCGCCCAGGAGCCGGCTCATCACCGCCGCCTCGGACGCCGCGTCCTGGCCCGCGGCCGGGGCGGTGAGGCGCAGGTGGTCGCCGGCCGCCGGCTGGCCGTCCGGCCCGATCAGGGACCAGCTCGCCTCCAGGACGCCGTCCCCCGTGGCCTGGGTCCCGAACGCCTGCACGTCGACGACCAGCTGGCCGGCGCTCCGGGGCGCGGGCGAATGGGGGAAGATCACCGAGCCGCCCGGCAGGCGGGCCTCCAGGTCCTCGGCGAGGACGCGCCGGGTCATGTCGGCCAGGGGCGCGGCCCAGACCTCCGTCCCGCGCAGCTGCAGGCGGCTGGACCCGAGGCCGGTCACCATCTCCAGGCGGTTGAGCTCCTGGGGCAGGTGCACCGCCGCGACCCGGACCGGGGCCGCGGGGGCGCCGGCGCGGGCGCCGCCGGCCGTCACGGGCTGGAGCGCGAAGTAGTGGGTGGGCGGGCTGTGGCCGCAGGCGGTCACGAGCGACGCGGCGGCGAACAGCAGGACGGCGTGCAGGCGCCTCAAGGCCGGTCTCCTTTCCTGCCCTTGATCAGCGCCTCGGGGTGGCGGTCCAGGTAGTCGGCGAGGGCGCGGATCGAGCGGGCCGTCTCGGTGAGCTCGTGCAGGGCCGTGGGCAGGTCGCTGTCCTGGCTGGCGGGCGAGCCGGACACGACCTGGCCGGCCGCCTGCGCCGTCTGCTCGGCGGCGTCGGCGGCGCGCCGCAGCTGCGCCACCAGCTGGTCGACCTTGGGGCTGACCTCGTGCACCGTCCGGTCCACCTCGGCCAGCGTGCTGTCCAGATGCGCCACGCTGTCCTGCAGCCTGGGCGAGGCGACCAGGGCGTGGACCCGGTCGGCCGTCGCGGCGAGGTCGCGGCCGATGCGCTCGATCGGCACGTTGTCGATCCGGGTCAGGATGCGGTCGGCCTTGCCGGTCAGGTCGTCGATGGAGCCGGACCCCTCGGTCGGGATCGCCGGATAGGGCCCGCCCGGCTGCAGCCCTGCCGCCGTGTGCGAGCCGGTGAAGGTCAGGGACACCGTGCGCGACCCGACCACCGGGGGCTCCTGGGTGAGCTGGGCGCGCAGGCCCCGGGCCACCCAGCGCGAGAGGGCGCCGTCCAGGGCGCCGCGTCCGCGCCCCGCCGGCAGGCCGATGCGGGCGGGGTCCAGCGCGATGGTCACCGGCGCGCTGAGCTCGTCCGTCCCCGGATCGTAGGCCAGCCGCACCGCCGAGACCCTTCCTACGGTGAAGCCCCTCAGCCGGACCGGCGCCCCGACCTGCAGGTCGCCGACGTCCCCGTCGAAGCTGACCACGTAGGGCACGAGCGGCTGTCGCGGCGCGCTCTGCAGCACCGGGGCGCGGTCCATGCCGACGAAGCTGCGCGCGGGCCGGCCGGGACCGGGCTGCATCCGCACCGTCGGGCCGGAGATGACGCTGGTCAGCGACTTCAGGTCGGACAGGCTGGGATTGGCCCCCTCCAGCCAGAACCGGGTCCCCTCGCGCAGGAAGGGCTTCATGCGGTCCTCCAGGCGCAGGGTCATCCTCACCTGCCCGCCGTCGCTGGTGAGCTCCACCTTGTCGACCTGGCCCACCTTGAGGCCGCGGTAGTCCACCGCCGTGTCGCCGGACCTCGCCCCCGCCGCGTCGTGGAACATGACCGTGACCTCCACCCCGTGCTTGGACAGGCCGCGGAACGCCAGCCAGCCGACCACCAGGAGCGCCGCGATCGGCACGGCCCAGATCCAGCCGGGCCAGCGGCTCCTGCGCGTCTCGGCCTCGGTCCTGTGGATGTCCTGGCTCATCGGCCCTCCGCGGCGTCCCACATCAGCCGCGGGTCGAAGGACCTCGCCGCGGCCATGGTGAGCACCACCACCAGGATGAAGGCGACCGCGCCCGGCGCCGGGGTGCTGGAGGCCAGGCTGCCGAACCGGATCAGCGGAACGAAGACGGCGATCGTGAACACGTCGACGTTCGACCACCGCCCGATCTCCTCGATGAGGCGGTAGAGCCTGGTCCTGAGCCGCACGTGGCGCCGCCACCGCCGGCGGGTGGCGAGCAGCATCCAGCCGATGGCGGCGAGCTTCAGCACCGGGATGGCGATGCTGGTGCAGAAGATCAGGACCGCCAGCGGCCACAGGCCCGCCTGCACCAGCTCCCGGATCCCGTCCACGATGCGGTGCGTGGTGGTGGTCCCGAGCTGCTCGGCCTTGCTCATCGGATAGACGTTGGCCGGCCAGTAGAGGACGAAGGCCGCGGCGATCAGGGCGGCGGGGCGGATCAGGGCGTCGGTCTTGCGCGCCCTGAGCTTCAGCCCGCAGCGCGGGCAGCGGCGTCCCTCGGCCGCGGCGGGCGCGACCAGATCGCAGGCGGTGCAGGAGATCAGACGCGCGCCGGGCTCGGCCTGGGCGTCCCGCCGGATCGCCTTCCAGACGCTGCGCCGGTCCAGCGCCGCGCGGGTCAGCATGCACAGGAACGCCGCGGCGATCACGCACCATCCGCCCGCCCCGATCGACACGGGCAGCTCCTGGCGGACCCGGCTGTAGCCCACGAAGCAGCCGATCAGGAACACGTCGGGCATGGCCCAGGGGTCGAGCCGCATGGCCCACCGGAACGCCGGGCCGAGCCAGGCCGGCCGGCGGCCGAGCCGCAGGGCCCCCAGGCTGAGGGTCAGCAGGCCGAAGCGCACGAAGGGCAGAACGACGACGAAGGCCGCGATCAGCGCGGCGGGGATCGCCCAGCCGCCGCGCCACATGTCCGCGACCCCGCTCCAGACGCGGCTCTCGCGCAGCGCGCCCAGCATCCGCACGCGCAGCAGCGGCTCCAGATTGGCCGGGAACAGCAGGATCAGGGTGGCCGCCGAGCACGCGAGCGCCGCGTCCAGGCTGCGGCCGACGGTGCGCTCCAGCGGCGCCTCGCAGGTGCGGCACACCGCCTTGGCGCCCCGGGGCAGCTGCGGCAGGTCCTGCACCGCCCCGCAGTCGGGGCACGCGATCGTCATGGCCCGCGTCGTCTCCCGGCCACGACGGGACCGCCCCCCGCCCGCGGCTGATCAGCTCACGCCGGGATGAACGTCATCGGCCTGCGCCCGTTCCGCCCCCCGCGGGGCGTCAGTACATGTGCTGGCCGCCGTTGATCGAGAGGGTCGAGCCGGTGATGAAGCCGGCGTCCTCGGCGCAGAGGAAGGCGACGCCCCGGGCGATCTCCTCGGCGTGGCCGAGACGGCCGACGGGGATGCGGGCCACGATCTTCTCCAGCACGTCCGGCGGCACGGCGGCCACCATCTCGGTGTCGATGTAGCCGGGCGCCAGGGCGTTGACGGTCACGCCGTAGCGCGCCCCTTCCTGGGCCAGGGCCTTGGTGAAGCCGTGGATGCCGGACTTGGCCGCCGCATAGTTGACCTGGCCGTACTGGCCGCCCTGGCCGTTGATAGAGCCGATATTGACGATCCGCCCCCAGCGCCGCTCGCGCATGCCCGGGAACACCCGCTTGGCCATGTTGAAGCAGCCCCCGAGGTTGACCCGGAGCACCTCCGCCCACTGCTCGAAGGTCATGTTGAGGATGGTGGCGTCGCGGGTGATGCCGGCGTTGTTGACCAGCACCTCGACCGGCCCGAAGTCCGCCTCCACCCTGGCCAGCCCCTCCGTACACGCCTGGAAGTCGCCCACGTCCCACTTGAAGGCGGGAATCCCGGTCTCGTCGGTGAAGGCGCGGGCCACCTCCTCGTTGCCGGCATAGTTGGCCACGACCGTCCGGCCCTGCTGCTGCAGGGCCACGCAGATCGCCCGGCCGATGCCACGGGTCCCGCCGGTCACCACCGCTACGCGCGCCATGTCAAATCCCCATCCCGCCGCGCACGCGCGCGGCTCGACTGCGCTCTGTCGAGCGAGGTTCCCTGGAAGTCAACGCAAGGTTCGTGACAAACGGGGTCAGGCGGCCGTCTTGGCCTGGTTGACGATCTCGTCCGCCAGCCGGCCGGTGACCTCGCCCATGTGGTCGAACTCGGACTCGAAGGTGGCGAGCCCCTGGGTCAGCGACCTCAGCTCCACGATCAGGTCCTGTGTCTCCGCATGCGGCAGGTAGGCCTCGATCCGGTCCCATCCGGGCGACTCGTCCCAGGCGTCGAATCCCAGGATCTGGCCGCGCCGGCCGGAGATCACCGAGGTGATCCTGGAGGTGGCCGAGTTCGGGGCATAGACGGTCACCTTCTCGATCGGCTCCAGCAGGTAGGGCTGGCAGACCTTCAGCGCCTCGCTGGCGGCGATGCGGCCGGCGGTGCGGAAGGCGAGCTCGGAGGAGTCCACCGTGTGGTAGGAGCCGTCGATCAGGCAGGCCTTGACGTCGATCACCGGGAAGCCGAGGGGGCCTCGCTCGCAGGCGTCGCGCACCCCGTCCTCCACGGCCGGGATCCATTGGCGCGGCACCACCCCGCCCGTGACCCGCTCGGAGAACTGGAAGCCGCCGCCCCGGTCCAGCGGCCCGATCTCGACCACCACGTCCCCGAACTGCCCGTGACCGCCGGTCTGCTTCTTGTGGCGGCCGTGCTGGGTGATGCTCTTGCGGATCGTCTCCTTGTAGGGCGTGCGCGGCCGCGAGGTCGAGACCTCGACCCCGAACCGGCGCTTCAGCCGCTCCAAAGTGGTCTTCAGATGGCCCTCGCCCTGGCCGCAGAGCAGCAGCTCGTGGGTCTCGTCCGAATGCGCCACCTCCAGGGAGGCGTCCTCCTCGGCCAGCCGGGCGAGCGAGGAGGTCAGGCGCACGTCGTCCTTCCGGTCCTTGGGGTGGATGGCGAGGGCGAACACCGGCTTGCGGCGGGCCGGCCGGATCTTCGGCCTGCGGGCCTCGCCGTCGGCCGACAGCAGGTCCCCGGGCCGGGCCGTCTCGACCTTGCCGATGGCGACCACGTCGCCGGCGGAGGCGGAGGCGATCTTCCTGGCGGGCGCCCCCAGCATGCAGAACAGGCCCGACGCCCGGGCCTTCTCGCCGTCCGGGCGCACCAGCTCGGCGCCGTCGGCGATCGCGCCGGCCAGCACCCGCGCCAGCGCCAGGCGGCCCGCCTGGCCGCCGTGGACGGCCTTGAACACATAGGCGCAGTCGCCGGCCGCCCCCAGCCGCGCCGCCGCGCCTTCCGGCTCGGGGCACTCGTGGCGGAACGCCTTGAGCAGCCGGCCCATGCCGGAGTCGTTCAGGGCCGAGCCGAAGAACACCGGCGCGATCAGGCCGTCGCGGGTCTCCTTGATCAGGTCGGCGAACACCGCGTCACGGTCGGGGGTCACGTCCGACAGCAGCTGCTCCAGCAGGGTGTCGTCGTAGTTCGACAGCTGCTCGAGCATGTGGAAGTGGGCGTCGGCCTCCGCCTGCTTCAGCTCCTCGGGCATGTCGATCTGCTCGAACTGCCGGCCCGCGCGGTAGACGAAGGCCCGCTCCAGCGCGAGGTCGATGAAGCCGGTGACCTTGTCGTCCTCGATGATCGGCATCTGCCGCGCCACCAGCGGCGCGGCGGAGGCGGGCTGCAGCGCCTCGAGGAGCTCGCCGACGTTGCCGTGGGCCTGGTCGATCTTGTTGACGAACACGGCGCGCGGGACGCCGAGCCGGTCCAGGTCGTTGAAGATCGGCCGCAGCAGCTGGGCCTTGTCGGGGTCGGGATCGACCACCACCAGGGCCAGGTCCACGCAGGCCAGCACGTGGTCGCTTTCGGCCTGGAACTCCACCGAGCCGGGGCAGTCGACGAGGGTGTAGCGGTCGCCCATGTAGTCGAAGGAGGCGACGTTCAGCTCCACCGACTGGCGGCGGCCGCGGGCCTCGGGGCTGGCGTCGCCGACCGAGCTCCCGGCCTCGACCGCGCCCTGGCGGTCGATGGCGCCCGAGGTGAACAGCAGGGCCTCCATCAGGCTCGTCTTGCCCGAGCCGTTGGGCCCCACGAGCGCGATCGCTCGCGCCTTGCCTCCTCCGCTTCTGGCCATAGTCCGTTTCCTCCTTCGCCGCCGGCGAGGCGATCACGGACCGCCACGCAGAACGGGCGATGTGTTTGCCGCGTCATCTTTTCACGGCCCCCGGAGAGCGCAACACATACTTGCGGCAAAGCTCGAATCATGACCGCGGCCCGCCGGAACCGCCGGGCTCCGCGCGCGGTTGACCGGGCAGGAACCGGAGCACGGACGATGTTGGCCCAGCTCGCGGCGGCTCCGCTGGACCGGGCCTCCCGCGCCCTCCTCCGCCCCGACGGGGGCCCGCGGCTCGACTTCGCCCGGCCGCTGGGCGAGCCCGCGCTGTCCTCGCCGGACTCCGTGTCCTGGCGGCTGTTCAAGGCGCCGCTGGCCCTGTTCATCGGCGGCGTCGCGGCGGTGATCCTCGAGCTCGCCGAGCCGCGGGTGAGTTCGGGCGTCTGGGACCACACCAGCTTCCGCCGCGACCCGGTCCGGCGGCTGCGCCGCACGGGCCTGGCGGCGATGGTGACCGTCTACGGGCCGTGCAGCTTGGCCGAGGCCATGATCGCCCGCGTCGGCCGCCTGCACGCGGCCATCCGCGGCGTGACCGCCGACGGTCAGCCCTACGCCGCGGACGATCCGGAGCTGCTGGACTGGGTGCAGGCGACCGCCTCCTTCGGCTTCCTTCAGGCCTACCACGCCTATGTCCGGCCGCTGTCGGCCGCCGAGCGGGACCGCTTCCACGCCGAGGGCGAGACCTCCGCGCGGCTCTATGGCGCGTTCGGCGCCCCGAGGAGCGAGGCGGAGCTTCAGCGCCAGCTCCGGGCCATGGCCGATCGCCTGCGCGGGGCGCCGGTGATCTTCGAGTTCCTGGACATCCTCGGCGCGGCGCCGCTGCTGCCGGCCCCGCTCGCGCCGGCGCAGCGCATGCTGGTGCGCGCGGCCGTGGAGATCCTGCCGCCCTGGGCGCGCGCCCGGCTGGGGCTCGGGCCGGCCTACGGGCTGAAGCCCTGGGAGGCGGCGCTGGTGCGGCGCGCGGGCGCGCTGTCGGACCGGCTGGTCCTGCCCTCCAGCCCGCCGGTCCAGGCCTGTCTGAGGCTCGGCCTGCCGGCGGACTACCTGTACCGGCCTCAGGCGGCCGCACGGCTCCAGGCGAAGGCCGGATAGAAGCGCTCCATCATCCGGTCCGCATAGGCGACCAGATTCGGCCGCGCCCTTGCCCTGGCGCCCAGTCCAGAAGCGAAGAACGGGGTGATGGCGGCCGCCACCATGGCGAAGGCCGTGGCGTCCGTCCCGCAGGGACGCTCGCCGAACAGATAGGGCCCCTCCCCCAGCAGCTCCGAGAGCGCCTGCAGCGACCGCTCTCCCAGCCAGACCACGTCCTCGGGGGCGTGGCGCGCGACGCCGACGGCGCGCATGGCGGCGGTCACCCGCTCCAGCACCTCCTGCCGGGCCCCCTCGGGGTCCGGCGCCCCGTCGAAGAAGTGGGCCGGCCCCTTCTCGAAGTTCGCGGGCGTGAGCCAGCGCTCATAGCCGATGGCCCAGCCGAGGTGGTTCTCGAGCATGCGCTCCAGCGCCCAGGCCGCCGCCCGCTGGCGGGACGTCAGGCCCTCGTCGAAGTCCACGCCGTGCCTGCGCTCCAGATGCGCCCGGATGAACGTCGAGTCGCCGATCCGCTCGCCGCCATCCTCGATCCAGGGCAGCTGACCCTTGGGCGCGTCGGCGGGCATGGTCCTCTGCTTGCGGTAGTCGAGGCCGGCCATCTTCAGCTGCACCTCGGTCTTGGTGACGTAGGGGCTGATCTCGGGAAGGCCGAAGCCGGGGCCGAAGCCGTACAGGGTGATCATGGGGTCCTCCGTGGGTTGACCCCGCTTGTGTGGACGCCTCCTGCTGCCAGCATGGTGTCAGCAGCCTGTCAGCAGGATGGCGGGCAGGAGGACGGGCATGCGCAGGGCTGACCGGCTGTTCCAGATCATCCAGGTGCTGCGCCGGAGCCGCGGGCCGGTGACGGCGGACGCCATCGCCGCGGAGCTGGAGACCTCGCGGCGCACAGTCTACCGCGACGTCGCCGACCTGATCGGCCAGAGGGTGCCCATCCGCGGCGAGGCCGGCGTCGGCTACGTCCTGGAGGACGGCTTCGACCTGCCGCCCCTGATGCTCAGCATCGACGAGGTCGAGGCCGCGGTGCTGGGCGCCCAGTGGGTGGCCGGCCGGGGCGACGCGGCCCTGGCGAAGGCGGCCCGCGACCTCATCGCCAAGATCGCCGCCACGGTCCCCGCCCAGCTGCGGCCCTTCGTGCTGGACCCGGCCACCGGGACGCCGCCGGCCTTCAGCCACCCCCCGGACCGGCTGGACCTCGGCCAGGTCCGGCTGTGGATCCGCCAGGGGCGCAAGCTCAGACTCGGCTACCGCGACGAGCAGGACCGCGCCAGCGAGCGCGTCATCTGGCCGGTCGCGCTCGGCTTCCTGGAGACCCGGCGGCTGATCGCCGCCTGGTGCGAGCTCCGCGGGGGCTTCCGCCACTTCCGCACAGACCGCATCCTGGCCGCGGAGTTTCTGGAGGAGCGCTATCCTGCGCGGCCCTCCGTGCTCAGGGCCCAGTGGCGCAGGTCGCTGGCAGGGGACGTGAACCGGACCGCCGCGTCCGGCGTATGAGAAGGCAGAGCCATGACCGCACAGCCCCATCCGTCCCGGCCGCAGGCCGGCTGGCCCGCCCTCCTCGGGTTCATGGCGCTGAGCTACGCCGTCGCGGCGATCGGGGGCTGGGCCACGGCTTCCAGCGTGGACAGCTGGTACCCGACCCTGCGCAAGCCGGCCTTCACCCCGCCCGACTGGCTGTTCGGACCGGTCTGGACCACGCTCTACGCCATGATCGCCGTGGCGGGGTTCCGGCTGTGGCGCCGCCGCAGCGCCCCGGGCGCGGCCCTCGCCCTGGCCGCCTGGGGCGTGCAGCTGGGGCTGAACCTGCTGTGGTCGCTGATCTTCTTCGGCGCGCGCCGGATCGGACTCGCCGCGGCCGAGGTGCTGCTGCTCGACCTGGCCGTCGCGGCGGCGCTGGCGCTCGCCTTCAGGGTCGACCGCCCGGCCGGCCTGCTGCTGGCCCCCTACCTGGCCTGGACCGGCTTCGCGACGGTGCTGACCCTGGCGATCGCGCGGCTGAACTGAGGCGGCCCGCCGCACGGTCAAGGCGCCGCATTGCCGGCCGCCGCCGTCCACGGCAAAGCTCGTTCCGTCCGCGCTGGCTCACATCGATACTGAGCGCGGGCGCCCTCAGGCCCGTCAGGGCGCCTTCGGCAGCGCCAGGGGCGCCTTCGAGGCCGGATCGGCCGGGAAGGCCGCCCCCTCCGCCGCGCCGTTCTGCGCCATCACATAGGCGAGGATCGCCGCGTATTCCTCGGGCTCCAGCGACTCGGCCGCGCCCGGCGGCATGTTGTTGGTGACATAGCCGAGGAGCTCCCCGGCGGTCTGGCCGCCGTGGGTGCGGCGGAACCGCCCCGACTTCAGGGCGGGGGCGAACTCGGAGCCTTCCAGGACCGAGCCGTGGCACGCGCCGCAGTTCTCCCCATAGAGCTCATGGCCCTTCTCGGCCTGGGCCGCGGTGAAGCCGACCGGCGCGGGCTGGGCCAGCGCGGGACCCGCGGCCAGGAGCAGAGCGAACGCAAGACGCCTCATTGGCCCTCCGGCAGTTCGAACACCCACAGCGTCGCCCCGCCCTTGGCGGGGTAGCGGGTGTCCGGGACGAGGTTGATCCAGGTGTGGGTGAAGGGCCCGCCCGAGCCCACCGTCACCGCCACGTACTGGCGGCCGCCGACCGAATAGGTGATCGGGGCGGCGTTCGGCACGTCGTTCAGGCGCACGCGCCAGAGCTCCTGGCCGGTCGAGGCGTCGAACGCCTTGAAGGTGCGGTCCAGCGCGCCCTGGAAGACCACCCCGCCGGCGGTCGGCAGGGCGGCGGTCGACTGCGGCATGCGCTCGCGGTGCGACCAGGCCACCTTGCGGGCCTTCAGGTCCACGGCGTCCAGGCGGCCGAGATTGCCGTCCGAACCGGGCTTGAGCTTCAGGACGAACTTGGAGGCGGCCGTCTTGTCCCCCGGCTCGCGCGGGAAGGCGGTCATCTCCGTGCAGTGCTCCTGCAGGGGCATGTAGAGCAGCCCCGTCTGCGGGTCGTAGGCCGACGCCGAGGGGCTGCGGCCGCCGCCCGGGTGCGGGCAGAAGGTCACCGGCTTGTTCGGATAGGGGATCACCGCCGGATTGATGGTCTTCTCGCCGGTCCTGGGGTCGATCCTGGAGACCACGTTCTGGATGCCGAGGTCCTGGGCGAACAGGAACTTGCCGGTCTTCGCGTCCAGGCCCTCGAGGATCGCCATCTTGCCGGCCGTGACCGACACCTTGCGCAGCTTGCCGTCGACGGGCAGGTCGATCAGCTCGCGCTCGAACACGTAGTCCAGATCCCAGCTGTCGTTGGGCAGGTGCGCGTAGTTCCAGACCAGCTTGCCGGTGTCCGGGTCCAGCGCCAGGGTGTTGTCGGTGTAGAGCGCCGAGTTCTTCTGGCCCGGCTTCAGCGGGGAGCGCCCGCCGGCGAAGGGGTTCCAGGGATAGGGCTGGCCCACGCCCCAGTAGAGCAGGTTGGTCTTGGGATCGTAGCTGCCGGTGGTCCAGGAGGAGCCGCCGTAGCGCTCGTCAGCCGGCAGGCCGTTCCAGGTGTCCCCGCCCGGCTCGTCCGGCCCAGCCACCGTGTAGAAGCGCCAGAGCTCGTGGCCGTCGTTCAGGTCGTGGGCGGTGATCGAGCAGCGCGAGGTCACGCAGTTGCTGGCGCCGATGATCGCCTTGCCGTTCAGCGCCATCGGACCGGAGGTGAAGGTGGAGCCCGGCTCGCCCTTCACCTCCACGTCCCAGACCGGCTTGCCCGTGTGCACGTCGAGCGCCACCAGATGCCGGTCCGAGGTGGCGATCAGCAGCTTCTCGCCGGAGATGGCCATGAAGCGCTTGAAGATCGTGGAGGTCCCCTTGGGCAGCCGCCGCGTGTAGCTCCACAGCAGGTCGCCGTTGGCGGCGTTCAGCGCCTCCACCCCGTCGCCGTAGGACTGGATGAACAGCACCCCGTCGTGCACCAGGGGCGTGTTCTCGGTCGGGCCCGGCGGCAGGGCCCAGGCCCAGGCCACCCTGAGATCCTTCACGTTGGAGCGGTTGATCTGGTCCAGCGGGCTGTAGCCCCAGCCGTCGTAGGTGCGCCGCCACATCAGCCAGTCGCCCGGCGG
>Ga0164243_10001492_pt1 | contig 39571 bp, 30 predicted proteins | sample OricompcompostOP_FD_108781 | JGI IMG/M metagenome (GOLD analysis project Ga0164243, IMG submission 108781) | Organic Plus compost microbial communities from Emeryville, California, USA - Original compost - Organic plus compost (OP) | ecosystem: Engineered > Solid waste > Mixed feedstock >... | reverse complement strand
GTCGTCGGAGAGCCTTGGTGACGTCACCGCAGCCAAGGGTGACGACCAGGTCGCCGGGCCGGGCGATCCGGGCGACGGTGGCGGCGGTGGCGTCCCAGTCGGGCTGGTAGGTGACGTGCGCCGTCCCGGCCGGTACGGCGTCGGCGACGAGCTGCCCGGTGATCCCGGGGATCGGGTCCTCCCGGTCGCCGCAGACGTCCATCACGATCGCCTCGTGCGCCGGACGCAGCGACTCGCCGAACTCCTTCCAGAAGTCCCGGGTGCGCGAGTAGAGGTGCGGCTGCATGACCGCCACCACCCGGCCCTCGCCGAGTCGGTCGACGGCCTCACGTGCCGCGCGGACGGTGTTGCCGACCTCCGTCGGATGATGGGAGTAGTCGTCGAACACCCGGATGCCGTTCTCGCTGCCAACCAGTTGGAACCTGCGGTACGTCCCCGGGAATCCGGCCAGCTCCCGGCGTACCCGCTCCGGATCATGGCCCAGCCGGGTGGCCACCGCGTACGCCGCCGCAGCGTTCAGCACGTTGTAGTCGAAGGGGACGTTCAGCCGTACGGACCCTGAAGCTGAGGTTGACCCTTCGGTCGCATCATCGGTCCCACCGGGGATCACGCCGGCGCCGTTGTCTGCCATGGTGAAGGTCGACCCGAGGGACGGGTAGGACTCGTCGCTGATGTGGATGTCGGCATCAGCGCTGCGACCGAAGGTGACGACCGACAGCCCCGGCACTCCCCGCAACTTCTGCGTCAGTGCGACCGCACCGGGGTCGTCGGCGCTGATCACCAGCAACCTCACCGTCTCCCCGGTGGCGAACCGCTCGAACCCGGCCCGGTAGTTCTCCGCAGTCCCCCAGTTGACCAGGTGGTCGGGGTCGATGTTGGTGATCACCGCGACCTGGGTCGGATACTGCAGGAAGGTGCCGTCGGACTCGTCGGCCTCGACAACGAAGTCGGGGCCGCGCCCCAGGTGGCCCCCGGTCTTGGTGTGCCCTCCCTTGATGTGCCCGCTCCCCGCCGGCTCCGGCGGTTCGGGATGGTAGAGCGCGCCACCGATCACGTAGGACGGGTCGGCGCCGAGGGCGGTCAGTAGCTGGGCGATCATCGCCGTGGTCGTCGTCTTGCCATGGGTACCGGCGACGGCGATCACCCGGCGGTCGCCGGCGTCCGGACCGGACTTCATCAGCGATGCCAGCGCGACACTGCGATGCAACACCGGCAACCCGCGGCGCCGGGCCTCGACCATCTCGGGGTTGTCCTCCCGGATCGCCGAGGAGGCGACCACGGCCCGCGCATCGCCCAACTGTTCGGCGGCGTGGCCGACGTGGGTCCGGACGCCGATGGCGGCCAGCGACTGCAGGTAGTCCGAGTCCTGCCGGTCGCTGCCGCTGACCTCGAGCCCGCGTTGGGCGAAGACGGTGGCAATGCCGTTCATCCCCGACCCGCCGATCGCGATGAAGTGCACCGGAGCCAGGTCCTCGGGGTCAGGGATCTGCTCGATCGGTGTCGGGTCGATCAGCGGCATCAGTCGTTCTCCTGGCGGTCGGCGCCGGTCGGTTGTCCGTCGGCCACGGCCAGGGTCAACCGGGCCAGCTGTCGACCGGCATCGGACGAGGCTACGCCGCGGGCCGCCGCGGCCATGGCCTGCAACACGTCCGGATCATCCAGAATCGCCGGAACGGCCGTCAGCAGCACGTCACCGGTGAGTGTCGAGTCGTCGAGCAGGCGGGCGCCGCCGGCTTTGACCACGGCCGTTGCGTTGCGTGCCTGCTCCCCGTTGCCGACCGCGTACGGCACCAGCAGAGTCGGCAGGCCGAGCAGCGCTGCCTCGAGAACCGAACTGGCACCGGCCCGGCAGAGCACCAGGTCCGCGGCGGCGTAGGCCTTCTCCATCTGCTCGATGAAGCCGACCGGGACGTAACTCACCTCGGTCTGTGGATGGGTGACCGGGACGTCGGACTCGGTGATGTTGGTCCCGCCGAGCTGATGAAGTATCTGGATGCCTTCGGCGAGCAGGCCGGAGCTGGCGTCCTTGACGGCCCGGTTGATCCGGGCGGCTCCCTGGGAGCCGCCGGTGACCAGCAGGGTCGGGGTGTCCGGCTCGAGCCCGAACTCAGCGCGTGCCTCGGCCTTGAGGCGCCGGCGTTCCTCCTCGGGCGCCTCGGCCAGCCCGATGATCGATTCCCGCAGCGGCAGCCCGATCCAGTCGGCATGCGGCAGCGGGGTCTCGGGGAACGAGGTCGCGACATGGGTGGTGAAGCGGGCGGCCAGCCGGTTGGCCAGGCCGGGCAGCGCGTTCTGTTCGTGGATGACCACCGGGATGCCGAGGCGCCGGGCGGCCAGATAAGCCGGGGTCGAGACGTATCCGCCGAAGCCGAGCAGCACGTCGGCCCGGTGGCGTCGCAGGATGGCTGCGGCCTCGGAGACGGCCTTGCCCAGCCGGACCGGGAGCTTGATCAGGTCCGCACCGGGCTTGCGCGGCATCGGGACCGGCGGGATCAGTTCCAGCGGCAGTCCGGCAGCCGGGATCGTCCGGGTCTCCAGACCACGGGCGGTGCCGATCGCGGTCAGGGTGATGTCCGGCTCCATCCGGCGGAGTTGTTCGGCGGTGGCGATCAGCGGCGAGGTGTGGCCCGCCGACCCGCCGCCGGCGAGGACGACGCTGTGACTCATCGGCGCCGGCGCCCCGTCGTGGTCGATGTGCTGGTTCGTGATCCTGCCTTCGCCCCGGTTCCCGATGACCTGCGGCGCGACGTTCCGCGGCCGTCGACAACGGTAGTCATCTCCGGCCGCACCGGCTGCGGCGCCCGGGACAGCACCCGGCGGGCCGCCGGCTCGTTGCGTGCGCAGGTCACCAGCACGCCGACGGCGATCACGTTGGCCATCAGCGCCGATCCGCCGTAGGACAGCAGCGGCAGCGGTACGCCGGCGATCGGCAGCAGCCGGAGCACGACGCCGAGGTTGATCAGTGCCTGCACCATGAACCAGCTGGTCACCCCGGCGGCCAGATACCGGTGGAACTTGTCGTCGGTCCGGGCCACGATCCGCAGTCCGGCGTAGCCGAGCACCAGGAAGAGGCCGAGCACGGCGAGACTGCCGAACAGGCCGAGTTCCTCGCCGATGACGGCGAAGATGAAGTCGGTGTGTGCCTCGGGGAGACTGCCCCACTTCTCCCGGCTGGCGCCGAGCCCGACGCCCCACCAGCCGCCGGAGGCGATACCGCGCATCGCCACCGTCGCCTGCAGGTTGGTGCCCGCGGTGTCGGTCGACGGGTTGAGGAACGCCATCAGCCGGCCCATCCGGTTCGGGCTGGTCACGAACAGGCCGATCACGCCGACGACGCCGAGGGTGCCGATGGTGGCGAAGATCCGCATCGGTGCGCCGACGATCCACAGCACACCGGCCACGATCCCGGCCATCACGACCGCCGTCCCGGCATCGCCCTGGAAGACCACCAACAAGATCATCAATCCGGTCACCGGCAGGAACGGGATCAGCAGGTGTTTGGGTTGGTCGAGCAGTTTCTCCTTGCGGGCCAGCACATCGGCGGCCCAGATGATCATGGCGAGTTTGGCGAACTCGGAGGGCTGCAGTTGCAGCATCGGCGAACCGAGCTGCAGCCAGTTGCGGTTGCCGTTGACGGTCACACCCATCGGCGTGTAGGTCAGGATCAGCAGTGCCGCTGAGCCGAACAGCGCGATCCAACCCACCGCCCGGAGCAGCGACCGGGACAGCCGGTTCACCACCCAGGCGCCGACCAGACCGACGGCGAGGAAGACCGATTGGCGCTTCAGGTAGTAGTAGGCGTCGCCCTCGTACTGGTAGGCGTACACGCTGGAGCTGGACAGCACCATCATCAGGCCGAGGGCGACCAGCATCCCGGCGGAGGCGAGGACGAGGTGGAAGCTGGCCAGCGGCTTGTCCAGCATCACCCGGATCCAGTCCAGCCGGCCGGGTTTGGCCGAAGCCGTCGAAGCAGCCCGGCCGGTCACCGGTGAGGTCGATGCAGAAGGTTTCGGCGAACGGGAGCGGGTGGTCGGGCTGGTGGTGCTGCTCACGCTGGTGGTCACTCCCCTCCGGCCGATCCCGCGTTCTGCAGGTTGCCCACCGCGGCGGCGAAGGCATCGCCCCGTTCGGCGTAGTCGACGTACATGTCGCGACTCGCGCAGGCCGGTGCCAGCAACACCACGTCCCCGGGACGGGCCAGCGACGCGGCCGCACCGACGACCCGAGTCATGGCACTAGTGTCGGTGTCCGGCACGCTGATCACGGGGACCTCGGGCGCGTGTCGGGCCAGGGCCTCTGCGACCAGGTCCCGGTCGACACCGAGCAGCACGGCACCGCGGAGCCGGTCCCGGTTGGCGATCACCAGATCGTCGAAGCTGACCCCCTTGGCCTGTCCGCCGGCCACCCAGACCACGTGGTCGAAGGCCGCCAACGAGGCCTGCGCGGCGTGCGGATTGGTCGCCTTGGAGTCGTCGACGTAGCGGACGTCGTCGATGATTCCGACGGTCTGGATCCGGTGGCCGCCGACCCGCATGGCCCGCAGTCCGTCGCGGACCGCGCTCGGCCGGACGCCGAAGGAACGCGCCAGGGCGGCGGCGGCCAACGCGTTGGCGACGTTGTGCGCCGCTGACCCGGCACCCGATTCGTCGGGGGCGACGTCGGCGATGGTCGCCAACTCGACCGCCGAGGTCTGCCGCTGCTCGATGAAGGCACGGTCGACCAGAATGTCATCGACGAGACCGACCATGGCCACCTTGGGAACGCCGAGGGTGAAGCCGATCGCCCGGGCACCTTCTACGACGTCGGCCTCCTCGACCATGGTGCGGGTGGACTCCTCGGCGACGTTGTAGACGGCCGAGTGCTGCACCCGTTCGTAGATCCGCGCCTTGTCGGCGGCGTACTGCTCGAGGGAGCCGTGCCATTCCAGATGGTCCGGATGCAGGTTCAGCACGACCGCCGAGTGCAGTGACACGGTGTGCATCCGGTGCAGCTGTTGGGCCGAGAGCTCGACCGCAAGGACGTCGTAGGGAGCGGGATCCAGCACGATCTCGGTGAGGGGTCGGCCGATGTTGCCCACAGCGGCCGTCCGCAGGCCTCCGGCGGTGAGCATCGAGGCCAGCATCTCGGTGGTCGTCGTCTTGCCGTTGGTGCCGGTGATGCCCAGCCAGGGAACCGGTTTACTGGGTTGCATCAATCGCCACGCCAGCTCCGGTTCGCTCCACACGGGGATACCCCGGCCCCCGGCCTCGACCATCATCGCCTGGTGCGGCGGCAATCCGGTGGTGATCACCAGCTCGGCGTCGGCGGGCAGGTGATCGGTGCTGCCCGCTCCGATCCGTACGGCAGCGCCGAGCGTCTCCAGCAACGTGGCCCGCTCCCGCAATTGGTCGCTGTCGCCGTTGTCCAGGGCCGTCACCCGGGCGCCGAACTCCAGCAACGCGTCGGCCGCGGCGAACCCGGCGACGCCGATCCCGGCCACCACCACATGGGCGCGGCTCCAGTCACTGGCGCCGTCGGCATCGGCAAGCCACTCGGTCATGCTCACTGCGTTCCCGTCCTCACTGCACTGCCCTGCTGTCCGGCACTACCGAACCAGCCATTCGGCATAGAAGATGCCCAGCCCGCCGGCCACACACAAACCCGCGATGATCCAGAATCTCATCACGATGGTGACCTCGCCCCAACCGAGCATCTCCAGATGGTTGTGCAACGGCGAGTTCTTGAACAACCGCCTGGGCGTGCCGGTGAGTCGCCGGGTGGCCTTGAAGTAGGTGGTCTGCAGGATCAGCGAGCCGACCTCGATCACCATCAGTCCGCCGAGCATGATCAACAACAGGTCCGTGCGGGTGAAGACGGCGAAGGCGGCCAGTCCTCCGCCGAGGGAGAGCGCGCCGGTGTCGCCCATGATGATCCGGGCGGGTTTGGCGTTCCACCACAGGAATCCGAAGCAGGCGCCGGCCAGCGCCAACGCGACCGCCGCGAGGTCGTACGGGTCGCGGACCTCGTAGCAGTTCGGTCCGGCCGACAGTACGCGGGAACAGGACTGGTTGTACTGCCAGATGTTGATCAGGGCGTACGCGCCGAAGACCATCACGCAGGCGCCGGCGGCCAGGCCGTCCAGACCGTCGGTGAGATTGACCCCGTTGCTCGCGCCGATGATCACCAACATGATCCAGATCACCGCCAGCGCCATCGGCAGCTGTGGCGGAATGTCGCGCAGGAACGAGATGAACGGGGATGCCGGGGTGACGCCGCGCGAGTCCGGGAAGTGCAGGGCCAGCACCGCGAACACCGCGCCGGCCAGCGTCTGACCGCCGATCTTGGCCCAGGGATGCAGCCCCTTGGAGTGTTGCTGGGTGGTCTTCAGGTAGTCGTCGAGGAACCCGACCACGCCCAGGGCGTTGACCAGGAACAGCACCAGCAACGCCGAGAGGCTGGGCAGCGACATGGTGATCAACTGGGCGCCGAAATAGCCGATGTCGACGGCGAGGATGATCACCACGCCGCCCATCGTCGGAGTGCCGCGTTTGATCTGGTGGGTGTCCGGGGTGCCGTCCCGGAAGGGCTGGCCGTACCCGCGCCGACCGAACGCGTCGACGGCGATCCTGGTTCCGAACAGGGATCCGAACAGGGCAAGGATCCCGGCTATCGCGATGGCGATCACGATGTGTTCCTCAGTTCCTGCTTCCGGTCGGGTTGCTGATGGTGTCCCCGCTGGACCGGTCGACCTCGTCCGCGACCGCCAGCAGCCGGTCGCCGATGGTCTCCAGACCGACGTCCCGGGAGGCCTTGATCAACACCAGATCACCGGGGCGGCGGCCGGCGAGTCGCCGCAACGCGTCCGCCGTGTCGGGGACATGCTGCACGGCGGTGCTGTCCATCCCGGCGGCCGCCGCACCGGCGCCGATCGGCTCGGCACCGGCGCCGACCGTGATCAACCGGTCGATACCGTGCCGGACGACGTCCGCGCCGACCTCCTCGTGCAGCCGGACCGAGTCGTCGCCCAGTTCCAGCATCTCTCCCAGTACCGCAATGGTGCTGACGGCCGGGTCGGCTGCCTTGCGATGCCGACCGATCGTCGCCAGGGAGTCCAGCGCCGCCGTCATCGAGACCGGGTTGGCGTTGTAGGCGTCGTTGATCAGTACGCCTCCGCCGGGCAGGTCGTGGAACTCCATCCGCCAGTGCGAGCGACTGTCGGCCCGGCTCAAGGCGTCGGCGATCACGTCGCCCGGAACGCCGGCGGCGAAGGCCGCTGCGGCAGCGGCGACGGCGTTGCTGACCTGGTGCCGGCCGAGCAACCGGAGGCTCACCGGATGACGTCGGCCGGCCAGGTGCAGGTCGAAGGACCACCGGTCGAGATGATCGCTGCGCAGACCCGACGCCGACACCTCGGCCGTGGGGCCGGCCGGATCATCGCCCTCGACGACGAAAGAGATCACCGGCGCCGAGGTCCGGGAGGCCATGGCCCGGACCCGCGGATCCCCGGCGTTGAGCACTGCACGGCCGTCACCGGGGACGGCTTCGATCAGTTCGCCCTTGGCCTCGGCGATTGCGTCCTGGCTACCGAACTTGCCCAGGTGCGCCGCGCCGACGTTCAGCACGACGCCGATGTCCGGCGGCGTGATCGAGCACAGGTAACGGATGTGCCCGACCCCCTTGGCGCCCATCTCCGCGATCAGGAACCGGGTGGCGGCGGTGACCCAGCTGGCGGTGGTCGGCAGTCCGATCTCGTTGTTCATCGAGCCGCGGGGAGCGACGACCGGGGCGACCTGTTCGAGGATCTGGGCGAGCAGATCCTTGGTGGTGCTCTTGCCGGCCGAGCCGGTGATGCCGATCACCCGGAGCCCGGCCGTCTTCGCCGCCGCGGTCACCTGCCGGCCGATCAGACCCATCGCGGCGACCGGATCCCCGGTGACCAGACAGAGGCCTCCGTCGACCGGACGGGTGGTGATCGCGGCGACCGCGCCGGCGCGCCAGGCAGCTGCGGCGAAGGCGTGCCCGTCGGTGCGCTCGCCGGGCAGTGCGACGAAGAGACTGCCCGGGCCGGCGTCGCGGGAGTCGTAGACGAGCTCGCTGACCTGTGCCTCGAGCAGGCCCGGTTCGGCCGGTGCACCGTCGACCACCGGATCGGCGCCGATCAGCCGGGCCAGTTCACCCACAGTATTGTTGATCACGCCCTGCCCGCCTCTCGGGTCGACTCGGCTCGTGCCCCCGCGGCCGGCTCACGCCAGCTCGCGACGAGTTGCTCGGCGTCGTCGAACGCCAGCACCGTGCCGTTGATCTCCTGGCCGCGTTCGTGCCCCTTGCCCAGAACTGCGACGACATCATCGCTGCCTGCCGCCGCCAGCGCCCGGGCGATCGCCGCCGCACGGTCGCCGCCGTCGACGATCTCGACCGGTCGCGGCTGCCGGTCGGCCTGCTCCCGGGCCCCGGTCAGCGCCGCTGCACGGATCAGCCGCGGATCCTCACTGCGCGGGTTGTCGTCGGTGATGATCACCAGATCGGACAGTTCGGCCGCGGCGGCACCCATCGGTCCACGTTTGGCCGGATCACGGTCGCCGCCGCAGCCGACGACGGTGATCAACTTCCCGTCACCGACGGCGGCCCGCAGTTCGGTCAGTACCGACCGGATCGCCTGCGGTGTATGGGCGAAGTCGACGTACGCCCGCGGCCCGCCGGCCAGTTCCACCCGCTGCAACCGGCCGGGCACGGCGACATGGGCCAGCCCCGCGGCTGCGGCGGTCAGATCGATGCCGATCCGGTCGACCATGGCCAACGCGGTGATCGCGTTCGCGACGTTGTAGGAGCCGGGCAGGCCGAGGCGGAAGTCCAGAGCGCCGGTCGGTGTCCGGACGGAGACGGCGACCGGGTCCTCGGTCGCGTCGTAGGACAAGCACGCGTAGTGGTCGACACCGACCCCCGGCGCGCCGGCGAGGCTGGTGGTGGCCACGTCCAGGCCGCCGGCCGCCGACCGGGACACCAGCTCGGCCCCGCGCGGATCATCGATGTTGATCACGGCCCGTCGGGCACGCCGCGCCGTGAACAGGTCAGCCTTGGCCTCGAAGTACGCCTGCTCGCTGCCGTGGAAGTCCAGATGATCGCGGCCGAGGTTGGTGAAACCCGCTACGTCGAAGACGATCTCGTCGACCCGGCCCAAGGCCAGGGCATGGGAGGACACCTCCATCACGACCGCGTCGGCGCCGCGCTCGGTCAGCACGGCGAGCAGCGCCTGCAGATCCGGCGACTCCGGTGTGGTGATCGTTGTCCGGATCCCCGGCAGCTCCTCCCCGTCCAGGAAGTAGCCGAGCGTTCCGATCACGCCGCAGTGCCGTCCGGTCGCCCGCAGCGCCGCCGCCACCAGGTCGCTGGTGGTCGTCTTGCCGTTGGTGCCGGTCACCCCGACCATGATCAACTTCGTCGCCGGTCGGCCGTACACCTCCGCGGCGGCCAGGGACATGGCCCGCCGTGGATCGGCGACCAGCAGCACCGGGACCTCCGGCACACCGTCGGCCCGGCTGTCGATCAGCTCGCCGCCGGCGGCGTCGGTCAGCACCGCGACCGCGCCGGCCCGGACTGCGGCTGTGGCGAACCGCGCTCCGTGGGTGTTGGCACCCGGCAGCCCGACGTACAGGTCGCCGGGACGGACCTGCCGGCTGTCGAACGCCACACCGGTCACTCCCGGCCCTGCCTGCCCGGTTTTCGCCTGCCCGGTTTCCGCCTGTCCGGTTATCGACTGTCCGTCGGACCGGGTCGCGTCGAGCAGCCCCACCAGCCGGTCCAACGGGTACGGCTGGATCCCTTCGGGGCGCAGGCCGGTGGCTGGTGATCGGACAGGCACGGCCCTGACGCTACCCTCCGGGGCGGTGGGAGCAGGAATCCCGTCGGCCCGTGTCACCACGTCAGCGGGCGGTCCATCTGCCGGGCACCCGTGGCCTTGTTCTTCTGGTCCGGGACGATGCCGTAGCGCGGCAGAGCGTACTGCATGATGTCGCGGTAGACCGGGCCCGCTGTGCCGGTTCCGGAGTCGCCGCGCTTGGGATTGTTGACCACGATGTAGGTCAGCAGCCGGGGGTTGTCCAGCGGGGCGAACCCGACGAACGATGTGACGTAGCCGCGGTAGCAACCGCATTTGGGGTCGTACCGCTGGGCCGTGCCGGTCTTGCCGCCGCTGCTGTAGTGGCTGAGCATCAGGTACTTCTGACTGACGGCATTGTGGGTGACGACCGCCTGCATCATGTCCCGTACCTGCGCCGAGGTCTTTTCCGAGATCACCCGGCGCGACGCCGGCCGGTCGATCGGCACCGGGGTGCCGTCGGAATTGCTGGCCGACTTGATCACCGTCGGGGTGTGGTACACGCCGCCGTTGACGATCGCGGAGATGGCGGTCGCCTCCTGCAGCGTGGTCACCGACAGACCCTGGCCGAAGGCGATCTGGTCCCGGGTGTAGTCCTTCATATCGGCCGGTGGCAGCGATCCGGCCGACTCCCCCGGCAGCTCGACACCGGTGGTCCGGCCGAGCCCGAACCTGCTCAGATAGCTGCGCAGGGTCGCCTTGTCCATCTGCCGGGCCAGCATCAGGGTGCCGATGTTGGACGAGTTCGCGATGATGCCGCGCATCGTGTAATGCACGGTGCCGTGGGCCTCGGCGTCCTTGATCCGGCCGTCGCCCGAGGCGATGGTCGGCGGGACGGTGACCTTGGTCTCGGGGGTTGCGGTGCCGCTGTCGATCAGTGCGGCGGAGGTGAGCACCTTCTCCACACTGCCCGGTTCGTACGCCTGGCTCACCGCACGGTCGCCGAGGTCGCCCGGTTTGCTCGCGCCCGGATCGCTGGAGTCGTAGCCGGGGGTCTGCGCCATGGCCAGCACCTCACCGGTGGTCACGTCCATGGTGATTGCGGTGATCCAGTCGGCGCCGGTCTGGGCCTGCTGGGAAGCGATCCGGCGCTGCATCATCCACTGCAGCTCGGGGTCGATGGTGAGCTGATAGTTCGTGCCGTTCTTGGCCGGGGTGATGCTGCTGTCGCCGAGCGGGATCTTGCTGCCGTTGGGCGCGCTCTCGTAGCTCTCCTTGCCCTCGACGCCGGCCAATGAAGAGTTCAGCGAGTACTCGAGTCCCGCCCTGCCCTCGTTCTGGCCGTTGACGAAGCCGACGATGTTGGAAGCGATCGGCCCGTTGGGGTAGGTGCGGATCGGGTCACTCTCCCGGTAGATCCCGGGCAGGTTCTCCTCGTCCAACTGGTTGGCGATGTCGGTGTAGACATCCGCCGGGACCTTCTTGGCGACGTACACGAAATGGGTGTCGTGCCGCATCAGGGTGGCGATCGTCTTCTGCTGGTCGATCTTGATGTGCGAGGCGATCACCTGGGTGATCTTGGTGGCCTGGGCGAGACCGCACAGACTGCCGACATAGTGTTCGCTGCAGTCCTGGCTGGTCAGTGTCGGGTCCGCGGTGATGTCGACCGCCGGTTGGGTGCCGGCCAGCACGGTGCCGTCCCGGCCGGTGATCTCACCGCGGGCCGGCAACAGCGGTGTCGTCGTCGTCAGGTTCGCGGTGGCGATCGCACCGTAGGCTGCGGAGTCGAATCCCTGCAGCTGCAGCAGCCGGCCGGCGCACAGCGAGATCGCTATGGCCATCGCGATGCCGACGATCCGCACCCTGCGGGCGCCGGAGCCCAGCGGCACGACCAATGTCTTGCGGGCGCGGCGCCGGACCGGCTTCGGCCGGGCGGCTGCCTTCGACCGGGCGGTGCCGGCGTCGGGCCAGGGGCGGTGGCGGGACGCCGAGGTCGGGCGGGGGGCTCGCCGCTGCCGGGTGCCGGTCCGGCTCGTCGTCGAGGTGGTGCGCTTCGAAGGATGCTGCCGCCGCTCGCCCATGGATCAGCCCCGTCCGCCCTGATCGTGTTGATCTTGGCTCTGTTGATCTTGGCCCTGTTGATCTTGGTTCTGTTGGGTGCCGTTACCGTGCCCTGTTTGGTTGTCGGCCTGGCGGCGGGCGTCCTCGGCCTGTTTCTTGGCCTCCTCGGCGTTCTTCTTCGCCTCCTCGGCCTTGCGCTCCGCCGTCACCTGCTCCGGTGTCTTGATGATCATCGGCACCTCGTCACCGGTGATCTTCTTGGCCTTGCGGATCACCTTGCCGTCCGACAACCGGATGAAGCCGGGGTTGGGGTCGGGTCGCATGCCGAGTTTGAACGCCCTGGCCGCCAGAGTGTCCGACGATCGCAGCTCAGCCACCTGGGTGTGCAGGCTGGCCTGCTGATAGGTCAACTGATTGGCCTTCTGGTGCAGTGACCTGGCCTCGAACGCCTGCCCCTGCAGACTGGTGTTGAGCGCCAGCAGCCCAGCCATCCCGATGCCGAGGATCATGATCAGCGCCAGAACGAAGGGCACGCGGCCGAGCCGGGCAGTGCCGGCGCCCCCGTCGATCACCCGAGGTCTTGTGCCGCGGCCGTTTGACTCCTGGCTCGCCGACTCCCGACTCTGCGCCGGTGACGATTCGGCCCACAGTGCGCTCATCGGACAGCCCCCTCAACAGTCGATTCCAGCTGATCGGTGATCAAGAACTCGCTGATCATCACGCCGCCCTCCGTCGTGGATCGGCGATCCGCCGGGCAGCGCGCAGCCGGGCCGACGCCGCCCGGGGATTGGCCGCGGCTTCGGCGGCCGTGGGCCGCTGGGCGCCACGGGTCAGCAACACCAGTTCCGGTCCCAGCTCGGGTGGTACGACGGGCAGATCCCGCGGTGCCCGGTCGCTGCTGGCCAGTCGGAGCACCTGTTTCACCAGCCGGTCCTCCAACGAGTGATAGGCCAGTACGGCGATCCGCCCGCCGATCTCGAGTGCCGCGACCGCCTCCGGCAGAACCCGGCGCAGCGCGTCCAACTCGCGGTTGACCTCGATGCGCAGTGCCTGGAAGGTGCGCTTGGCCGGATGCCCGCCGGTGCGTTGGGCAGCCATCGGCACGGCACCGATGATGATGCGGACCAGCCGGGCGGAATCGGTGATCGGTTCCCGGTCGCGTTCCCGGCCGATGGCCGAGGCGATCCGGTCGGCGAAGCGTTCCTCGCCGTACTCGCGCAGGATGCGAGCCAGGTCGCGTACCGGGTAGGTGTTGACGACGTCGGCGGCGGTCAACGGTTCGGTGCGGTCCATCCGCATATCCAGTGGTGCGTCGGTGGCGTAGGCGAATCCGCGGTCGGTGCGGTCGATCTGCAGGGAGGACAGGCCGAGGTCGAGCAGGATGCCCTGGACGCGTTCGACACCGCGGTCGGCCAGTACGTCGGGCAGTTCGTCGTAGACCGCATGCACCAGGTCGATCCGGTCCGCGTACGGCGCGAGTCGCTGTCGGGCGACGGCCAGCGCGTCGGTGTCCCGGTCCAGCCCGATCAACCGGGCCTGCGGACACGCCTCGAGGAGAGCCGCGGCATGCCCGCCCAGCCCGAGCGTGCAGTCCACCAGTACCGGGCTCGCGGCGGAGTCGTCAGTGGTCAGGGCGGGGCTCAGCAGCTCGGTGATCTCGGTCAGCATGACCGGCACGTGCTGCTCAGTCATCGAGCCGGCCGCTCTCGTACCCACCCCGGTACGCGTCCGACACTGACATCTCGACCCTCGCTCTGCCCTGCTGATTCGTGCTGACCTGTCCTGCTGCCGATCCATCCGGCTGCGGGATCGTGCCCCCGGGTTTCAGCCCGGGGTCTGCGGGAAGTACTACCTGGCGCCGGGGAAGTTGCGCCAGGGAGTCAGACCCTCGGACTGAAGCCTGAGGACACGAGCCCGATCACCCTTGTGCGACCGTCATCGGACCGGTCACATGCCTGGAAAGACCTCTTCGTTCATCTCGGCGAACGTCGACTCCTGCTGGGCGGAGTACTCCTCCCAGGCGCCGGCGTCCCAGACCTCGACGCGGTTGATCGCTCCGACCACCACGACGTTGGTCTGCAGTCCCGCGTAGCCGCGGAGCTGCTGCGGAATGGTGATCCGCCCCTGCTTGTCCGGCTTCTCGTCGGATGCCCCGGCAGCGAGCATCCGCTGGAAGTCGCGGACCTGTTTGACGCTGGTCGGCGCCGTGGAGATCGATTTCGTCATCTCCACGAACGTCGCCATCGGATAGATGGCAAGACACCGGTCCTGGGCCCGCGTGATGACCAACCCCTCCGCCAACTCTTCGCGGAACTTGGCGGGAAGGATCAGTCGGCCCTTCTCGTCGAGCTTCGGAGTGTGCGTACCGAGGAACACGGTTCACACCTCCCAGCTCCACCATCAGCCCGATCTCCTCCATTTCCCGCCACTGTACTCCATTCCCCTCCACCTGGCCCATTTTCGCCCAGCATTTCCCGTGATTTCGCAGCGTCAGCTCAACCCGGGGGTCAGCAGCGGATGAACGGAACGCAGACCCGTCTCGTTGGACATCAGGAATGGCCGACTTTGGCCCCTGGTGTTGGCAGTGGCGCTTAGCATGTAGCGAGCAGGCGCCGATCCGATTCCGTACGCCACCAGGCGGGTCCGCATGCCAGCAAAGCGGGTAGAACCGCTCAGGGGATGTTGTCCGGCGAGAGGACACCAGGTGACATTGAGGTTCGACGACACAACCGAGGCGTACGACGAGACGGCGACGGCGCCGTCCGATGGGGCCGCCACGGCTGTCGGCGGCCCGCGGCGCGACGGCTCGCAGCACGACGTCACCCAACGCGCCGGCCCCCAGGACGAGACGGACGGCCGGCCCTATGACCTGTCCGATGTCGTCGAGGTGATGGCCCGGGTGCGGGCCGCCATCGAGGAGGTCATCGAGGGCAAGCGCGAATCCATCGACCTGGCGCTCACCGTTCTACTGGCCGAGGGTCACCTGCTGGTCGAGGACGTCCCGGGTGTCGGCAAGACCATGTTGGCCAAGGCGCTGGGTCGCTCCATCGACTGCACGGTCCGGCGCATCCAGTTCACCCCGGACCTGCTGCCCTCCGACATCACCGGTGTCTCGGTGTTCAACGCCGAGAACCGCGAGTTCGAGTTCAAGCCGGGCGGCATCTTCGCCAACATCGTCGTCGGTGACGAGATCAACCGCGCGTCGCCCAAGACGCAGTCGGCGCTGCTGGAGTCGATGGAAGAGGGCCAGGTCTCGGTCGACGGCACCACCTACCGGCTCGAGGCGCCGTTCATGGTGGTCGCGACCCAGAACCCGGTGGAGATGGAAGGCACGTACCCCCTGCCGGAGGCACAACGGGACCGGTTCATGGCCCGGATCGAGATGGGCTATCCGACGCCGGCCTCCGAGCTGGAGATGCTGGACGCCCACGGTTCGGCCAATCCGCTCGCCACGATGCGCCCGGTGACCGACGCGGCGACCGTCCGCGGGCTGATCGCGGCAACCACCAAGACCTACGTCTCGCCTGCGGTCAAGCAGTATCTGGTGTCGATCGTCAACGCCACCCGGCATTCGCGCGACCTTCGACTCGGTGCCTCGCCGCGGGCCACCCTGCAGTTGATGCGTGCCGCTCGGGCAAAGGCCGCGCTGGCCGGGCGGGACTACGTCAGCCCCGACGACATCTCGGCACTCGCCGTTCCTGTGCTCGCCCACCGGGTGCTGCCGTCTACCGAGGCCCAATTGGCCCGGCACGCAACCGAAGACATCATTCACGCCGCGGTCCGTACTGTCGCGGTGCCGGACAAGCGCTAGGCGCCACGGATGAAGGAGTCCCGGGGATTCCGACTGCTGACCCTGCGTGGCCGGCTGATGTTCGCTCTCGGCATCGTCGTGGTGATCGTCTCGATGTTCGCCGGACAGCGCGACGTGATGCGGGTCGGTCTGCTGCTGGCCGCACTCCCGGTGATCGCGATGATCATGATCTCGGTGACCAGGCTGCGGCTGTCGTCGCGCCGGTCGATCGTGCCGCAGCGGGTCCAGCTCGGTACCCCGATGATCGGACGGATCCGGCTGTCCCTGGAGAGCCGGCTGCCGATCGGAATGGTGCTGCTGGAGGATCACGTGCCCGCCGAACTCGGCCAGCAGCCCCGGTTCAGCATCGATCGTCCGGGATTGACCTGGGAACGGGAGATCGAGTACCCGCTGCTCGGCAGGGTTCGCGGCCGATGGCGCTGCGGCCCGTTGTCGGTACGGACCACCGACCCGTTCGGGCTGGTCAGCCGGGAACAGCGGTTCACCGCGACAACAGAGGTGATGGTCACCCCGCAGATCGTCCGACTCACGTCGCTGGCTGCCGGCGGTGGCGCCGGCCGGTCCGGCGAATCGCAGCCGCACCGGATCGGTGTGGTCGGCGCCGATGACGTACTGATCCGGGAGTATCGGCACGGTGACGACGTGCGGCGGGTGCACTGGCGGTCGACCGCGCGGCGCGGCGATCTGATGGTGCGCCGCGAGGAACAGGCGTGGGACCCCGCGGCGCGCATCATCCTCGACTCACGCGCCGCCGCACATGCCGGCGCCGGCGTCTACAACTCCCTGGAATGGGCGGTGTCCGCGGCCGCCTCGATGGGTCTGCGCTTCATCGAGGACGGTTACCGGACCGAGGTGTTCGAGGCGGACGGCTCACTGGAGATCGGGGCGATGAGCGCAGGGAACCGGCAGGTCTCGGCCGATCTGTTGATCTCCCGGCTGACCGACCTCCGGCCGCGGCGGACCTTCAGTCTGCGGTACGCACTGGAGTCGATGGCGGCGGAACAGACCGGTGAACTCCTCGTCGCCGTGGTCGGTCGGCTGTCCGCCGACGACGCGCACGGGTTGTTGCGCACCAAACGGTCGCGGACGACAGGGCTGGCAATGGTCCTCGACGTCGACAGCTTCGCCCGGGCCGGGCATGCCGCGAACGGGTCGAAGCCGGACGAGCGCGGTCCGTCCGGCAACGCCGATCTGTCCGACCTGTCCGACGACCTGCAGGCAACCGTACGGCTGTTGCGCAGCGACGGCTGGCGGGTGGTCGTGGTCGGCCGCGGAATGACGGTGGCCGACGCCTGGGCGGCACTGGATCCGGTGGCCGGAAGGCGGGGTCCGCCGACCGCCGCCCGTACCCCGACGTCGCCTTCTGATCAAGGAGCCGATCCGGCCGCTCGGGAGCCGGCCGGTGCGACCGCCGCGGAGGCCTCCTGATGCGCGCCGGGGTCCGGTTCGGCATTGCCATCGCCGTCGCCTGCATCCTGGCCAGCTTCACCCTGGCGCCGCTGACCCAGGATCCGTCCTTCCTCGGGCCGAGCTGGTTGTTGATCATCGTGATCTGTGCGATCGGCGTTCTGGCCCGGCGGACCCGGCTGGGCTCGGGCGGAGCGCTGGCCGGCCAGGTGCTGGCCCTGCTCGGCTTCCTCTATCTGGTCAGCAAGCGGCTCACCGCGAACCTCCCCGGAACCGAGGAGTACGACTTCCTGGACCGGATGGCATACCTGCTCAACGAGGCCGGCATCCATGTCCAGTCCGAAGCTGCGCCGATGCCGCCCGACGACGGGGTCAAGCTGCTCTTCATCGGGTCGATCGGTGTGATCACGATCCTCACCGACGTGCTCGTGGTGAGCCTGCGCCGACCGGTGCTCGGTCTCGCGCCGCCGCTCACCGTCTTTCTGGTTCCGGCCATCGGACTGGCCACCGACACCGGCTGGTGGCCGTTCCTCTGTCTGGCCGTCGGCTACCTGGGGATCCTGATCGCCGACGGATTGAACACCAGCGCCCGTTGGACACGCGGCCTGAGCGCTGATTCCGCCGCCGGGTCGATGGCGGGCGAGGCCGGCGTCGTGGTCTGGCGAGCGGCCACCTATCTCGCCGCCCCGGCACTAGTGTTCGCGCTGATCGGCTCGGCCGCGCTGCCGACCCTGGCGGTCGGCAGTTGGGGGTTCGGTGAGGGATCCGGATCCGGCGGGCCGCTGCGCCTGTCCGACCCGACCCTCGACCTCAAGCGCAACCTGACACTTCCGCAGAACAAGGTGGTGCTCACCTACCGCACGAACAAGCCGACCGGCAGCTATCTGCGGATGGCGTCGCTACCGGCCTTCAGCCAGGCCGGCTGGCAGAACGCCCAGACCTCGATCGAACAAGGTGACCGCCTGCCCCAGCCGCCCGGGCTGACCGAGGCCACCGGCAAGAACCGTCGAACGACGATCAAGATCCAGGACTTCGCCAGCGAGTACCTGCCGCTGCCGTTCGCCCCGGTCTCCTTCGACGCGCGAGGCAGTTGGGGGTACGACCCGCAGTCGCTGGTGGTCATCTCCTCCGACCGCAGGGGCGATCGGGACAACGCAACGCAGGGGCTGGAGTACAGCGTGACCAGCCGGGACGTGAATCCCGACCCGCGCGGTCTCGAGCAGTCCCTGGTCGGCAACCCGCCGGACGTCGACATCACCACCGCGCTGCCGCAGGACCTGCCGAAGAACATCATCAGTCTGGCCCGGCGGATCACCCGGGACGCCTCCTCACCGGCTGCCAAGGCGGCCGCGATCCAGTCCTATCTGCGCAACCCGGACAACTTCACCTACAGCACCGATCCCCGACCGGGGAGCGGTTATCAGGCCCTGGAGAACTTCCTCTTCCGCGACAAGCACGGCTACTGCGAGCAGTTCGCCGCATCGATGGCGGTGATGGCCAGGGCCGTCGGCATCCCGAGTCGCGTCGCCGTCGGGTTCCTGCCGGGCACCAAGCACGGCGATGTCTGGACGGTCACCGCAAGGGACTCGCACGCCTGGCCCGAGCTCTACTACAGCGGCTACGGCTGGGTCCGCTACGAGCCGACACCGTCGACGGTGACCGGTGCTGCCCCGACCTGGTCGGTGCCCCGGGCCGAGACGCCGGACGAGCTGCCGTCGAGCAACCCGGAGCCGACCCAGTCGGCCGCCACCGCCCGGCCGACCCTGCGGCCCGACCAGGAACAGCAGCAGGGCCATGTCGCCGGGACAGCCGCCGACCAGGGTGTCAACTGGGGTGTGGTCGCCGGCGTCGGCGGTGGCGTCGTCCTGCTGTTGACCGCGCTCGCCACGCCGGGAACCGTCCGGCTGACCCGGCGGCGTACCCGGCTGGGAGGGTCTTTCACCGATCCCGCCGACCGGGTGGAGGCGGGCTGGTCCGAGGTCCGCGACACCGTACGGGATCTGGCTCGGAACTGGCCGGCCGGATCACCGCGCAGCATCGCAGCGACCGTCGGCAGGCACACCGACGCCGCGACCCAGGACGCCTTGCGCAAGCTGGCGCTGCTGGTCGAACGGGGCCGCTATGCCCGCGCCTTCGGCGACACTGCGGGGGCCGCATCCGTCGCGGGACTTGTGCGGACCATCCGGCACGGGCTGCTCGCCGATCGTTCCACGCGGTCCAGGCTGGCCATGACGCTGGCTCCGCGGTCCGTGCTGCGCCGACCGGGCCGCTAGCCCGACACCACTCACCCGGTCCCGAGAACAAGAAAAACCCCGCAGAAGCGGGGTAGCTTCCGGCAACCGGACTGCCGGACCAACGGTCGGGGTGAACGCGAGGGAGCCCAAAGTGCTACCTGCGCGGTACGCGCTCAGCCGACCACGGCCACCGAGAAGCGCGGCGGATAGCCAGTGGAACGATCAGAGGCCCTCGTCGCGGCGCTTGCGCCAGCGTTCCTCGATCCGATCCATGAAGCCGTGGGTGCCGGGCATCGGCTGGTGGGTCTTGGGACGCTCCGGCCCGCCTGCGTCGGACGGTGCGTCGTTGACGTGCTGCCAGGAGTAGATCGCGGTGACCGCTGCGGCGAGCATGACCACGAATCCGATCACACTGAGAACCGGGTTGATCGACATTCCGACGATCAGGAGGGCCAGGCCGAGGAAGAAACCGACACCCGCGAAACCGGCGCGTCTGCGATGCACGCGACGGCTCCCCTTGCCGCTGAGAGCGTGCGACAGCTTCGGGTCCTCAGCTGTCAGAGCGGCCTCCATCTGACGGAGCAGCCGTTCTTCCTCCTCTGAGAGGGCCATGGGCCACCTCCCACCGTTTCCTTGTCCGCCTCATCCACGTGTGTGGCGTGATTACAAACAGTCTAGGCGTCCAGAGGGTTGCGGGAAACATCAACCAGCATTCCCCCGTAACGATCCCTGAACTTCTGGACCTGGCCCGAACTTCTGGACCTGGCCTGACCATAGGGGCCGATCCGGTACGAAGGCAAGGGCGGGGGCAAGGGCGGGGACAAGGGCGGTGGCAAGCGCGCGGGGATGGGCGGCCGCAGGGGCGCGGGAACGGGCGGGCGTCCGGCACGAGCTCCGATGGATCAAGCGGGTCGGTCAGCCGGATCCGATCCGGGCGTCCCGGGAGGGTGGTTGAGGCGGCGGCGGATCGAACCCGGCGGCCGTGCCGACCGGCCGGCGCACCAGAGCCAGCCGCTGCACCGACGACCGGCCGAACTTCTCGGTCGCAGCGTCCATCGCGAACTCCAGTTCCCGCCAGCCCCGTTCCGGATCGGTCAGCCGGGGCTGGCGGTAGGTGCGGTCGGCCCGCACCATCTGCTCGCCGCGGACCCCGACCTTGCGGATCTTGCGGCGCCGTCTGGCCAGCGGGGCGAAGAGCCGTACGGCGACTGCATGCAGCTCCCCGGTGACATCGGACGGCGTCGGGAGCACGGCGGACCGGTTGACCGTGGAGAAATCGGAATAGCGGATGGTGATGCTCACCGTGCGGGCGAGATGTCCGGAGGCGCGCATCCGGTGGGCGACCCGGTCGGCCATGCGCAGCAGCTCCCGTTCGATGATCGCCGGGTCGGAGGTGTCGACGGCGAACGTCTCCGATGCCCCGGTGCTGTGCTCCCGGGCTCCCAACGTCACCCGCCGCGCGTCCCGCCCCCAGGCGAGGTCGGCGAGTTGGGCGCCGTGGCGCGGGCCGAAGGTGTGCTGCAGCACGGCACGCGGCATCCGGGCGAGATCGGCAACGGTGAAGATGCTCAGCCGGTGCAGGGTGTCGGCGGTGGACCGGCCGATGCCCCACAGGTCCTCCACCTTGAGCGGGTGCAGGAAGTCGACGATGCCGTCGGGGGTGATTTCCAGCAGGCCGTCGGGTTTGGCCTGCCGCGAGGCGACCTTGGCGACGAATCGGGTCGGGGCGATGCCGACCGAGCAGGTGATCTGTTGTTCGTCGGCGACGGTGGCGCGGATGTACTCGCCGATCTCGCGGGGGGTGCCCAGCCGTCGGGTGCTGCCGGTGATGTCGAGGAACGCCTCCTCGATCGAGCCCCGTTCCACCCGGTCGGTGACGCTGTCGAAGATCGCGAACACCCCGGCGGAGACGGTGCTGAAGCTGTCGTAGTCGGGCGGCACGGTGACCAGTCCGGGCACCATCCGGCGGGCCCGCATGGCCGGCATGCCGGAGCTGATGCCGAGTTTGCGTGCCGGGTAGTTGGCCGCAAGCACGACACTGCGGTGGGCGCCGCCGACGATCACCGGGACGTTCCACAGGTCCGGCCGGTGCCGCAACGCGACGGAGGCGAAGAACGCGTCCATGTCGACGTGCATGATGGTGCTCATCCGGCACCACCGGGGGGCCGGCGCCCACTGATGGGCACAGTGATCAGCGCAGTGATCAGCGCAGTGATCAGCGCAGTGATCAGCGCAGTGATCAGCGGACGGCGAAGATGTGGGCCCAGGCTGCGATCGCCCGGAACGCGGGATCGCGGCTGATCCGGGATTCCAACTCGTACAACTGGTCGGCCAACCCCGGCTCCGACTCGATCATCGCCGCCGGGACGTGGTGGGACAGTACGCCGATGCCCTCGATGTCGGTGACCGAGAAGCCGGCGTCGTTGATCATCGACAGCACCTGATCCAGGTCGAACCGGGCGGGGTCGTCGATGGCTTCCAGCGCAGCACCGATGTGACCCTGCAGCGCCTGGGAGATCACTGCTGCCCTGCGTTGCGGCACCACCACGCTGAGTACGCCGCCGGGCCGGACCGCGGTGGCCATCGCCGTCAGCGCCGTCGCCGGGTCGTCGACCACCTCCAGCGTCCGGTGGCAGATCATCACATCGGTCGAGGCCTCCCCCAACAACTCCACCAGGTTCCCGGCATCGCCCTGGATCCCCTGCAACCGGTCCCCCAGTCCGCGTTCTGCGGTACGACGTTGCAGCGAGGCCAACGCGTCCAGGCTCGGGTCGACGACGGTCACCCGGTGACCTGCTTCGGCCAGATTCATCGCCAGGGTGCCGGTGCCCCCGCCCAGATCGGTCACCGCGTAGTCGGACAGACCACGCCGGGACTGCCAGTCGGCTAGCTGGGCCGACAACCGGTCCACCAGCAGAGCCTCGGCAACCGCTCGCGGCCGGGTCGACCGTCGACGGCCCGCCCGGGGCGGACGGGATTCCGGTCGGACCTCGCCCATGGTTGACCTCCTGTGCCGCATCAGAACCGGATACCGGACCGACAGCCACACTGCAGCCCTGGGACGATCCTCTCAAGTCCCCGCCTCCGTCGCGCCAAGGTGTCCGTGCCGACCACGTTCCCGACAGGTCGTTCTCGACCGGCCGCGAAAACACTGGTCTTCCTGATAGCGGGAGCCCCGGCCGGGACGGGGGTCGAGGTCCGTCCGGCCGGAGCAGCCCGGATGCGTCCGTGCCGCGAACACGACGCCGTCGCGGCGTCCCCGGTCCATTCCCCAAGGTCCCGATTCGAACGCCCGTTCGACAAATAGGACTCTACAGGCCGGGTCTGACAATTTCCAGACACTGATCCAATGCTGAGCCCGGGCGTTTTGTCGTACCTCCCCAACCGGCATCCCGGTAGGTTCACCATGTTCGTTGTGTTGTGGGTGTGCTGGTTGATGTGATGTTCGCAACCGGCACGACGAGACGGTGACGCGAAGGCGGGGGTAGAGGATGGGAATTCGGTCCTGGGTGGCTTCCTGGATCGGCCGGCGGATGTTCGGCCGTTCCGGCGGACAACTCGATCTGTCCCGACTCGACAACGTCCCGGGCCCGTTCCGGTTGCCGCTGCTGCGCAACGGCCTCGACCCGGTGCCTGAACTCGGCTACCGCCGGGACGCCGAACCGGTCACCCGGTTGGGCAAGCTCTTCGGCCTGAGCATCTGGCTGGTCTCGGGCTACCCGGAGGCCAAACAGGTGCTCGGGCATCGGGACGGCTACAGCAACGACATCCGGCCATACGTCGGGAACCGACACACCTCCGACGCCCACGACATCGGCGGCCTCGGCTTCACCGACCCGCCGGACCACACCCGGCTGCGCAAGATGCTCACCCCGGAGTTCACCCGGCGCCGGCTGCAACGGCTCGACCCGCTGATCACAGAGACCATCCGGCGTCAGTTGGCCGAACTCGACAGCCGCGGCCCGGTCGTCGACCTGGTCCGGGATTTCGCCTTCCCGATCCCGTTCAGCGTGATCTGCGACCTGCTCGGGCTGCCCGTGGAGGACCGGGACGATTTCCTGGAGCTCGGTCCGGCGCGCTTCGACCTGATGTCGGGCGGCATGGGTGCGTTGGGCGCCGGCGCGACGTCCCGTTCCTTCATCATCGAGGCAGTTCGCCGCCAGCGGGCCGATCCCGGGGACGGGCTGATCGGCCAGTTGATCATGAACAACGACGACGCCACAGATCTGGAGATCGCCGGTCTGGTGGACGGCGTCTTCACCGGCGGGTACGAGACCTCGGTGAGCATGCTCTCACTGGGTTCACTGGTGCTGATGCGCAATCCGGAGACCATCCGGATGCTGACCGACGATCCGGGCAGCGTCGACCAGATCGTCGAGGAGATGCTGCGCTATCTCAGCGTGGTGCAGATCGGCTTCCCGCGTTTCGCCAAACAGGATCACGAACTGGGCGGGCGGCGGATCAAGGCGGGCGATCCGATCCTGGTCTCGCTCTCCGGCGCGAACCGGGACCCGCGGCAGTTCAGTGATCATCCCGACGCATTCGACCCGCACCGGAATCCCGGGCAGGCCCATTTCGGCTTCGGCTACGGGCTGCACCGCTGCGTCGGAGCAGAACTGGCCCGGATGGAGTTGCGCGCCGCGTTCGTCGCCCTCGCCGAGCGGTTCCCCGACATGCACCTGGCGGTCGATCCGGGCGAGCTTGAGTTCCAGCGGCTCTCGATCGTCTACGGGGTCAGGTCGCTCCCGGTGCGGTTGCACAGCGAGCAGACGGCGACCATCTGACCGCTGTGCCCGACCAGTGCGATGTAGTGGTGATCGGCGCGGGGCTCGCCGGCATCGCAGCGGCCGCCCGGCTGGCCAAGGCACGCCATCGGGTGGTTCTGCTGGAACAGCGGGACCGGATCGGCGGCGCCTGGGCCACCCGGGAACTGGACGGGGTCACCGTCGACACGGCTCCGCCGATCTTCTCCTTCCCGGCACCGTGGCGGGACCTGTTCCGCAAGAGCGGTCGGGCGCTGGAGGCGGAGTTCGCCCGCAGCGGCGAGGAATTGGCGCCCGCTCCCCCGGCCCGCCATGTGTTCGCAGACGGCACGGAATTCGTCCTGCCGATCGGTCGCGGTGATCAGCACGCGGCGATCAGCGACCGGTTCGGGCACGCCGTCGCGGACCGGTGGCGTGATCTGCTGGACGGCCTGGGCGACGTCTGGCAGGCGCTCCGCCCGTTGGGTGTCGAGGGTGAGCTGGTCGGCCGGAAGCAGCTGGCCCGACCCGTCCGGAAAGCGTTGCTGCACAGGAGAACGATCGTCGACCTGGCCACCGACCTTGATCATCCGCACCTGTCGGCGGTGATCAACGATCTTGCCTACCAGTTCGGTTCCGATCCGGACCGGACGCCGGCCTTCGTCGCCGTCCAGCTCTATCTGGACCGCACCTTCGGCCGGTGGACCGCCGGATCCGGGACGACCATGATCAACACCCTGCAGCAGCGGTTGGAGCTGCGCCGGGTGGAGATCCGCACCGATACCAGGGCGATCCGGATCGGCACCGATCCGCTGTCGGTGACCACCGACCGGGGCGTAGTGACGGCGCGGGCCGTGGTGGCCACCTGCGACCCCCACCAGCTCTACCGCGAGCTGCTCCCCCGATCGGCCGGGGCGGCAGAACGGCGCCGGGTCGGCCGGTTGCGGCCCGCCCTGTCGCCGGCGGTCGGCCTGGCCTGGGCTGAGCGGAACACTGATGCCGACCCGGTTGCCGACCCGGTTGCCGACCCGGTTGCAGGCGCCCCCGGAGACCCGACCGAGACCGTACGACACCGGCCGGCCGCCGCACCGACGATCAGCTACACCCGGCCCGTCGACGGCCGCACCCTTGAGGTCACCTACGACTACGGGGCGGGGCGGCCGGACCCAGCCGCCGGCCTGGCCTGGAACGGGTTCCGCAGTTGGCTCGACCGTCCGCCGACCAGCAGCGCGGTCCCCGGGCTGTTCACCGCCGGCCCGGCCGGTCGGAGCGGACCGGGTGCCTCCCAGCAGATCCTGTCCGGCGCCCTGGCCGCGTACGCCACCCAACGGCTGATCGCCCCCGATCACCCCTTGGAACCCCGCTGAACACTTCCCGGGCACGGGCCGGAACGGAGTAGACTCGCCTATTCGACCAATGGGGTAAGGATCGTTTTGACAACTCCCGGTGAGACTCCGACGCAGACCTCACGCATGTCCACGTCTTCGGAATCGCATACGCAATCGACAACACAACGGCCGAACGGGCAGTCGACCGAGCGCCATCACAACGGTCGGCGTGGCACCCGGCCGACCACCTCACCCGAGGTGATCGCCGCCGAGATCGCCGGCGAACAGGCACACGTCGACAAGGTGTACGCCCGACTCGCCGAAGCGACCCGCTCGGCCCGGCAGGTCGCCTCCGAGGGACGGGCGCTCTACCAGTCCGACCGCAACAGTTATGTCCGCGAGGAGGACGGCACCGGTCTGTACGAACGCGACGTTTTCGCGTTCCAGGCAGCCAAACGGTTGGCCACCCTGGATGCCGAACACGAAGGGCTGGTCTTCGGCCGGCTGGACCGCAAGAACTCCGAGACCCACTACATCGGCCGGATCGGCGTCCGCGACGAGGACTACGAGCCGCTGGTGATCGACTGGCGGGCGCCGGCGGCCGAACCGTTCTACCGCGCCACTCCGACCCGGCCGATGGACATCGTCCGGCGTCGCGTGCTGCGCTCCCGCGGTCAGCAGGTGATCGGGATCGAGGACGACCTGCTGGACAGCGACCACGGCGACGAGACCCTGGTGGTCGTCGGCGAGGGCGCGCTGATGGCGGCCCTGACCCGGGCCCGCGGCCCGCAGATGCGCGACATCGTCGCCACCATCCAGGCCGAACAGGACGAGGCGATCCGCGCGCCGTACCAGGGTGTGACGATGATCACCGGCGGACCGGGCACCGGCAAAACGGTTGTCGCCCTGCATCGTGCCGCGTACCTGCTCTACTCCAACCGGCGGCGGTTCGAGTCGGGTGGCGTCCTGGTGGTCGGCCCGAGCCGGGTGTTCATGAACTACATCGAACGGGTGCTGCCGTCGCTGGGTGAGGAGTCGGTGACCCTGCGGCCGATCGGTGCCGTCGCCGACGACGTCGTCCGGATCAGCGGCGAACGGACCGACAGCGCCGAGGTCGCGACCATCAAGGGCCGGCTGTCGATGGTGGGCATCCTGAAGCGCCTGGCCGCCGAACCGCCGAAGGGCGCACCGGACATGCTGGCGGTCACGATCAAGGGCGAGCCGCTCGTGCTGCGGCGGGACACGCTGGCCAGGATCCGGTCCGAGGTGATGTCCCGTTACCGGGTGAACCAGGGCCGGGCCGCGGCCGAGACGGCGTTGATCAACGCCCTCTGGCAGCGCAAGCCCGAGGAGATCGAGCTGGAACGTGATCAGTTCGAGGACCTGGTCCGGGAGATGGCTACCTTCCGGATGTTCTGCAACGCCTGGTGGCCGTACCTGTCGGCCGAGGACGCCCTGGCCCGGCTGGGTGACCCGGAGACCGTTGCGCGGGTGGCGGACAACCTCCCCGAACATGATCAACAACTGTTGTCGGCGAGCATCCGGTCAGCCGGCGAACCGACCGTCGCGGACGGTGCCCTGCTCGACGAGTTGATCGACCGCATCGGGCCGATGCCCGAGGGTGAGGCAGAGCCGAACCTCTTCCTCGACGACGAAGGGACCGAGGTCCGCGAGGTGGTCACCACCGCCGACCGGTTGTCCGTACACCGCGAGGTTGACCCGTTCGCCGAGCCGTACCAGACCTACGCGCACATCCTGCTGGACGAGGCCCAGGACATCTCGCCGATGCAGTGGCGGATGCTTCGCCGCCGCGGCCAGCACGCCAGCTGGACCATCGTCGGTGATCTTGCGCAGAGCTCCTGGCCGGATCCCGAGGAGGCCGGACAGGCGCTACAACAGGTGATCGGCAACGCGCCGCATCGTGAGTTCCGGATGAGTACCAACTACCGCAGCCCGTCGGAGGTCTTCGACCTGGCGGCCAAAGTCGCGTTGCACGCCTACCCGCAGGCCGACCTGCCGCGGGCGGTCCGGTCCACCGGTGTCGAACCCGAGCTGCGGACCGTCGACAGTGAGCGTGACGGCGATCATGAGGGTGAACACGACGCTGAACACGACGGTGAACTCGACCGTGATCTTGAGGCGTCGGCGGTGCGGGCGGTCCGTGACCTGCTCGGCGCGGTGGAGGGTACGGTCGGCGTGATCTGCCCGCCGTCGCTGATCGACCGGATCGACGCGGCCGTACAGAGTGGTATCGATGATCATGATCTGCAGCGGGTGCTGGTGGTCACCGCCCTGCAGGCGAAGGGTTTGGAGTACGACGGGGTGCTGGTGGTCTCGCCGGACGACATCGTTGCCGAGTCGCCCGGCGGATCGCGGGTGCTCTACGTCGCGTTGACCCGTCCGACCCAGCGGTTGATCACGCTCGACCGAACTCCGGGCGCAGCCTGGCGTAGACCTCTCGAGTAGCCAGCGACCGGTTCATCGTGTAGAGGTGCACCCCGGGCGCGCCGCCGGCCAACAGCTCCGCGGCAAGTTCGGTTGCGATGTCGACACCGACCCGGCGGACGCGTTTGGGGTCATCGCCCGCCGCCTCCAACCGGGCGACGACCGGCGCCGGCAGCTCCGCCCCGGACAGCTCGGCGAACCGGCGGATCTGGGAAAGCCGGGTGACCGGCTGGATGCCGGGGATGATCGGGATGTCGCAGCCGATCGACCGGACCCGGTCGACCAGCTCGAAATAGCGGGCCGGGGTGAAGAACAGCTGGGTGAGGGCGAAGTCGGCGCCGGCCTCGGCCTTCTCCTTCAGAACGCGGGCGTCCAGATCGGCGTCCCGGGTCTGTGGGTGCAGGTCGGGAAAGGCCGCGACACCGATACAGAAGTCGCCGAGTTCTCTGATCATCGCGACCAGTTCGGTGGCGTTGGCCAGGCCCTCGGGATGCGCTTCCCACGGGACCAGGGGTCCGCCCGGCATGTCTCCGCGGATCGCCAGGACGTGCCGGATGCCGGCGGCGGCGTACGAGCCGATCACCCGGCGAAGCTGATCACGACTCTGGGACGCCGCCGTCAGGTGGGCCATGGTACGCAGCGTCGTGGTCTCGGCAATGTCCTGGGTTATCTTGATCGTCCGGTCCCTGGTCGACCCGTTGGCGCCGTACGTCACCGAAACGAAATCCGGCGCCAGCGACTCCAGCCGCCGGATGGTGAACCAGGCGCGCTGGGTCTCCTCCTCGTTGCGGGGCGGGTACAGCTCGAAGGAGAACAGCGGTCGGCTGTTCTCCCGCAGCAGATCGGAGATTGAGGCCCGACGATCGGCGCGCGCGGTCACGGACATGGGGCCAACACTAACCCGGTCACCTGTACCGATCAGTCGGTTTCTGCATGCCGGGCACGGATCCGTCGCCGCGGCCTGCCGCCCAGGTAGGAGGAGGCGGAATCCACCACGAAGCCCTGGGCCAGGGCCTCCCGGCCGATCAACATCCGGTAGCCCATGGCGTCCCGCCGGGTCAGGGTCACCTCCGCAGTGATCACCCGGTCGAGCAACCGGATGTCCATCAGCACGACGAAGCGGTCCTGGGCCAATCCGTTCGAACTGCGAACCCTGCGACGGTCGTGCACCGGGAGTTCCACCCGGACCGAATCGCGGGCGCTGCGTTGCAAGGGGTGGATCTCGAAACGTACCCATGCGGCGCCGTCGCGGACGAATTCCTCGGTGCCGAAGGCGTGCAGCGACGACGTCTGGGCACCTGTGTCAATCTTGGCTTTGAGCCAATCGACGCCGAGTCCGGGCAGACCGATCCACTCCCGCCAACCCACCACGCGAGTCGGTGCATCGGCTGGATCGGCTGTCACGCCCACCATCCAACCAGGCCGCACCATCGAGTAAGAAGGGCCCTTGTGAAGATCGCCATCTTGTCCCGTGCGCCGCACAGCTACAGCACCCAGCGTCTGCGCGCCGCTGCCCTGGATCGCGGTCACACCGCCCGGGTGCTGGACACGATGCGGTTCGCCATCGACCTGTCCGGGCCCGAGCCGGATCTCCAGTACCGCGGCCGTCGGTTGAGCGACTACGACGCCATCGTCCCCCGGATCGGCAATTCGATCACCTACTACGGCACCGCGGTCGTCCGGCAGTTCGAGCAGATGGACGTCTACACGCCGAACCCGGCAGCCGGCATCGCCAACTCTCGCGACAAGCTGCGGGCCAACCAGATCCTGTCCCGACACGGCATCGCCATGCCGCCGACCGCGTTCGTCCGGGACAAGGCCGACGTCATCCCGGCCATCGAGCGGGTCGGCGGCGCTCCGGTGGTGCTCAAGCTGCTGGAGGGCACCCAGGGCATCGGAGTGATCCTGGCGCCCGACATCAAGGTCGCCGGGGCGATCATCGAGACCCTGCAGTCGACCCGGCAGAACGTGTTGATCCAGAAGTTCATCCGGGAATCCCGGGGTCGGGACATCCGGGCGTTCGTGATCGGCGACCGGGTGGTGGCTGCGATGCGACGTACCGCCAACGGTGAGGAGTTCCGGTCCAACGTCCATCGCGGCGGCTGCGTCACGAAGGTCGACCTGGCCGACGACTACGCACGCACCGCCGTCCGGGCCGCGCAAATCATGGGCCTCAAGGTCGCCGGGGTCGACATGCTGGAGAGCAACGACGGGCCGTTGGTGATGGAGGTCAACTCCTCCCCCGGCCTGGAGGGCATCGAGAGCGCCACCAATCTGGATGTCGCCGGCGCAGTGATCGACTACATCGCCAACCAGGTGGCGTTCCCGCAGATCGACGTCCGTGAACGGCTGTCGGTGTCCACCGGGTACGGAGTCGCCGAACTGGTGGTCCACGGCGATGCCAACCTGATCGGCAAATCGCTGGGCGAGTCCGGGCTGCGGGAGCGCGACATCGCCGTGCTCACCCTGCACCGCGGCCCGATGGTCATCCCCAATCCGCTGCCCGGCCACATCCTCGAGGCCGACGACCGGCTCCTCTGCTTCGGCAAACTGGAGGAGATGCGATCGCTGATCCCCCAGCGGCCGAAGCGGCGGCCGCGGGTGAAACGGCTGCCCAAGCAGCCGCTACCGGCGACGGAATGACCGCAAGGGAGCGACTCCGGCCGGGATCCTACGATTTGTAGTAGGTGGCTACGGAGCGGAAGACCGACGCCGTACGCTTTTGTCCGTGACCACCCTGCCGGATCCTTCCGCACCGCTCAGCCCGGCCTTCACCGGCGCCGTCACCGACGCGATCGCCGAATTCCTCGACCGGCAGTCGGAGATCCTCGCCGCGATGGGCACCGAGACCGAGCCGCTGCTGCGGATCGCCCGCGACCTGGCCGCCGGCGGCAAGCGGCTGCGGCCGGCGTTCTGCTACTGGGGGTACGTCGCCGCCGCGGGCATTCCGCAGGATGATCTTCGGGCTGGGCTACTGCGGGCGGCCGCCAGTCTCGACCTGTTGCACGCCAGTGCTCTGGTGCACGACGACGTGATGGACGCCTCGGACCTGCGCCGCGGTCGGCCGGCGGCACATCGGCAGTTCGAACAGCTGCACAGTGATCTGGGGTTCCTCGGCGATCCGGTGGGCTTCGGCCGGTCGGGCGCGATCCTGCTCGGTGATCTGCTGCTGATCTGGTCGATGCAGATGTTGCATGAGTCCGGTGTCGGCTCAAAGGTGCTGGAGCGCGGCCTGCCGGTGATGGAGGTGATGCGCACCGAGGTCACCGGAGGCCAGTTCCTGGACGTGGTGTCCCAGGCCCAGGACCGGTTCAGCTACCGGCCCGCGGAGATGCCCGATGATCAGAAACGGCTGCAACGGGCACTGGACGAGGCCAGCCGGGTGGTGGAGTACAAGTCGGCCCGCTACACCGTCCGCCGGCCGCTCCAGTTCGGTGCCGCGCTCGGCGGTGCCGATGATCAACTCCAGCAGCGGCTGGGCGCGTTCGGTTCGCCGATCGGCCGGGCCTTCCAGTACCGCGACGACCTGCTCGGCGTCTTCGGGGACAGCCGGCTCACCGGGAAACCCAGCGGCGACGATCTGCGGGAGGGCAAGCGTACGGTCCTGGTCGCCCAGGCGCTGGCGGGCGCCGATCCGGCAGGCCGCAAGCTGCTGGAGACCCAGATCGGCAACCCCGACCTCGACGCCGACGGCATCGCCGAACTGCAGGACGTGATCATCGCCTCCGGCGCCCGCGAGGCCGTGGAGAAGATGATCGACAACGACCACGCCGAGGCCCTCGCCGCCCTCGCCGGAGCCGACGTCACCGAGGACGGCCGGACCGCGCTGACCGCCCTCGCCTCCGCCGCCGTCCGCCGCGAGTTCTAACCGCCGAGGGGTCAGAAACTCCCTCATCTCGGCGGCGTGTCGCCACCCCATCCCGCCGAGGGGTCAGAAACTCCCTCATCTCCGCGGCGTGTCGCGCGACGCCGCGGCGGCGCCGGCCGGCCGGGGCGTTCTCGCACCAGTTGGTTGCGCCGGACTGCCCCGATGCCCGCGGCCTTGGCGTTCTCGCACCAGTTGGTCGCGTACGCACCAGTTCCTCGTTCCCGCGACCTTTGGTCGGCCGCGCACCCGATGCAGGCGATGCGAGGCCGAGCAAGTGGTGCGCCGCCGAACAAGTGGTGCGCCGCCGAACAAGTGGTGCGCCGCCGAACAAGTGGTGCGCCGCCGAGCAAGTGCGCGAACGCCGACCCCGCGACGTCGACTCGGGCGAATCGGCTATTGACCGATCCATTGGTAAGCGGTAACTTACCGTTCGTGACGACTTACCAAGTCGACGGCTGGACCGCTCTCGGAGATCCGCGCCGGCGGGACATCTTCGAGCGTCTGGCGCACCGGCCGCTCTCGGTGGCCGAACTCGCCAAGGACCTGCCGATCAGCCGTCCGGCGGTGTCCCAACACCTCAAGGTGTTGCACGACGCCCGCCTGGTTCGCGTTGATCAACAGGGCACCCGCCGCATCTATCACGCCGACCCGGCGGGGCTCGAACCGCTCCGCCGCGACCTCGACCGCTTCTGGGCAACCACATTGCAGAACCTCAAACGTGTCGCCGAAGAATCCTTCAACTCACCACCCAAGGAATGATCATGACCGAGACAACCGCAACCGCCGCGATCCGTCACCAGATCGAGATCGCCGTACCGATCGATCATGCATTCACGATCTTCCACGAGCAGTGGGACAAGATCAAACCGCATGATCACAATCCGCAGACCTCAGCCGTGGTCGAATCGGTCTTCGAGCCGCGGGTCGGCGGCTTTCTGTACGACCGGTTGGAGGACGGCACCGAGAGCCGCTGGTCCCGGGTGCTGGCCTTCGAGCCGCCGAACCGCTTCGTGATCACCTGGGACATCAGTCCGCAGTGGCAGATCGAGACCGATCACGACCGATGCAGCGAGATCGAAGTGACATTCACGCCACTGGGCGACAACCGCACCCGCGTCGACCTCGAGCACCGCCACCTCAACCGCCACGGCGACGGCTGGGAGAACCTGCGCAGCGGCGTATCCGGTTCGGGCGGTTGGCCGCTCTACCTGCAGCGTTTCGCCGCCCTGGCCGGCTGACCCCGGTCGTCGAGGGGTCACACACATCTCCGATCCGGCGGCAGTGCTCGCGACACGCCGCAGAAATCAGCGATTATGCGACCCCTCGGCGGAGGGGGTGGCGGTCAGGGTTGGTCGACGAGGATCTGGTCGCCCTTGTCGTCGACGGTGATCCGATCGGTCCACCGCTGGTCCGGGTCGGGCCGCGGTACGGAGTCCAGCAGCAGCCGGGTGTACGGATGGGACGGGTCGGCCATCACCGTACGCACCGCGCCCTGCTCCACGACCTTTCCGTTGGTGATCACCATCATCTCCCCGCCGAGATAGGACACTGTGGACAGGTCGTGGGTGATGAACAGCGTCGTCATCCGGTACTTCTCGCCGAAGTCGAGCAGGATGTCCAGGAACGACTTGCGCACCTGGGCGTCCAACATCGACACCGGCTCGTCGGCGATGATGAACGACGGCCTCAGCAGATGCACCCGTGCCAACATGATCCGCTGCCGCTGTCCGCCGGACAGCTGATGCGGATACCGACCCAGCACCTGCGCGGGATCAAGCCGTACGGCGCTCAGCGACTCCTCGATCCGTTCCTCGGCAGCCGCCCGGTTCTTCGCAACGCCGAACTTGTGCGCGGCCTTCCAGAGCACGCGGTCGACCCGGTAGACCGGGTTGAAGATCGCGTACGGGTCCTGGAACACCGGCTGCACCTGTCGCCGGTAGTCGTTGCTGGCGCTGCGGGACAGCCGGTAGATGTCGTTGCCGTCATAGGTGACCGAGCCCGAGCTCGGCTTCTGCAACCCGAGGATGATCCGGGCGATGGTGCTCTTCCCGCTGCCGCTCTGGCCCACCAGGCTGACCACCTGCGCCGCCTCGGAGGTCAGGCTGAAGCTGACGCCGTCCACCGCGGTCATGAAGCCACTGGTGGTGCCCCGGGCGTGGAACTCCTGGGTCACGTTCTCCAGATCGATCCGGTGACCTTCCGATTCCTTGGTCACGATGCCTTCCGTTCCTCAATGGTCGGAATCGATTCGATCAGCGCCCGCGTGTAAGGATCCTGCGGGTCCTTGAAGATCTGTCGCGTGTCGCCGACTTCGACGATCCGGCCCTCGTACATCACGGCGACCCGATCGGCCAACTGGGCGTGGACACCCATGTCGTGGGAGATCAGGATCAGCGTCACGCCGAAGTCGTTGCGCAGGTCCGACAGGGTCTGCAGGATCACCCGCTGGATCGTCACGTCCAGTGCGGTCGTCGGCTCATCGGCGATGATCAGATCCGGTTCCAGAGCGATGCATATCGCCATCAGCACCCGTTGCCGCATCCCGCCGGACAGCTCGTGCGGATACATGCCGCCCACCCGGGCGGGCAGTCCGACCGTGCCCAACAGGCGTGGTACGAGTTCGGCCAACTCGCCCCGCCGCTGCGGAGCGTGTTCGACGATCACGTCGGCGAACTGGTCCCGGATCCGGGCCACCGGATTCAGCGAGTTCATCGATCCCTGCGGAAGGTAGGCGAGATTCCGCCAGCGCAGGCCACGCAGGGTCTTGTCCCCGACCCGGAGAAGATCGACTTCCGCGCTGTCCCGCGGCCGGAACAGGATCGACCCGCCGGTCACCCGGCCGGGACGCTTCAGCAGCCGCAACAGGGCGACCGCCAACGTGCTCTTGCCGCTCCCGGACTCCCCTGCGACGCCGAGGATCTCACCGCGGCGTACTGCAAGATCAACACCGTCGACGGCCGCCGGCGTACCGGGTCGGCTGCTGTATCTCACGGTCAGATCGCTGATCTGCAGAATGTCGTCGGGCACCGACACTCGATCCGTCACCGCTCGCTCCTCAGTCTCGGGTTGTAGACCTCCTCCAGGCCGATGTTGACCATGTTCAACGCTGCGAACAGCAGCGTCAGCAGGGCGATCGGCACGACGAACATCGGCCACGCACCCAGGGTCAACGCACCGGTGGAGATCGCCGAATAGATGATGTGGCCGAGATCGATCACCCCGCTCGGTCCGAGGCCGATGACCTCGAGCCCGACCAGGCCGAAGATCGCACCCAACGCGGCCGAGGCGAACCCGACGCCGATGAACGGTGCCAGGTTCGGCAGCAACTCGGTGACGATCACCTCCATCGCGCCGGCCTTGCTGACCTTGGCCAGTTCCACGTACGGCCTGGTGCGCAGGCTGAGCACCTGCGATCTGATGATCTTGGCGGCGAACGGCCAACTGAAGATCGACAGCATCAGACCGACCTGGAAGAGGGTCACCTCCTTCGCGTACGCCGACAGCGCGATCAGCAGCGGGAAGGTCGGGATCACCAGCAGGATCCCGGTGAAGGTCGACAACACCGCATCGATCCACCCACCGAGATATCCGGCCAGGAACGCCACCACGACGCCGATCGCGGTCGAGATCACGCCGGCGATCGCGCCGATCTGCAGTGACGTCGACATCGATCCGATGATCATGGACAGCACGTCCCGACCCAATTGATCAGTGCCCAACGGATGTGCCGGAGAGGGCACCAGCCAGCGTTCGTAGGCGGCCACCGCGACCGGATCGGCACCGTGCCCGATCGCCCGGCTGACCAGCGGACTGCTCAGTGCTGTCAGCACCAGCAACGCCAGGACGATCAGCCCACCGGCCAGTTTCGGACTGCTGCGAACCACCGCGACGGGTGCCTTGAGCACCCGGCCGATCGTTGCCGTTGAAGTCATCATCGCCATCAGTCCGTCACCCCCAGTACTTCACGCGCGGATCCAGGAACGGCAACAGCAGGTCCAGGATCAGGTTGATGGTCAGCACCGAGATGATCGCCATGTCGGTGACCGCGAGGATGGTGTTGAAGTCCAGCTGCTGGATCGCCGTCACCAACGTGCTACCCAGGCCCGGATAGTTGAACAGTTGCTCGACCAACACATTGCCGTTGAAGATGAAGCCCAACGACAGACCGAAGGCGGTGACCTGGGGCAGGTAGCAGTTCCTCAGTGCGTACCGGGTCAGGATGTCCCCCGGACGCAAACCCTTGGCCTCGGCGTACAGCAGGTAGTCCTCGCCCAGCACCGGGATCATCAACATTCGCGTCGACAGCAGCCAGTTGAAAACGCCGATGATCACGATCGATGCCGCAGGCAGGATGCCGTGCTGGAGCACACTGCCGATGAACTGCGGCGAGAACGCCGGCGGGATGTTCGAGTCGTACGCCGATCGGGACGGCAGCCAGCCCAGCGAGTAGGCGAAGACGTACACCAGGATCAGCGCCACGAAGTAGAACGGCACATGTCCGAGCATGATCGCCAGGTTGGTGGCGACCTCGGCGCCGGCCTTGCCACGACGCCAGCCCGCCAATGCTCCGGCACCCAGTCCGACGATCCAGGCGATCACCGCCGAGATACCCAGCAGACCGATCGTCCAGGGCAGCGACTGCATGATCACGTTCTGCGCCGGCGTCGGATAGTTGATCAATGACGGACCGAAGTCGTGGTCGATGATCAGCTTCTTCATGTGGTGCAGGTACTGGACGAAGATGTTGCCGTCCAGGCCGAACTCGTGCTGGTACCGCGCGATCACCTCGGCGCTGGCCTGCACGTTGTAGACGTAGTTCTGCTGCAGCGTCTGGATGAACGTCTGGATCGGGTCACCCGGGATCAACCGGAAGAAGAAGAACGCGATGGTCAACGCGCCCCACATCTCGATCAGATACAGCCCGAAGCGGCGGACAGCGTACGCCGCCAACGGATGGCGGGCGAGCACCGACCGAACACCGACCGCCCGCACGGTCGGTGTCGGATTCGGTTCGGATTTGTCGTCCGCCCGGGTGGTCACCACCGAGGTCATGCCGGAGCTTTCCGACCGGACGGCTGGATCTTGCCGATCACGAACATGAAGTGTCCCCACCAGTTCAGCGGCACCTGGTAGAGGTCGTTGTCGGTCGGCCAGCCGGTCCAGAACGCGGTGTTGAAGTACTGCGGGTAACCGGTCTGGATGATCGGAATCACCGGAAGATCCTCGTAGTAGATCTCCAGCGCCTTGGCGAGAAGTTGCTTGGCCTCGTTCGACGTGGGATCCATGTTGGCCAGTTGCTTGGACAGCTCATCCAACCGCTTGTCGCGCAGCCGGACGTTGTTGCGGCCGACCGCGTTCTTGCCGACCGGCACGGCCCGGTCGCTCTGCAGGTTGCGGTAGAGCTGCTCCGGATCCCAGGAGACGTCACAGACCCACTGGGAGCTGATGTCGAACTCACCGCGCTGCCACTTGTCGTCGTGCACCGAACCGCTGAGACTGCGGATGGTCGCATCGACGCCGAGCTTGACCAACTGGTCCCGGACCAGCTTGGCCATCACGTACTCGGCACCGTCGACGGCAACCGGCGTGATGATCTCGATGGTGGCCGGTTTGCCCTTGTACATCCGCTTGCCGTTGGCGCCCTTGGGCGCTATCTCATCCAGCAACTCCTCGGCCTTGGACGGGTCGTAGGTGAACGGGTACTTGTCCGCGACCTCCTGGTCCTCCCACTTCTTGTTGCTGGGGTAGTCGGCCCAGGGGTAATGAGCGGGCGGCACCTTGACCGGCCAGACGTTCGTACCGTCCTTGCTCCGGTCGATCAGGTAGTTGATCACCCAGTGCATCTTGGGCTCGGCGGTGATGCCGCGGGACGGATCGTTGTTCAGCCACAAGGCTCGCGGGCAGGGGTCGTGGAACTGCGTGGTGACCAGGGCCGGATAGCCCTTGGCCCGCAGCGCCTTGGCGTGTTCCTCGTCGATCGATCCGACGTCGACCTGGGCGCGTTCGAAGGCGAGGGCCGCGGAGTCGGCCTGTTTGGCTGTGCTGATGTAGACGACGTACTCGGGCTTGGGATCGAGCTTTGCCTTGTTCCAGTAGTCCGGATTCTTCTTCCAGACAAACATCTTCTGGCTCTGGATGGCCTTGTCCAGAACGTACGGACCACTGCGCACCGGCGGGTTGTCGCGGAACTTGAGCGGATCCTTGCCCTCCCAGACGTGCTTCGGGCGGATGTCGAAGCCACCGACGATCACCGCGATGAAGCCGTAGTGAAACCGCGGGTTCGGCTTGGTCATGGTGATCACCGCGGTCTGCGGATCCGGCGTGTCGACCGACTTGGTGAACTCGGTCAGATCTCCGCCGCCGCCGAGCAGATCCTGCCTGCTCCGCAACAGATCGACGGTGAACTTGAAGTCCTCCGAGGTCAGCGGCTTCCCGTCGTTCCACTTGGCGTTGGGGTCGAAGTGGAAGGTCAACTCGGTGAAATCGTCGTTGTACTTGTAATCGGTGCACAGCCACGGCATCAGCTCGCCGGTCGCCAGGTTCAGGTAGAACATGTACTCCTTGACGAAGATGTCGAACCCGGATGCGCCCGGTGCACCGTTGGGAACCATGGAGTTCCAGTTGTTGAAAACGGTGAAGTCGGTCTGCGCGACGATCAAGGTCTGCTCGCGCGGGGTCGGGATGTTGGCCTTCCCGACCTCGAGCGGCATGGTGTTCTTCTTGCTGCCTCCCTTGTCCCCGGCATTGCGGTCGCTGTAGGAACCACCGCCTCCTCCGGAACAGGCACTCAGCAGACCGCCCGCCGCAACGGCGGCGCCGCCGGCGAGCAGATTGCGCCGACTGAGATATCTCAGAACATCGGCTACGTCTTCAACATGACGTTGTGGGGGACGTCGAGAAATGGACATAAGCCATCTCCTTCCAGCGCTCGGTACGTCGTTGTCACACAACCACTGGTGGTGCTTGGGGATTAATCAAGCGGCTGAAGTATGTCCCGGTCAAGCTCCTGCGGGAAAATGGCTCGATTTCGGGACACAACGCCCCGGGTTTGCCGGAACATCTGTGTTTTGTCTGGCGCCGAACCGCTTAAGCGTTGGATGCTGAGAAGTTGGGACCTCGGCGTCGTACGGCGTGGGTCCGAAATCGGGCACCACTGCGCTGATCCTCACGGCCTCGCATCATCTGCTCCGCGGCGCGCCCCGTTGACCGGCGGCGTACCCTCACCTCGGCGGCGCACCCTCAACTCGGCGGCGCACCCTCACCTCGGCGGCGCACCCTCAACTCGGCGGCGCGCCCTTTGCACGTCCGCGCCCCCCAACTCGGCCGCGCACCCTTTGCACGTCCGCGCACCGGATGCAGCCGGTGCGGGGACGACGTACTGGTGCGCGGACGACGAACTGGTGCGCGGACGACGAACCGTACGCGGATGATGAACCGGTCCGGGGACCACGAACCAGTACGACGCCAACGAACCGGTGCGGCCGGACATGCCCGACGAGCACGCTCTCGCCCCCGGCCGCGACACGCCGCGTAGATGAGCGATTTACTGACCCCTCGCCGGGAAGTGGCGGCGACACGCCGCGCAGATGAGGGAGTATCTGACCCCTCGGCGGTTAGAGGTGGGGCTCGACGAGGTCGTGGTAGCGGGCGGCGACGTGGGCGGCGACCTCGGCGTACGGACGGTTCCAGACGTCGGCGTTGAAGATCTCGCATTCCACGTCGCCCTGGTAGCCGGTTGCCGCCACCGCGCGGGTGATCGGGCCGAAGTCGATATGACCGTCTCCGGGTACGCCACGGGCCAGCAGGTTGTCGGCCGGCATCGGGGTGATCCAGTCACAGACCTGATAGCTGGTGATCCGGTCCCGGCCGGCGCGGGCGATCT
>Ga0164243_10001491_pt1 | contig 39579 bp, 31 predicted proteins | sample OricompcompostOP_FD_108781 | JGI IMG/M metagenome (GOLD analysis project Ga0164243, IMG submission 108781) | Organic Plus compost microbial communities from Emeryville, California, USA - Original compost - Organic plus compost (OP) | ecosystem: Engineered > Solid waste > Mixed feedstock >... | reverse complement strand
GTTCACGTCGCTGCTCACCGCTCGCACGACCAACTACTTCGGCGCGGCGATGCCGGCCACGGCGTACGTCGGCGCGGTCGAACCGGGAAGCACCGTGAAGTGGTACGAGGGCTGGACCGTCTTCACCCGCAACTGACCACAGCTCGCTGGACGGTGTTCGGCGGCCGGAGCGCGAGCCTCGCTTCGGCCGTCCGGGCATCGCCACTCATCGACAGGAACTCGCATCACAGCCAGGGGAGCGAGATGCAGGGTTGGCGGAAATTCGCGGTTCTCGCGGCACTCGGTCTCATGGCGGCGTGCGACGGGCGCGCCGACGCCGCCGCGGCGGACCGATCGCGGGCGGCGACGCTCACGACCGCGGCTGTCATCGACAGCGCGCTGCCGATGGACGTGCTGCTCGACCGCTTCCGGCGCGACATCCCGAAAGTGGAAGCGCTGCGCAGCGGCGCGAACAGCCGCGACGAGCTGGTTCGGCGCATCGTGGCCGCGATCGCCGACAGCGACGCGGTCGCGCTCGAGCGTCTCTCCATGAACCTCGGCGAGTTCGCGTGGCTGTACTTCCCGACGACGAAGGTCGCGGCGCCGCCGTACGAGGTGCCTCCGGCGCTCGCGTGGTTTCAGGTCCAGGAGAAGGACCGCCGCGGGGTCCTCCGCGCTCTTCGCGAGCTCGGCGGCCATCGCGTGACGCTCGACGGGTATCGCTGCGGCGAGACGCCGACGCTCGAGGGAGAGAACCGCATCTGGACAGGGTGCACGGTGAGCGTCTCGCGCGACGGCGCACCGACGGTGACGCTGCGTCTCTTCGGCGCGATTCTCGAGCGCGACAATCGCTTCGCGATCCTGACCTACGAGAACGACTTCTAGCGCCGCCAGACGGCGCGGAGCCGCGCGTCTAGAACTTCACGTTCGCCGCGAGGATCCAGTACGAGACCGCGGCGAGCGCTGCCGCCGCGGGGATCGTGATCACCCACGCCCACACGATCCGCGTCGCGATTCCCCAGCGCACGGCCGAGAGCCGCTGCGTCGCGCCGACCCCCATGATCGCGCCGGTGATCGTGTGCGTCGTGCTCACGGGAATACCGAAGTGCGTCGCGATCATGATCGCCGCCGCGCCGCCCGTCTCGGCGCAGAAGCCGCCGACGGGGCGCAGCTTCGTGATGCGCGTGCCCATCGTCCGCACGATGCGCCACCCGCCGAACAGCGTGCCGAGCGAGATCGCCGTGTACGCGCCGATCTCCACCCACGTCGGCACCGAGCGATTGTCCGGGAGATAGAAGATCCGCATCCACCCGGTCTCGTGCGCGAACGCGCTCTGCGCCGACACCAGCAGGCCGACGATGATGCCCATCGTCTTCTGCGCGTCGTTGCCGCCGTGTGAGTACGACAGCAGCGCGGAGCTGAACAGCTGCGCCGGCCTGAAAAACCGATCCACCCGGTGCGCCGAGGTTTTTCGGAACAGCCAGAAGACGATCACCATCAACACGTAGCCGGCCAGAAGGCCGAGCAGCGGCGAGATGACGATGAACGCCAGCGTTTGCACCCACTTCGGGCCCCACGTGATGGCGTCGAATCCGCCCCGGGCCACCGCCGCGCCGGCGTAACCGCCGATCAGCGCATGCGAGGAGCTGGACGGAATCCCGAAGTACCACGTGATCAGGTTCCAGATGATCGCGCCGAGCAATCCGCCCAGGATGACGTTCGGGTTGACGATCGACTGGACGATCATGTCCCCGCCGATCGCCTTCGCCACGGCGAGCGACCCGGTGAACGCGGCCATGAAGTTGAACGTCGCCGCCCAGAGCACGGCGGCGAAGGGACTCAGCACCCGCGTCCCGACGATCGTGGCGATGGAGTTCGCTGAATCGTGGAAGCCGTTGCTGAAATCGAAGATGAACGCGATGAGGACGATCGCGACGACGTAGGAAGCCACGTCCGGTGATCTCTACGCGTTCTTGAGGGAGATGCTCTGGAGGACCTGCGCCACACCCATACAGCTGTCGATCGCATGCTCGAGCGTGTCGTACATCTCCTTCCACTTGATCACGGCGATCGGATCGGGTGTGCCGGCGAAGAGCGCGCCCACGGCGTCGTGATAGATCGTGTCGCCCTCTTCCTCGAGCCGCTTGATCAGCGCGACGTGCTCGTTGACGATCCGCGGTTTCCGCATGTCGGCCACGGCGCCCTTGATCTCGTTCGCCGCGCGGACCAGCACGCCGGTCAGCCTGCGCGACGCCGGCGTCGACTCGGTGATGTGCAGCATCTCGAATCGGCGCGACACGCCGTCCAGCAGATCGATCACGTCGTCCAGCCGCGACGCGAGCATGTGAATGTCCTCGCGGTCGATCGGCGTGATGAAGCTCTTGTCGATGCGCTGGCTGATCGCCGCCGTGAGCAGGTCGGCGCGATGCTCGACGTCCTTGATCGCCCGGACGTGCTGGGCCGCGTGGGCGGTGTCGCCGAAGAGCGTATCGAGCATCTGGGCGCTGGTGGCAAGGTGCGCCGCAAGTTGGTCGAACAGCTCGAAGAATTGGTCGTCGCGCGGAATCAGGCGGCCGAGCATAAGCCCAGGTTGATGGGTGAAGGCGGGCCGGCGTGACGACGGGCGTCACGGAGCCGACGAAGAATACCACGTCGCGGAAGTAGCTGCCAAGAATCGACTTGCGACGCCTCTCACCCCGGCTGCGCGTCGCGCGCCATCCAGTGCCGCTGTTCGCGCACGGCGTTGCGTTCTGCTACGAGCGACGGGCGGGCGAACACCCGGACGAGCACCATCCCGGCCACGAAGCCACCAATGTGCGCCCACACCGCCACGCCGTTCGAGACGTCCGGGTCGAGCGGCGTGAAGAAGGCGGAGAGCGCTTGCCCGCCGAACCAGAAGATCAACACGATCCACGCGCGAATCGCGAAGGTCCGGAAGATCCAGGGCGGAAAGAGCATGTTCACGCGCACGTTCGGGTAGAGTATCAGATAGGCGCCCATCACCCCGGAGATCGCTCCCGACGCGCCGACGGTCGGGACGGCCGACGTCGGAGCGCTCAGCACGTGCGCGGCCGCCGCCGCCAGCCCGCACAACAGATAGAACGCCAGGAAGCGCCCCGGCCCCATGCTGTCTTCGATATTGTTGCCGAAGACCCAGAAGTAGATCGAATTGCCGAGGATGTGACCCCAGCCGCCGTGCAGGAACATCGACGTGAGCGGCGTCCATCTGTTGATCGGCTCAGCGTCGATGACGCAGTCGATCCCCGGCGCAACCGGAACGCCCACCCCGAGCGCGACGCGGTGGGTCAGCTCGCCCGGCACCATGCCCAGGTTGCACACGCTCGACACGAGCTGGAGCGGGTTCATGCCCCCGCCCTGCACGACGAACCACACGGTGAACATCGCGCCGAGTATCAGCCACGTCATGAGCGGCGTTCGGAGCGTCGGGTTGTCGTCGGAGAGCGGAATCATGCGCCTCGGAGTGGCGATCGGCCGGACCGGCCGGACACGAACGTGACAGGAAGTCGATGCCGCTTCAAGATGTCCCGCCGCGCCAGCGCTCGAGATACGCGGCGAGCGGCTCGAGCGCCGTGGACGCACCGACGAACCCCACGTGGCCGTCCGGACGCACCACGTAAACCGCATCGCGAACGAACCCCAGACGACGCATCCCCGGCCGCCACGAAAACTCCACCAGCGGCAGCTCGGCGCGCGCGCATGCGTCGCGAAGATAGGGCGACGCGTCGCCATAGACGTGCGCCTGCCACGCCCGCTCCGCGAGCGACGCGAAGTTGTCCTGCCCCGCGGTATCCACGTCCTCGACCCACGGCAGCCGGTCGCCCGCGCGAAGGCCACCGAGTTCCCCGACGCTGATCGGGCTGGTGCGATAGGCGATGGCTGTCTGCGACAGCGTCCGAAACGCGAATCGTCGGGCGGCGCGGATCCGCATCGCGATCGGCAGCAGCACCGGCACGACCCTCAGACGAACGAACCGCGCGATCGCGCCGTTGCGCGTCGCGATTACAAACGCGCGATCGGTCGTCGCCACGAGGCGGCGCGCGAACGCGATCCGCTCGGGCTCGTAGCTATCGAGCAACGCCTCCGGCGCGCCGCGCTGGACCACCTCGACCAGCTTCCACGCGAGGTTCACCGCGTCGCCGATCCCGGTGTTCATCCCCTGCCCGCCGACGGGGCTGTGAATGTGGCCGGCGTCGCCGAGCAGGAAGCAGCGCCCGGCGCGAAAGCGATCCGCGACCCGATGGTGCACGCGGTAGGTCGAGAACCAGTTGACGCCGGTGACGCGCAGCCCCAGGCGACGAAGGGCGTCGCCGCTGACATCGTCCCACCCGAGCGGTCGGTCGAGCGCGAGGGCCGCCTCCCGAATCGTGCCGATCAGGCGCCCCTTGCGCGCGCCCGCGAGCGGGAAGATCGCCGTGAAATCGGCCGCGTCGAGCGCGACGTGAAGCTCCTTGTCGATGTCCGACTCCAGGTCGACGTCGGCAACATAGAAGGTGCGTTCGTAGGTTCCGCCCGGAAATCCGACTCCCGTCGCGCGCCGGACCATCGAGTGGGCACCGTCGCAGCCGGCCACGTACCGCGCGACGACCGTCGAGCGCGCGCCCGACGGTCCACGCAACTCGGCGACGACGTCGAACTCCCGGTCCGACAGCCTCTCGACCGTCGTCCCTCGCTCGACCTCGACGCCGAGCCGCCGCAGTTCCGCGACGAGAAGCCGCTCGTGCACGTCCTGCGGCAGTACCAACATGTACGGATACGCACTGATCCCGATGCCGACGTCGCCGAGGACGGCGCGTGCCCTGTGCCGTCCGTGGACCCACAGATTGACCGCGACGAAGTGAAGCCCGGCCGCGATCACGCGATCGACGATGCCGAGCTGGCGGTAGAACTCGAGCGTGCGGGCGTGAACCACCAGGGCGCGCGACGTCGTTCCGGGTTCGGCCGCGGCGTCGACGATCCGAAAGCGGACGCCGGCCTGCGCGAGCCAGAGGGCGGTCACCAGGCCGGTCGGGCCCGCGCCGACGATGAGCACATCGGTCTCGTCCATGAGCCCTCTCCGATCGACCACCATGAACCTGGATGTCTTCGCCCGCTGCGCGGCGTGCCCGTCGACGGGCCACCAATGTTGCGCCCGGAGCCCTCGTCGTGGCAACAATCGTTCGACGTCGTGGCGGGCGGACGCGCGCTGCGGGAAAGTCAGTCCCGCCTCAGCGAGGTCCCGGCGCGTTCGACCGGTTGCCCATTTGACAGGCCGCTCAACCGGGAGCTCAGCGGGCGCGGATCAAATCCTGCCAGGATGGCTCAAATAGTCGGTCCCGTCCTTGCTTGCCTCACCGCTGTTCCCCCGGCGGCTCCCGCTCGTTCGGCAGCCGCCCAGTCTCCATTCGTAGAGGAAGCAATGGCCGACAAAGTCATTGGCATCGATCTCGGGACGACGAATTCGGTCGTCGCGGTCATGGAAGGTGGTGATCCCGTCGTGATCCCCAACGCCGAAGGCGGTCGTACGACCCCCTCGGTCGTCGGCTTCACGAAGGATGGCGAGCGTCTCGTCGGTCAGGTCGCCAAACGCCAGGCCGTCACCAACCCACAGAACACGGTCTTTTCCATCAAGCGCTTCATGGGCCGCCGCATGTCGGAGGTCCAGGACGAAACGAAGCGCGTTCCCTATAAGGTCGTCGCCGGCCCGAACGACGTGGCCGCCGTCGAGGTCCAGGGCAAGCGCTACACGCCGCCCGAAGTCTCGGCGATGATCCTGCAGAAGATGAAGCAGACGGCCGAGGACTACCTGGGCCAGTCGGTGACGAAGGCGGTCGTCACGGTGCCCGCGTACTTCAACGACGCACAGCGCCAGGCCACGAAGGACGCTGGCAAGATCGCGGGTCTCGACGTGCTCCGCATCATCAACGAGCCCACCGCCGCGGCCCTCGCCTACGGCCTCGACAAGAAGAAGGACGAGAAGGTCGCCGTGTTCGACCTCGGCGGCGGCACGTACGACATCAGCGTTCTCGAATTGTACGACGTCGAGGGCTCGCGCCAGTTCGAGGTCAAGTCCACGAACGGCGACACCCACCTCGGCGGCGACGACTTCGACCAGCGCGTCATCGACTGGATCGTCGGCGAATTCAAGCGCGATCAGGGCATCGACCTCTCCAAGGATCCGATGGCGCTCCAGCGCCTGAAGGAAGCCGCCGAGAAGGCGAAGATGGAGCTGTCGAGCACCATGTCGACCGACATCAACCTCCCCTTCATCACGGCGGACCAGAGCGGCCCGAAGCACCTCAACTACACGCTCTCCCGCGCCAAGTTCGAGCAGCTCGTGGATGATCTCATCCAGCGCACGCTCGAGCCGATGAAGAAGGCGCTCAAGGACGCCGGTCTCGATCCGAAGGACATCGACGAAGTCATCCTCGTCGGCGGCTCGACCCGCATCCCGAAGATCCAGGAAGTCGTGAAGGGCTACTTCGGCAAGGAGCCGAACCGCTCGGTGAACCCGGACGAAGTCGTCGCCATCGGCGCGGCCATCCAGGGCGCGGTGCTCACGGGCGAGCAGAAGGACGTCCTCCTCCTCGACGTCACGCCGCTGTCGCTCGGCATCGAGACCCTCGGCGGCGTGACCACGGTGCTCATCCCGCGCAATACCACGATTCCGACCAAGAAATCGGAGACGTTCTCGACGGCCGACGACAATCAGACGACGGTCGAGATCCACGTGCTGCAGGGCGAGCGCGAGCTGGCGCGCGACAACCGCACGATCGGCAAGTTCCAGCTCACGGGCATCCCGCCCGCACCGCGCGGCATGCCGCAGGTCGAAGTCACCTTCGACATCGACGCCAACGGCATCCTTCACGTGTCCGCCAAGGACAAGGCGACGAACAAGGAGCAGAAGATCCGCATCGAAGCCTCGAGCGGGCTCTCCGACACCGACATCGACAAGATGGTGAAGGACGCCGAGAAGAACGCGGCGGAAGACAAGAAGAAGCGCGAGGAGATCGACACGCGGAATCGGCTCGACAGCATGACGTACGAGGTCGAGAAGAACGCGAAGGAGTGGTCCGACAAGCTGTCGCCCGATCTCAAGGCCAAGCTCGACGCGGCGGTGGAGCGGTCGCGCAAGGCGCTGCGCGGCGACGATCTGAACGAGATCAAGTCGGCGCAGGAAGAGCTGAACCGCGTCTTCTCGGAAGCGGGGCAGTCGTTCTACGCGCAGAGCCAGGGTGCCGGCACCGAGGGCGCGCCAGCCGACGCCTCTCAGCCGGGCGCAACTTCCGGCGCGGCGCCGGGTACTGGCGCCAATGAGGACGTCGTCGAGGCCGACTACGAGATCGTCGACGACAACAAGAAGTAAAGTTTTCGTTGTGAACCGGCCCGTGGGGGCAACCATGGGCCGGCTCATGCGTTACAAAAAACAGCGGGACAGTCGTACTACGAAGAGCGGCTGGACGCGGCATGGGTCCGGCCGTTTTCGTACTATTCAGTAGGAACCGCGCGGCCAGTGGCGAGCAGAGCACGCCCGAGCCGCCGCGTCACATCAATCCGAGCAGGTGATTCATCGCTATGTCGATCAAATCCTCTCGCGCACGCCTCGGCGCCGCTGTCGTCGTGGCCTTCCTCTGCGGTCTCATCTTCGCCTCCGGGTTCGATCTCACGCGCTTCGGCTGGGCGCAGGGGCGCGTGAATCCGTCCGCCAACCGGCCCACCGCCGCCGAGGTCGCGCCGGCCGCTGATCTCGAGTCGGCGTTCGAAGCCGTCGCCGACCACGCCCGTCCCGCCGTCGTCTCGATCGAGACCGAGCGTTTCGCGCGCACGCGCCCCACGACCAGACAGCGCCGCGGTGGCAGCCAGCTCCCGCCGGGCATCGAAGACCTGCTCCGCGGCTTCGACGATCCGCGCATGCAGCCGAACGACGTGCCCGAAGAGGCGAGCGGCTCCGGCTTCATCGTCTCGCCCGACGGCTACATCCTCACCAACAACCACGTCGTCGCCGACGCGGACAAGGTGACCGTCACGTTGTTCGACAAGAGCGTGTACACCGCGAAGATCGTCGGCCGCGATCCGTCGACCGACGTGGCCGTCATCAAGATCGACGGCAAGAGCTTCCCGACGCTCAATCTCGGCGACGACACCAAGTCGCGCGTCGGCCAGTGGGTGCTCGCGATCGGCAATCCGCTCGACCTCGACTTCACGGTCACGGCGGGAATCGTCAGCGCGAAGGGCCGCAATCAGAGCGGCCTGCTCAACAACAAGTACGCGATCACCGACTATATCCAGACCGACGCGGCGATCAACCCCGGCAACTCGGGCGGTCCGCTGCTCAACATCCGCGGCGACGTCATCGGCATCAACAGCGCGATCGCGAGCGGCACTGGCTACTACGCGGGCTACGGCTTCGCCATTCCGATCACGCTCGCCAAGCAGGTGATGGACGATCTGATCAAGTATGGATCGGTCAAGCGCGCGATCGTCGGCATCAATCTCCAGGAAGCGTCGCTGGCCGACGCGAAGGCCGCGGGGCTGCCGCATCCGACCGGCGCGAAGATCGTCGGCTTTGGCGATGACTCGCTGTCGAGCCCAGGCTGGAAGGCCGGCCTCCAGTTCGCCGACATCGTCATCACGGCCGACGGCAAGCCGGTCGATCAGGTCAACACGCTTCAGCGCATCATCCGCGCGCACAAGCCGGGCGACGTCGTGAACGTCGAAGTCATGCGCTTCGGCGCGAAGAAGTCCTTCAGCATCAAGCTGGCGGAAGCACCGAGCGAAGCCGCGCCGGCCAATGCCAACGACGACGATCGCGAAGGTGCGCGCGTCCGTCCGATGAACAACCGCGAGGCGGCGCGTTCGATGGACAAGCTGGGGATCACCGTGGAGCCGATTTCCCCTGACTTCGCGCGCAGCATCAAGCTGCAAGGGAACGTCAGCGGGTTGCGCGTGGCGTCGGTCGCGGGCAACGGCCCATCGTATCACACGCTCAGCCCGAACGTTCTCATCCTCGGCGTCCTGAACCCCGTCCGGAAGGATGTGAAGACCGTCGATGACCTGCAGGGCGTGCTGAATGGCATGAAGTCGGGTGACGTGATCACCCTCAAGATCTGCTACCCGAACCCGACCGACGGGAGCTGCCAGCTCAACTCGGCGAGCATCATCCTCGAGAAGTGATCGAGCGCGAAGCCACGAACGCGAACGGGGCAGCCGAATCGGCTGCCCCGTTTGCATTTCTCATTTCCGCGATGCGAAGGGGGGGACTCGAACCCCCAAGCCTTTCGGCGCCAGATCCTAAGTCTGGTGCGTCTGCCAGTTCCGCCACCCTCGCGTCATCACCACGGCGACGGCAAGAGCGTCGCCGCGGCGATCACAGGACACTCAGAATGCGTATCCGAGAATGAACCGCACGGTGAAGATCGCCTTGTCGATGTCGACCCGGCTGCGATCCTCGTGCGACGCCAGCACGCGCTTGACGCCGGCCCCCGTGCCGACGAGAAAATGCTGTCCGTGGCCGAAGAGCCAATTGTAATCGGCGATCAGCCCGACCGTCGGCGCCGTGAGGTTCTGCCGAACCGAATCCGGCTTGTTCGAGAAGCGCGTCCAGCCGATCGACGCGCCGATCGAGAAGTCGCGCAGAATGACCTCGCCGGGATAGTAGCGCGCCTTGACGTCGAACGTGGTGAATCGCCGGTCATCGGTCGCGTCGATGTACGAGGCGACGCCGCCGAGCGTGATCCCCTGCACCACTCCTGTCTCGAGCTCGAAGGTGGCGACGTCGGCCGGCAGTCCGATCGGGTTGAATCCGATATACGTGCGGCTCGGGATCGGCACGCGCTGAGACTGCGCCGGCGCCTGCGCCGAGGCGCGCAGGCTGACGAACAGGAGGGCAACCAAGGGAACAACGCAGCGACGAACCATGGACATGAGACAGGCGCGACTGTGGCCGGGTTGAAGTTGGGTGGAACGTAACATGGAGTAGGGAGGAGGGAGCAGGGTGCAGGGAGTGAAACGGCACCAGCCGGCGGGAGTGAACGGCACCAGCTGGCGGGAGTGAACGGCACTGGCTGGCGGGAGTGAACGGCACCGGCCGGCGGGAGTGAACGGCATCCGCTGGCGGAGTGCACGCGACGATGCGTTGCCCCCTTCTCCCATCCCCGAACCCACTGCGCCCCACTAGCTTTCTCGGCTATGAACATCGAAATCACGCCCAAGAAGACCGACGGTCTCGAGCGACTGATCGAAGTCCGCGTTCCCGTCGAAACCGTTCGCGACGCGGAAGACACCGCGGCGCGGCGCTATGCGTCGAACGTGCGACTGCCGGGCTTCCGTCCGGGCAAGGCGCCGCCGGCGATGGTGAAGAAGCGCTTCAAGGACGCCATCCGCCAACAGGTCATCGAGACGTTGGTGCAGGAGGCGTTTCAGGAAGTCATGTCGCGCGAGAAGCTCGACGTCGCGGCGCAGCCCCACATCCACGATCTGAAGTTCGAGGAAGGGCAGCCGCTCTCGTTCGAGCTCCACGTCGAGGTCCGCCCCGAGATCAAGCTCGAGAAGGTCGAGGGCTTCCAGGTCTCGCGCGTGCAGGCGCCGGTGAATGATGAAATCGTAAATCAGCAGATCGAGCAGATTCGCGAACAGAAGGCGCAGTGGAGCCCGGTCGAGGACCGCCCCGCGCCGGGCGACATGGTTCGCGTACAGCTCACGACCGCCGACGACAACGGCGAGTTCCCCGAGGCGCGCGAGTATCCGCTCGTCCTCGGCAGCGGCCAGGCGATTCCAGGGGTCGAAGAGTTGATCATGGAGCTCTCGCCGGGCTCGAACGCCGAACGCAACGTGCGCTGGCCCGATGACTTCCCGGACGAGTCGCAACGCGGCAAGACCAAGCCCGTGCGCGTGACGTTGCTCGACGTGAAGCGGAAGGCGCTCCCCGCGCTCGACGACGCGTTCGCGCGCGAGGTCGGCGACTTCGAGTCGCTCGACGCGCTGCAGGCGACGGTCCGCAAGGATCTCGAGGAGCACGCGTCGCGCGAGGCGGATGCCGGCGTGCGCCAGCAACTCCTCGACCAGATCGCCGAGTCGAATCCGTTCGACATTCCGAGCGCCTGGGTGAGCCAGTTGATCGAAGGCTACATCAACGCGTACCAGGTGCCCGAAGAAGAACGGCCCAAGTTCCGCGAGGAGTTCCGCCCGGTCGCCGAGAAGCAGGTGCGGCGCGACCTGATCATCGACACGATCGCCGAGCGCGAAGGGCTCAAGGCAAGCGAGGCGGACGTGGACGATCGCGTCGCCAAGGTTGCGGAGAGCCGCGGCGCGGATCCGGGGCAGGTCTATGCGTCCCTGCAGAAGGCCGGCCGCCTTCGCGAGATCGAGCAGTCCATCACGGAAGAGAAAGTCTTCGCCTGGCTGACCGAACGGAACCAAATCGGAAGCTGATCGCCGGCCCCGGGGCGGAGTGCCACGCGGTTGAGACCCGTGACCCGAGACCCGGGACCTAGGTTCTTCCCCTCAACACGTTCCTGTTTCAGGGTTTGCTCGTTTCGGCGCCGATACTCATTCCAAGACTGACAATGGCTACGATTTATCCTCCGTATGTGATCGAGCGCTCGCCGCGCGGCGAGCGGAGCTACGACATCTTCAGCCGCCTGCTGATGGATCGCATCATCTTCCTCGGCACGCCGGTGAACGATGATGTGGCGAACATCATCATCGCCCAGCTCCTGTTCCTCGAGGCGGACAATCCGGATCGCGACATCTTCCTGTACATCAACTCGCCGGGCGGCAGCGTGTCGGCGGGGCTCGCGATCTACGATACGATGCAGTACCTGAAGTCGCCGGTGAACACGATCTGCATGGGCATGGCCGCGTCGATGGGGTCGTTCCTGCTCGCGGGCGGACGTCCGGGCAAGCGGTCCGCGCTTCCGCATTCGCGCATCATGATTCACCAGCCGTCGCAGAGCGGCGGCGGCGGTACGGCATCGGACATCGAGATTCAGGCGCGCGAGATTCTGTACCTTCGGGCCAAGCTCAACGGGCTGTACGCGAAGCACACTGGGCGGGCGCTCGAGCAGATCGAGCGCGACATGGACCGCGATCGGTACATGTCGGCCGAAGAGGCGAAGGAATACGGGCTCGTCGACAACGTGATCACGCATCGCGGCGAGATCGTCGAGCCCAGCAGCTTGCAGGCGGTCACGAAGTAGCCTGGCAAGGGTTGGAGCCGGGATATGGGACCAAGGTCCCAGGTCCCGGCTCTGGTCCATGGCAGAGAATGGTTCAGGGCGTGTTTGGGGGCGCATACCCCGGTCCGCCTGTACGACATTTCTCGTGACCCGGCCGGTCCGCGCCGCGCGACCTGAGACCGGTGACCTGAGACCTTTCGTCTGTGACCTGTGACCGTGCTCGTTGACGTTTGGGCTGCCTCGCTCGTCTCTTGTCTTGTCGGCAGCGCGTCCTTAAGTCTCACTGAAGTACCTGCCCCGCGCCCGAGAGTCCTCGTCGTCTTTCCGGGCACCCGCGTCACCTGTTGAGTGAGCTGTCATGTCGCACGACAAACACCTGCGCTGCTCGTTTTGCGGAAAGTCGAAGGATTCGGTCCGGAAGTTCATCTCCGGCCCATCCGTCTACATCTGCAACGAGTGCATCGCCCTCTGCAACGAGATTCTCGCGGAGGATGAAGAGCGCGAGGTCGCTGAGGCGATCACGCAGGTCCCGACGCCCCAGGAGATCAAGGAAACGCTCGATCAGTACGTCATCGGTCAGGAGAAGGCCAAGAAGGCGCTCGCCGTAGCGGTCTATAACCACTACAAGCGCATCAACTCGGCCTCGGTCCGCGACGACGACGTCGAGCTCGACAAGTCCAACATTCTGCTCATCGGCCCGACCGGCACCGGCAAGACGCTGCTCGCCCAGACGCTGGCGCGCATCCTCGACGTGCCGTTCACGATCGCCGATGCCACGACGCTCACCGAAGCGGGCTATGTCGGTGAAGACGTCGAGAACATCCTCGTGCGGCTGCTCCAAGCCGGCGACTTCAACGTCGCCGAATGCGAGCGCGGCATCGTCTACATCGACGAGATCGACAAGATCGCGCGGAAGTCGGAGAACCCGAGCATCACGCGCGACGTCTCCGGCGAAGGCGTGCAGCAGGCGCTCCTCAAGATCCTCGAGGGCACCGTCGCGTCGGTTCCGCCGCAGGGCGGCCGCAAGCACCCGCAGCAGGAATACATCCAGATCAACACGAAGGACATCCTGTTCATCTGCGGCGGCGCATTCGACGGGCTGGAGAAGATCATCGAAGCGCGCACGGGCCGCCGTCAGATCGGCTTCAACAAGGAAGACGGCAAGCGCACGCCCGCGCAGGCGAAGAACCCCTTCGCCGAGGTGGAACCGGACGACATGCTGCGCTTCGGGTTGATCCCCGAGCTGGTGGGCCGCCTCCCCGTGGCCGTCGCCCTCGAGGCGCTCGACGAGGACGCGCTCGTGCGCATTCTCAAGGAGCCCAAGAACGCGCTGACCAAGCAGTACACCAAGCTGTTCGAGCTCGAGGAAGTGAAGCTCACCTTCGAGGACTCGGCGCTCCGCGCGATCTCGCAGAAGGCGTTGAAGCGCGGCACCGGCGCGCGCGGCCTGCGGGCGATCCTCGAGGAGCTGCTCACCGAGGTCATGTTCGACCTTCCGACGCGCGAAGACGTCGAAGAGGTGAAGCTGACCGAGAGCGCCGTCGTGAACGGCACCCCGCCGCTGCTCGAGATCTCGCCGCAGCGCAAGAAGAAGGAAGCCTGACCACGAAACGAGAACGGGCCGCTCCCACGAGCGGCCCGTTCTCGTTTTCCGTCTCCGCACCGCCCGCCGCCGATCAGACAACTCTAATCACGCGGCGGCCCCACTGGCGCCGGTCGGCCGACCCGGCAAAGTTGGAGCAGTCGTCCCCCTCGGTCCGTCCCCTGCCGCTCCCGCTCGCCCCATCATGCCATCCAACCCTCCGGAAGAGCAGCTCGAGGTCAAGCAGTTCCAGCCGGTCGATCTCGACCGCACGATCATCGCCCTGCCGCTCCTGCGCGAGATGCAGAAGGACTTCGAGCGCATCGCGCAGATCCGCAAGCTGGTCCCCGACGCGGTCGATCACTTCAACTCGGCGATCGAATTCAACACCGCCTTCCCAGGCGGACCGTCCGCCGCCCGCCAGGCGGCGCTCGAGCTGCTCGGACCGGCCTCGGAGAAGACCCGCGCCGCCGCGGAGGCGACCGTCGCTCGCGCCACGCCGGAGTCGCGCGAACGCGATGCCGCGCGCCTCGCGGCGCTCGATGCCGCGATTCAGAACCAGACCATCGAGCCGCCGCTCCCTGGTCTTCCCTACAGCCTCGCACGGCTCGACGCGTCGGTCATTCGACGCCTCATGAACGCCAACGAGCGCTATCGAAAAGACGACGAGACCGCGGCCCCGATCCGCGAGATCTACCCGAAGCGCTTCGAGGTCATCATCGACCTCAATCTCGAGTATCCTGGCGGACGGAGCGCCGCGCGCGATTGGGTCATCGCCAACGTCGACCGGGCCAAGGCCGACGCAGGCGTGCGCGACGACGGACAGGTCGTCTACACGGGGAAGAACCGCCCCGACAGCCAGTATCTCTTCGCCCGCCTCGAGGCGCGGGTGATCCAGCGGCTGGTGGAGATCGACGTCGAGGACGCGAAGGATCTCGCCGAGTCGATGCGACAGGCGACGGACAACGAGACGGTGCGGCGCCGGATCGATGCGTCGCGGTGCCGCGCCATCTTCCACATCTGGCCCGACTTCGAGGTCTCGGCCTGCATCACGCGCTCGATCGCGACCGTCAAATGCGACGCGGCGCACGCGTCCTTCGGCGCCCTCGGCACCGGGATCACGTGGGCGGTGATGGACTCGGGAATCGACAGGACGCACCCGCACTTCACGCTGCACGGCAACATCGACGACACGTCGCCGCTCCACCACGATTTCACGCTCGACGGATCCGGTCCGTTCGACGACGAGAACGGCCATGGAACCCACGTCGCGGGGATCATCGCCGGCGAATGGCGGACCACGCCCGACACGCCGATGGAGAAGCGCCCGCTCGCCATTACGCGCACCCTCAAGAAGGACACCGAGGACGTCGAGCTCCAGCAGACGCGCATCGATTGCATCAGCGGCATGGCGCCGCGCTGCAAGCTCGTGAGCCTTCGCGTGCTCGACGAGAACGGCAAGGGCGCGGTGAGCAATCTCATCGCGGCCATCCAGCACATTCAGGAGATCAACGGCTACGGGCGCCGCCTCATCATCCACGGCGTGAACATGAGCCTCGGTTACAACTTCGAGCCGGAGTGGTTCGCCTGCGGCCAGAGCCCGCTCTGTGTCGAGGTGGACCGCCTCGTGAAGTCGGGGGTGGTGGTGGTCGTCGCGGCGGGCAACACCGGCTACGGCACGCTCAAGTCGAGCGCGGGGTCGACCGCCGCGGGCATCGCGCTGACGATCAACGATCCGGGCAACGCCGACCTCGCGATCACGGTCGGGGCAACGCATCGCGACATGCCGCACACCTATGGCGTTTCGTACTTCTCGTCGAAGGGCCCGACGGGCGACGGACGGCTCAAGCCAGATCTCGTCGCGCCAGGCGAGAAGATCGTGTCGTGCGCCGCGGGGGCATTGAAGCAGGATGCGGCCAGGGGCGTCCCGTGCGACTACGTCGAGACGAGCGGCACCAGCATGGCGGCGCCACATGTGAGCGGCGCCATTGCGGCCTTCCTCTCGGTGCGCACTGAATTCATCGGGCAATCGGAGCGCGTGAAGCGAATCTTCGTCGACACGTGCACGGACCTGCGCCGCGACCGGTACTTCCAGGGCGCTGGACTCGTGGATCTGATGCGCGCCATCCAGTCGATCTGACCACCATCCGCCGTGAGGCACCCATGAACGACATCGCCGGCATTCCCTACGTTCGCGCCCCCTTCGAGTTCGACGGACGCCTGCTCGCGCCCGTCTCCGTCCCCGCCGGCACGACCGACGTGATCGTCATGTCGCACGGCTGGAACAACAACGAGGCCGACGCCGAGGCGCTCTATCAGCGGCTCTTCGAGAGCTTCACCCAGGTCGGTGCGCCGAACGACCTTGCCGGCCGGACGCTCGCCGTCGTCGGTGTGATCTGGCCGTCGAAGCGGTTCGACGAGATGGTGGCGAGCGTCGCCGATCAGGAGGGGACGGAGGGCGGTGCGTCGTTCGGCGGCGCGTCGTCCAACGACGCCGAATCGCAGCGGATGCTCGAGGAGAAGCTGACGTCGATGGAGGCGCTGTTCGCTTCCCCGGACCAGCGCGCGGCGATCGGCGAGATGCGCGCGCTGATCCGCGATCTCGAGGACCAGGCGACCGCGCGGCGCGCGTTCATGGACCGGCTTCGCTCGCTCGTCGATCCCTCGAACGCCGACGGTGAAGATGCGTCGACGCTCTTCTTCAAGCAGGACGGCAACGAGATCCTCAAGTCGCTGAAGATCGAGGCCGACAACCTCGACGACGCTCTCGCCTCGACGACGAGCGCCGTCGCCGGGGGCGCGCAGCCGCTGGACCTTGGCGCGGTTCCGGCCACCGCGACGACCGCGGAGGGGAGCGCGGGTTTCATGAGCTTCCTGTCGGGCTTCAAGTCGGCGGCGATGAACGCGCTGAACTTCACGACCTACTATGAGATGAAGTCGCGAGCCGGGACGGTCGGCAAGAACGGTGTCGCGCCGCTCATCGACGAGCTCGCGAAGACCGTCGACCGGATCCATCTGATCGGCCACAGTTTCGGCGGGCGCGTCGTCACGTCGGCCGCCGCCAACTCGACGACCGACAAGATCCGCAGCATGAGCCTTCTGCAAACCGCTTTCTCGCACAATGGCTTCTCGCGATCGATGAAGGGTTTCTTCCGCAACGTCGTCGACACGAACCGCGTGCACGGGCCGATCATCGTAACCCATACGCCGAACGACAAGGCGGTCGGGATCGCGTATCCGCTCGCGTCGCGGCTCGCCCAGCAGACGGCGGCGAAGCTCGGCGACGCGAACGACAAGTACGGCGGCCTCGGTCGCAACGGCGCCCAGCAGATGGAAGCCGGCGAGGTCGACGCGACGATCACGAAGCTGCTCGGCGCCGACGCCACCTATCGGTTCACGGCCAACAAGTTCTTCAACCTCGAGGCCAGTCCGTTCATCAAGGGGCACAGCGACATCACGGGCAAGGAGGTGGCGCGCGCGGTGCGGCAGGCGATCGCGAGCGCATGAGACCCACGGCGCGCCACCGGCGGCACCGCCGGTGGCGACGCCCGCGGCTATCTTTCTTCGATGACTGATTTCCCCCCCGAGCCGCGCCGGTTGGCCGTGCTGCCGCTGCGCGACGTCGTGGTCTTCCCCAACGTCGCGATGCCGCTGCTCGTTGGGCGCGAAGCGTCGCTCGGCGCGATCGAGGCGGCCGCCGCGGAAGGCGGCCTGCTCTTCCTCGTCGCGCAGCGCAACGCCGACACCGAGGAACCGTCGGCCGGTGACATGCACCGCGTCGGCGTCGTCGCGCGAATCGTGCAGGCGTCGCGGCAGGCGAGCGGCACCGCGCGCATTCTCGTCGAAGGCGTGAGCCGCGCGCGCGTCACGCGCTACGTGCCGGCGAGCGGCTATCTCCGCGCAACGCTGGCCGACGACGACGAGCCCGCGCTCGACGATCAGGAAGCCGCGAACGTGCAGATGCGCCGGGTGGCCGCCCTGTTCGAGGAATACGTCTCGCTGCACCGGCGCATCCCGAACGAAGTCGTCGCACTCGTGCAGAGCGCGGATACGATCGAGCGCCAGGCGTACGGCGTCGCGGCGCATCTCGCGGTGCGCGTCGAGGTGCGGCAGTCGCTGCTCGAATGCGCAACCATCCCCGCCCTGCTCGACGCGCTCGGCCAGGTGATCGCCGGCGAGATCGAGCTGTTGCGGCTCGAGCGCAAGCTCGATGAAGAGGTGCGTGGCTCGCTCTTCCAGAACCAGCGCGAGTTCTATCTGCAGGAACAGCTCAAGGCGATCCATCGCGAGCTCGGCAACGACGAGAGCGACGACGTCCTCGAGCTCGAGCGACAGATCGAGGCGAAGCGTCTGCCCGACGTCGTCCGTATCCGGGCGCTGCGCGAAGCGAGAAAGCTTCGCCGCATGTCCCCGCTGTCGCCGGAATCGACCGTCGCCCGCAATTTCCTCGACTGGGTGCTTGCACTGCCGTGGACGGAGCGCACGGACGACGTCCTCGACGTCGCTCACGCCCGCCGCATCCTCGACGAGGACCACTACGGCCTCGAGGAAGTGAAGGACCGCATCCTCGACTACATCGGCGTGCTGTCGCTCGTCGAGCGCATGGAAGGCCCGATCCTCTGTCTCGTCGGCCCGCCGGGCGTCGGCAAGACGTCGCTCGGCCGGTCGATCGCGCGGGCACTCGGCCGCAAGTTCGTGCGGATGTCGCTCGGCGGCGTGCGCGACGAAGCCGAGATCCGCGGCCATCGTCGCACCTACATCGGCTCGATGCCCGGCCGCGTGATCCAGGCGATGCGCAAGGCCGAAGTGGTCAATCCGGTCATTCTGCTCGACGAGATCGACAAGCTCGGGAATGACTATCGCGGCGATCCGGCAGCCGCGCTGCTCGAGGTCCTCGACCCCGAGCAGAACAAGGCGTTCAACGACCACTATCTCGAGGTCGACTACGATCTGTCGCAGGTCCTGTTCGTCACGACGGCGAACTACCTGCCGCAGGTCCCGGAGCCGCTGCGCGACCGCATGGAGATCATCCGGCTGTCCGGCTATCTCGATCAGGAAAAGTTCGCGATCGCGCGGCAGTTCCTCGTCCCGAAACAGCTGCGCGCGAACGGGCTCGATCCGGCGACCGTCGCTCTCGAGAGCGACGTGATTCCGACGATCGTGCAGCAGTACACGCGCGAGGCCGGCGTGCGCGAGCTCGAGCGGCGCATCGGACGCGTCGCGCGGAAGCTCGCGCGCCGCCGCGCCGAGTCCCGCGAGACGATCCCGCGCGGTGCGGCGGTCGCGGACCAGCCGGCGACGCTGAGCGTCGCATCGTCCGACCTTCGCGAACTGCTCGGAATCGCGCCGTACGACCCCGGTGCGCTGTCGCTCGAGCACAAGGTCGGCGTCGCGACGGGGCTCGCGTATACGAGCGTGGGCGGCGAAGTGCTCGAGATCGAAGTCAGCGTGATCGGCGGCCGCGGCAAGCTCAGTCTCACCGGCACGCTCGGCGACGTGATGAAGGAGTCCGCGAGCGCCGCGCTCAGCTACGCGCGGTCGCGAGCCGGCGTGCTCGGCATCGAGCGCGACTTTCACAAGACCCGCGACCTCCACGTGCACATCCCGTCGGGCGGCACGCCGAAGGACGGTCCGTCGGCCGGGATCGCGATCGCGACCGCGATCATCAGCGGCCTCACGGGCATCGCCGTGCGCGGCGACGTCGCGATGACCGGTGAGGTGACGCTGCGCGGCCGCGTGCTGCCGATCGGAGGCCTCAAGGAGAAAGCGGTCGCGGCGCATCGGAACAACGTGCGGCACGTGATCATCCCGCATCAGAACCTGCGCGACGTGGAAGAGCTTCCCGAGGAAGTGCGCGCCGGCGTGACGTTCCATTCCGTGAAGACCATGGACGAAGTGCTCGCGCTCGCGCTCGTGCGCGCGGACTTCGCCAGCGAGATGCCGGCGACGGCCCCCAACTGATGACCGACGCACGAGATCCCGAGGTCGCAGAGGGCGGCGCGAATGAACCCCTCGTCATCCGATCGCTCGAGTTCATCGGCGGCATGGCGAGCCTGGGCGGCTGGCGCCCGGATCCCGACCTGCCGGAGATCGCCTTTGCCGGGCGCTCCAACGTCGGCAAGTCGTCGCTGCTCAACCGGCTGATCCACCGGAAGAAGTTCGCGCGCGTGAGCAACACGCCGGGACGCACCCGCGAGGTGAACTTCTTCAAGGTGAACGAGCAGTTCGTGCTCGTGGACCTTCCCGGATACGGCTACGCGCGGATCTCGAAGGAGAAGCGCGCCGAGTGGAAGCCGCTGATCGAGAGCTATCTGCGCAAGAGTCCGCGGCTGCGCGGCATCGTTCAACTCCTCGACGCGCGCCACGACCCCACGAACGACGACCGCCAGATGCTCGACTTCCTCGGCGACCTCGGCGTTCCGACGATCGTGGTGTTGACGAAGGTCGACAAGCTGCGCGCGGCCGAGCGTAAGCGCCGGCTCATCGAGGTGCCCACGTCGCTCGGCCTGGACGACGATCAGGTGATTCCGTTCAGCGCGGTGACCGGCGAGGGACGGCGCGAGCTGGCGGAAGCGATCGAGTCGCTGTTGGAGCAGCCGTCGTGGCGAGCGGAGGAAGCTGACGCGGCCGACCCGGCTGTGGGCGATGGAAGCGATGACAGCGCGGCGGACGCAGGTCCGAATCCGGAAGCACCCGACGAACGCTGAAATCGCTCGAAGGCGCGACAGCACTCGCGACGAGGCGTGACAATCGTCGCGGACTTCCCTGCCGCCGATCTTTTCACCAACGTCCCTCGTTCAGCCGGCGTGAACCAACCACTGACTGCCATGGCCTACCTTCCGCTCCGCAACATCAGCGAGCCGCCGACCCGGCCGCTCGCGAACGAATGGCTCGAGTCGATCCGGACGCGTCTCGATGACGGCAAGACCGATCGCGCGGATCTCTGTCGTGAGGTGCTCACGGAGCTCTACTACCCGGAGTATGCGGGGAACTGGCTGACGGCGGTGAACGACAAGGCCCTTCCCGCCGCGACGCGTCTCGCGCTCTCGGCGATGGATCCGCGTAACATCACGCTCGAGCCGGAATACTATGCCGACTGCGATCAGGAGCGCTTCCAGCGCGTGAAGCCGCTCCTCTGGCTCTGGTATTCCTTCGACCGCAGTCCGATCGGCGGTCAGAACGTGTGGCTCGGCGTGGAGCTCCGGCGGCTGCTCGCGCGGTACATCTTCAAGCGCGTCGGCGAGAACTTCAAGGCGTTCCAGCACGTCGAGTTCTCGTTCGGCTACAACATGGACGTGGGCGACAACGTGGTGGTACACCGCCACGTCCTGCTCGACGATCGCGGCGGCATCCAGCTCGGCAACAACGTCTCGATCAGCGACTACGCGAACATCTACAGCCACACCCACAGCATCGTCGAGCAGCGCGACGTGACGAACGCGCTCACGAAGATCGACGACGGCGTGCGGATCACGTACCATGCGACGGTGCTGGCGGGCGTGCACGTCAACGAGCAGGGCATGGTTGGGGCGATGGCGGTCGCGACGAAGGACGTGCGGCCCTATCACGTGTATGTCGGCATTCCGGCGAAGAGCGTGCGGGTGAAGCCGAACGCGCCCGACTCGACGCACGTGCTTAAGACGAGTTCGGATCGCAAAGCCCAGGGGTAGAGTGGGGAGTCGGGAGCAGGGAGGTGGGAGGAGCCACGGAGCGAGTGGCGGTGCGCCTCGCTCCGGCTTCCGGCTTCCGGCTTCCGGCTTCCGGCCCGAGCCGACGGCCGCACTCCCTGCTCCCTGCCCCTCACTCCCTACTCGACCCTCATCACGTCGTCGACCGGCCCCGCGTTCCCGGTGCCCAGTAGCTCGACGATCTCGCGCAGCGACGCGCGCTCGCCCGGAAAGCCGTAGCGCGTCAGCGCATCCTCGACCGTGAGCCATTCGTGCGCGTCGTGCTCGTCGGCCGTCGTGACCTCCGCCGGCTCCGCCACGAACGCGGCGAACACGATCGCCAGCTCGACCGCCCGCAGCTTGCGCAGATAGAACGGATTGACCCGAACGACGTACAGCCGGTCCACTGCGAGCCCCGTCTCTTCGCGGACTTCCCTGAGCGCGGCGTCCTGCGGCTCCTCGCCCGGTTCGATGTGTCCATGGACCGGCTCCCACGCGCCCGGGCATCGCGTTCCCAACCGTCGCCGGAGCGCCAGCACTCGCCATCCCGAGGCCAGGGGCCGGATCACGAAGACATCCACCGTTCGAACGTCGATTGCGGTCATGGCCGGAAAGCTATCGGCGCCGCGACGGGCGCGCCGACCCACGGTCGTCAGTGCGTCGAGATCGTCGCGCAGGTCGAAGGCGCTCAGCTCCGCGAGCGCACCGCGCGCGTCCTGAACGGCGCTCAGGCCGCGATACACGGGCTCGACGTGGATCGCCGCAACCGCGGGCGCCGCTTCGGCGACGCGCGCGACGGCGATCGCCTTCGGCGAGTCCGCCGCCGGGGCGATCGACGAGACGTCGGGATCGGCAGTCGCGACCCGTCCGACCTCGTCGAGAGTCGTTCGACCGGCGGCAACATGCGCGACGCCCGACCGCCAGAGGCTTCGCATCCCGTCGGCGCGCGCCGCTTCGGCGATACGCTCCGTCGGTTCTCCCGCCGCGACGCGCCGCTCGAACTCCGACGACCCGATGAGCACTTCGACCAGCGCGAGCCGGCCGTGGAACCGCGTGTTCCCGCAGACATCGCACGGCTCGTCACGCCCGCCACACGCCGCGCAGATGCGACGCACCAGCCGCTGCGCGAGCACGCCTTTTACCGCGGTCGCGATCTTGTAGCTCGCCACACCGATGTCGATGAGCCGCGTGACGGCACTCGGCGCATCGTTCGTGTGGAGCGTGGAGAGCACGAGGTGGCCGGTGAGCGACGCCTGGATCGCGATCTCCGCCGTCTCGCGATCGCGAATCTCGCCGATGAGCACGACGTCCGGATCCTGTCGCATGATCGAGCGCAGCGCGGTGGCGAACGTCAATCCCGCCTTGTCGTTCACCTGCACCTGCACGATGCCGGGCAGCCGGTATTCGATCGGATCCTCGACGGTCACGATGTTCACGCCGCGCTCCTTGAGCGCGCGGAGTGCCGCGTAGAGCGTGGTCGTCTTGCCGGAACCGGTCGGCCCCGTGACGAGGATGAGCCCTTCGCGCGACTCGAGCAGCCGCTCGATCCGCGAGAGCTCGTCGGCGTGAAAGCCCATCCCGTCGAGCGACATGACCGTCGAGCGTCCGTCGAGCACGCGAATCACGACCTTCTCGCCGTGCGACGCGGGCAGCGTCGATACGCGGAGGTCGACGGCGACACCGTTGATCGCGACGCGTGCCCGCCCGTCCTGAGGCCGCAGCCGGTCGGCGATGTCGAGCCCCGACAGGATCTTCACGCGCGACACGAGCGCGGGGCCCACGGCGCGCGGCAGAGTGCGCGCGAGACGGAGGACGCCATCCACCCGGTGCCGGACGGCGATCCCGCGCTCTTCCGGCTCGATGTGAATGTCGCTCGCGCGGCCAGCGATCCCGGCTGCGATCAGGTCGTCGACGAGCATCGAGGTCGTTGCCGCCCCGTCGTCCGCCGGAGCCGGCGGGGCCGAGTCGTCGCCGTTGGTGAGGTGCTGGACTTCGACGTGTGATTCGTCGTCGCGCAGCAGCGCATCCCCGCGATACGCACTCTCGATCCGTTCTGCGATGGCCGCCGGTTCGGCGAGTGCGAAGCGAATGCGGCGTCCCGTGGCGAAGGCGAGTGTTCGCTCACAGTCGAGATCAGTGGGGTCGGCGGTCGCCACGACCAGATCGTGCTCGTCGACACTGAGCGGCACGACGTGAAACCGGCGCGCCCACCGCTCCGGCACGCATTCGACGGCGCGCGCCGACAGCGCGTCGAGATTCGCGATCGGCAGCTTGTATCGGCGCGCCAGGGCGTCGAGCGAGACGGCAGCGTCGAAGGTGACGGTCATGGCGGCAAGCTTATACCGCCGTCACTCTCACACTTCCATCATTCGAATGTCACCGGAATCATTTCAGCGCGCGTTTCGACCGCCCGCGACGATCAGAGAATGCTCCAGAAGTCGCGGCTCACGTCGATCGAGAACGTCCACCGGCCGCCGCGCCCGACGCCGCGTGCGACGTCGATTCGCAGAACGTCGAATGGAAGGAGATACGCCGCGCCGAACGCCGGCAGCACGCTCCCGACCTGCCGGCACGAGTTGACGGTGCCGGCGTCGAAGGCACACCGCGCGACCCGCGTCCCCGCCACTCCCGCGAGATGGGCGTACGGCGCCAGGGACGCGCGCGCCGGCACTTTCCCGTACCGGCCAAGCGAGAACGCGGGGAACGGCGCCGGCACTCGCACCTCCGCATGCGCCGAATAGCCGAACGATCCGATCGCCGAATGAAAGTCGTAGCCCGGCGCGGAGATCGGACCGCCGAGGTAGACCAGTTCCGTCGCCGGCAGCGAACCCTTCAGCAGGCCGACGCCCGCGACTGAACCCGACGCGACGAACTTCGTGCCCTCGGTGAGCGGAAGCTCGAGATCCGCCTGGCCGACCCCACGAAGCGTGTTGTGGGTCCGGTCGGTCAGGCCGTCGAGCGCGTCGCTCTCGGCGAAGCGCGCTCGTGCCTCGCCACGCCAGCCGAATGACGTCGCACCGATCCACGGCGCGAGAGGGCGTGTTGCGCTCATGGCGAAGCGCATGCCGTCCGCGCGCGTGAACGCGATCGTCGGCGTGAAGGTGCCCCGCACCGGATTCGCGTGGACGCCGAGGTTCGACTGCCGCTCGTAGCTCCCCTCGAGCTGCAGGTCGATCGACCGGAACGTCGGCAGTGTGAGCCGCGCGCCGGCGCCCTCGACGAGATACGGATCGGTGTAGTCGGAGCCGAACTCCTGCGCGCCGAGCGAATTCACGATCGTCGAGCGCTCCTGGATGTCGCCGGCTTCGCGGAAGTCCCGCATCGCGAACGCATCCACGCCGACGCCGCTCGATGCGAGGTACGATAGCTCGGCGAGCCCCTTGCCTTCCCGGTCGTCGATGCCGAACCGGCCGCGGACCGTGCCGGCCCAGCCGCCGCCGAACTGCTTTCGCAGTCCGGCGCCAAGTGCGAGCCCCTCGACGCGGTTGAAGTGAACGAAGTCGCTGATGCGTCGCGCCGAGAGCGTCGCCGCCCGCGCGGTGGCGAGTGCCTGCGCGCGGACGAGGGCGCGCGCTTCGTCCTTCACGCGCTGAATGTCGGGCGCGGAGATGGCGCGGATGTCGGGCGGCAGCGAGTCGAGGATGTTCCCGTGCCACTCGTGCCGCGCGAGCACCGACGGCGGCGCGATCGTGATCTCGGGACCGGCAAAGAGGATCGGCGCCGGATTCTGGTTGAACTTGTATTCCCCGATCTCCCAGCGGCCGCGGATGATGCCGCGCGCGGGATAGTCCAGCCATTCGCCCTTGCGGCGAATCTCGATCTCCTGGCGGCTCGGGAGCCAGAAGCGCCCGCCGACGAGGCGGTTCTCCAACACGAGCGACAGATCCTCGAGCGCCTTGTCGAGAAAGGCGGCGCGCGTGAACGTGAGGTTCATCCGCACGACTTCCTTGCTCTCCTGATCGATGTAGACCGCCCCGACGACGCGCGGCTGGGTGTCGTCCTTCGGGCGGACCTTCACCTCGTAGACGTGGATGCGCTGTGCCCCTGCCCCGATCGTGAAGCTGTCCGCGAGCGCGAAGTCGTACGCCGATAGCCCGGCCCGCGACAGCGGATGCGGGACGTCCGCGACCTCGTCGCCCCCGTCGCCGATGCGGATGATGTCCGGAAAGTTGTTCTGGACGATCCCGAGGTGGTCGGTGTGGTACGCGATGTCGGTCGGCAGCAAGAGCGTGTCGCGTCGACCGACGATGCGCTGCTTGCTCAGGTTGGGCGCCTTCCAGTAGACTTCGTTTTCCAGCTCGTCCGTCTTGATGACCTTGGGCGGCGTGCGGAGCCCCTCGCCTAGTTGCGCCAGGAACGCCACGTAGCCGTGCGCCACCGCCTGGTAGTCTCGGAGAGCGGTGTCGGCGAGTTGTTCGGCGCGACGCTGCGTCGCGCCTTCGACCAGCGATCTGCTGCGCGGATCGTTCCACGTCTGGGCACCGGCGCGGACAGGACGCAACAGCAGCACCAACGGAACCATCAAGAGGAGCAACGCGCTCGCAGCGGTTCGAACACCGCGCGGTGCGAGAAATCGACGCATGATCGAGGAATCTCGTCTGCTGCACAGAGCCGGGCAACGTACCATCGTCGCCGTCGCACCATGACGACGGCCGACTTCATCGCTCGTGTTCGCCAGGTGGGCGGCACCGCGACGCGCCTCGTGCCGGTCTGGCGCGACGTGCTCCTCGACGCCGAGACGCCGGTCGCGGCTTTCGCCAAGCTTCGGAACGGTCCGTTCGCCTTTCTGCTCGAGTCCGCGCCGGCCGGCGGGGAGACCTGGGCGCGCTACACGTTCATGGGCACCGCGCCCCGCGCGGCCTGGAAGCTCGATGACGGGCTCGTGCAGGACTGGACGCCCGACCGCGGCTGGCACAACGACCGCCGCCCGGCCGATCCACTGGGCGATCTCGAGGCGCTGCTGCACGAGAGCGAACCGGTCGACACGCCGGAGATCGGCGAGTTCTGGAGCGGCGCCGTGGGCTACTTCAGCTACGACATCGCGCGATTGATCGAAAAGCTCCCCGATGCGCCGCCGCGTGGCGTGAACGTACCCGACGCGCTGTTCGTCTTCGCCGACACGCTGGTCATCTTCGACAACCTGCGCTCGCAGGGGCGGGTCGTCGCGTCGGTCCGGGTCTCACCCGCCGCGAGCGACGACGAGCTCGCGCGCGCGCACGATGCGGCGCAGCGCACGATCGACGAGACGATCGACCGCCTGCGCGGCCCGTCCGTGCTCGAGCCCCTCGACCTCGATCCGTCCGCGCCGCCCGCCGAAGGCACGTCGACCTACGACCGCGACGACTACATCCGCGACATCGAGCGCGTGAAGCAGTACGTCGTCGCCGGCGATGCCTTTCAGGTTCAGATCGCGCGCCGCATCGACGTGCCGTACGACTTCTCCTCGACGGATCTCTATCGCGCGCTGCGGGTGATCAATCCGTCGCCGTACATGTACCACCTGATCCTCGACGGCGTGGAGATCGTCGGCAGCTCGCCCGAGTTGCACTTGCGCGTTACGACCGACGGCACGGTCACGGTGCGTCCGATCGCCGGCACCCGCCGGCGCGGACGCAGCGCGGCGGACGACGAACGCATGACCGCCGAGCTCCTCGCCGACGAGAAGGAGCGCGCCGAGCATCTGATGCTCGTCGATCTCGGCCGCAACGATATCGGGCGGATCGCGAAGTACGGCAGCGTCGTTGTCTCGGATCTGATGGTGATCGAGCGCTACTCGCACGTGCTCCATCTGGTGAGTCAGGTCGACGGACAGCTCCGCGACGGTCTCTCGGCGATGGATGCCTTTCGCGCGACGTTCCCCGCCGGTACGCTCACCGGCGCGCCGAAAGTGCGCGCGATGGAAATCATCGACGAGATGGAGCCGCAGCGTCGCGGGCCGTATGGCGGTGCCGTCGGCTACATCAGCGCCGGTGCAAAGCGCATGGACCTCGCGATCACCATTCGCACGTGCGTCATCGCGAATGGCGTCGCGTCGGTGCAGTCGGCGGCAGGTGTCGTCTACGATTCGATCCCGGAACGCGAGTTCCTCGAGCATCAGAACAAGGCGCGCGCGCTCTTGACGGCGATCGGACAGGTGCGGGCTTCGCGACGCGTGGTTTGTAACTAATCGGGATAGGGGATGGTGAGTGATCCTCACCATTCCCCTCCCACACCACCGGACATGCGGGTCCGCATCCGGCGGTTCCAGGAGTCGAGGTTGGGTCGCAAGCCGGGAAACTCCGAGCCGATCGACGTATGATCCCGACAGAGCGGTATGCCAGTAAGGTCCTGCGCGCCTGTCTTTCACGACGGTGCGACTGGGGCGTATTTTGACCGATGCCGTTCAAGCTCACCAGCACCGACGGATCACACACTTTCGAGCTCCGCGAAGGGGTGACGCTCGTCGTGGGCCGCGCGCCGACCAGCGACGTCCCGATCATCGACCCGACGATCTCGCGCCGCCACGCCGAGGTGGAATTCCACGACGGCACCATCACCGTGCGCGACCTGGGCTCGAGCAACGGCACCTTCGTCAACGGCTCGCGCATCGACGCCAGTCCGGTCTCGGCGGGCGACACCATCACCTTCGGCAAGGTCGGCTTCCGGGTCCAGCAGGTCGGGCCCGTGACGGCCCCGCTGCGCACGAGCGGCTCGGTCAAGAACTCGTCCGGCGCCACGATCGTTCGCCAGCTGCCGGTCCGCGATCCGACCGCCGTCGGCATGCCGAGCCCGCTCAGCATTCCAGTCGCCGCCGGCGAACCGCCGAGCCTGTCCCTCCCCGCCCTCGACAAGAGTCGCCAGAAGCTCGCGACGCTCCTCGAGGTCTCCAAGGGCCTCGGCAAGGCGACGGACATCGACTCGCTGCTCGACAGGATCGCGGGGTACGCCTATCAGATCCTCGAGGTGGATCGCGTCGCGATCCACCTCCTCGACGAATCGGGGGAGCTGATCCCGAAGTTCGCGCGCGACAAGCGCGGGACCGACACGACCCGGTCCGTCCCGCAGTCCATCGCGCGCACCGCGCTCAAGGACAAGGTCGCGATCCTCTCCGACAACGCCGGCGAGGACACACGCTTCGGCGGCCAGTCGATTCTCATGCAGCAGATCCGCTCCGCGGTGTGCGTGCCGCTCATCGGGAGCGAGGATCGCGCGCTCGGCATTCTCTACGTCGACAACATCTCGGCGGCCCATCGCTTCAGCGACGAGGACTTCGAGTTCTGCATCGCGTTCGCCGGCATCGCCGCGGTGGCCATCGAGAACGGCGAGTTCGCCCAGCGCATTCAGCGGGAGCTGGTGACGCGCAGCAACTTCGAGCGCTTCTTCACGCCACACCTCGCGAGGCGCATCGCGGAATCGTCGGAGTCGCTGCGGCTCGGCGGCGACAAGCGACAGATTGCCGTGCTGTTCACCGACATCCGCGGGTTCACCGCGCTCTCCGAGACCATGCGGCCGGACGACATGGCCTCGCTGCTCACCGAGTACCTCACGGAGATGGTCGACTGCGTGTTCCACTACGAGGGAACGCTCGACAAGTTCATCGGCGATTCGGTGATGGCGCAGTGGGGTGCACCGATCGGCGGGCCGGACGACGCCGACCACGCGATGGCGGCCGCCCTCGAGATGATGCAGGCCCTCGACGATCTCAACGCTCGCTGGCGCGCGCAAAATCGTCCGACGCTGCAGCACGGGATCGGCCTCAACTTCGGCGAGGCCTTCGCCGGCAACATCGGCTCCGAGCGCCGGCTCGAGTTCACCGTCATCGGCGACACGGTCAACACCGCGGCGCGGCTGTGCGCCGCCGCCGAGAATGAGATTCTTCTCACCGAAGAATTCAGACAGCGGCTCACGATCCAGCCGGAGCTTCAGGTGTGCCCGCCGATGGAGTTCAAGAACAAGAGCCATCCGGTGACGGTGTATCGCGTCATCTCGCCGGTCCCGACCTGACCGGCGCCCGGTCATGAGCAGCGATCTTCCGGCGGGATTCATTCGCTTCGAGGTGGACGACGCGCAGGTCGTCTGCGCCGACTACGTCGCCGACGCCGTGCGGCGCGCGCTCGACGCCGGCACGCTCTACGAGTACGCGGCGAACGACCCCACGCACCGGAAGCTCAGCGGGCGCGGAGTGACCTACGCGACGACCCTTCCCTTCGACGTCGAGCGCGCCGTGGTTCGACGCAGTCGTCACGGCGGCATGTTCGGGTCGATCACCGGCGAGATCTTCCGTTATCCGACCCGCGCTCCACACGAGCTCGAGACGTCAGAGCGGCTTCGCCGCGCCGGGGTCGCGACGCCGACGATGCTCGGCTACGTGCGCTATCCGGCCTTTCCCGGCTTCTGCCGCGTCGACGTGATGTCGCGCGAAGTGCCCGACAGCTTCGACCTGTCGACGGTGCTGATGGACGCGGCCCCCACCCGCCGCGATGAGGCCTGGCGCGCGACGCAACGACTCGTCATCTCGCTGAACGAGATCGGCGCGCGCCACCACGATCTCAACGTGAAGAACGTCCTGCTGCGCCACGGGCTCCACGGCGGTCTCGAGGCGCTCGTCCTCGACGTCGACCGGGTGGAGTTCGTGCGGACCGACGGCGCGGCCGCCAGCGCCAACGCCGCGCGTCTCCTCCGCTCGGCGAAAAAGTGGCAGACCGAGCACGGCGCCCCGATCAGCGACGCGGAGCTGGCCGCGCTGGCCGCGCTGTTGCGTCAGGCCCTAGCGTAGATCGGCGAGCACGCCTTGGTAGACCTGAAACGTGCGGTCCGTCATTCGCTCGACCGAGAACTGCGCGGCGCGCGCACGCCCGGCGGCGCCGAGGCGCGCCGCCAGCGCCGGCTCGGTGAGAATCGTCGCGATGGCGTCGCCGAGCGCCGTCGGATCTTCGGGCGGCGCGAGGCGGCCGCATTCGGGCGTCACGACTTCGGGAATCCCACCCGCCCTCGTGGCGGCGATCGGACGGCCGAATACCAGCGCGTCGAGCAGCACCGAGCCCATTCCCTCTTCGCGCGAGCTCAGCACCGCCACGTCGGCAGCGGCGAGCAGCATGTCCGCATCCGTGCGATACCCTGCGACGTGCAGCACGTCGCCGAGCCCACGCTCGCCGACCTCCTGTTCGACGGCGGCGCGAAGCGGCCCGTCGCCGACCAGCAGGGCGTGCAGGCCCGGCACGCGTTCGCGCGCATGCGCGACCGCTTTCACGAAGTTCAGCGGATCCTTGTGCCCCACGAGCTGCGCGACCTGCACGGCCAGCGGTGCTCCGTTGGGGACGCCGAGCGCCCCCAGCGTGTCGCGCGACGCCGGCTCGCGCGAGCGATGGACGTCCACGCCGTCTGGCACCACGGCTATCCGGTCCCGCGCGATGCCACTCTGCTCGAGCACCACACCGACCGCCCGCGATACCGCGATGAACTTTCCCGCATGCCGATATTTGAGCCGCGTTCCGACATTGTCGCGCAGCCGGAAGTCCACGCGGCGCGAGACGACGAACGGCACGGCCGTCCCGAACGTCGCCAGCGCCGCCAGCGCGACGGCGTGCGCGGTATGGGCGTGAACGATCTCGATCTGACGCTCGGCGATCACGCGCCGAAGCTTCATCGCCGCGAACGGATCGATCTCGGATCGCGGGTTGCACTCGACGACGTCGAGCGCCGCCTCCGCCGCGCGCTGGGCGAGCGGCTCGCCGCCGCGCGCCGCGACGAGCGAGATGTGACCGCGACGCGCCAGTTCGGCGGCCAGCCACAGCGTCTGTCGCTCTCCGCCGCGCCAACCGCGCTCGGTGTCGACGTGCAGGACGTTGATCGTCACGCGCGGCAAATTACATGACTTCGCCGGACCTCGCGAAGCCGCGCCGCATTCTGGTGGTCGCCCTGGATAATCTCGGCGACCTCGTGTTCGCGTCGGCGCTCACGCCGCCGCTCCACGCAGCGTTCCCGGACGCCACGATCAGCATCTGGTCGAAGTCGTACACCGCCGACGTCGCCCGGCTCGTGCCGCACGTCTCGCAAGTGATCCACGTCGACCCATTCTGGGGGCACGCCTCCGGGACGCGTCGCGCGCCGGTCGCCCCGGCCCTGCGCAGCATCGCCGCGGTGCGCGCCCAGCGGTTCGACGTCGCGATCCTGAGCGCTGCGCCGTGGCGCACCGCGGCGGCCGCCGCCGCAACGCGAATTCCACGGCGGATCGGGCTGGCGCGGCACCGCAATCGGTTCTTCCTGACCGACGTGCTTCCCGCCGAGGACAGGCACCAGCCGGTTCTGCGCGAGCAAGCTCGCCTGCTCGCGCCACTCGGCGTCCACTCGACGGAGCCGCGCTATCGCCTCGACGCATCCCGGCTCGGCGCGGCGGCGGATGTCGCGCGCGCGGCCTTGCCAGAGCGGTACGTCGCGCTTCACCCGTTCGCCAGCAAGCGCGATCGCTGCGTCGCACTCGCCGAGTGGTCGAGGGTGGCTGCCGCGCTGCACGACCGCGCCATGCCGGTACTCTGGATCGGCACCACGCGCGACCTGAATGAACTGCGGGAGGCGGGCGAGCATCCGCCAGGCTACTACGCCGACCGGATTGGCGGTGGCGCGCTGGCAATCGGAGCCGCCGCGATGGCCGGCGCGACGCTGTTCGCCGGACACGACTCCGGCCCGCTGCACGTCGCGGGCGCATTCGGCGTCCCCGTCGTCGGCGTGTTCGCGCCAGGAGAACCGGATCGCACCTTTCCGCAGGGAGTAGGTCCGTCGCGCATGATCGCGCGTCCGGGTCCGGCCGACATTTCCGCTGACGACATTCTGCGCGAGATCGACGCTCTTCGGATACTTTCCGCGTCATGATCGACGACGTCCCCCGTCCGCTCCGCCGCGTGTGCATCGTGATGATGAGCGCCGTCGGCGACGCCGTGCACGTGCTGCCGGTGATCAACGCGCTCAAGCGCCATTCGCCCGGCGTGCACATCACGTGGGTGCTCCAACCCGGCCCGGCGACGCTCGTGCGCGGCCATCGCTCGGTCGACGAGATCCTCCTCTTCGACCGGTCCAAGGGGTGGAGCGCGTTCGCCGACATCCGCCGCGAGCTCGCCGCGCGCCAGTTCGATCTCGTGATCAACCTGCAGGTGTACTTCAAGGCGGGCATCGTCACGAGCTTCACGCGCGCACCCGTGAAGCTCGGCTTCGATCGAGCGCGGGCCCGCGACTTCAACTGGCTGTTCACGACGCATCGCATCCCGCCGCACGCCATCCAGCACGTCCAGGATCAGTACTTCGAGTTTCTCCACGCGCTCGACGTTCCACACGAGCCGGTCGTCTGGGATCTGGGGCCGTGGGAGCACGAACGCGCCGCGCAACGAGAGTTCTTCGCGCCGATCGACCGCCCCGCCGCGTCGATCGTCGTCGCGACGAGCAAGCCGCAGAAGGACTGGCTGCCGGAACGGTGGGCCGACGTTGCCGACGCGCTCTACTCCGACTTCGGCCTGCAGCCGATTCTCGTCGGCGGGCGCTCGCCACGCGAGCTCCACGCGGAGCGCGTGATCCTCGAGCGAGCGTCGCACAAGCCGGTGTCCGCGCTGGGCAGTGGGCTGCGCAACCTCGTCGGTATTCTCGACGGCTCGGCGCTCGTGCTCGCGCCTGACACCGGGCCGCTCCACATGTCGGTGGCGCTCGATCGCCCGACGATCAGCCTGATGGGTTACACCAACCCGAAACGCACCGGCCCGTACCGGCGCTTTCACGATCTGCTCATCGACGCCTACGGCGAACCGGGCGAGGACTATCCGCCCACGATGGAGAATCGCCTCGATCGAATGCCGCGCATCACCGTGCGCGACGTGCTCGACAAGGTCGAGCGGTGGCGCGCCGCCTACGCGTCGACCGAGAGCGCGCCGAAGTCGTAGCGCAGGCCGAGCTCTCGGCAGAGCGCCACGAGCCGCCCCAGGGCGAGCCCCATCACCGCGAAGTAATCGCCGTCGACGCGCGCGACGATCGTCGCGCCGTACCCTTGAATGCCGTAGGCGCCGGCCTTGTCCATCGGCTCGCCGGTGTCGACGTAGCGCGCGATCTCGTCGTCGTCGAGCGACCGGAAGGTCACGCCGACCTCCTCGACGCCGGACACGATCCGCCCTCGCCAGCGCACCGCGACGCCCGTCATCACGACGTGAGAGCGGCCACTCAGCCGGCGAAGCATCCCGACCGCCTGCTCGCGATCGCGCGGCTTGCCGAGTACGTCGCCGTCGACGACCACGATCGTGTCGCTGCCCATGGTGACCGTGGCATCGTCCAGCGCGAGGGCGGCGACCTTGCCACGCGCGAGCCGCTCCGCGTGCTCGCGCGGCGTCTCGCCCGGCAGGTACGATTCGTCGATGTCCGCCGGCTGCACCTCGTGGGTGATGCCGATGAGGGCGAGCAGTTCGCGCCGGCGCGGTGACTGTGACGCCAGAACCACCCGGGGATGCATCATCGTTCCAGCCACAGCGTCACCGGGCCGTCGTTGGTCAACTCCACCTGCATGTCCGCTCCGAATTCTCCGGTCTCGACGCGCACGCCGCGTCCGCGGAGCAGCGCCACGAAATGCTCATACAGCGGGATCGCCGCCTCGGGGCGCGCCGCATCCACGAAGCTGGGCCGACGGCCCTTCACAGCGTCGCCGTAGAGCGTGAACTGCGACACCACCAACAGCGCGCCGTCCACGTCCGCGAGCGCACGATTCATCTTGCCCTCGTCGTCCGGAAAAACCCGCAGCCCCGCGACCTTCTCGGCCATCCACTCGACCGTCTGGAGTGTGTCGCCGTGGGTGAACCCCACCAGGAGCACGAACCCGCGCTCGATCCGCCCCGCCACCCGCTCGGCGACGCGAACCTCGGCTCGACTGACCCGCTGCAACAGCACACGCACGATACGAATCCCACGGTTTCAGAGTGGTGAACGACGTGGCGTTGATTATAATCAGGCGCGCCGCGCCGGCCTGGCGCGTGCCACGCGCTTCCTCTCATGGTGATGTCGCCTCCTTCCCGCCGCGCCCTGTATCGTGTGGTCTATCCGCTCAGTGAACGGCCGCTGCTCACCATCGGCCGCGTCGTTCACGAAGTCGTCGATTGCTCCGAGGAAGGGCTGCGATACGAGACCCGCGGATCGACGCTGCCGGTGATCGGAAGCCAGATGCGCGGCGTCGTCCGCTTCCACGGTGAACGGACCTCGATGATTCACGGCGAGGTCATTCGGGCGGCGCGCGGCATCGTGGTGCTCGCGCTCGATCCCCCACTCTCGTTCGCGGACATCATGGCCGAACAGCGGTATCTGCGCGGGAAGGGATACCTTCGCGAGTGAGGAGTGAGGTGGTGGGAGCAGGGAGTGCCCGGCCGATGGATCGGCGCCGCGCGCATGAAACGGTGCACCAGACAGGAAAAAAACAGCGCCGCACTCCCCTCGGAGTGCGGCGCTGTTTTCGTTCGCGACGAAGGCTTACTCGCTCTTCTGCTTGATCAACTCCACGTCGATCGAGATCTTCACCTCGTCGCCCACGACCACGCCGCCCGTCTCGAGCGCGGCGTTCCACGCGAGACCGAAGTCGGCGCGATTGATCTTGCCCTTCGCCTCGAAGCCGGCGCGCTCGTTGCCCCACGGATCCATGCCTCGCCCCTGCATCGATGCGTCGAGCGTGACCTCGTGCGTGGTGCCGCGGATCGTCAGGTCGCCGACGATCTTGAACTCGTCCGACGGGTCGCCGACGATCTTCTTGCTGACGAAGCGCATCTCGGGATGGTTCGCGACGTCGAAGAAGTCTGCCGAGCGAAGGTGATTGTCGCGGCCTTCCTGGCGCGTGTCGATCGAGTTCACGTCGACCGTGACGTCGACCTTGCTGTTCTCCGGGTTGGCTTCATCCATGATGACCGTTCCCGAGACGGTGCCGAAGCGGCCCCGGACGGTGGAGATCATCAGGTGGCGCACCGAGAACCCGACCTCGACGTGGGCGGGGTCGACGGTCCAGGTGGTGGTCTGGGTGGCGGTGTTGGTGGTCATTGGAGGTCTCCTGGGTTGCTCTGACTATGAGTGAATGTCTTCACGAAAGCTGTCTACACACATTTCCATCTATGAATTCAGGCACCGTCGCCCGATCTGCTACGCCATCGCCGTCAGTAGCCGATGGAAGGCCGCACGATCCTCCGCGCTGACGCTGGCCGAGAAGTCGGCGTGCAGCTTGGCGACCTCCGCCGCGCCCGCGGCCTGGCGGCTTCTGCCCAGCTCGGTGAGCTCGGCTTTGACCACCCGGCGATCCCCCGGGCACTGCACGCGTCGCACCAAGCCATCGCCCTCGAGCCGATCGACCAGCTGCGTCATGTTCGACCGGACGCAGCTCAACCGCGCCGCCAGGTCGCTGAGCGACACCGGCTCGCCGGCGTCCACGAGGGCCGACAGCAGCGCGAACTTGGCGCCTGACAGTTGAGCCCGCTCGAGCGCGGTTTCGACTCGCGCCTCGAGCGCATGCGCGGCACCGATGAGGTCGAAGATCGACCGCTCGCCGGCCGCCGGCATTTGGATGTTGTCACTGTCATTCATGGCTGAATTATATCGTTCAGGCATGAACGAGTCAAGAGCGACCTGGCTTGGCGCCATCCAGCCTGCGACCGCCACCGTACGGGCGAGGTCAACACTGGACCTTCAGTCCATCGCGCCGCGACGCCGGGCATGACAATCTTCTGATGGCCGTCGTTCGTCCTCAGTTCCCGCTGATGAGACCGAAACCGATGAAGCTGGCAACGTTCATCTCGGACCACCGTGAAGAGATTCTCGAGACGTGGCAGGCCGACGCGCTCGTGCGCCTCCGCGAGGCGCACCGCGTCGCGCCGCTGCGCGATCACCTCGGCGAGCTGCTGGAGGCCATCAGCCAGGATCTGCAGGACGCCACCCAGGGGGCCCCCGCCCCTGGCCAGACCGCCCACTCCCGCCTGACCTGGGCCAACGTCGAGGCATTGGCCGCCAAGCACGGCGCCGGCCGCGCCTACGAAGGACTCACCCTGCGCGAAGTCGTTCCCGAGTTTCCCGCGCTCCGCTCGTGCATCGAGCGGCTCTGGCGAAAGACGCTGACGGCCGCGGCGCTCGACGACATCCAGGATCTCATGCGCTTCGACGAGGCGATGGATCTCGCGCTCAGGTACTCCGTCTCGGAATTCATGGACCGCCTCGATCGCTCGCGGGAAACGTTCCTCGGCATTCTGAGCCATGATTTACGAAACCCGCTTTCGACGATCATCATGGCGGCCAAGCTGATGCGAGACGAGGACCTCGACCGCGTCAAGTCCCGCGAGATGAGTGAACGCATCGTGAGCACCGCCGAGCGCGTCCATCAACTCGTGGTCGACCTGCTCGATTTCACGCGGACTCGGATGAGCGGCCAGATGCCGATTCGCCCGCGCGACGTCGACCTCGGCGCCGTCGTCACGCACATCGCCGAGGAGTTCACGACCGGACATCCGGACAGGACGCTCCACGTCCACGTCGACGGCGACTTGCACGGCCGGTGGGACGACCGCCGGATGAGTCAGGCGGTGGGCAACCTTCTCGCGAACGCCTTCCAGCATGGCGCGCCCGATCGGCCCATCGAGCTGTGGGCCGCGGCGCGCGACTCGGAGATCGAGATCGCCGTGCACAACGACGGTCCGGACATTCCGGAGGTCGAACGCGAGCAGCTCTTCGAGCCGCTCACCGCCGCGTCGGACAAACGGAACCCGCGCGGCGTCGGCCTCGGGTTGTTCATCACCAAGGCGATCGTCGCGGGCCACGGCGGGCGCATCAGCGTCGAATCGGCCCCCGATCGCGGCACCACGTTCACCCTGCACTTTCGCAAGGGCGGCGCTCCACCGACGGTCGGCAACGACCAGGAGAAGGTCGACTGAGGTCGCCCCGCGCCATCGTGCCGCCGGCTCGGCGGCACGACCGCGCCCGGCCTCCGCTTATCTCACTCGACGGTGACGGACTTCGCCAGGTTCCGCGGCTGGTCCACGTTCAGCCCGCGCTTCACCGCGATGTAGTACGCGAGAAGCTGCAGCGGAATCACCGTGAGAATCGGATACAGCATGTCCACGGTCTGCGGGACGCGGATCTCGTGGTCGATCAGGCCGTCGAGCACCGGCTCGTGCTGGCTCGTGATGCAGATGACCTTCCCGCCGCGCGCCTTCACTTCCTGGATGTTCGAGACGACCTTGTCGAACACCGCGTCGTGCGGCGCGATGAACACCACCGGCATCTCGGAATCGATCAGCGCGATCGGCCCGTGCTTCATCTCCGCCGCCGGGTATCCCTCGGCGTGGATGTAGCTGATCTCCTTCAGCTTCAACGCGCCCTCGAGCGCGACCGGGAAGTTGTATCCCCGCCCGAGGTACAGGAAGTTCGACGCGTCCTTGAAACGCTCCGCGATCTTCTCGATCTCCGGCGCCGTCTCGAGAATCGTCTGAATCTGATCCGGCAGCTCGAGCATCGCCTTCGCGATCTCGCGCCCCTTGATCACGCTCATGTTGCGCAAGCGCGCGAGCTTCAGCGTGAGCAGCGCCAGCGCGATCACCTGGCTCGTGAAGGCCTTCGTCGACGCGACGCCGATCTCCGGGCCCGCATGCAGGTAGATCCCGCCGTCGTCCTCACGCGCGATCGTCGACCCGACCACGTTCACAAGACCGAGCGTCTTGGCGCCGCGCCGCTTTGCCTCGCGCATCGCCGCGAGCGTGTCGGCGGTCTCGCCCGACTGCGATACCACGACGCACAGCGTCTTGTCGCTGACGATCGGATTGCGATAGCGGAATTCCGACGCGTACTCCACCTCGCAGCGGATGCGCGCGCACTCCTCGATGAACATCTCGCCGATCAGCCCCGAGTGCCAGCTCGTGCCGCACGCGGTGATGATCACCTGGTCCACCGCGAGCAGCTCTTCCTTCGACAGGTTCAGGCCGCCGAGCTTCGAGAAGCCCTCTTCCTCGACGAGACGGCCGCGCATCGTGTTCTGAATGGTCGTCGGCTGCTCGTAGATCTCCTTCAGCATGAAGTGATCGAAGCCGCCCTTCTCGATCTCGTCGAGCGACCAGTCGATCCGGCTCACGCCCTTCTTGATCCGGCGCGCGTTGAGGTCGAGCACCTCGTAGCCTTCCGGCGTCAGCACGCCCATCTCACCGTCGTCCAGATACACCACCTGCCGCGTGTGCTGGAGAATCGCCGCGACGTCGCTCGCCACATAGAACTCGCGCTCGCCGAGTCCGATGAGCAGCGGGCTTCCCTTGCGGGCGCAGACGATCTTGTTCGGATCCTTGCTCGAGATCACCGCGATGCCGTAGGTGCCCTCGACCAGGTTGAGAGCGTCGATCACGGCGTCCTCGAGCGAGTCGCCGGCGTTCATCGCGGCCTCGATGAGGTGCGCGAGCACTTCCGTATCCGTCTCCGACTTGAACGTGTGCCCCTGCTTCTGGAGCATCGTGCGGAGTGCGCCGTAGTTCTCGATGATCCCGTTGTGGACGACGGCGATCTCGCCCTTACAGTCGGTGTGCGGATGCGCGTTCCTCTCGTTCGGCGGCCCGTGGGTCGCCCAGCGAGTGTGCGCGATGCCGACCGTGCCGTGCACGGGTTCGCCGTTCACGACGCTCTCGAGCTGCGAGATCTTGCCCTTCGCCTTGCGGGTCTCGACGCCGTGGCCGTTGCTCATGGCGATACCCGCCGAGTCGTAGCCGCGATACTCGAGCCGCTTGAGCCCCTCGATGAGCATCGGCGTGGCCGTCTTGCTGCCCACGTATCCGACGATTCCGCACATAACAGATCCTTGCTTTTGAGTTATCGCTTCTGCCCGCGGTATCGCACCGTCGGTCCGAATTCACGGTCCACTATCGATCCTGCGCGACTACGCACTCAGGGCGTCGAGCGGCTCGCGCGACCGCCGCACCAGCTCTCGAGCGTCCTGCTCTGTCGGCCCTTCGGCGATCACTCGCACGATCGGCTCCGTGCCTGACGGCCTCACGTGTACCCACCGATCGGGCCAGGAGAGCCGCAGCCCATCCTGAGTATCGGCTGCCCCGTCCGGAAAGGCTGTCCGCAATGCCTCATACACCGTATCCAGGCTCGCATTCGGCCGGTCCAGCTTGTCCTTGACGATCACGTAGCGCGGCAGGTCTGCCACGATCCTCGACAGCGGACGGTC
>Ga0164243_10001490_pt1 | contig 39597 bp, 33 predicted proteins | sample OricompcompostOP_FD_108781 | JGI IMG/M metagenome (GOLD analysis project Ga0164243, IMG submission 108781) | Organic Plus compost microbial communities from Emeryville, California, USA - Original compost - Organic plus compost (OP) | ecosystem: Engineered > Solid waste > Mixed feedstock >... | reverse complement strand
TGGGCGAGGGAGCAGGGCCTGGGTGGCGCGTTCTTCTGGGAGCTGTCCGGTGACACTCCCGATGGCGAGCTGATCAGCGCGATGAATCCCTAGCCGCCGCGGAAGACCCGCCCGGTGCAGCTCGCCGGGCGGGTTCGCTTCGGTGACGCATTATCGTTGCCGCGTGACGACGTTCGCGGGATTCGGAGAGCACGCGGTCGACTTCTACGACGGCCTGACGGCCGACAACTCGAAGCCGTACTGGGAGGACCACGTCGAGACCTACCGCTCGGACGTGCGCGGCCCGATGGAGGCGCTGCTCGCCGAGCTGGCGCCGGAGTTCGCGCCCGGGTTCGGCGAGGCCAAGGTGTTCCGCCCGTACCGGGACGTGCGGTTCTCCCGCGACAAGACCCCGTACAAGACCCACTGCGGCGGTGTGATCGAGCAGGGCCGCGGCGGGGGCGCGTACTACGTCGAGCTCTCCCCGGCGGGCCTGCGCGTCGGCGGTGGGTGCTTCCACCTGCAGTCCGACCAGCTCGCGCGCTTCCGTCACGCGGTCGACACCGACATCCACGGCGCATCCCTGGAGACTGTGCTCGCCGCGTTGCGGCGCACGGGTTGGACCATCACCGGCGAGATGCTCAAGACCAAACCCCGCGGCTACCCCGACGACCACCCGCGCCTGGAGCTGCTCCGGCGCCGCTCGCTGTACGCCGTCCGGACGTGGGAGCCGGACGACACCCTGCACGAGCGCGCGTGCCTGGACAGGGTTCGCAAGGCCTGGCGGCAGCTGCGGCCGTTCAACGAGTGGGCGCGCGACCACGTCGGTGTCAGCGAGAAGCCCCGCCGCTGATCAAAGCCTGTTCGCCACCCGAAGCCGCCTGCGCATCCGGCGGCGATGACCGAGTCCGCCGTCCGGGCCGGGCAGCTGCTCGATCTCGCCGCGCCGCGGCCGGGTGAAGGGGTGCTCGACGTCGCCGGCGGCGCCGGTGCCGGATCGCCCCGCCGCGGTCCGGCAGTGGCGGCGGGCGCTCGCGCCGGCGCACCGTTCACCGACGCGGGGTTCACCACCGCCACCCCGGCCGCGATGGCAGCTTGCCGCGACGAGTGCGGAGACGCGTATCACCATGACGGGTGAACTCGGTGCCGAACTCGCTGACTGGGCCGGTGACGAGGGGCTCATCTGTCCGTTGGTGACCTGGCTGGTGAACGTTCGCTGAACCGTTTGAGAGATCGGTACAGACGTGCGCGCCACAAGCGACTACGCTATTGGAGCGTGAGCCGACGCGCGAAGATCGTTTGTACTCTTGGCCCCGCGACCGCCACGGCCGACAAGGTGCGAGCCCTTGTCGAAGCCGGGATGGACGTGGCGCGGCTGAACTTCAGCCACGGCAGCCACAGCGACCACAAGCAGGTCTACGACCTGATCCGCAACGCCGCTGCCGAGACGGGGCGGGCGGTCGGCATCCTGGCCGACCTGCAGGGGCCGAAGATCCGGCTCGGCACGTTCGCCGGTGGCCCCGTGGAGTGGCGCACCGGTGACGTCGTGCGGATCACCGTGGAGGACGTGGCCGGCACGCACGACAGAGTCTCGACCACCTACAAGGGCCTGGCCAAGGATGCCAAGCCGGGTGACCGTCTGCTCGTCGACGACGGCAAGGTGGGCCTCGTCGTCCAGGGTGTCGAGGGCCCGGACGTGGTCTGCGAGGTCACCGAGGGCGGCCCGGTCAGCAACAACAAGGGCGTCTCGCTGCCGGGAATGGACGTGTCCGTGCCGGCGCTGTCCGACAAGGACATCGAGGACCTGGAGTTCGCGCTCGAGCTCGGTGCCGATTTCATCGCCCTGTCCTTCGTCCGCTCGCCCGCCGACATCGACCTGGTGCACCAGGTGATGGACCGGGTGGGCAAGGGGCGCAAACCGGTGATCGCGAAGCTGGAGAAGCCCGAGGCCGTCTACAACCTCGAGGCCATCGTGCTGGCCTTCGACGGTGTCATGGTCGCCCGCGGTGACCTGGGCGTGGAGCTGCCGCTGGAGCAGGTGCCGCTGGTGCAGAAGCGGGCGATCCAGATCGCCAGGGAGAACGCCAAGCCGGTCATCGTGGCCACGCAGATGCTCGACTCGATGATCAACAACTCGCGCCCGACCCGCGCCGAGGCTTCCGACGTGGCCAACGCGGTGCTCGACGGCGCGGACGCGGTCATGCTCTCCGGGGAGACCAGCGTCGGCCGCTACCCGATCGAGACCGTGCAGACCATGGCCCGGATCGTCGAGGCCGTCGAGGCCGACACCCCGGCGGTGCCGCCGCTGTCGCACGTGCCGCGCACCAAGCGGGGCGTCATCTCCTACGCCGCGAAGGACATCGGCGAGCGGCTCAACGCCAAGGCACTGGTCGCGTTCACCCAATCCGGTGACACGGTGCGCCGTCTCGCGCGGCTGCACACGCGGCTGCCGCTGCTCGCGTTCACGCCGGAGGAGAGTGTGCGCAGCCAGCTGGCGCTCACCTGGGGCACCAGCACCGAGCTGGTGCCCTCCGTCGACTCGACCGACCGCATGATCAAGCAGGTCGACCGCGCGATGCTGGAGACCGGCCGCTACCAGTCCGGCGACCTGGTCGTCATCGTCGCAGGCTCGCCCCCGGGGACGGTCGGGTCGACCAACCTGATCCGGGTCCACAAGCTCGGTGAGGACGACCACGCCTGACAAGTCCGTTTCGCCGCAGGCGATTAAGGTTCTCCGCATGACAGAGGTGGCGAGGGATGCGGCTGCGGGCCTGGACGCGCAGGAGGGTGCCGGTGGTCAGGCGGTGCTCGACAACCTCGTCGCGCTGCTGGACCTGGAACGCATCGAGGAGGACATCTTCCGCGGGGTGAGCCCGCCGCACTCCCCGGTGCGCGTGTTCGGCGGCCAGGTCGCCGGACAGGCCCTGGTGGCCGCGGGCCGCACCGTCCCGCCGGAACGGCACGTGCATTCCCTGCACGCCTACTTCATCCGGGGCGGTGACCCGCGGGTCCCGATCGTCTACGAGGTCGACCGCATCCGCGACGGCCGCTCGTTCACCACCCGGCGGGTGACCGCGGTGCAGCACGGCAAGGCGATCTTCGCGCTGTCCGCGTCCTTCCAGAAGGAGGAGTCGGGGCTGGAGCACGCGGTCGAGATGCCCGACGTGCCCGGTCCGGAGACGCTGCCGACCTACGCCGAGCGGCTCCGCGACTTCCCGCGGCAGGCGCCGGAGGTCCGGCTGCGTCCGCGGCCGATCGACCTGCGCTACGTCAACGACCCGCCGTGGGTGACGCGGGAGACCGGGGAACGCCCGGTCCGCAACCAGGTGTGGATGCGGGCGGACGGTGTCCTGCCCGACGACCGGCTGCTGCACGTGTGCGTCCTCACCTACGCCTCGGACATGACGCTGCTCGACGCGCCACTCGCGCGCCACGGGGTGTACTGGGACCTCGACCGGGTGCTCGGCGCGAGCCTGGACCACGCGCTGTGGTTCCACCGCCCCTTCCGCGCGGACGAGTGGTTCCTCTACGACTGCGAGTCCCCGTCGGCCTCCGGCGGTCGTGGACTGGCCACCGGCCGGTTCTTCAGCCAGGACGGGCGGCTGCTTGCCACCGTGGTGCAGGAGGGCCTGCTGAGGGTGCTGCCCGGCTCCTGAGGGGCCTCAGCTGGGCGACCCGAGCGGCGCGGTGCCGCGGCGTCGCAGGTGCTTGTTGCGCGGTTTGACGACGTCCTCGATGCCGGGTCCCAGGCTGAGCTGCGCGGCCAGGTAGGCGCGGCAGGGCGTGCGCCCGCGACGGCGGAACACCAGGCGGGACAGGCGACCGCGGCAGACGGGGCAGCGTCCCTTGGCGTCCGGGGCGTGGGTGGCGAGCGCGGCGCGCAGCGCTTCGACGAGGCGCGGGATCTCCCGGGTGGCGAGTTCGGCGGCTTCGGCGCGGTCGGCGAGATCAACCGATCGGCTGAGATCGTCCAATCTGCGCTGCACGGACGTCTGGAGTGGACCGACGATGGTGTCGCGGTCGAGCACGCCGCCTCCTGGGAGTGGTTCGGTTCGAGTCGAGAGATTACCCCGGCAATATGCAATTTGCAGACCGCTAAACGTGGAAGATACCTCACGGGGGTGAGAGCCGGTCGCGGTCGGAATTGCGATTCGGCTGGTTAGATGGAGCGGGTTGTCCACGACCGCCTGGGGGGATTGCGCGGGCCGGACTGGAGGAGCGGACATGAGCCGGGGGCAGGGTCCCACGATTCGCCGGCGACGGCTGGCGAGTGAACTGCGGAGGTTGCGCGAGGCCGCGGAACTCACCATCGACGAGGTCGCCGAGAAACTGGAATGCTCGGCGTCGAAGATCAGCCGCATCGAGACCGGGCACGTCGGCGTCACCCCGCGGGACGCGCGCGACATGCTGGAGCTGTACGGGCAGACCGGTGATGAGCGCGAGGCGCTGGTGCAGCTCGCCAGGGAGGCCCGCAAACCCGGCTGGTGGCAGGCCTACAAGGAGGTCTTCACCGGCACCTTCGTCGGGCTGGAGGCCGACGCCAGCTCGCTGCGCGCGTTCCAGGCGCTGCTCGTACCGGGCCTGTTGCAGACCGAGCGGTACGCGCGCGCCGTCATCCGCGCCATGCGACCGGACGCCGAGGAAGCGGAGATCCAGCGCAGGGTGGACGCCCGCACGGCGCGCCAGCAGCTGCTCACCGACCCCAACCCGCCGGAGTACTGGGCGGTGATCGACGAGGCGGTGCTGCACCGCGCGGTGGGCGGCCGCGAGGTGATGGCGCAGCAGGCCGACCGGCTGCTCGCCATGGCCCAGCTGCCGCACGTCACCATCCAGGTGGTGCCGTTCGGCGCGGGCGCGCACCCGGGTATGGAAGGACCGTTCCTGATCCTCGGATTTCCGGAACCGGCCGATCCCGATGTGGTGTACGTCGACAGCACCTCGGGAGGCTTTTTCCTCGAGCTGCCCCCCGATGTGCGCCGCTATAGCCTCATGTTCGATCATTTGCGGGCGACGGCTCTCAAACCTGACGACTCGGTCGACAAGATCGCCGAGGCCGCCGAACGTTTTTCCGGATAACTGCTTCCGGGTGGGCCGTTCGACCGTGAGCCCGGGAAGTGAGGAGGGGAGAAATGTCCCACGTGGAGCGGATTGCCCCGGTGTGGCGCAAGAGCAGCCACAGCGGCGGCGGAAACGACTGCGTCGAGGTCGCGATGATCGGTGAGGGTGTCGGCGTGCGCGACTCCAAGAACCCCGATGGGGGCGAGCTGCACGTCTCCGCCGAGAGCTGGCGCGGCCTGCTGCGCGCCGTGGGGGCGCTCGACCGCGCCTGAGCAGCTGAACGGACGACCCCTTACGCCGCCACTCAGGGGACGAGGCGGGGTAAGGGGTCGATTCACGTCCGGGACGAGGTGTTCGTCCGATGCCGCGGCGCGGCCCTCAGGACGACTCTGAGGTTCACCACAGGGAACCGAGAGTCGGAAACGAGGGGTTCGAGATGCGCAACGACGTCATGTTCGACGCGGTCATGGCCGAGGTCGCCTACCGGCGGGAGCAGCTGGAGAAGGCGAGCCGTCCCGGTCGCCGCTGGTTCACCCGCCGCAGGGCGCAGGTGGCGGTGCCGCAACCACGCACACCGAGCGCCGCCGAACTGGTCAGGGTGCGGTAAGGGGCGAAGGTGATCCGCCCTCGGCGAAAACGGTTCCGGTTTTGTCGGTGGGGTGCGACAGAATGAGACTCGTGCCCCGTTTAGGTTCCGGTATACCTCTTGTCGCCCGCGCCGAGGAGATGCGGCGGCTCCGCGCCGCCTTCGCCCGTGCCGATCGGGGGGAGGCGTACGCGGTGCTCGTGGCCGGTGACGCGGGCGTGGGCAAGACCCGCCTGCTCACCGAACTGGCCGAGCACGCGGCCGGCCGCGGCGCGCTCGTGCTCACCGGCCGGTGCCTCGACGTCCGGGAAGGCGGTCTGCCGTACCTGCCCTTCGCCGAGGCGCTCGCGCCGCTCAACCAGGGGGACGACCCGGCGGTTACGGAGGCGGTGCGGGCACGGCCCGCACTGTCGCGCCTGCTGCCGCAGGGCACCATGCCGCCGTCCCACGCGGGGGAGGACCAGCCGGACACCTCCGGCGAGCGGGACCTGCCGTACCGGGCGCGCCAGGAGCAGGACCTCGGCCAGCTGCAGTTGTTCGACGCGGTGCTGGGCGTCCTGACGCAGATCGCCCAGCACCGGCCGGTCGTGCTCGTGCTGGAGGACCTGCACTGGGCCGACTCGTCGAGCCGCAACCTGTTGTCGTTCCTACTCAACCGCCTGCGGGGGCAGCGCCTGCTGGTGGTCGCCAGCTACCGCGAGGAGGACGTGCACCGGCGCCACCCGCTGTGGGCGCTCCTGGTCGAGCTGAGGCGGCTGCCCGCGGTGTCGAAGGTCGAGCTGCGCCCCTTCGGGGCGGCCGAGGGGCGGGAGTTCGTCGAAGCGCTGGCCGATGGTCCGCTGCCACCCGAGGTGGTCGCGGGGGTCGCGGAGCGTTCGGAGGGCAATCCGTTCTTCGCCGAGGAACTCATGGCCGCGGGTGCGGAGTGTGAAGACCTGCCCGCGGAACTGGCCGAGGTGCTGCTGGCCCGGCTGGAACGCCTGTCGCCCGACGCGCGCCGGGTGGTCCGCACCATCTCCGCCGCGGGCGATTCGGTGGCCCACGCAGCACTGGCCGAGGTCACCGGTGTCGGCGAGCTGGAGCTCGACGAGGCGCTGCGTGAGGCGGTGCACCACCACGTGCTGATCGTCGAGCGTGGTGCCTACACGTTCCGGCACGCCCTGCTGCAGGAGGCGGTCTACGCGGATCTCCTGCCGGGGGAGCGGGTCCGCATGCACGCCGCCTACGCCGAACGCATCCGGCGCATCCCGCAGGGCCGCGGCCACGACGCGAAGCTCGCCTACCACAGCCTGCGCAGCAACGACCTGAACACGGCGCTCACCGCGTTGCTGAGCGCGTCGGACGAGGCGGAGCGCCTGGGCGCGCCCGGCGCGGCGCTGCGGCACGTCGAGCAGGCGCTGGAGATCTGGGACGCGGTACCGGAAGCCGACCGGCCGTCCGGTGTGAACGAGTTGAAGCTGCTGGAGGCGGGGTCCTACTTCGCGGCCACCTCGGGCGAACCGGAGCGGGCGATCGCCTACGCCCGGTCCGCGGCGCAGGCCCTGCGGTCCGGTGTGCCGCGCGAGCAGGCCGCCAAGGTGTGGCGCCGCGTGGCCGAGGCCCTGCTCAACGCCGAGGACACGTTCGACGAGGCGCTGCAGGCCATCGACCGCGCGTGGGAACTGGTCGCCGACAGCGAGCCGAGTAAAACCCGCGCGTGGGTGCTGGCCACGCGAGCGGCGATCATGCGCAACGCGCTCCGGTACGAGGATTCGAACTGGAACGCGCGCACGGCCGTGGCCGACGCGCGTGCCGTGGGAGCCGACGGCGCGGAGGCGGCCGCGCTCATCACCCTCGGCGCGCTCGCTGATGCCGCCGACGAGCCGGAGGAGGCCCGGGCGCGTCTGGAGGAGGCGCAGATCAAGGCGCACCTGGCCGGATCGCTGAACGTCGAGTTGCGCGCCGTCTGCTTCCTCGGGTCCAGTCACGAGGACCTCGGTGAGTACGACCGGGCGATGGACATCTACCGGCGCGGCGTCGAGCGGGCCGAGCAGACTGGGCTGACGTGGAGCATCTACGGCCTGGAGATGCGGGCCCGGTACCTGAACCTGCGGTACCTCAGCGGCGACTGGCCGCCGATGGACAGCGTGAACGAGCCCGCCCGGGGTGTGTCGAGCGTGGTGGCGGCGCGGATGACCGCGTCGTGGCTGCCGTTCGTGGTCGCGCGCGGCCGGGTCGCCATCGCGGAGAAGTACCTCGCGGAATTGCGGCCGCACTGGCGCGCGGAGCCGTTGACGGCGATCGCGAGCGGCGCGACGGCTGCTGAGCTGGCGATGTGGCAGGGCGGGTACGAGCAGGCGATCGCGCGGGCGCAGCACGTCATCGACTTCCTGCTGTCGTTCGACGAGGGCTACCTGATCTCCACCATCCGGCTGGGGGCACTGGGGGTCGAGGCGGCCGCGGCGTGGGCGGCGAGCACGCGTCTGCGCGGTGACGCGGCCGCGGCGGGTGCGGCCGCGGCGGCGGGGCGGAAGCTGGTCGACCATGTCCGGCACGCGGGCGAGCACGGCAAGCCGCGTGCCCGCACGCTCGGTCCGGAGGCGCGCGCGTGGCTTGCCAGGGCGGAGGCGGCCGCGAGCGGGCTGGAGGGCCTGCCCGATCCGCAGCTGTGGGCGGCGGCGGTCGACGCGTTCGGCTACGGCGCGGTGTACGAGCAGGCGATCTGCCGTTGGCGCCACGCGGAGGCGCTGCTGGCCGTCCAGTCCGATTCGGAGCGGGCGGCGCAGGAGGTGGCCGCCGCCCACGAGATCGCCGACCGCCTGGAGGCCACGTCGCTGTGCGAGGCGCTTCGGGACCTGGCGCGCCGGGCGCGCGTCGAGATCCCCGGCGTGGAACCGGCAGCACAGCCGCGCGCCACGATCAACCCCCTCACCGAGCGCGAACGCGCGGTGCTGGAGCGCGTGGCGCTGGGCCGCACCAACCGGCAGGTCGGCAAGGAGCTGTACATCAGCGAGAAGACCGTCAGCGTCCACCTGTCGCGCGTGATGGCCAAACTGGGAGCCAGCCGCCGCGCGGAAGCGGTCGCCATCGCCTACGACCGGGGGCTGTTGACCTGAGACACCGCCGCACTGGTCGCGGGGTTCGTGCGGGCCTGCTGGAGCCCGTGCGCCGTTCTGCTGCCCCGCTCCACCCACAGCCGGTTCCACCGCGGGGCCCGTGCGCTGCACCCGCCCGGCCTTGCCGCCCCGCACGCCGCCGGATGCTGTGCCCGGTCGCGAGCGCGCTGGTGGGTGACCCAGCTGCGCAGCGGCCACGCGGCCGAGGTGTGCCAGCCCCAGCGGGTGTTCCTGCGCGGCGTCCGCGCGCTACCCGGCGGGCGCGGAAGTGTGCGGGCGTTGCATCGTCTCCCCGGATCCAGCGGCCACGCGGCCGAGGTGTGCCCGCCCCAGCGGGTGTTCCTGCGCGGCGTCCGCGCGCTACCCGGCGGGCGCGGAAGCGTGCGGGCGTTGCACCGTCTCCCCGGATCCAGCGGCCACCGCGCCCCTCCCGGCATGACCGATCCCCGTGGGAGCACTGCAAGCTCCCACCCGCCATTGGGGGCGCGCTACCGCGGGGCGGCCGTCGCGGGAGTAGTGCGTGCTGCCGCTGGCCGCCGGGGGCTGGCCGTCATCGCAGGTCGGTTCCCGCGCCCCGCTGGCATCACTGACCACTGTGGGCACCACAAGCTCCCCCGGCCATCGGGGGACGGTCGCTGCGGCCGCGCCGCGGCACTCCCGCCGCCCACCGCGGGCCGCCACGGTGAACCGGCCAGTGCGGCCAGTCATCGCAGGTGGGCCACCGCGCGGGCTCCCGCTGCGGGCTGGCCACTGGGACCGTGACCACCGCCGGCCAGCCATTCGCGGCCGCCCACCGCGGGCCGCCCACCGCGGGCCGCTCACCGCGGGTGGGTCACCGCGCGGCCGCCCACCGCAGGCCGGCCATCACGGGTGGGCCACCGCGCGGCCGGCCACCGCTGGCCAGCCATTGCGCGGGCTCCCACCGCGGGCTGGCCACTGGGACCGTGACCACCGCCAGCCAGCCACTGCGCGGCCGGCCACCGCAGGCCGCCCACCGCGGGCCGCCCACCGCGCCACCTCCCACCGCAGGCCCCCGCAAGCGGGCCCCCGCCAGCGGGCCCGCATGCGGCCCACCCGGCACCAGCGGCCGTCAGCGTCCCGGGAGTTTGCTCATCAGCCGCAGTCCACTGGTCATCCCGCGGGCCCACAGTGCGCCCGGCACCGCGCGCGGCGGTCGCAGCCGCAGGGCGCGCTGCACCGCGATCGACTGCACCTCGGTGTACTTGAGCAGCCCCTCGCGCCCGTTGCGTCGCCCCACGCCGGATTCCTTCATGCCGCCCATCGGCAGCCCCACGGAGCCGAACGTCGCGGCGTAGCCCTCGTTCACGTTCACCGTGCCGGCCTTCAGCTGCGCCGCCACCGCCCACCCGGCGGCCGCGCTGCCGGACCACACGCTCGCGTTGAGCCCGTACTCGGTGTCGTTCGCCCGCGCGATCGCGTCGTCGAGGTCGGTGTAGCCGTAGATCGCCACGACCGGGCCGAACGTCTCCTCCCGGAACAGTGCCACGTCCTCGCCGACGTCGGTCAGCACCGTCGGCTCGTAGAACAGCGGCCCGAGGTCGGGGCGCGCCCGGCCCCCGGTCAGCACCGTGGCCCCCTTGGCGCGGGCGTCCTCGACGTGCGCGCTCACCGCCTCCAGCTGCGCGGCACTGGTCAGCGACCCCAGGTCGGCGCCGTACCCGAGTTCGGCGCCCAGCTTCAGCGCCCGCGTGCGCGCCACGAACGCCTTCGTGAACTCCTCGCGGACGTTCTCGTGCACGTAGATCCGCTCCACCGACACGCACAGCTGCCCCGCGGAGGAGAAACACGCGCTCACCGCGCCCGCCGCGGCCCGCGACACCGACGCGTCGGGCAGCACGATCATCGGGTTCTTGCCGCCCAGCTCCAGCGAATACCCCGTCAACCGCCCCGCGACCTTGCGCGCCAGGTCCTTGCCGGTGGGCGTCGACCCGGTGAAGCACAGGTAGTCCGACTCCTCGACCAGCGCATCGCCGATCTGCGAGCCGCGCCCGAGCACGATCCGCCACACGCCGGCGGGCAGGCCGGCCTCGGCGGCGAGCTCGTGCAGCCACAGCGCCGACAACGCGGTCTGGTTGTCCGGCTTCTGCACCACGGCGTTGCCCGCGGCGAGCGCGGGCAGCACGTCCATCGCGCTCAGCGCCAGCGGGTAGTTCCACGGCGAGATCACCGCGACCACACCCTTCGGGTGCCGCACCGCGCCCGCCTTCGTCGCGATCGGGATGACCCCGGCCGCGCGACGCTCACCGAGGAACTTCGCGGTGTGCTTGCCGTAGTAGTTCGCGATCAGGGCGGTGGCGCTCACCTCGTCGAACGCGTCGATCCGCGCCTTGCCCGCCTCCAGCTGCACCAGGTCCAGGATCTCGTCCTGGTACCGCAGCACGAGTTCGCCCAGCCGGGCCAGCACGCGCTGCCGCTCGCGCGCCGGACGCGCCGACCACGCCCGCTGCGCGTCCCGCGCCTCGGCGAACACCGTGCGCACGTCGGCGTCGGTGGCCTGCGGCAGCGTCGCCGTCGGCAGGCCGGTGAACGGCGCCGTGATCTCCACGGGAGCGGTGTCCTGACCACCCTCCGCGCGGCGCGCGAGCTGCGCGGCCCTGGCTGCGGTCGGCGCACCCACGATCCCGCCGATGGTCGTCGGCGCGGTCGGGGTCTCGCCCGTGGACGCGGCAGTGCTGGTCATCGGCCCTCCTGGACACTGGTCGGCAACGTTACCGGCGGGTACAGCATACCGACGGTATGCCAGCGCGCCATTTTCGTTCGCGAACGTCACATCCGCGGATTCGTCCGTCTCTCCAGTGAGCGGCCGGCCCGGGCGAGGGCCGGGCCGGCCGTGATCGCCCGCCTCACTCGCCCCGGTACGCCGACAGCGCGAGCCGTTTCCACTCCTCGAGCAGCTGCTTGCGCCGCGCGGGCGCACCGCCCAGTTCGGCGTCCAGCGCCAGGCCGCGGGTGAAGTTCACGGTGAGCCAGAACAACGTCTCCAGGCGATCCGCGGGCAGGTCCGGCGCGATGGTGCGGATCTGCGCCAGCGTTTCCCGGCCCAGGGCCCGGTCGACCGGGCGGATCGCCGCGCGCAACGCCGGATCCGTGCGCGCCGCGATCCACAGCTCGGTCGCGGCCGTCGCGAGGGTGCCGGAGTACCCCGCCCACAACAGGTCGATGGTCGCGGGGATGCCCTCCTCACCGCCCGGCAGATCGGCGAACGACTCGGACAGCGCCGCCATCCGCCGCGACGTGAGGTGTGCCACAGCGGTGGCCATCAGGTCGGCCTTGTCCGCGAAGTGGTGCTGCGCAGCCCCCTTCGACACCCCCGCGCGGGTGCAGATCTCCTGCACGGACGTGCGCGCGTACCCCAGCTCGACGAGGCAGTCGATCGTTGCGTCGAGCAGTGCCGTCCGGGTCTGCTCCCGGCGCTCGGCCTGCGTGCGGTGTCCCCGCGCGGTCACGGTCACCTCCCTTTACCGGCGCTCGTCCCGGATGTACATTCCGCATGGAACTTACATTCCGAGCGTCATGTTTTCCACCCCTGGAGGTCACCGATGCCGTTGCCCGCACCGAACAGTCCCTGGGCGAAGGACCTGGGCGAGTTCCGTGAGCTGGCCCGGACGTTCTGCCAGAAGGAGCTCACGCCGCACCAGGAACGGTGGAGCGAGCAGAAGTCCGTCGACCGCGAGCTGTGGACCAAGGCGGGCGAGGTCGGGCTGCTCGCGATCTCGATCCCCGAGGAGTACGGCGGCGGTGGCGGCACCTTCGCGCACGAGGCCGTTCTCTACGAGGAGCAGGCCCGCAGCGGTGACGGCGCGTGGGGCGTCTCCGTTCACAACGGCATCGTCGCCCACTACCTGCTCAACTACGCGGGCGAGGAGCAGAAGAAGCAGTGGCTGCCCAAGCTCGCCAGCGGCGAGTGGGTCGGCGCGATCGGGATGACCGAGCCGGGCACCGGATCGGACCTGCAGGGCATCAAGACCCGCGCGGTGCGCGAGGGCGACGAGTACGTCATCAACGGCGCCAAGACCTTCATCAGCAACGGCGGCATGGCCGACCTGGTGGTGCTGGCCTGCAAGACCGACCCGGACGCGGGCGCCGCAGGCGTCTCGTTGATCGCCGTCGAGACCGCCCGCCCCGGCTTCCGCCGCGGCCGCGTGCTGGACAAGGTCGGCCTCAAGGGGCAGGACACCGCCGAGTTGTTCTTCGACGACGTCCGCGTGCCCGCCGCCAACCTGCTCGGCGAGGAGGGCCAAGGCTTCATCCAGATGATGCAGCAGCTCCCGCAGGAGCGGCTGATCATCGCGGTCACCGCGGTGGCCGGAATGGAAGCCGCGATCGACCACACGATCGAATACACCAAGGGTCGCACCGCGTTCGGCCGTCCGGTGTTCAACTTCCAGAACAGCAAGTTCACGCTCGCCGACGCGGCCACCGAGGCCAGCGTCGCCCGCGCGTTCCTCGACCAGTGCATCGAGCGCCACCTCAGGGGCGAGCTCGACGTGCAGGGCGCGGCGATGGTCAAGCTGTGGACCACCGAGCGGGCCAACAAGGTCGTCGACGACTGCGTGCAGCTGCACGGCGGGTACGGCTACATGACCGAGTACCCGATCGCCCGTGCCTGGACCGACATGCGCATCTCCCGCATCTTCGGTGGGACCAGCGAGATCATGCGCGAAGTCATCTCCCGGACGCTCTGATGGCGGGACCACTCACCGGACTCAAGGTCGTCGAGCTGGCGGGGCTCGCACCCGCGCCGTTCGCCGGGACCCTGCTGGCCGACCTCGGCGCCGACGTGGTGCGGGTGGACCGGGCGAAGCCGGGGGCCGACGTCCTCGGCGTCCCCGGCGACCCCCTGATGCGCGGCCGCCGGACGATCGGCGTGGACACCAAGAACCCGGACGGCGTCGAGATCGTGCTGCGGCTGGCCGAGCGGGCTGACGTGTTCATCGAGGGATTCCGGCCGGGGGTGGCCGAGCGGATGGGCCTCGGGCCGGACGACGTCCAGGCGCGCAACCCGCGCATCGTCTACGGACGGGTGACCGGCTGGGGCCAGGACGGGCCGCTCGCCTCCGCCGCGGGGCACGACATCAACTACCTCAGCATCGCGGGGGCGCTCGAACCCATCGGGCGCGCGGGGGAGCGGCCGGTGCCGCCGCTCAACCTCGTCGGCGACTTCGCGGGCGGCGGGATGCTGCTGGCGCTGGGGATCCTGGCCGCGCTGCACGAGCGCACCTCGTCCGGCCGCGGGCAGGTCGTCGACGCGGCGATGGTCGACGGCGCCGCACTGCTGATGACCCAGCTGTTCGGGATGCGCTCGGCGGGCATGTGGCCGGGTGAGCGGGGTGGCAACGTCCTGGACGGCGGGGCGCCGTTCTACGACACGTACGAGACGGCGGACGGCAAGTACGTCGCCGTCGGGGCGATCGAGATGCGCTTCTGGGGCGACCTGGTGACGGTGCTCGACCTCGACCCGGCGCAGCTCCCGCTGCACCTCGACGGCAACTCCTGGCCCCGGCTGCGGGAGATCCTGGCCGAGGCGATCGGCACGTACACGCGCGACGAGCTGGTCGCGCGCGCCGAGGGCACCGACGCGTGCCTGACGCCGGTGCTGAGCCCCTGGGAGGCGGCCGAGCACCCGCACAACGCCGCGCGCGGCACGTTCGTCGAGATCGGCGGTGTGGTGCAGCCCGCCCCTGCGCCGCGGTTCGACCGCACGCCGCCGTCCGCGCCCGAACCGCCGCACGAGAAGGGCGCCGACACCGCGGACGTTCTCGCCGAACTCGGGTACGACACCCGGACGCTGGACGATCTGCGCACCGCGGGGGTGATCGCGTCCTGACCCCGGCGCGTCGTGTCCCGACGCGTCGCGGGCAGATCGTTTAGAGTGGGATCAACGCAAGGTTGGGCACGCAGCGTCACGAGACCCAGCCGTCCGTGTGAAGGGGCGTCGAAATCACTCCGGTGACGGCAGGATTGCCGTGATCGGGGGACCCCGCGAGCTGCACCGCATCGCGGGTGAAGTCGGACGAGGGGACGGGCGACCATGTCGGCGAACACCAAGAAGATCGTCATCGTGGCCGTCGTCGCGCTGGTCCTGTTCTTCCTGATCTCGAGGCCCAACGAGTCGGCCGAGGTCGTGCGCGGCGCGCTGGGCTGGCTCCGGGACGGCGCCGAGGCGATCGTGACCTTCGTGCGCAGCCTCTTCTCCTGACCCCATCCGGCGACGGCCGGCACCGCCCCCGCGGTGCCGGCCGTCGCCGTGCGTTCGCCAGCGCTACTACGCACAGTCACCAATCTCGATATTTGACCGGTTCTATTCGACCATCCGGGTGGATTGATGTGATTAACGCGCTGGTCGCCGAATTCCTTCGCCGAAACCCCTGGCGCGACGCCCCGAAATCGCCCTACGGTGCTCACATTGCGTGACCGGCCGGTTCTCGCCGGCGAAGACGGTCGATCGCTTCGATCATCGCCGTTCGATGGTGGCTTCAGTGGCACGAGGAGGCAGGGATGACCGGAGATCCCGGAGTTGATGCGGTGATTCGCCAGTGGGCGTCCGAGCTCGAGCAGACGCCCGAGGAATTGGAGGCCGACCGGATCGCCTCCGCCTGGCTTGCCGAACTGCCGCAACAACCACCAGGGATTCCCGGGCAGCGCGCCCGCCAGGGCACGCGCACCTGGAAGCCGGTGGAGTCGGCCGACCCGGACTACCTCGACGCCATGCGCGAGCGGCTGCCCGAGGTGCCGCTCGACCTGCTGGTCGCCGCCGCGGGCTGGTGGCAGATGATCGGCGACCTCGAGGAGGCCAAGGCCTGGTGGGACGCCGGCGTCAGCCCGATCGACCAGCGCGCGCTGGACTACCGGCTGGCGGGTCTGACCCCGTCCGACCTGTCCCGTCGGCTCGGCCCGATGACGGTTCTGCAGCACCTGCGCCGCGGCAGCGCCCCGGCCTGGTGCGTGGCGCGGCTGTCCAGGCAGCAGCGCGCGAGCTGATCAGTACGACCGCGTAACGTCAGCGAACGCGACCTCGTTGGTCAGACGGGGCCCGGTTAGCGCTCGCTTGACGCCAACGCACCTACCGTTGCGCGCCAGGGCACCACACAGGCGCACACTCGGTGGGAGGCACGGTTTCTTGGACACGGAGCAGATCGAGCACGACCCTGCGGACGTGTCCACCGAGGACGACGAGGTGCGGCCCGCCCGGCGGGCCGCACCTCCGGTACTCGGCAGGCTGTGCGTCGTGATCGCGGTGCTCGGCGCTGCCGTCGGCGGCATCTGGACCACCACGGCGATCACCCGCCCCGATCCGACCCCGACCACGCTCGAGATTCCGGACCTGGAGAACGCGGCGGCACCCGTCGAGCCCGGTTCGGTGGCCCCGGTCAACGTGACCGTCGAGGGCGAGCCGGTCGAGCCACCCGAACCCGAGCGGCGACCGGACACCGAGCAGACCGGTGGACCGGACCTGCTGTCCCGGTGGGCGGCGCAGGTGGCCGAGGTCACCGGCATCCCGGCCAGGGCGCTGATCGCGTACGGCAACGCCGAGCTGGAACTGCGCGCCAGCCAGCCGAAGTGCCGGATCTCGTGGGCCACGCTCGCCGGCATCGGGCGCGTCGAGTCCAACCACGGCCAGTACGGCGGCGCCGTGCTGCAGGAGAACGGCCTGCCGTCACGGGCGATCATCGGCGTCCCGCTCGACGGTTCGCCCGGCGTGCGGGCCATTGCCGACAGCGACGGGGGGCGGTTCGACGGCGACCCCGCCTACGACCGCGCCGTGGGGCCGATGCAGTTCCTGCCCACCACGTGGGCGCGCTGGGGCGGCGGCTACAACCCGCAGCAGATCGACGCCGCCGCGCTCGCCGCCGCGAAGTACCTGTGCGCGGGCGGCCGCGACATGGCCAGCGCGAACGGCTGGTGGTCCGGGATCCTGTCGTACAACAACTCGGTCGCCTACGGGCAGAAGGTGTTCGGGCTGGCAGATGCCTACGCCAAGGCCGCCCAGGTCGTCAAGGTCTCCTGACCGGGTGGTGCTAGCGTCGTGGGGTGCCCTCGGGTCTGTTCACGCCGCGCCGCATCGGGATCGGTGTGCTGTGCCTCGCCGCGTTCGCGGCGTGCTGCGGGCTGGCCTGGTGGCAGTGGAGCCGGTTCGAATCGGCGAGCGGTACGTTCCAGAACCTCGGGTACGTGCTGCAGTGGCCGCTGTTCGGGGTGTTCCCGGCGTTCATGGTGTGGCGCATCTGGAAGCTGCGCCGTCAGGCGGCCGAGCAGGACGCCCAGAACATCCAGAACACCCAGAACACCGCGAACACCGGCACATCCCGCGCCGAGTGGGGCCGCGCCCCGGTGAGCGAGGTGCCCGCGCCGCGCCCCCGCCGCGTCCCGGCCTACGACCCGGCGGAGGAGCCCGACGACGAGCTCGCCGCCTACAACCGGTACCTGGCCGAGCTGCACGCTCGTGACCAGCAGCGCGACAGCTAGAAAGGCAGACACGATGGTGGACACCGACGAACGCCGAGGCGCCCCGGCCGCGAAGGCCGCGCCGGCCCTGCGCGGGCCGCTGGTGCGTTACCGCGTGCTGGCCTACACCACCGGCATCGCTCTCCTGCTGCTCACCGCCGCGTTCATCCTCAAGTACGCGTTCGACTCGCCGGGGATGATGAGCTGGGCCGGCGTCAGCCACGGCCTGTTCTACATGATCTACCTGGTGCTCGCGGTCGACCTCGCGCTCAAGGCCCGCTGGTCGATCAAGGGCACCGTTCTGGTGCTGCTCGCCGGCACCATCCCGTTCCTGTCCTTCGTCGCCGAGCGCGCCGTCACGAACCGCGTGCAGGCCGGGCGGAAGCTCTGATCGAGTAGGGCACCACCGTCGAGGCGCGGAGGGTGTCCGCGTCCAGCGTCGCCGGTCGGAAGGCGTCCAGGTGGGCGATCATCCTGCCCACCGGGTCGGTCAGCTCGTCCGCACGGCCGGACAGGAACGCCCACTCGTGCTCGTCGGAACCGAAGTACACCGGTGTCGCGAACACCTCGGCGAAGCGCGCCCACGCGGTGCGCAGGGTGTCGTTGCGCCACAACGTGGGGCAGCCGCCCTGGCAGCACACCACGCCGCCGGGGGCGAGCAGCTCCGCGCACCGCTTCAGGAAGTCGGCGCCGTAGAGGCGGTTGTGTTGCGCATCGGCGTCGGCGTTCTCGTCCGGCAGGTCGATCACCACGACGTCGTAGCCGCCGGGGGAGTCGGCGGCGAAGGAGAACCCGTCGGTGTAGTGCACGCGCACCGGGCCCTCGCCGCGTTCGGCCGCGGACAGCTCCTCGGGCGTGTAGCCGTAGGGGAGCAGCTCCGCGCACGTGCGCACCGCGACCCGGTCGATGTCGACGTGGTCCACCTCGGTCGCGCCGAACGCGACCGCGAGCTGACTGGCCACCCCCTCGCTGGAGCCGATGATCAGCACCCGGCGCACCCGGTCGGCCAGCAACATCGCGGGCACCATGAGCGCCTCGTGGTAGACGAGCTGGCTCTCCTCGGTGCTCTGCCGCTCGTCGTCGCAGAACAACGACACACCCTGCGCCGTCCGCCCGATCAGCATGCGCTGGTAGCCGGTGTGCTCGTCGAACAGCACCTCGGACACGTCCCACACCCGGGTCATCCCCGGGCCGAGCGGCTCAACGATCTGCCGTGACACTCTTCTTCTCCCCACGCTCGACCACGGACATCTCCACCGCCGACGTACCCAGTGCCGCGGCCAGCAGCCGCACCGCCAGCTCGGGATCGGCCTGGTCGCCGCAGGTGAACACGTCCGCGAACAGGGCCCCGATCTCCGGGTAGGTGTGCACCGACGCGTGCGATTCGGCCAGCAGCGCCAGCACGGTCACGCCCTGCGGGACGAACCGGTGGCCGACCACGTCGCACACCGTGGCCCCGGCCTCGCTCACCGAGGTACGCAGCGCGTCACGCAGGAACGCCGGGTCGTCCAGCAGCGCGGGATCGATCTCCCGCAGCTCGGCCAGCACGTGCCGGCCGGCGAAGGCGCCGATCTCACGTGTCATCGACGGGCCGTCCTCCTTCCAGGCAGTAGGTCCGCAGGGGCGGGATCCCGTTGAACGCCACCGACGAGTAGCTCGCCGTGTAGGCGCCGGCGTCCAGGATGTCGATCCGGTCACCGGCCCGCAGCGACAGCGGCAGCTCGTACGGGGTCCGCTGGTACAGCACGTCGTCACCATCGCAGGTCGGTCCCGCGAGCACGACAGGGCCCCGCTCGCCGTCCCGGCCCGGCACGTCCAGCCGGTACGGGATCGCCTCGTTCTCGGTTTCCGCCAGTCCGTTGTACCGCCCGACGTCGAGGTAGACCCAGCGCCGCCCGAACCGGGTGGACACGAGCACGACCTCGGCGCGGATCAGCCCGGCGTCGGCGACCACGGCGCGGCCCGGTTCGAGCAGGATTTCCGGCTCGTCCGCGAAATGTGACCGCACCGCGGCGTGAATCGCGCGGGCGTACCCGGCCGGGGAGGGCACCGGCTCGCGGTAGGTGATGCCGAACCCGCCGCCGATGTTGAGCCGGCGCAGCCGCACCCCGCGCGCGGCGCACTCGGCGAAGATCTTCGCCGCGGCCGCGATCCCGAGCTCCCACGCTCGCAGATCCGGCTGCTGCGAGCCGACGTGGAACGCGACCCCGGCGGCGGAAAGGCCCAGCCGGCGGGCCTCCACCAACAGGTCCGCCGCCTCGTCGGGGGAGCAGCCGAACTTCTGCCCGAACGGTGTCACCGAGGCCGGGGCGTCGACCAGTATCCGCACTGACACCGCCGCCCCCGGCGCGTGCGCGGCCAGGTTCGCCACGTCGCCCCCGGCGTCGGTGGTGAAGTCACGCACCCCGCGGGACCACGCGAAGGCAATGTCGGCGGGCTTTTTGATCGTGTTGCCGTAGGACAGCGCGGCCGGGTCCGCCCCCGCGTCCAGGCATGCGTCGATCTCCGCCGGGCTCGCCACGTCGAACCCGCCACCCGCGGCCAGTACCGCGTGCAGCACGGCGGGCTCCGGGTTCGCCTTGACCGCGTAGCACAGACGCGCGTGTGGGAACTCCGCGGCGAGCTCCCGCACGCGTGCCGCGACGGTGTCGGTGTCCACGACCAGACACGGCGTGCCCGGGTCGTGCTCGTTCAGGAAATGCCTGATCCGCTCGACGCTTCGGGTCACTTCCGCAGGGTCTCAGGCGTGATCCCGGTGAGCGAACGGACCTCCATCTCGGCATGCTTGCGCGGGTCGGCCTTGTCCTTGCCGACCAGCGTGCCCACGAACCCGCACAGGAACGAGAAGGGGATCGAGACCAGGCCCGGGTTCTTCAGCGGGAACCAGTGGAAGTCCACGCCGGAGAAGATCGAGTCCGGCGCGCCGGACACCACCGGGGAGAAGACGACCAGCACCAGGCAGGCCGCCAGACCACCGTAGATGCCCCACAGGGTCCCGGTGGTGTTGAACCGCTTCCAGAACAACGAGTACAGCAGCGTCGACAGGTTCGCCGAGGCCGCGACCGCGAACGCCAGCGCGACGAGGAACGCGATGTTCTGCCCGTTGGCGAGAATGCCACCGATGATCGCGAGCACCCCGATCGCGACCGCGGTGAGACGCGCCACCCGCACTTCGTCGACCGGGTCGGCATGTCCCCGCTTGAAGATGTTGGCGTACACGTCGTGGGCGAACGACGCCGATGCGGTCAGGGTCAGGCCCGCCACCACCGCGAGGATCGTCGCGAACGCGACCGCCGCGACGATGCCGAGCAGCACGGTGCCGCCGATGTGCAGCGCCAGCAGCGGCGCCGCCGAGTTCTCGCCACCCGGAGCGGCCTTGATCTCATCGTCGCCGACCAGCGCGGCCGCGCCGAACCCGATCACCAGGGTGCACAGGTAGAACACGAACATGCAGGCGGTGGCCCACACGACCGAACGGCGCGCCTCCTGCGAGTTCGGCACGGTGTAGAAGCGCATCAGGACGTGCGGGAGCGCGGCCGCGCCGAGGATCAGCGCGACGGCCAGCGACACGAAGTCGAGCTTCGTGGTGCCGTTCGCCCCGTACTGGCCGCCCGGTTCGAGCAGTTTGTCGCCCATCGGACTGCGGTAAGCCGCCTGGGAGAGCAGGTTCGACAGGCTGAAGCCGAACTTGCCGAACAGGAACACGGTCATCAGCACCGCGGCCAGGATCAGGATCGACGCCTTGATGATCTGCACGTAGGTCGTGCCCTTCATGCCGCCGAGCAGCACGTAGAGCACCATCACGATGCCGACCACGGCGATGATCAGGGCCTGCCCGAAACCGCTGTGGATGTTCAGCAGCAACGCGATCAGACCGCCCGCGCCCGCCATCTGCGCCAGCATGTAGAACAGCGAGATCACCAGCGTCGACGTCGCTGCCGCCGCGCGCACCGGGCGCTGCTTCATCCGGAAGCTGAGCACGTCACCCATCGTGAAGCGGCCTGTGTTGCGCAGCAGCTCCGCGATCAGCAGCAGGTCGACCAGCCACGCGACGAGGAAGCCGATCGAGTAGAGGAACCCGTCGTAGCCGTGCACGGCGATGGCGCCCGCGATACCGAGGAACGACGCGGCGGACAGGAAGTCACCGGAGAGCGCGATGCCGTTCTGCCTGCCGGTGAAGGCGCTGCTCGCGGCGTAGTAGTCGGAGCGCGACGAGTTCCGGTTGCTGACGCGGTAGACCACGAACAGCGTGATCGCGACGAAGAGCGCGAACACCACGGTGTTGAGCACCGGGTTGCTCGTCTCGGTCGCAGATCCCGCGGCGAGAAGGTGGTTCATCGGTTTACTGCACTCCTGCCTGCTGGCGGACCTTGTCCACCTCGGGGTCGATCCGGCGGCGGGCGAACCGCAGGTACGCGACGGTGATCGCGGCGGTCGAGACGAACTGCAGGATCCCGAGCAGCATCCCGACGTTGACCTCGCCGACCAGCTTGACGCTCATGAAGTCGTGCGCGTAGGCCGCGAGCAGCACGTACACCAGGTACCAGGCGACGAACGCCAGGCTCATGGGGAACACGAACCGGCGGAAGCGCCCGCGCAGCGACGAGAACTCCTCGCTCCGCTGGATCGCCACGTAGTCGGGCCCGGCCGGAGGGCGCGGACGTGCCGGTTGCCCGGCGGGACCGCCGAACAGCGGCTGCATCTGTCCCGTGTCCTCCACGGGGTTGCGCGCCGCGTGGGTGGGGGCGACGTTGTGCATCTCAGCCTCCCGGCGAGCGGACGGACTTGGCGAAACTCTGTCGGAGCCGCACATGCTAGCTACGCCGACCTGCGGCTCCGACAGCGGAGGACCTCTTCAGAGTGAAGCGGTGCTGCGCCACCCGGATGGGTTAATACGCCAATAGAGCGAAAGGTCGGCGCGATTAGGTCGTTACCCGTAACCCGCGGTAAGGGGTGCGCCCTGCCGTCCCTGAGTGGAGTGAGGCGCGGGTCATCGCGCCCGACCGCGGTCTCGGTGGAAAATCGCTGTTCAACCGGGTCGGACGACGTCGGTCAACGCCTTGAGAAATGCCACAAGATCGGGGGGTATTCGCCGTTGAGGCCACGCGCTGTCGGCACGTTCGGTGCCGGTTTTCCGGTTCGCTACCGTCGTCTGTGGGCTATGTGGGTGACACGTCCACGGTGTGAGCGAGCCCGCGCGTAATCAAAGTCCCAGTTCACGCCGCTGGGCTGGGCAATGTCGCGTGAAGTCCCTGTCACGTCAGGTATTTCCGCAGGTCAACACAGCCTGATTCGGCGGGCGGAGAGCAAGCCCGTTTGGTGTACGCTTCCTGGGCCACGTTGACTCGCTGTGACCGAGCGTAAACCGGTGTTGTGCACCGCATGGTGCACACCGCATGATGCACGGCACTGTCGCCGTAACCGGTCCGGGCGAGGCGACGGGGCGGCCGGGACAGCGCCGTCGGCTGGGGCTGCGGAAGAAGCGACGAGTTCACCCGTGATGAGGAGAGCCATGCGGTTGAAGCCAAGCGGCGCGGCCGCGTGCTCCCGCACGGGTCCGGCCCTCGGACGCGAACACCACACGCCGGACAGGGAGTCACCTTCGTGACCGATGCAGGACAGGGTCAAGTGCCTGTGGGACAGCTCCTCGGCGAGCAGCCGCCGGAGCCGTCGAAGTGGGCCGCGCTCACGCGCTGGCGGGACTGGCGGCTGTCGGTCAAGCTCGCCGCGGTGTCCCTGGTGCCCATCGTGGTCGCCCTGGTGCTCGGCGGGATCGCCATCTCCAACCAGGTCGAGCGCTCCGGCGACTACGAGCGGATGAACCGCCTCGTCGAGCTGAACGGCACCGTCCGCACGCTCGTCGAGGCGCTGCAGGAGGAACGCACCCAGACCGTCGCGCTGCTCACCCAGGGCACCGTCGGCAGCTCGCCCCAGCTCGACGCCGCGCGCCAGGTGACCGACGGCGCGACCGGCCCGTTGTCGAGCGCCACCGCGCACGCCGCCGACGCCGACACCGGCATCCGCGCTCCGGGCGGCACCGCCGTCGAAGCGATCGGCAGGCTCGGCGAGGTGCGCACCCAGATCGCCGAGGGCCGCCTCGACGCGGTGCAGGCGCTGACCGCCTACAGCGAGATGACCGACTCCCTCGTCGCGCTCGACACCGCGCTGGTGGCGGGCATCGGCGACGACGCGATCGGCGGCACCCCCAGCGCCCTGCACGACGTGATGGTGGTGAAGGAGGAGGCCTCCACCGCTCAGGCGCTGCTCGGCTACGGGATCGCGCGCGGCACCCTCACGCCCACTCAGCTCAACGACCTGCGCACCGCCGAGGTGCGCCTGACCGACCGGCTCGCCGACTTCCGCGCCGCCGCGGACTCCGCGCAGGAGGGGCTGTTCGACCGCACGGTCGTGGGCCAGGACTTCAACACCCGCAGCCGCCTCGTCAACCAGGCGCTGGCCGCCGAGGGCTCGTCGGTGTCGAGCGCGCTCGACGGCATCTCCGCCGACCAGTGGGGTGCCGTGTCGGCGTCGGTGATCGCGTCGCTGAACACGGTCAGCAACGTCATCGGCGACCAGCTCACCACCACCGCGGCCGATCTGTCCGACAGCGCGGGCACCGACGCGGGCCTGCTCGCGGTGCTGCTGTTCGCCGCGCTCGTGGCCACCGCCGCGGTCGTCATCCTGATCACCCGTCAGCTGCTGCACTCCCTGCGGGTGCTGCGTGCCGGCGCCCTCGACGTCGCCGACCGGCAGCTGCCCGCCGCGGTCCGCAACATCCAGGAGGGCCGCGAGCAGACCACCGACGTGCAGCCGGTCCCGGTCGGCACGAAGGACGAGATCGGTGAGGTGGCCAAGGCGTTCGACGCGGTGCACAGCCAGGCGCTGCGCCTCGCGGTCGAGCAGGCCAACATGCGCACCGGGTACAGCAGTGTGTTCATCAACCTGTCCCGCCGGAGCCAAAGCCTCGTGCAGCGGCAGCTGCAGCTGATCGAGCGACTGGAGCGCGACGAGGAGGACGCCGACCAGCTGGCCACCCTCTTCCAGCTCGACCACCTCGCCACCCGCATGCGGCGCAACAACGAGAACCTGATGGTCCTCTCCGGCGCCGAGCCGGGTCGCCGCTCCGGGCAGCCGGTGTCCACTTCGGACGTGCTTCGCGCCGCGGTGTCCGAGATCGAGCAGTACCAGCGGGTCGTGGTGCAGGCGCCGCCGGACGCGCGGATCGTCGGCTTCGCCGCGAGCGACCTGATGCGCCTGGTCGCGGAGCTGCTGGACAACGCCACGGCGTTCTCCGCGCCCGAGACGCAGGTGACGGTCACGACGCAGGCCACCGAACAGGGCCTGGTCATCGACATCATCGACAAGGGCATCGGCATGAACGAGGCCGAGGTCGCCGAGGCCAACGCCCGGCTGACCGAGGCGGGCACGGTCGACCTCGCGACCTCGCGCCGCATGGGCCTGTTCGTGGTCGGGCGCCTCGCCGGTCGCCACAACATCGGTGTCGTCCTGCACGGCGGCAAGGACATCGTCGGTGTGCGTGCCACCGTGGCCGTGCCCGCGGACCTGGTGCTGGACCTGCCCATGCCCGCCGCCCCGGCGCCCCAGCCGGAGCAGACCGCCGGCCTGCCGCGCCGCCGCACCGTCAACGGCGCCGTGCGACCGGGTGGCCTCGCGGGGCTCAGCGAGCTGCCGACGCCGGGCGACGGGGCGACCGCCCCGTCGGGCCAGAACGGGCACTCCGGCGTGCTGCCGCCGCGACCGCCGTCGGACCTGGAGATCTCCGGTACCGCCCTGTTCACGCCACTGCCCGCGGAGGGGGACGAACCGCCGTCGCAGCCCGCGCCCGAGACGCCCGCACCACAAGCCCCGGCCGCCGAGTCGGAGCCCGAACCCGAGCCCGCGCCGGGTGAGCTGCCCAGCGGCAAGGCGCTGTTCACCGCGAACAACAGCCCGCTGTCGGACTGGTGGAGCTCGGCGGCCAACGAGCCGAAACCCGCCACGCCGCCCCGCCGCGAGACCACACCGATCTTCGACGAGACGCTGTCGGCGTGGTTCCGCAGCGACGTCCCGCCGCCCGCCAAGAAGTCCGAGACCGAATCAGCGGAGCAGGGCGAGAAGGCGGACGAGGGTAAGGCCACCACCGGGTGGGACTTCGCCGCCGACGAGAGCTTCCGCGCTGTGCAGGAGCGGTCCCGGGTGGAGCCCACCAGCTTCACCGAAGCCGGGCTGCCCAAGCGCCGCCGCGGCGAGCAGCTGCTGCCGGGCAGTGCGAGCGCGGAGACGTCCGCGCCGTCGACGCAACGTGAGCCGCAACGCGACCCGGCCGACGTGCGGGGCAGGTTGAGCAGCTTCCAGCAGGGCGTCAACCGGGCCCGGCACGCCAAACGTGACCAGGTGGCGGACGGCGCCACCAGCGAGTCGTCGCAGAAGTCGCCGGAGAGCCGGCCGCAGACCGGTGACGCAACCCCGGCGGCGGGCGCTGCTGCGTCCGCCCAGACTGAAACCGGTCTCCCCCAGCGGCAGCCGGGCCCGGCCGCCGCAGACGGCGGTGCGACCGAGCAGCCCGCGCAGACCGAGGCCGGCTTGCCCCGGCGCAGGCCACGCACGGACGCCGCGGCGCAGAACCAACCGCAGACCGGTGGTGCGACGCCGGTGGCCGGGAGTGTGCCGCAGGCTCCCGCGCAGCCGGCGCAGACGGAGACCGGCCTGCCCCTGCGCCAGCCGCGTCCCGCGCCCGACAGCGCCGCTCCGGCCGCGCAGGCCCCGCAGCTGGACAGCGGTCTGCCGCAACGCACACCGAAGAGCGGCGAACCGCAGGCGCCGGACACCCGGCAGGCGCAGCAGGGCAGCCAGGCGGGATCCGGCTTGCCGCAGCGTAAGCCGAAGCCGCAGGCCGGGCCGCAGCAGCAGGCGGAAGCCGAGGCGCCGAAGCCCCGGCCCGAGGCGCGGCAATCGGAGTCCGGGCTGCCGCAGCGTAAGCCGAAGCCGCAGGCCGGGCCGCAGCCGCAGGCGCAGGGCGAGGCGCAGCAGCAGGAGGCGCAGCAATCGGAGCCGGGGCTGCCGCAGCGTAAGCCGAAGCCGCAGGCCGGGCCGCAGCCGCAAGGCGAGCCGCAGCGCACGCCGAAGCAGGCCGAGGCGCAGCAGCCACCCCAGACGCCGGCGGGTCTGCCGCAGCGGCAGCCGAAGCAGGCCGAGCCGGAGCAGCGGACGGCCGAACAGGGCCTTCCGCAGCGCCGTCCCGGCGCCTCGGCCCAGCCCGCCGCGGGTTCCGCGGCCGGCGCGAGTCTCTTCCAGCAGGCCGCGCCGGAACCCGGTACCGGCCTGTTCCAGGCGGCCGGGACACCGCAACCGGCCGCCGCCCAGGACACCCCGTCGCCCGGCCGCGAACCGGCCGAGCAGGCGGAGCAGGACCAGCCCGGCTCGGGCGGGGACGGTGCCTGGACGTTCGCCACCGATGAGAGCTGGGCCGCCGTCCAGACGGTGTCCTCGTCGTCACCGTCCAGCTTCACGGCCGCGGGGCTGCCCAAGCGGCGCCGCGGTGAGCAGTTGCTGCCCGGCAGCGCCCTGTCCCAGAGCGCCGCCTCACCGGCGCCCAGGACGCGCCGCGACCCACAGGATGTGCGGGGCAGGCTGAGCAGTTTCCAGCAAGGTGTTCAGCGTGGGAGGCACCGGACCGCTCAGTCCGCCGACCCCGATCAAGGAACCATGGAGGGTGAATGACCACGCCGCAGCCACAGAACCAGTTCGGATGGCTGGTCAATGATTTCGCCGAGCGTGTGCCTGGTGTGGCGCACGCGGTGGTCGTGTCGGCCGACGGCCTGCTGCTGACCGCGTCGAACCGGTTGCCGCTCGACCGCGCCGACCAGCTCGCCGCGGTCGCCTCGGGTCTGGTCAGCCTGACCCAGGGCGCGGCGCGGTGCTTCGAGGCGGGTGCGGTCAACGAAACCGTCGTGGAGATGGAGCTCGGGATCATGATCCTGATGTCCATCAGCGACGGGTCGTGCCTGGCCTGCCTCGCCGCCCCGAACTGCGACATCGGCCAGGTGGCCTACGAGATGACCATGCTGGTCGACCGGGTGGGCCAGATCCTCACCCCGGAACTGCGGGCTCAGCTGCAGGGGGCCGCCGGCTCCCTGATCAGTGAACCGGTGGGATGATGCCGACATGACCACGGGATCCGAGAATGGCTCCCCCAGCGGCGGTGAACCGGAGCCGACGTTCGCCGACGTGATGAACAGCTTCAGCCTGGACTCCGGGCTCGGCCGACGGAAGCGCAAGAAGTCGCGCCGGTCCGAGCCCGAGCAGGTCGAGGCCGAAGCTCCCGAGGCACCCCAGGCCGAGCAGGCGCCGCCCGCGCCCGCTCCGCAGCCTCCGCCGTCAGCGACGCCGGCACCACCTACGCCGCAGCCGGAGCCCCCGGCACGGCCGGGCAACCTGTTCGACTCCTCGCCGGGCACCGGGTTCTTCGAACCCGCCGCGCCCGCGCGACAGCCGGGTACCGGTGCGCGGCCCCGGCGTGCGGAACCTGAGACCCACCCCGCCGAGGAAACCGCCGTGGTGCGCCCGTACGCGCTCACCGGTGGCCGCACCAAGGCCCGGGTCGCCCTGGAACTGGAGACCCTGATCTCCGTCCAGGACACCGTCCTCGCCCGGCTCGACGCCGGCGAACTGACGGTGCAGTTCGAGCACCGCTCGATCATGGAAGAATGTCGGACACCGCGGTCGGTTGCGGAGGTCGCAGCGCTGCTGCGGGTCCCGATCGGCGTGGCCAGAGTCCTCATCAGCGATGCCGCCGATGCCGGGCTGGTCACGGTGCACCGCACTATGTCGACCAACGACGACGCCGAGGCGCATCTCATGTTGATGGAAAGGGTGTTGAGTGGACTCCGTCGGCTTTAAGGCACCGCGGCAGACCGCGCCGCAGACGATGACCTCGGCCAAGATCGTGGTGGCCGGTGGCTTCGGTGCCGGCAAGACCACGTTCGTGGGTTCGGTGTCGGAGATCGTGCCGCTCACCACCGAGGCGATGATGACCGACGCGAGCCGCGGCATCGACAACCTCGACCAGACACCCAACAAGGCCACCACCACCGTGGCCATGGACTTCGGCCGCGTGTCGCTGGACAGCGACCTGATCCTGTACCTGTTCGGTACGCCGGGTCAGCAGCGGTTCTGGTTCATGTGGGACGACCTGGTGAAGGGCGCGATCGGCGCCGTCGTGCTCGCGGACACGCGGCGACTGGCGGACTCGTTCGCGCCGGTCGACTTCTTCGAGGACCGCAGGCTGCCCTACATCATCGGTGTGAACGCGTTCGACGGTCAGGTGCACCACGAGCTGTCCGACGTGCGGGAGGCCCTTGCGATCGACGAGAGCATCCCGATCGTGCGCTGCGACGCGCGCGACCGCGAGTCGACCAAGCAGACCCTGATCACGCTGGTCGAGTACGCGATGCGGCAGTGGATCGCGATGCGGTCCGCCGGCGCGCGCTGACACTCGGACGCGGTAGTTCGAAGGGAGCGCCGGGCGGGGGGGCCGGCACCGCTCGATCGGTCGACGCTCCCTCCGTGCTGCTCTCCTCGGCGCTTAATCGATCCAGTACCGAGTGGGCGTCGTCACGGTCTTAGTTGGGTTTGCAATAGTAGGAAGCCCAAGTATTTTTGAGGGATGAACGCCTCACTGCACCGGCCTGTGCACCCCGTGCGGTTCGTGACCGCATCGAGCCTGTTCGACGGGCACGACGCTTCGATCAACATCATGCGGCGCATCCTGCAGTCGCAGGGCGCCGAGGTCGTCCACCTCGGGCACAACCGGTCGGTGGACGAGGTCGTCACGGCGGCGATCAGCGAGGACGCGCACGGCATCGCGATCAGCGCCTACCAGGGTGGTCACGTCGAGTACTTCACCTACCTCGTCGAGCTGCTCGCGGAGCGCGGAGCGGGGCACATCAAGGTGTACGGGGGCGGTGGCGGCGTCATCGTGCGCGAGGAGATCGAGCTGCTCCACTCGCGTGGGGTCGCACGGATCTTCTCCCCGGACGACGGCCTCCAGCTGGGACTGCCCGGGATGATCAACCTGATGATCGCCGAGTGCGACTACGACCTGGCCGCGACTCCGGCCGGTTCCGACGACGACCTCGTCGCCGGTGACGTGCCCGCGCTGGCCCGGTTCATCACGCAGTTGCAGGCCGGCCGCGTGGCCGAGGACCGTCTCGGGCGCGTCACGGAGGCGGCGCAGGCGCGGTCGGTGCCGGTACTGGGCATCACCGGCACCGGTGGCTCGGGCAAGTCGTCGCTGACCGACGAGCTGATCCGGCGGTTCCGGCTGGACCAGGAGGACAAGCTGCGCATCGCGGTGCTGGCGGTCGACCCGACCCGGCGGCGCGGCGGGGGCGCACTGCTGGGAGACCGGATCCGCATGAACGGTCTGGACGGCGGGCAGGTCTACTTCCGCTCGCTGGCCACCCGCGGAGCCGGTGGTGAGGTGCCGGAGGGGCTCGACGAGGCCGTACTGGCCTGCAAGGCCGCGGGCTACGACCTGGTGATCGTCGAGACGCCGGGTATCGGCCAGGGCGATGCGGGGATCGTCGACCATGTCGACTACTCGCTGTACGTGATGACACCGGAGTTCGGTGCCGCGTCGCAGCTGGAGAAGATCGACATGCTGGACTTCGCCGACGTCGTGGCCATCAACAAGTTCGAGCGCCGCGGGTCCGAAGACGCCCGTCGCGATGTGGCGCGGCAGCTGGTGCGCAACCGGGAGGCGTTCGGTGCGTCGCCGGACGACATGCCGGTGTTCGGCACCAGCGCGGCGCGGTTCAACGACGACGGTGTGACCGCGTTGTACCAGCACCTGCGCGACCAGCTCGCCGAACGGGGCCTGTCGGTGTCCACCGGGCAGCTGCCGACGGCGGACACCAAGATCTCCACCGGCGCGTCGGTGGTCATCCCGGCCTCGCGCGAGCGGTACCTCGCCGACATCGCCGCCACCGTGCGCGGCTACCACGCGAAGACGCGCGAGCACGTCGCCGCGGTGCGCAAGGTCGACCAGTTGCGGGCCGCGAAGGACGCGCTGGCCGCCGACGGTGCGGACACCGCCGCGATCGAGCGGCTGCTCGCCGACGCGGAGTCCGCAGTGGACCCCTCGGTCGCCGGACTGCTGGAGCACTGGTCGGAGTTGTCGGAGTCCTACCGGCAGGAGGAGCTGGTCGTCCGCATCCGCGACAAGGAGCTGCGCACCCAGTTGTGGCGGGACACGTTGTCCGGCAACCGGATTCCGCGCGTGGCGCTGCCGCGCTACACCGACCGCGGCGAGCTGGTGTCGTTCCTGCGTCGCGAGCACCTGCCCGGCTACTTCCCGTACACGGCGGGTGTGTTCCCGTTCAAGCGTGAGGGCGAGGACCCGGCGCGGATGTTCGCGGGCGAGGGCGACGCGTTCCGCACCAACCGGCGGTTCAAGTACCTGTCGTCCGATTCCGCGGCCAAGCGGCTGTCCACCGCGTTCGACTCGGTGACGCTGTACGGGCACGACCCGGACACCCGCCCGGACATCTACGGCAAGATCGGCACCTCCGGTGTGTCCATCGCGACGCTGGAGGACATGAAGGCGCTCTACGACGGGTTCGACCTGACCGCGTCGTCGACGTCGGTGTCGATGACGATCAACGGCCCGGCGCCGACGATCCTCGCGTTCTTCCTCAACACCGCGATCGACCAGAAGCTCGACGCCTTCCGCGCCGAGCACGGCCGGGAACCGTCCGCGGAGGAGGCCGCCGAGCTGCGCGAGTGGACGTTGCGCAACGTCCGCGGCACGGTGCAGGCCGACATCCTCAAGGAGGACCAGGGTCAGAACACCTGCATCTTCTCCACCGAGTTCAGCCTGCGGATGATGGCCGACATCCAGGAGTGGTTCATCGAGCACGGGGTCCGCAACTTCTACTCGGTGTCGATCTCCGGTTACCACATCGCCGAGGCGGGGGCGAACCCGATCTCGCAGCTGGCGTTCACGCTCGCCAACGGGTTCACCTACGTCGAGTCCTACCTCAAGCGCGGTATGCACATCGACGACTTCGCGCCCAACCTGTCGTTCTTCTTCTCCAACGGCATGGACGCGGAGTACTCGGTGCTGGGCCGGGTCGCGCGCCGCATCTGGGCGATCGCGATGAAGGAGCGCTACGGCGCGAACGAGCGGTCGCAGAAGCTCAAGTACCACGTGCAGACGTCCGGCCGGTCGCTGCACGCGCAGGAGATGAGCTTCAACGACATCCGCACGACGCTGCAGGCGCTGTGCGCGCTCTACGACAACGCGAACTCGTTGCACACCAACGCCTACGACGAGGCGATCACCACGCCGACCGAGAATTCGGTGCGCCGCGCGATGGCCATCCAGATGATCATCAACAAGGAGTGGGGCCTGTCGAAGAACGAAAACCCGCTGCAGGGTTCGTTCATCATCGACGAGCTCACCGACCTGGTCGAGGAGGCCGTGCTGGCCGAGTTCGACCGGATCGCCGAGCGCGGCGGCGTGCTGGGCGCCATGGAGACCGGCTACCAGCGCGGCAAGATCCAGGACGAGTCGATGCTGTACGAGCGGCTCAAGCACGACGGTTCGCTGCCGATCGTCGGGGTGAACACGTTCCGCAACCCGCACCCCGAGGACGACGAGGTCGAGGTCGAACTGGCGCGCGCGACGGAGGAGGAGAAGCAGTCACAGCTGACGAGGCTGGCCGGTTTCCAGCAACGCCACCGCGACGAGGCCGAGCGGGCGCTGCAGGCGCTGCGCGACGCTGCCACCCGTGGGGAGAACGTGTTCGAGGTGCTGATGGATGCCGCGCGGGTGTGCTCTCTGGGGCAGATCACCGACGCGTTCTTCGAGGTCGGGGGCCAGTACCGGCGCAACATCTAGCCCGGGGCCGGTGGTGGCCGCGCCGTCCGCGGCCGGGCCACCACTGGCTCGCCGGCGCGGTCCGGGAATAGCGGACCGGTCGCGCGCGGTTACGCCGGAACATGAAGTTCGGGATCTCCACGTTCGTTACCGACGAAGGCATCCGCCCCGGCGCGCTCGGCCGCGCACTCGAGGAGCGCGGGTTCGACTCGCTGCTGCTCGCCGAGCACTCGCACATCCCGGTCAGCCGGCAGTCCCCGTACCCGGGTGGGGGTGAACTTCCCCGGGTCTACTCCCGCACGCTCGACCCGTTCGTGGCGCTGACCGCCGCGGCCGCGGAGACCACTGATCTGCTGCTGGTCACCGGCGTCGCCCTGCTGATCCAGCGCGACGTCATCCACACCGCCAAGGAGGTCGCGAGCCTCGACCTGGTGTCCGGTGGCCGGGTGGCCTTCGGCGTCGGCGTCGGGTGGAACCGCGAGGAGATGGCCAACCACGGCACCGATCCGCGTACCCGCGGCGCCTTGATCGACGAGCAGATCCAGGCGCTGAAGACCATCTGGACGCAGGACGAGGCCGAGTTCCACGGCAAGTTCGTCGACTTCGACCCGATCTGGCAGTGGCCCAAGCCGGTGCAGCGCCCGCACCCGCCGATCTATGTCGGCGGGGAGAGCGAGGCCGCCCTGAACCGGCTCGCGACCCACGCCGACGGCTGGCTGCCGCGCTCGCACACCCCGCCCGAGGAGATCACACGGGTGCGCACGTGGCTGGCCGAACGCGGCCGCCCCGATGTCCCGTTCACCGTGTTCGGCGCGGGACGCGGCGAGGAGGAACTGGCGGGCTACGCCGAAGCCGGTGTGGAGCGCGTCACGTTCATGCTCGGCACCCGGCCGGAGTCGGAAACGCTGACCAAGCTCGACGAGCTCGCGGCCCTCGCGGAGGATTACCGGTGAAGCTGGGGATCACCACGTTCGTCACGGATGAGACCGCGCCGCCCGCCGAGCTGGCGGCGGCGATCGAGGAGCGCGGGTTCGACGCGATGTTCCTCGCCGAGCACTCGCACATCCCGGTCAGCCGGCAGACGCCGTACCCGCGCGGCGGTGATCTGCCCCGCGGCTACTACCGGGCGCTCGACCCGTTCGTCTCGCTGACGGCCGCCGCGGCCGCCACCTCGACGCTCAAACTGGGCACCGGGATCGCGCTGTTGATCCAGCGCGACGTCATCCACACCGCCAAGTCGGTGGCGAGCCTGGACCTGGTGTCCGGTGGGCGCGCCCTGTTCGGGGTCGCGGTCGGCTGGAACCGCGAGGAGATGCGCAACCACGGCACCGACCCGCGCACCAGGGGCGCGCTGCTGGACGAGCAGATCCAGGCGCTGCGCACGATCTGGACGCACGAGGAGGCGGAGTTCCACGGCGCGCACGTCGACTTCGACCCGATCCGGCAGTGGCCCAAGCCGGTCGGGGAGGTGCCGGTGTACATCGGTGGCAACAGCGCGACGGCCCTGGAGCGGGCGAAACGCCTCGGCGCCCGGTGGTTGCCGAACGCGCTGACGGATCCGAAGGCCGTGGCCGCGCAGGTGGGGCAGGCCGGATCGGTGCCGGTGACGGCGACGTCGGCGGCGCCGGACCCGGCGGTGCTCGAGGCGTATGCGCAGGCGGGTGCGGAACGCGTGACGCTTGCCTTGCCGGCGTCGTCGCCGGGTGATGCGTGGCGGCGGCTGGATGCGCTGGGGGCGCTGGTGTCGGCGTTCGGCTGAGATCGGTGGCCGGGTGCGGGTGCCGGCGTGTTGTGGTGCCGGGTGTGCCTCGGCGTTGGGGCGCGGTGCCGGTTGTGGTCGCGGGGTGCTGGGTTGCGGCGGCCCTGGTCTCCGCATTCCGGGTGAGGCCGGTGCCGGCCTGTGGTGCGGCGGTGCCGGCCATGCCCCGGCGCGGGTGCCCGCCGTGCGTTCGCCGGGGCGGGCGTGCCGGCCCACTCGGGTGGGCCGGCACCGACGTCACCGCTGGCTGTTGTCCAGCAGCAGGTGCACCGACAGCTCGAGCCGGTTGGCCACGTCGGCGGCCGAGGCTCGCCGGGTCACCCACGCCACCAGGTTCGCCATCCACACGTCGGCGATGAGGTGGAACACCGCGCGGTCGTGCTCGCTCGGGTCGTCGATGCCCATGGCGCGCGCGAACATGCTCTCCAGCAGACGGCCGACCTGCTCGACCTCCGCGGCGGCCGTGGTGTCGGCGAACATGAACGCCCGCACCATCGCCTCGGTGAGGTGCGGGTCGCGCTGCATCAGTCTCGTGTTGCGGCTGAGCACGAAGATGAGCCGCTCGGCGGGCGTGTCGCCGGGGATGCTGGAGCGCTGCAGCTTCTCGTACGCGCGCTCGAACTCGCGGGCCAGGCCGGAGACCAGCAGGTGGATCTTGGACGGGAAGTAGCGGTACAGGGTGCCCAGCGCGACGTCGGCCCTCTCGGCGACCGCCCGCATCTGGACGGCGTCGTACCCGCCCTTCGCGGCGAGCGCCAGCGTCGCGTCGATGATGCGCCTGCGCCGGTCCCGCTGCGCGGCGGAACCGAGCTCGTCGCTGGACAACGCGCTCATCCCGTTCTTCGATTGGGTGGACGTCTTCGCTTTCCCGGCCATCGGCACCTGCTCCGGAACTTGTTTCAGTTTCGCCTCTCAGTTTACCTGCCGCTCTGCTGATCCCGCTCCCGGAGTGGATCTGGCCACAAAACTGAAACACGTTCTATAGTGACCGGCATGCCTGTCCTCAGCGCGGAGCAGCGAGACCTGGCCGAGACGATCCGGTCCGGGGTCCGGACGCGCGCCGATCTCGCCGGGATCGGGGTGTTCGGGATCGGGGTACCCGAGGAGCTGGGCGGTGCGGGCGGCACCGTCGCCGACGCCGCCGTCGCGGTCGGGGAAGCCGCGGCGGCGCTCGTGCCGGGGCCGGTGACCGGCACGGTCCTGGCCGGATTGCTCCTCGCGCGGGAACGCGAATCGGCGGAGGCCAAGGAGCTGCTCCCCGCGTTCGCGGACGGTTCGGCGAGCGCGGGCGTGGCGCTCGCGCCCGGCGGCCCGGTGCTCGACGCCGACGCCACCCACGTTCTGATCGCCGACGGCGACCGCTGGTCGGTGCGCGAATCCGACGCGGTGGCGGGCGAGTCGTTCGACGTGTCCCGCGCCTTCGGCACGGCCTCCGGCACGGGCGCGGATTTCACCGGGCCGGTGCGGCCGTTCGCGGCGACGCTGGCCGCGGCCGAAGCCGCCGGAATCGCGCGGTGGTGCGTGACCACCGCAGCCGACTACGCCACGGTGCGCGAGCAGTTCGGCCGCCCGATCGGAGCGTTCCAGGCGGTGAAGCACCTGTGTGCGGAGATGCTGTGCCGGGCCGAGCTCGCCGATGCGCTCGCGTGGGACGCCGCGCGCGCCGCCGACGAATCGCCGGAGCAGCACGCGTTCGCCGCCGCCGTCGCCGCGGCCGGCGCGCTCGACGCCGCGGTCGAGACGGCCAAGGACTGTATCCAGGTCCTCGGTGGGATCGGGTTCACCTGGGAGCACGACGCGCACCGCTACCTGCGGCGCGCGGTGGCGCTGCGGCAGTGGCTGGGTGGTTCGGCCGGGTGGCGCCGGGAGGCGGCCTCGCTTGCGCTGGCCGGTGCGCGCCGCACGCTGACCGTCGACCTGAGCGAGCACCACGATCCGGAGGTGCGGGCGACGGTCGAGGAGATCGCGGCGCTGCCGGAACAGGCGCAGCGCGCCCGGCTGGCCGCGTCCGGCTACCTGACGCCGCACTGGCCCGCACCGTACGGTCTGGACGCGACACCGGCCCGGCAGCTGGTGATCGACGCCGAGCTGGAGCGGGCCGGGGTGCGCCGACCCGATCTGGTGATCGGTGCGTGGGCCGTGCCGACCCTGCTCGAACACGGCACCGACGAGCAGCGCGCGCGGTTCGCGATGCCCACGCTGCGCGGCGAGCTGACCTGGTGCCAGCTGTTCAGCGAACCCGGCGCGGGTTCCGACCTGGCGTCGCTGCGCACCAGGGCCACCAGGGTCGAGGGCGGGTACCTGCTCGCCGGGCAGAAGGTCTGGACCTCGCTGGCCCAGGAGGCCGACTGGGGCATCTGCCTCGCCCGCACCGATCCGGACGCGCCGAAGCACAAGGGGATCACCTACTTCCTGGTCGACATGTCCGCACCGGGCATCACCGTCCGGCCGCTGCGCGAGATCACCGGTGTGGCGCGGTTCAACGAGGTGTTCCTCGACGACGTGTTCGTGCCGGACGAGAACGTGGTCGGCGAGGTGAACGGCGGCTGGCGCCTGGCGCGGACCACGCTGGCCAACGAGCGCGTCGCGATGGGCGGCGCGTCCTCGGTCGGCGAGGCGGTGGAGGAGCTGCTGTCCACCGTCACCGACCCGGACCCGGCGGTGCTGGAACGGCTGGGCGCGCTGGTGACCGAGGGGTCGGCGTGCGCGCTGCTGGACCTGCGCGCCACGGTGCGCAGGCTCGACGGGCAGGACCCCGGGCCGGAGTCCAGCGTGCGCAAGCTGATCGGGGTGCGGCACCGGCAGGCCGCGGCCGAGTTCGCCCTGGAACTGCTGGGCTCGCGCGGTGTGCTGGTGACCGACGAGACGTCGGCGGCGCAACACGAGTTCCTGCTCACCCGCTGCCTGAGCATCGCGGGCGGCACGACGCAGATCCTGCTGTCGGTGGCGGCGGAACGGCTGCTCGGACTGCCGCGGTCCTGAAACCGTCGGTGGTCGCGCTTATCGTGGCCCGGTGGAGTGGACAGCGACCACCGAGGCGATCTTCGTGCCCTCGGACCCGCCGCGCGACGGTGTGCTCGCCGTGTGGGGCGAGCAGCCGGGGCCGACGCCGGTGGAGCTCGTGCTGCCCGCGGGCCGCGGCAAGGTGTTCCGCCGCGCCCGCGTCGACGCGCACGTGCTCCCGCTGCCCGACGCCATCCCGCGGTTGCTCGGGGTCGCCGGTGGCAGCCCGGCGATCCGGGCCTGGTCGGCCGCGGTCACCGCGGGGCTGAACCTGATTTCCCGTGGCCGGGTCCTGCCCGCGGACACCCCGTCGCACCCCGACAGCTGGCGGGTCGGCCCGCTCGACCCGGCCGACGGCGACCTGCTGCGTGAGCTGGCCGCCGCGCTGCCGCCGGAGGCGCACGCGCTTCCGCTGTCCGGGCTCACCCGCATCCGGCTGCACTCGCCGGAGACACTGGTGCGCGCGCTGTGGGATGCCACCGCCGATGTGCTGGTGCGCACCCCGGCGGCGAGCCTCGTCGCGGGCGGTCCCGGGTTCGCCGCGCCCGAGCTGACGCTGCTCGACGCGGGCACGGCCGCGCGGCGCGGCGGCGTGGCCGCCGAGCACGACTCCGGTGTGCGCCTGCAGTTGCGCGTCGAGCTCACCGACACCGGAGACGACGCCGCGTTCACCGGCGTGCTCGCGGTGCGCAGCCGCGCCGACCCCAGCTTGGTGGTCGACGCCGCCACCCTGTGGGACGCGCCGGGCGCGGTGCTGTCCCGGTTCGGGGAGCAGGTCGAGGCGCAGCTGCTGATCGGGCTGCGGTGCGCGGCTCGCGCGTGGGCGCCACTGGGGCGGATGCTGGACGCCGCCGCGCCGAGTGAGCTGCCGCTCGACGACGCCGAGGTGGTGGACCTGCTCGACGCGGGCCGCGACGCGCTGGCGGCCGCGGGCGTCGACGTCCTGTGGCCGAGGGAGATGTTCGGCGACGCGGTGCGAGCCAGGGCGAGCGTCACCCCGGCGCCGGGTGGTGAGGGTTCCGCGGTGTTCCGGCTCACCGACCTGCTGCGGTTCCGCTGGCAGCTCAGCCTCGGCGGCGCCGACCTGACCGACGACGAGGCCACCGCGTTGGCCGAGGCGAAACGGCCGCTCGTGCGGTTGCGCGGGCGGTGGGTGCGGGCCGACGCCGGGCTGATCGCGCGGTTGCGCCGGGGCGGTCGGGCCGTCACCGGTGCGGAGGCGCTCGCGGCAGCGCTCACCGGCGGGCTCCAGCTCGACGGGCAGCACGTGGAGTTCGCCGCACCGCCCGTGCTCGACGGGCTGGTGCGACGATTGCGGCGGCCGGCCGGTGAGCCGGTGACCCCGAGCCCCGACCTGCAGGCCGCGTTGCGGCCCTACCAGCGGGCCGGGTTCGCGTGGCTGGCGCGGATGGCCGAGCTGGGGCTGGGCGGCATCCTCGCCGACGACATGGGGCTGGGCAAGACCATCCAGCTGATCGCGCTGCACCTGCACCGGCGCCCGTCCGGGCCCACGCTGGTGCTGTGCCCCACGTCGTTGCTGGGCAACTGGGAGCGCGAGTTCACCCGGTTCGCGCCGAAGGTGCCGGTGCGCAGGTTCCACGGTGGGCGCAGGCACCTCGACCACCTCGAGCCGGACGCCGTGGTGCTGGCCACGTACGGGGTGCTGCGCCGCGACCGCGCGGTGTTGTCCGACGTGGACTGGGGGCTGGTCGCGGCCGACGAGGCGCAGCACGTGAAGAACCCGCTGTCGGTCACGGCGAAGCGACTGCGCGAGATCCCGGCCGCGGCGCGCGTCGCGCTCACCGGCACGCCGGTGGAGAACCGGCTCACCGAGCTGTGGTCCCTTCTGGACTGGACGACACCCGGGCTGCTGGGCTCGCTGGAACACTTCCGGCGCACGATCGCCCGGCCGGTGGAACGCGACCGGGACCCGCGCGCCGTCGAGCGGCTGGCCGCCACGGTGCGACCGTTCCTGTTGCGGCGCCGCAAGACCGACCCGGACATCGCGCCGGAGCTGCCGCGCAAGACCGAAACCGACCGCTACGTTCCGCTCACCACCGAGCAGGCCACCCTGTACGAGGCGGTGGTGCGGGAGAACCTGGCGGTGATCCGCGAGTCGCGGGGTGTGCAGCGGCGCGGACAGGTGCTCAGGTTGCTCACCGAGCTGAAGCAGATCTGCAACCACCCCGCGCAGTACCTGAAGGAGAGCGGGCCGGTTCCCGGGCGGTCGGGCAAGCTCGCCGCGTTCGAGGAGCTGCTCGACGTGATTCTCGACGAGGGGGAGAGCGTGCTGGTGTTCAGCCAGTACGTGCGGCTGTGCCGGTTGCTTCAAACGCGGCTCACCGAGCGCGGGTTGCCGGTCCAGGTGCTCTCCGGTGCCGATTCGCCGAGGCGGCGGGAGGAACTGGTCGACCGCTTCCAGCGCGGCGACGCCCCGGTTTTCCTGCTGTCGCTCAAAGCGGGTGGCGTCGGGTTGAACCTCACCCGCGCGACGCACGTGATCCACTACGACCGGTGGTGGAACCCGGCGGTGGAAGACCAGGCGACCGACCGCGCCTACCGGATCGGCCAGGACCGCCCGGTGCAGGTCCACCGGCTCATCGCGGAGGGCACGCTCGAGGAGCGGATCGCCGCCGTGCTGGCGGGCAAGCGCATCCTGGCCGAGCGCGTGGTCGGCGCGGGGGAGGACTGGATCACCGACCTGACCGACGACGAGCTGAACGACCTCGTGCGGCTGGGCGGTTCGCCGTGATCGGGACGCGGCGAGCCC